>Ga0209902_101392_pt1 | contig 11989 bp, 13 predicted proteins | sample FECB27metaG_FD_188304 | JGI IMG/M metagenome (GOLD analysis project Ga0209902, IMG submission 188304) | Cyanobacterial communities from the Joint Genome Institute, California, USA - FECB-27 (SPAdes) (version 2) | ecosystem: Environmental > Aquatic > Thermal springs > Hot (42-90C) > Microbial mats...
GCCACGCGGGGGAGGATCACGGAGAGAGCGGTGGCTGCTAGGCGGTCAGCATTTCGATGGCCTTCTGCACGCGGCGGAGGCGAGTTTCGGGGGCCTTGGCGCCTTCGATGGCGGTGACGTGGGCCTTCTTGTGGCTGGGGGCGAGTCTGTTCCAGGCCGCCAGCGCCACGGGGTCGGCATCGAGAGCGGCCTGCAGGTCGCCCGGGGCCTCGATGACGCGAGGCTGATCGTCGAGGGTCAGTTCGACCTCGTGCGTCTCGTTGCCTTTGACCCCGGTGATGCCGCGGATCTCGGCGCTGACGCCGACCAGCAGGTATTCACCCATGGTGGCCACTTTGCTGCGCCAGGTGTGGCCGGCGAGGCTGACGACGACCAGCGGGTTCTTGCCGCCGTTGAGCGCATCGCGCACCTCTGATGGCACGATGATGCCGGTATTGTTGCCGGACAAGAGGATGGTGGTCACGAATTTCATCTCGTTGCTCCAGTCGTGAGGTGGGCGGCGAGCTTGTCGAAGCTCTCCATCACACCTTCGCGGAAGCCGCGGCGGACGACGGCGTCCTTGTTGGCGGCGGTATCGAAATAGGCGTCGAGCGTCAGCCGGGTGCGGCCGTTGCCGAGGTCGATGAGGGTGATGACCCGCAAAAAGCTCGGCGGCGGGTTGTTACCGAAGGCTTCCGCCTCGAGCTGGCGGTTGCGGTAGACGATGCGTTCCGGCGGGCTCACCTCGATGAACTCGCTGTCGGCCGGGTAGTCCTTGCCGTCCGGGCCGCGCATCACGTGATACCAGCGGCCGCCGGGGCGAAGGTCGAGCTCCACCACCGGGTTGGTGAAGCCCTTCGGCCCCCACCACTGGCTCAGGTGGTACGGATCGGCGAACATCATCCAGACCAGGTCGCGCGGGGCATCGAATTCACGTTCGATCTCGAGGCGACGGTCGCTGGGGATGCTGGTGGGGTCGGAGAGCATGGTTCAGGCTTCTTGAGTGAGGTCGGCGAGCAGTTGGTCCATGATGGCGAAGCCGTGGCGCATGCCCTTCTCCATCCCGGAGGCGACCATGCCGTCGCGATCGGCGACGCTGTCGTAGTTCGAGACTGACCGGTAGTGCGTGACGGCGCCGTCTTCCTCGAAGGTGTGAGTCTCGACCAGGGTCTTGCCGATGAACATGTTCTCCATGCCAAAGGTCCAGACGAACTTCTCGGGCTCGTTCACCTCGCGGTACTCGCCGATGAAGATGTAGACCTTGTCGCCATCGTGGGACTCGATGCGCCACTTGCCGCCGGGGCGGACATCGAGCGCGGTGATGATGGCCTTCTGGCCTTCATTGCCCCACCAGCGGGCCACGTGTTCAGGCTGGGTCATGACCTTCCACACCAGGGCGCGTGGGGCGGCGAAAGTGCGGGTGGCGATGACGATGGGTTCGTTCGCCGGGGCTTCGATCTTCAGGTCGTCGAGTGCCATTTTCAGCTCCTTGAGTTGCTTGAGGTAGGCGTCGAGGCGATCGAGGCTTTCGGCCCAATACCGCCAGTAAAGTACGAACCAGTGCTCCGTTCCGGCGCTTTGCCCTTGCCGTTGGCGCAAGGCTTCGCCGTCGCGCTGTCGGCGGTAGTCCGAGAGCGCTATGACCTTGGGTCGCTGCATTGGGTTTCAGCCCAAGCGGGCTACCGGATCAGTTCCGGGAGCCGCCGGGGTCTCCCTTCTGCAGTTCGGCCAGGTAATCGCCGAGGCGATCGAGGCTCTCGTCCCAGAAGCGGCGGTAGTTCTCGACCCAGTCCGCGACCTCGGCCATCGGGGCGGCCTCGAGCCGGCACGGACGCCATTGGGCTTCCTTGCCTCGGGAGATCAGCCCGGCCTTCTCGAGCACCTTGAGGTGCTTGGAGACGGCGGCCATCGACATGTCGTAGGGCTCGGCCAGTTCGCTGACCGTCGCCTCGCCCAGTGAGAGCCGGGCCAGGATGCCGCGACGGGTGGGGTCGGCGAGGGCAGAAAGCGTGGTGGACAGGTGGTCGGTCATTTCGGTCTCTTGGTGTCAGGCAGCGGCGCGCGCGATATCGGCGCCGTAGAAGAAGTCGATCAGCACGGGAGCAACGAGCTCGGCCGCCGCATCGTGGCTCTGGCCCGGCAGCGAGGCGAAGCGGGCGCCGGGGATGGTTTCGCGGGCGAGGCGGACTGGTTCCTTGAGCTGCTTGAAGGTCTTGTCGCCGCTCATGATGATGGTCGGGACGCGGATCGAGCGGGCCGCCTCGGTGGGGAAACCGTAGCCTTCCATCACCGCGGTATCGTGCGGCAGGCTGAGGGCATTGTGCAGCATCGCCTTCCAGTGCGGGTTGAGCCGCATCATCGGCATCATGATCGAGGGCATGCCGATCATCTTGACCATAAAGTACTTGGCGAGGTCGGGCCGGCGGTTCTCGGCGGCGAGACGCTCGACTTCTACCTGGTAGCCACGCGGCATCGGCCTGCCGCCGGGGACATCGGTGAAGGGCGGCTCGAAGATGGCGAGCCGATCGACCGGCAGGCCGCGGGCGGCGGCGAACAGTGCGATCGCACCACCGGACGAGGTGCCGTAGAGACTGGCCGAGCCGCCGGCGATGTCGATCAGCGCGGCGAGGTCTTCGTACTCGCGGTCGGGCGAATAATCGGTCGAGACATCGCTGTCGCCGCGGCTGCGCCGATCATAGTTGTAGACGGTGAAGTGCGGGGCGAGCAGCGGCGCCAGCTTGGGCATCGGGCCCATGTTGCGGCCGCACCAGGCGCCGTCGATCAGGATGACGGCCGGGCCGGAGCCGCGCACGTCGTAGGCGATTTTCGTGCCGTCGCGAGAGGTGAAGGTGTTCATGGCGGTTACTCCTGCTGGAACGCCGCGGTGGCGCTGAGGGTGAAGAGGTAGAGGTCGAGCTTGTCGCTGCCCTCGCTGACGGTGGTGGCGAAACCCTGCTTGACGGCCTGGTCGCGGGCGAGCAGCGAGGTGAAGCGGACGGTGATGTGGACGCTGGTGAGGCGGCCGGCCTGGATGAGGGTCAGCTCGGTGACCATCTCGGCGGGCGGCAGCTCGTCGCCGAAGCGGTAGCCTTCGGGGGCATCGCGCCAGACCAGCCGCTCGACCGGTGAAATCTCAAGGTAGGCGCTGGTATAGCCGTACTCGTGGCCGGCGCCGAAGCGCATCACCTGTCGCCAGGCGCCGCCGACGCGCAGGTCGACTTCGCTCACCGGATTGGTGGCGCCTTTCGGGCCCCAGAAATGCACCAGGTGCCGCGGCTCGGTGTAGCAGCGCCAGACCAGGCTGCGCGGTGCCTCGAAGCTGCGGGCGATGAGGATGACGGGATCATTGGCCGGGGTGGTGACGGCGGAGGTCTTCGTCGGCGCAGTGCCGGTGAGTTCGACGCAGTCCATTGTTCAACCCTCAAGTTGATAACTTACTGGTTGAATACACCTCGCAATGATGGTTGTCAACCGATCGGTTAAGGAAAGTTTCAGGCGGGGAGAAGCGCCGCGGACAGCAGCTTGATCGAGCGCCGGCGGTTGTCCGGATCGGTCGGGCCCATCTGCACTGCATCGGGGAAGCGCAGCTCCAGCTCGAGCTTGCCATCGGCAGGCGCCGGGAGCGGCAGCGAGAACTGCTGCGGGGTGGGCGCATTGAGCGAGACGGTATCGAGCAGCGTGCCGTCGGCAACGATCTCGACGCGCTGCGGGACAGTCGCGCGCCCTTTCTGGATCGCGACCATCGATAGCTGCAGGGTCAGCGCCGTGGCGGGCTCGGCATAGGCGAAGCGCAGGCGGGCGCTGGTGCCGACGGCATGGTTGCCGTCGCCGGTCGGACCCTCGAGACCGCAGACCCGGATCAGCTTGGCGGCGTCCTTGTCCTCAGGGGTGAAGCGGACGGTCGTGCCAAGGGTGTAACTGCCACTGACCGGCTGGTTGAGGCAGGTGGTAGTCTTGTCGAGATAGTAGGCGCGGTAGTCGGGCGGCACGTTGGGGTGCAGCATGAGCCAGACCACGCCGAGTTCGAACAGCGCGACGAGACCCACGAGGAGGTAGGCGGCGAGGCGAAGCGGATTAGACAAGGCTCAGATACCCCGTCAGCCAGCCGATGGTGGTGAAATAGCCGCCGGCGAGCAGCCCGAGCAGTGCCACGGCGAAGAGCCAGCGGCGGCTGGCCAGGAGTTCGGTGAGCATCAGCGGCATCGGCGCCAGCGCCGCGGTGAAACGGAGCACCGAAGCCATGCCGGCGAACAGCGGCAGGGTCAGGCAGATCAGCGAATAGACCGCCATGCCGTAGCGCTTTCGCACCAGCAGCACGATCGACAGGGCGTAGCCGACCAGCACCGCTACGGCGAGCTGCTGCGGCGGCGTCGGCATCCACCCTTCTCGCGGGAAGCTGGTGAGGGCGTTCCAGACGAACACCACGGGGTTGCCCGTCGGACGGGACCAGGCGCGTTGCACATGGCTGAAGGCCAGGGCGTCGCCAATGTGGAAGTGGAGGTAGGCCATGTAGGCGAAGAGGCCGAGCGGCGCGATGAACAGCGCCAGCAGCTGCTCGGGTCGCTTCAGCACGGCCGGGATGAAATCGCGCCAGCTGCCGCCATTGGCGCGGTGGGCCTGCCAGATCGCGATCAGGATGGCGAAGACGATGAACACCCCGACGATGCGGGTGGCCGAGAGCAGTGCGGCGAACAGGCCGGCCAGCAGGAACTGCTTGTTCTGCAGCGCTGCGAAGACGCAGAGGCTGAGGAACAGGAACAGCACCTCGGTATAGAAGGTGGTGAGCCAGATCGAGAACGGGCCGGCCAGGAGGAAGGCCGAAAACAGCGTGTAGGCGCGCAGGTCCTTGCCGAGCAGCGGCCAGGCGACGCGGGCCGAGGCGATACAAAGGACGATCGACAGGCCGGTGGCAGCGACGATGGTCTGCAGGCCCGTCAGCGTGCGGACGATGGCGACGAGGATTGGGTAGAGCGGGAAGAAGGCCCAGTTGCCGGCGTTGATCATCGTCGGCACCGGGAATGGATCGTAGCCGGTCTGCGACAGCTTCACGTACCAGGAGCAATCCCACCGGCACATGCCCTGCGCGAAATTGGCGATCGAGGCATCCGGGACAGTGGCGGCAAAGGCCAGGTAGCGGATGGTGAGCCCGGCAATGGCCAGAGCCAGCGGGATCAGGATCAGGACGACGCCAAGCGGCAAGGTTCGTGGGGGACGCAGTGCGACAGCGTCGCTCATTGATGCATTCCGGGTGCGGAAACGGCCAGAACTCGTAACGCATTGCGGCGAAATCATATCCATTCCGTTGGTGCATAGCTCCTATGCGACAACTTTCGGCGCTCAACGGCGTTGCGGAATTCGTGTTTGGTGTCCCGATCCCTCCATAGCGATAGTGCATGTTTTCTGTTTCTCACCATCGGCTCGATCGGCGAGCCTTTCTCCGGGCTGCTGCCGCAATGGCGGCGCTCCTCTCCACCACCTCCCTCACCCGTGTCGCCTTCGCTCAGGAGAGCGAGACGGAAGCGTTTGACTATGACGTGCTGACCGAGCGGATGCGCTTAATGGCGGCGGAGCCGTTCAACCCGGCCGTGCCGGAATTGCCCAAGCTGTTCGCCGGCCTCGACTATGACGGCTACCGCAAGATTCAGTTCGACGCGCAGCACGCGCGCTGGCTCGACAACAATTCGGGCTTCCAGGTGCACGCCTTCCCGATGGGCTGGCTGTTCAAGGAGCCGGTGGGGGTGTTCGAGGTGGTCGACGGCCAGGCATCGCCGTTCGGCTTCTCCAACGCCGATTTCATGTTCTACGACCAGGCGATGGGCGAGGAAGCGGCGGCCGAGGCGTTCCCCGGGATCGCCGGCGTGCGCATCAATTACCCCGTCAACGTTGCCGACAAGATGGACGAGCTGGTCTCGTTCCTCGGCTCGAGCTACTTCCGGGCGCTGGGGCGGAACAACATCTACGGGCTGAGCGCCCGCGGCCTCGCGATCAACTCGTGGCAAGCCGGACCGGAAGAGTTCCCACGCTTTTCGGCGTTCTGGCTGGAGCGCCCGAGCGAGGGCAAGCCGCTGGTCGCCTATGCAAGCCTCGAGGGCCCGAGCGTCACCGGCGCCTATCGCTTCGAGATCACTCCGGCGAGCGATAATGCGCAGGAGACGGCGATCGACATCACGGCGCGGCTGTTCTTCCGCGCTGATATCGGCGAGATCGGCATCGCGCCGCTCACCTCGATGTTCCTGTTCGCCGAGACCAACCGCTCGAGCTTCGACGACTACCGGCCGCAGGTGCATGACAGCAACGGGCTGATCGTCGAACGCGATGGCGGCGAGGTGTTCTGGCGGCCGCTCAACAATACGCCGCAACTGGGCAACGCGTACCTGTGGGAGAACAACCCGCGGGCCTTCGGGCTGTACCAGCGCGATCGCAGCTTCGAGACCTACCAGGATGCCGGCGCCCATTACGAGCGCCGCCCCTCGGCCCGGGTCGAGCCGGTTGGCGACTGGGGCCAGGGCAACGTGCGGCTGATCGAGGCGCCGTCGCGGCTCGAGGCCGAGGACAACATCGTGGCGTTCTGGGTGCCGTCCGAGCCGATCAAGGCCGGCGACGCACGCGAGTTCCGCTACCGGCTGATCTGGGGCGACCTGTTGCCCAAGGACGATGCGCCGCTGGCGCATGTGGTGGAAACCCGGGCCGGCCAGGGCGGCGTGTCGGGCGTTGCCAATGACGCGAAGCTCAGAAAGTTCGTCATCGACTTCGCCGGCGGCGAACTGACGGCCATGCCGACCGAGGCCAAGCTCGATGTCGTCGCCACGGCAAGTTCGGGCGAGATCACTTCGACGGCGCTGTCGAAAGTCGACGCCAATGGGGTGTGGCGGCTGGCGCTCGACGTGATGATCGAGGGCAGCGAGCCGGTCGAGCTCAAGGCCAATATCGTCAGCACCGGCCGCACGATCAGCGAAACCTGGCTCTATCAGTGGAGGACATTGGCATGAAGCACGACCGTTCCGACGTTTTCTCGGGCGCGCTTCCCGATGCTCCGCTGGCCATGCCCAAACAGGTGCTGGAGCGGCGGCGCAGCTCGCTGTTGCTGACGCTGCGGGCCGCCTTCGCCGCGGCGTTGCCGCGGTTCTGACGGTTTTGACTTGTCGCGCGTTCGAGGTGGAAAAGTCTCACAACTTTTCCTGAACGCGCTCCAGGAGCCTCACCCATGCCGACCACAGGGCCCCGATAGATGGCGAAAGCCCACCTGACCCGAGCCCTGGCTCTGAGCGCAGCGGCGCTCTTGAGCCTTGGCGGCGGCTGGCTGTACATGCGCTTCATCGGCAATGACGGCACCAGCCCGCTCGACGTGCTGCGCACGACGCTGTTCACGCTGGTCGGATTCTGGCTGGTGTGGGGTGGCGTTGCCGGGGTGCTGGGGATCCTCGCGCCACCCAGGCGGGTTACGGGCAGCGCCGGGCGACCGCTCGGCATGACGGCGATCCTGATGCCGATCTACAACGAGGATGCGGCGGCAAGCTTTTCGCGCGTCGCAGCGATGAACCGCAGCATCGTCAACCTGGGGCTCGCCGACCGCTTCCATTTCGCCATCCTGTCGGACAGCAACCGGGAGGAAGTGGCTGCAGAGGAGATCGTCTGGTTCGAGCAGTTGCTGAGTGAACAGATGGCCGAGGGCCGGGTGTTCTATCGCCGGCGCGAGCGGAATATCGGCAAGAAGGCCGGCAACATCGAAGACTTCATCTCGCGCTCCGGCGGCGCCTACGACTATGCGCTGATCCTCGATGCCGACAGCCTGATGGATGGCGCGACGATCGCCGCAATGGCCAGGCGCATGGATGACGATCCGCGGCTCGGATTGCTGCAGACGGTGCCCGAGGTGATCCACGCCCATAGCCTGTTCGGCCGGGTGATGCAGTTCTCGGCGGCCTATCTCTCCCCCTATTTCGCCCGCGGCACGGCGCTGATGCAGGGCGAGGAAGGGCCATACTGGGGCCACAACGCCATCGTGCGCGTGCCGGCCTTCGCCGCGAGCTGCGGGTTGCCGGTGCTGTCGGGCAAGCCGCCGCATGGCGGGCATATCCTCAGCCACGACTATGTCGAGGCGGCGCTGTTGTCGCGGGCCGGCTGGAAGGTCGAGGTCGACCCGTATCTGGGCGGTTCCTATGAGGAAGGCCCGGAAAACCTGATCGAATACGCCAAGCGCGACCGGCGCTGGTGCCAAGGCAACCTGCAGCACCGGCGGGTGCTGGGCGCGCCTGAGCTCAAGATCTGGAGCCGCTTCACCTTTATCCAGGGCATCATGGCCTATGCCGCCTCGCCACTGTGGCTGGCGCTCATGGCGGCCAGCATTCTCGCGGCGGCACTGCCGAGCAAATACTGGTGGCGCGACAATGAGACCGGCATCTGGGTGCTGGCCGTCGCGGTTGGCGTGGCGCTGCTGTTGCCGAAATTCCTGATCCTCGTGCGCTCGACGCTGGGCGGTCGCAACCGTGGCTTCGGTGGAACGATCCGGGCGGCGCTGTCGGTGGTCGCCGAGATCGTCATCTCGACGCTCCTGGCGCCGATCATGCTGTGCTTCCAGAGCAAGGCGGTGATCGAGATCCTGTTCGGGCTCGACGGCGGCTGGCCGGCGACCAATCGCGATGAAGGCCGGGTGAGCCTTTCGACGGCGTTCGCGGCGAGCTGGTGGGTGATGGTGGCGGGCGCCGCGGTGCTGGCAATCTCGACCGCCTTCGCCAGCGACCTGGTGCCCTGGCTGCTGCCGGTGGCGCTGCCGGCGATCGGCGCGCCGCTGTTGATCGCGGCCACCTCGCACGGCATCGCCAGCGGGCGGAAGCCGATCCTCTTCACCACCACCAGCGAGAGCACCCCCGCGCCGATCATTGTCGAGCAGCAGCGGATCTTCCTCAGTTGGACGCAGCCGGGCCCTCCCCTCGCCGAGCCCATTGCCGGAACGGCCACCGTCCATGCCTGAGGCCCTCGCCACGCTGAAGCGCGCTCCGCTCATGGAGCGCCTCAAGGCCTTTGCCGGCTTCGCCGTGACCGACGAGCGGGCAGCGCCGCGCGTTGGGCGCGATGCGCGGCTCGACATGTTCCGCGGGCTGGCGCTGGTGATGATCTTCATCAACCACGTGCCGGGGACTTTTTACGAGACCCTGACCAGCCGGAATTTCGGCTTCTCGGATGCCGCCGAGGCGTTTGTGTTCATGTCGGGGCTCGCCGCCGGCCTCGCCTATTCCGGACGTTTCGTCAGCGGCCCGCTGTGGCCGGCAATCGCCAAGGTGTGGGCGCGGGCGCGGCAGCTCTATTTCGTGCACCTGAGCATCACCATGATCGCGCTTGCCATTTTCGCCGGCGCGGCGTGGTGGTTCGGGCTCGACGAGGTGCTGGAAAAGAACAACATCGCGCCGATCTTCGGCTTCCCGCTGCAGACGATGATCGGGCTGCCGCTGCTGACGCACCAGTTGGGCTATCTCAACATCCTGCCGCTTTACATGACGCTGCTGCTGGCGACGCCGCTGGTGATTGCACTGGGCTTGCGCTGGCCGGTGCAGACGATGCTCGGCTCGATCCTCGTCTGGGCGGTTGCCGGCCAGTTCCGGCTCAACCTGCCGAACTTCCCGACGCAGGGCGGCTGGTTCTTCAATCCGTTCTCCTGGCAGATCCTGTTCGTCATCGGCCTGCTGTCGGGCATGGCGATGAAGCAGGGGCGGCGGTTTGTGCCGAAAAGCCCGGTGCTGTTCGGGTTGGCCGCAGCGTTCCTGTTATTCGTGCTGCTGTGGGTGAAGGTTCCGCAACTCGGCGATCTCGGCCGGCAGGGGCTTAGTTTGCTCAGCAAGCTCGGGCTGCCGTTCTACGTCACCTGGTTCGACAAGACCTTCCTCGCCTTGCCCCGGCTGCTGCATGCGCTCGCGCTGTTCTATGTCGTCGCCTCGCTTGGCGTGATGTACCGGATCGCCGAGTCGCCGCTCATGACGCCGCTGCGGCTGATGGGGCGGCAGGGGCTGGCGGTATTTGCGACAGGGACGGTGCTGAGCCTGTTGCTGCAGGCGGTAAAGACCGGCGTCGGGGGCGGCCTGCTGCTCGATACGCTGCTGCTCGGCAGCGGCCTGCTGCTCCTGGTCGGGCTCGCCTATGTGCTGACGCGCACACAGGAAATGACGCGCGCCGCGACCCGCCCGGCGGGTTGACACAACTCTCACATTTCAGAGAGCGACCACAGCTGATGCAACCTTGCGCCTTGCTGCATGGCTGCGGCTGGGACTAGCCTGCTGATCGAGGGAGGGGATGGCCTGTACTCGAGCGCGGGAGCGTTTTGGTGACCCGACGGCGACCACTCTATAGCCGGTCACAGAGGCCGCGGAACACGGCCGGTTCCGCTTGGGTGGCGCGCGACGGTGTCAGTCCGGTCTATCTCGACGATCCCCAAGAGACTACCCAACCGACATTGCGGTTTCGTGTCAGTCAGTGGTGGAGTGCGCTCTACCAGCGGCACCAGGGCCCGGTGCTGGTGGGCGCCGGAGCGCTGGTGACGCTTGCGCTGATCGGCGCCTATGACCTCGTCGCCCCCGACCCGCAGCGGATCAGCGACTGGCAGTTCATGACTGCGGTCAACAAGGTGGTGGACGAGCGGCCGCGCGGACCCTCGATCGAGTCGGTCGCCTATGCAACGGTGATCAAGTCGGTGGTGCGGGTCGACGGCTACGAAGACAGCACCGACGACCCGTCTGCCGCCAAGCCGGAGGGCCAGGCCGAGATCCCTGCCGAAGGCAAGGTCGAAGAGGATTTCCACGAACGGTTCACGGCGGTCGGCACCGGCGTCGTCATCGACGACCAGGGCACCATCCTCACCAACCTTCATGTGGCGGGGGCTGCCAAGAAGCTGCGGGTGCAGTTCTGGGATGGCAGCGAATCCGAGGCGATGATCATCGGGGCGCGGCCGGAGAGCGACCTGGCGATCATCCGGCCGCTGAACCTGCCCGACGAACTCGAGCCCGCGACGCTGGCGACCAGCGCCGGCCTCAACCCGGGCGACGAAGTGGTGGCGGTCGGCTTCCCGTTCGGCATCGGCCCGTCGGCTTCGGCCGGCGTCGTATCAGGACTGGGGCGGGCGCTGGCTGAGAACGGCGAGCCCAAGCTGCAGAACCTCATTCAGTTCGATGCGGCAGCCAACCCGGGGAACTCGGGCGGACCGCTGGTCAATGGCGACGGCGAGGTGGTGGGGATCGTCACCGCCATTCTCAACCCATCCGGACTTCGCACTTTTGCCGGCATCGGCTTTGCCGTGCCGATCGAAAACGCCGCCGCGGCGGCAGGAGAAAACCCGCTCTAGTCCAGTTGTTTTTTGTCGCGCGGTCGAACCGCAAAAGTCTGCAACTTTTGCTGACCACGCTCCACCCGAACCCCGACGGAGAAAATGGTCGACACATCGAAAGACTCCGGCACCGCCGCCGCTTCACTGATGGAGCAGGTGCTGTACGAGGTGAAGAAAGTCGTGGTCGGGCAGGACCATTTCCTCGAACGGGTGCTGGTGGCGCTGCTCGCCAAGGGGCACCTGCTGGTCGAAGGCGTGCCGGGGCTGGCCAAGACCCTGACCGTCAACACGCTGGCCGACGTGATCCAGGGCAAGTTCAAGCGAGTGCAGTTCACCCCCGACCTGGTGCCGTCGGATCTGGTCGGCACCCGCATCTACAACCAGAAGACCGGCGACTTCTCGACCACGCTGGGCCCGGTATTCTGCAACCTGTTGCTGGCCGACGAAATCAACCGCGCCCCCGCCAAGGTGCAGAGCGCCCTGCTCGAGGTGATGCAGGAGCGCCAGGTCACTATCGCCGGCGAGACACACAAGGTGCCCAACCCGTTCGTCGTCATGGCGACACAAAACCCGATCGAGACCGAGGGCACCTATCCGCTGCCCGAGGCGCAGGTCGACCGGTTCATGATGAAGGTCCTCGTCGGCTATCCGAGCGAAGAGGAGGAATTCGTCATCGTCTCGCGCGTCACCGGCCTCATG
>Ga0209902_101393_pt1 | contig 11968 bp, 9 predicted proteins | sample FECB27metaG_FD_188304 | JGI IMG/M metagenome (GOLD analysis project Ga0209902, IMG submission 188304) | Cyanobacterial communities from the Joint Genome Institute, California, USA - FECB-27 (SPAdes) (version 2) | ecosystem: Environmental > Aquatic > Thermal springs > Hot (42-90C) > Microbial mats ...
CTTTCCCCGACCGCATGGCGGAGAGAGCCGATACCACCATCATACACCCGAAGCGCCGGCGCCTCATGGCTCAGACGGCGGACCACGCCGCCATGGTTTTAGGGCGCTTCCGGGCTCTTTCCACTTCACGCTGACATCGTATCCAATTATTGTCAACAATGAGTGTCGACAGATTTGTTGACTTAGCGGCCGTTTAGGTTTGAATAGGCTAAAGCCGCGTATCGGGCCGAGCGGGAGGAGGATTGGATGGACGCTGAAGCGGGCATGCGGCATGCCACCGACCAGGAAATCTACGAGAAGATCTGGAGCGCCATCGCCGAGCGGCAGATTGGCCCCGGCACGCGGCTGAAAGAGGAGCAGCTTGCGGACATCTTCGGTGCCAGCCGGGCACGCATCCGCCATGTCTTGCAGAACCTCGCCCGCGACGGCCTCATCACGCTGGTTCCCAATCGCGGCGCCTTCGTATCCAAGCCTTCGATCGAGGAAGCGCGCGACGTGTTCTTCGCCCGCCGCACCATTGAGGAGCGGCTTGTCGAGCGGCTGTGCGCGACGATCGACGCCGCCGGCATCGCCCGGCTGGGCGAACATGTCGACCAGGAACGCAAGGCTCACCAGGGCGGCGACCTCGCCGGCGCAATAAGACTTTCGGGCGCGTTCCACATGCTGATCGCCGAATTGGCGCAGTCGCAGATCCTCGCCACGCTTTTGCGCGACCTGGTCTCGCGGACGTCGCTGATCATGGCGATGTACCAGCAGAAGGAAATCCAGAGCTGCGGTCCCGACGAGCATGCAGCGATTGTGCAGAGCATCACCGCGCGCGATGCCAAGGCCGCACTCGCCGTCATGCACCACCACCTCGCCCATATCGAAAACCAGCTCGACCTCGAAAGCGAACGCGTGCTCGTGCGCGACCTGGAAGACATTCTCGGGCTCTAGCCCCGCCGGGCGTGGTTTTCGGCAAGTCCGCTTCGGACTTTCGGGACCAGGCCTGAAGCCCGCCGACTTTGGAAAGCAGTGAGATGACGCAGCCAAACATCCTCGTGCGCAACGCAACCGCGATCACCGTCGACCCGCAACGCCGGGTGATCGACCGCGCCTGGATCGCTGTGACCGGCGACCGCATCAGCGCCATCGGCACCGAACACGACGCCGAGCCGGCTGGTGCAAAGGAGATCATCGACGGCACCGGTATGGTGGCGATGCCCGGCTTGATCGACAGCCATTCACATGCCGGCCACGGGCTGGTGCGCAATGCGGGTGCCGGCCTCGACAGCTGGTTCGACGCCTGCGAGGAAATCTACGCGCGTGGCTCGACGCCAGCCTTCTGGCGCGCCGAGGCACGCATGACCCAGCTCGAGCGCCTGCGTGGCGGCATCACCACTGGTATGACGCTGCTCGGCGGCGGCGCCGACATCTACCGCACCGACGATCCGGCCTATGGCGACGCGCATAGCGGTGCGACCGCCGAATCCGGGCTGCGCACCTTCATGGCGGTGGGCCCCGGTCGGCCACCCTTCCCCAGGAACTATCGCCAGTTTTCGGAGACCGGGCAGGCAAGCGATGTGACCGTCAGCTTCGAGCACCAGCTCGAGGTCAGTGAAATCCTGATCGACCGCTGGAACGATGTGCTCGGCCGCGGCACCGGCGTGTGCCTGGTCATGCCGGTCTATTATGCCGCCCAGGTGGCTGATGCCGATGCCCGCCGGCAGGTCATCGAGATGGGCGAGGCGGTCATGGATTTGCGCCGTCGCAAGGGCGTGCTGTTCACCCAGGACGGCCACCGCGACGGGTCGATCGCGCTGGCGCGCGATCTTGGTGTCCTCGGTGAGTTCGCGCTGTTGGGTCATAGCGTCGACCTCACCGAGGATGATTTTGCCGCACTCAAGGAGACTGGCGCGTCGATCATCCACAATCCGAGCGCCATCATGTCGGTCTATGGCCGCTGCCCAGTGCCGGAGCTGATCGAGGCGGGCATCAATGTCTGCCTGGGCTCGGATGCCGCGGCACCCGACCGTGGCTACGACATGTTCCGCCACATGGCGCAGTGCATGCACTATCACCGCCGCCACTTCCGCGACCCGGCCTATCTGCCGCCCGGCAAGACGATCGAGATGGCGACGATCGACGCCGCCAGGGCACTTGGACTGGAAAACGAACTCGGCTCGCTGGAAACAGGCAAGAAGGCCGACATCGTGCTCGTCGACATGCGCAAGCCGCATCTCTATCCGCCCGTCATGCCGGTGACGCGCATCGCCCATTTCGCCAATGCCGCCGACGTCGACACCGTCATCGTCAACGGCAAGGTCCTGATGCGCGGCCGCAAGACCGACCATCTCGACGCGAACGACATCCTGGCTGACGCGGCCGAACAGGCAGCGCTCGCCTTCGAGCGCGTCGGGCTGACACATCTGCTCGAAGAGCCGCAGGAATTCTGGCGCAACGCAAGGCAGCCGTTGCCGGTCTGAGCGTTCAGCCCGGCAGCGGCCAACTGCCGATGCTTCGTCGTCGGCCGTCCTGGCTGCGGAGCAGATGGAACTCCTCGACGCGGACAATGATGGGCCGGTCGAGAGGCGTTTCCGGGACAAGTTTGTTGTCGTAAAGCAACGTGCAATGGGGCACGAACCCAGCGCGGCGGCGAAGCCCGAACCCCATATTGTTCAACGCATCGACGATCCGGCGTTCGAGATCGACCACCAGGTCGGCGCCCGCGCCGCACAGCAAGACCAGCGGTTTCGGCTCTCCGTTTCGGAAGCTAACGATGCGGTCGAAGACGAGGTCGAATGCCATCGCCCTGACTTTGGCTGCGGCCGCCAAGACGTCCTGCACCGTGGCATCACCGATTGCTCTGCTATCTTGAAGCCCCACCAGCGAGACGTGCAGATGGCCCGGATCTCGCGGGTTACCCGTGAGGCAATGGGCGTGGCGAATGGTGTCGACCGTCGCAGCGACTGGTCCCGGCTGTCCTGGATGCAGCCGGAACATCAGTTTATCCGGCACGCCCCTTGCTTGTCTTGCCCGGCGTGCCGGCGGCCGCTGCCCGAGCGAACTTGTTCCGAAGTCGAACTGCAGTTGATGCATCATGCCCTCCTTCATCAGATGAACAAAAGAGGAACATCATAAGTTTATTTTCCTAGATCAGCAATACTGGCGCAGCGACCGTTCCTAGTGGACCTAGGCCAGATTTCAGCCAGCCAGCCCGGAACGGTTTGAAGGGCCCCGCGCGGCTCGCATTGCTCGGGATGAACACACAAACCCATCGACGCCTCATCCGCACCTCGGCGGCGCAGTCGATGCGGCCGCCGTCGGAAATAACGCCTCCGCTCAGCGCAGCAGATGCAGCGCTGCGTATTGCAGCAGCATGATGGTTTTGGCGTCGCAGATGCGGCCGTCGGCGACCATGGCGAGCGCCTCGTCGATGCCTACTTCGAGCACCTCGATGTCCTCGCCCTCGCCTTCGTGGCCGCCGCCTTCGGAGATGCGGTCGGAGGGCTCGTAGCGGCCGACGAAGAAGAAGATGCGCTCGGTGACGGCGCCCGGGCTCATGAAGGCTTCGAAGACGCGGCGGACGTCGCGGACGCGGAAGCCCGTCTCCTCCTCTGTTTCAGCCCGGATGCGCTCTTCGGGGCTGGCGTTGTCGAGCAGGCCGGCTGGCGTTTCGATGAGAAGATCATCGTGGCCGCTGACGAAAGCCGGATAGCGGAACTGCTTGACGAGAACGATCGTGCGGCGCGCGGGATCGTAGAGCAGGATGGTGGCGCCGTTGCCGCGATCGTAGGTCTCACGGCTCTGGACCTGCCAATCGCCGTCGTTGCGGCGGTATTCGAAGACCGTCTTCTTCAAGAGGTACCAGTCATCGGAGAGGACTTTGACCTCCTTGACGCGGACGCGGTCGGCTATGCTCATCAACGCACCTTTGCTGCGGCCCGACGGTAGGAGTCGGGAATCTTGCGGTGCAGCATAGTCGGGGCCGCGCTGACGCGCGACCCCGCCCGGCATCGATGGAGCTCAATGCCACGATGCCATGCGCCTTCAGCCGGTGACCGCCTGCCAGCAGATCAGCGGGCCGTCTTCGTCATCCAGACGTTCGCCGGTGCGGACGAAACCGTTGCGCTCGAGCACACGCTGCGAGGCGACATTATCGGCACCGGTTTCGGCCGAGACCAGCCCGACACGCGGATCGGCGCCAGCCCATGCGAGCAGGTCGGCGATGGCGCGCGTGGCGGCACCCCTGCCCTGCCGGCTTGGCGCGACGCCATAGCCTATGTGAACCTCGCCACCCTCCGGCAGTCTGGCGACCGAGCAAAGGCCGATGAGCTCGCCGTCCTCGACGATCAGCCACGCCGCTGGCGCGAAGCCGGTACGGATGGTGCCGGCGAGGTTGGCCAGCATTTGCAGCACCTCCGGTGGCGCGATGACGCTGTCGGGGACGAGGCGCAGGTTTGTGGGTGCCGCGCCATTCAGCAGCGCGGCAAAATCACTGGCAGTTGCTTCGATGATCATTTTCTTTTCGACATCATGCGATGCGCCCAAAACGGGCGCGCATAGGCCGAGCGATAGATTAGGGGTGCCTATCTTGGGGCAAACGCCCTCAGCGCTCTACCGCCGCAGCCGGTGAGTTCCGAGATGTGAGGGGGCAAACAAAGGCAGTCTCCCGAGGTAGATGCAACCAGCATAGGTACATGCGGCGCGACTTGGAAGCCCCTGCGGTAAGGTCGGGCCGCACCGATGCGCAACGCGGACGCCCTGGCGGAAAAGTGGGGCCGCGCTGACGCGCGACCCCCGGGAGAAAAGATGTCAGCGCACCGGCGGGGCGTACATCAGGCCGCCGGCGTTCCACAGCGCATTGATGCCGCGGTCGATCTTGAGGTCGCTCGACTGGCCGAGGTTGCGCTCGAAGATCTCGCCGAAATTGCCGACCTTGGAGACGATGTTGTAGCTCCAGCGCGGATCGAGGCCGAGCTGCTGGCCGCTGTCGCCCTCGGCGCCGAGGAAGCGCTTGATGGCTGGGTTTTCAGAGGTCAGACCGGCTTCGGCGTTGTCCTTGGTGATGCCGAGCTCCTCGGCCTCGAGCAGCGCGAACAGCGTCCAGCGGACGATGTTGAACCACTTGTCGTCGCCCTGGCGGACGGCGGGTCCGAGCGGCTCCTTGGAGATGATCTCGGGCAGGACGACATAGGCAGCCGGATCGGTGAGCTTCAGGCGCTGGGCATAAAGTGCGGAGGCATCGGTGGTGTAGACGTCGCAGCGCCCGGTGTCGAAGGCCTTGATGATGCCGTCGGCGGAATCGATGACGACGGGCTCGTACTTCATCTTGTGCGCGGAGAAGTAGTCGGCGACGTTCTGTTCGGTCGTGGTGCCCTGCTCGGTGCAGACGGTGGCGCCATCGAGCTTGAGCGCGCTGTCGACGCCAAGGGCCTTGCGGATCATAAAGCCCTGGCCGTCATAATAGGCGGTGCCGACGAAATGGATGCCGAGGCTGGAATCGCGCGACAGCGTCCAGGTTGTCTGGCGCGACAGCACGTCGACGCTGCCGGACTGCAGCGCGGTGAAGCGCTCCTTGGTCGACAGCGGCACGTAGCTTACCTTCTCCGCATCGCCGAGCACGGCGGCAGCCACGGCGCGGCAGAAGTCGATGTCGAAGCCGGACCACTTGCCGGCATCGTCGGGCGCCGAGAAGCCGGCGACGCCCTGGCTGACGCCGCAGGTAAGTTTGTCGCGCTGCTTGACGATGTCGAAGGTGTCGGCGGACGCCGGCATGGCCATAGCGGCCGAGCCGAGCAGAAGTGCCGTTGCAAAAATTGTCCTCATGTATTCCTCCCTCTGGTTTTCGAGGCAAAGCCTCTGCTTGCCGCCGGCGCGATGGCGCCGGAAGTTGGTGAATTCCCCTGTCGTTAATTCCCTCCGCGCGAGAGCGTCGCGCGGGCCTTGAGCTACGCGCCTTCGGCCAATACCGCGGCGAACGCCTCCTCGAGCACACCGACAAGATGGTCGGCATTGGCACGGCTGAAGATCATCGGCGGGCGCATCTTGAGCACGTTGTCATGCGGGCCTTCGGTTCCGATCAGCACGCCGCGGGCGCGCGCGCCGTCATTGACCTTGCGGGCAAAGGCGGTTGCCGGCGCCTTGGTCCTGCGGTCGGTGACCAGCTCGATGCCGAGGAACAGGCCTTGCCCCCTGACGTCGCCGATGACCTCGTAGCGCTGCTGCATCTCCCTGAAGCGCTCGACGAGATAGGCGCCGACGTCAGCAGCGTTGTCGCGCAAACGGTCGCGCTCGATGACGTCGAGCACGGCGAGGCCGGCCGCACAGGACACCGGGTTGCCGCCGAAGGTGTTGAAATACTCCATGCCGTTGTTGAAGCGGTCGGCGATCTCGCGCGTGGTGACCAGCGCCGACATCGGGTGACCGTTGCCGATTGGCTTGCCCATGGTGACGATGTCGGGAACCACCCCTTGCGTCTCGAAAGCCCACCAGTGGCTGCCGACACGGCCGAAGCCGACCTGCACCTCGTCGGCGATGCAGAAGCCGCCGGCGGCGCGGACCATGGCGTAGACTTCCTTCAGGTAACCCTCGGGTAGAAAAACCTGGCCGGCGACGCTGGGGATGGACTCGGCGATGAAGAAGGCTGGCGCGCGACCCTGCTTGCGCATCATCTCGATCTGTTCGGCGATGCTTGCCGCAAAACGTTTGGCGTGCTCTTCGACCGGCCAGTCCGCAGGCGCGCGGTAGCTGTCGGGGATGGTCGCCTCGAAGACATGGGCCGGCCGGCCCTTGCCGCCCTTGCGCTTGTATTTGTAGGGGCTGAGGTCGATCAACTCCTGGGTGGTGCCGTGATAGGCCCAGTCGAGCACCAGCGCGTCATTGCTGCCGGTCAAGGTGCGCGACATGCGCAGCGCGAGGCTGTTGGCCTCGCTGCCGGAGCAGGCGAAGGAAGCGACTGAGAGCCCCTCGGGCAAGGTCGCGGTCAGTCGCTCGGCGTAGCTGACGATGGCGTCGTGCAAATAGCGCGTGTTGGTGTTGAGTTTTGCTGCCTGGGAGGCGATGGCCTCGACGACGTCGGGATGAGCATGGCCGAGGTGGCAGACATTGTTGAAGCAATCGAGATAGGCGCGGCCGCGGTCGTCGATCAGCCAGGCGCCCTCGCCCCGGACGAACTTGATCGGCTCGGAATAAGAGATCGACAGGTTGGGCAGCAGCGAGGATTTTCGCGCGGCGACGATCTCGGGGCGGGTGCGTCCGGTCTGGTGGAAGGTCTCGGGTGGGATGCCGGCAAGCGTTGCGGCGTCCGGGAACAGCTCGGCCCAGACGTCGAGATACCGCGCCTCGCCGACGCCGAGGATGTCGCGGGCGGCGAGATCGGAGTCGGCCGAGATCTGGAAATGCAGGTGCGGCGCCCAGCCGCCGTTTTCGACCGGCGCGCCCATCTCGCCGACGAGCGCGCCGGCTTCGAGCATCTCGCCCGGCTTCAGGCGGGACATCGCCTCATGTGCCATGTGGCCCCACAGCGTGACGAAGGGCGGGCAGCCGTCAGGCGCGTGTTCGAGCGCGATGAGGCAGCCATAACCGAGCGGATCTTCCTCGATCTCGACGCTTTTGACCCTGGCGGCGAGCGGCGTGTAGACCTTCGTTCCTGCCGGCAGGAACAGGTCGAGGCCGAGATGATGGACTCGGCGGGCACCCTCGACGAAACGCGACCAGAAGATGTCGGAGGTATAGACCGTGCGCGCCTCGCCCCAAGGGCCAATGCCAAGCTCGACGCCGTGCTCGGCGCACCAGGCATCCCACCAGGCGGTAGCCTTGTCGGGCTGCCGGCCGGCGGAGGTGACGGTCATCGGATGAGCCGGATCGCCATAAGGCACCAGCGCCTTGACCTGGGTTGCCGGGTGACGATCAAGCACCGACGCGAAGTTCTTTTTGTTGACCTCGATCCAGGCGGTGACGGCGCGGGCGCCTGGTGCCGCGTCGAAACCGCAGGCGTGGCGCAGGATGGCGGTGGCGAAACGGCGGTTCATCGCGCCGAGGCGGCGCAGCAGCCGCCATGCCGGCGCCTCCGAGATGGCGAGATAAGGATTGTCGCCGGTCTTTTCCTTGCGCTGCGCCGACAGCGTGACCGAGATGACCAGGCGCATGGCGATGAGGTCGAACAAGACGTCGAGCTCTTCCTCGCGCAGCGGGTATTCGGCGTGGAAACCGGCGGCGAGCGTCGCTGCGGCACCGATCGGGTCCTCGACATCGAGGATCGAATAGGCGCAGGCGACCGCCACTTCGGCGATCAAAGGCGAATAGAGCGCGTCGCCGAAATCGATGATGCCGGCAACCCGGTCGTGATCGTCCTGATCAACGAGCACATTCCAGTCATTGGCGTCGTTGTGGATGACCTGCGCGCGCAGGCCGGCCAAACGGGGCGCCACGGCAGCGTCGAAATGATCGAGCAGGCTGCGCAAAAGCGCGCGGTCCGTGACATCGGGCACATGGTGCAGTCGCTGGCGTGCCGCACCGGCCTGGCGAATGTCCCAGTCGAACGAACGCAACGCGCCGGGATGGATGAAGCCCTGCAGTGCGCCATCGAGCCGGCCAAGGGCACGGCCGAGGTTTTCGAGCAGCTTCGGGGTTCGCGCCGCCTCGGCCAGCGGCAGGCCGGGCAACCACGATACCAGCCGCAGTGCGTGGCGTTCGCCGGCGGCATTTGTCGCCTCGGCGAGCGGCGTGCCGTTTTGCGAAACCTTGAGGCGGGGTGCGACGACATCGGGCCTGGTGCGCGCGAGGTGATCAAGCAACGCTGCCTGGAATTCGCTTTCTGACGCAGGCTCGCTGGCGTTGACGATCTTGAGGATCCACTGCGCGCCATCGTCTGATGAAAACTTGAAGTTCTGGTCGCGCTCGCTGTCGAGGGATGCCACGCGACCGCTGACGCCGAACCGGCTCGAGGCCAGGTCGGCGGCCTCGCCAAAGGAGAATGCGGGCGCGGGGTGGGTCACGTCGGTCATGGGGTATCCGGAATTGCTGTCATTGGAGCTTGGCACGGGCCGAAAAATCGGGCATCCGGCAAAGCGTCGGTTGCACCGGCACAATGACTGCATGGACCGGCACTTTAACGGCACTGATCGGAACCGGGCGATGAAGGAACTCGACGCCAAAGACAGGGACATTCTGGGCATCCTGTCGAAGGAAGCGCGCATCCCGCTGAAGACGCTCGCCGGGCGCATCGGGCTGTCGCGAAGTGCCACCAGCGAGCGCGTCGCCGCACTGGAAAAGAGCGGCGTCATCCGCGGCTATCGCGCCGACATCGGCCAGATGGACAGCAACCTGGTCTCGGCTTTCCTGATGGTGACGCTGGTCTCGACGCCGTCGATGGGGGTGCTCGACCAGTTGGCGCGCTACTCGGAGGTGCGGCGGGTGTCATCTGTCACCGGCCAGCTCGACCTGATGGTCGAGGTCGAGGTGCCGTCGATCGACCGGCTGAACACGCTGCGCGACATCATCGCCACGCATCCCAGCGTGCAGGACCTGACGACGCTGATCGTGCTGCGCCGGGACATCGAACGGCGGGAGTAGCCGGCGGCATCGAATGCCGCCGGAAGGCTGAGGCGATCAGTCGGCCTGCAAGGCGCGCCGGAGCGCCGATTTCCAGCTGGCGATGAAGGTCGCGGAGACGCGCGCGGCGGGAACCATGGTGTCGAAGCCGTGATAGGCGCCCGGCACGACCGACAGTTCGACTGGCACGCCTGCCTCGACGAGGCGCCCAGCGTAAGCCATCGATTCCCGGGCGAACAGGTCGAGCGTGCCGACGCCGATCCAGGTTTCGGGAAGGCCGTGCAGGCTTTTTGCGCGCGCGGGAACGGCGCCCTCGGGTGCCGCGTCCATCACAGGCTTGCGCCCGAGCACCGAGGCCCAGCCGAAGGCGTTGGACTGCCAGTTCCAGATGAAAGTGCCGACATGGGCCGGCGGCTTCTGCTGCGCAGTGCGATCGTCGAGCATGGGGTAGCGCAACGCCTGGAAGCGGATGGGCAATTCGCCACGGTCGCGCGCCCTAAGCGAGACGGCAGCGGCGAGGCCGGCGCCGGCACTTTCGCCTAGCAGGGCAATGCGCGCGGGATCGATGCCGAGCTCGCCGGCCGAACGATGCATCCACTCGAGCGTCGCATAGGCATCATCAAGGCCAGCGGGGAACGGATGCTCCGGCGCCAGGCGGTAGTCGACCGAAACGATGACTACGCCGAGCTCGGCCGCGAGCTGCTGCAGTTCAGGAATGGCCACCTCTGGCTTGCCGACGACGAGGCCGCCGCCATGGATGTGCAGGATCGCCGGCTTGCCGGTTGCCTGTGGGGCGGGGTCGAGGACAACGACGCGCAGACGCGGATTGCCGGCGCCGCCCTGAATGAAGCGTTCCTGCGGCTGGATCGCCGGCAATGGCAGCGCCGGTGGAAACTCGGCGCTGCGCACCGCCTGGAGATTGTCCATGCCGAGATCGAGCGGCGGGATGTGATCGAGGATTGGGCGCAACTCGGGGTCGACGAGCGCCAGCGGGTCGATGGCGGCAGCAGCTGCCGGTTGGGGTGCCGACGAAACCGTATCGGCGCGGGCTGCCGATGTCAGCATGAGAGCGGAAAAGGACATGGCGGCGAGTTCCCTACGGTTGAGGCGCATGTTGGTCTCCTGAGATGTGGCGTGGATTACTGGCGGGCCGAGGCGGCCTGGCGCGACGGGGCGGAAAAGAGGAAGAAACCTGCGACCGCCCCGGCAAGCAGGATGACGGCGGCGGCGGTGAAGGTGGTTGCGTGGGCGGCGGCTCCGGCCGGCATCGTGGCGGTGATGGTGATCAGCAAGGCGAGGATCGAGGCGCCGCCCATCTGGAGCGAGGTGTTGGTGAGCCCCGAGACCATGCCTGCCTCGCCCTTGCGGACCGAGGCGGTGGCGGCTTCGGTCAGGCTGACGAAGGAGAACGACGAGCCGAAACCGCCAATGGCAAAGGCAGCGATGGTGAGCAGCAGGTAAGGCTCGCCGGCAGCGACAGGCAGGAACGACAAGGCCAAGGACGACAGGCTCATCAAGGCAAAACCCAGGGCGGCGATGCCGCGTGGCGCGATGTAGCCCATGGCCACGGGTGCCAGGCGGGCGCCGACGATCGAAGCAATTGCGAAAGGCAGGAACAGCAGCCCGGTTTCGAGCGCGTCGAGCCCGCGCAACTGCTGGAAGTAGAGCGAGCCGAAAAACAGCGAGGTCAGCGGGCCGGCGGAGTGGATGAAGATCAGGGCATTGGCGACGGCGACCGGGCGGTTGCGCAACACGCCGAGGTCGAGCAGTGGTGCGGCACTGCGGCGTTCGATGAAGACGAAAAGGGTGAGCAGAACGACGGCAGCGATCCACAGGACAAGGGTGGTCGGCGCCGGGTGCGATGTCTGTGCAATGGCAAGCGTGAGCACACCGAAGCCGAGGGTTGCGGTGGCGGCGCCGGCCCAGTCCATGGGGGCTGCTGAGGCCGGCTCGTCGCTGGCCTCACCGGAGGCGCGGCGGGTCGCCCAGGCCATTATCAGGCCAAGCGGGACGTTGATCAGCAGGGCTGACGACCAGCCGAAGGTGCTGGTGAGCAGGCCGCCAAGCAGCGTGCCCGATGCGACGCCGACGGTGGCCGAGGAGGCAAACAGGCCGAGCGCGCGAAGCCGCGCCGGACCGGAAGGGAAATGCAGCGTCAGCAAGGCCAGTGAGTTGGCCGCGAGCAGGGCAGCGCCCGCACCCTGCAAGGCTCGGGCGGCAATCAGCATCGGCATCGAGATGCTAAACGCGCCGATCAGCGAAGAGAGCGCGAAGACGACCGCGCCGGTGGCGAACATGCCGCGGTGACCGAGACGGTCGCCGGCCCTGCCGGCAAGCAGCAGCAAGCCGCCGAAGGCCAGGGCATAAGCGTTGAAGACCCATTGCAGGTCGCGCTCGGTGGCACCGAACGCTTGCGCCAGCGCGGGGCCGGCAA
>Ga0209902_101394_pt1 | contig 11968 bp, 9 predicted proteins | sample FECB27metaG_FD_188304 | JGI IMG/M metagenome (GOLD analysis project Ga0209902, IMG submission 188304) | Cyanobacterial communities from the Joint Genome Institute, California, USA - FECB-27 (SPAdes) (version 2) | ecosystem: Environmental > Aquatic > Thermal springs > Hot (42-90C) > Microbial mats ...
TCATCGATGGGCGTCTTGTCACGGGTGCTGGCGGCTATGCCGGCGAGTGGGGCCACGGCCAGGCGCTCGCCACGCGCGTTGGCACGCCGCCGGTTGACATCCCGCATTTCGCCTGCGGCTGCGGCCAGGCCGGCTGCGTCGACACGATTGGCGGCGCGCGCGGCGTCGAGAAGCTGCACCATTTCCTGTGCGGCGAGGTGCTGTCGAGCACCGACGTCATCGACCGCTGGCGCGACGGCGAGCTGAAGGCGCGCCGCACGATGGAGGTCTATCTCGAACTCGTCGGCGTGCCATTGGCGCTGACGATGAACATCATCGGCGCCTCTGTCGTTCCTGTCGGTGGTGGCCTGTCCAACGTGCCCGAACTGATCGAGGGGCTCGACAATCAGGTGCGCAGCCGCACGCTGCGGCGCTCGCAAAGCCCGCTGCTGGTCAAGGCAGCCTTGACCACCGAGCCCGGCCTCATCGGCGCGTCAGCCGTCGGATACCAGGAGCTTGCTCATGTCTGAGAAAATCCGTCTCGAAGTCTGCGTCGACAGCCCGCAAAGCCTGGCCGCGGCGATTGAAGGCGGCGCCGACCGCATCGAGCTGTGCGCGGCGCTTGAAACAGGTGGCCTCACGCCGTCGCCCGGCCTGATGGCGCTTGCCGCCAAGGCGCCGATCCCGGTCTATGCGATGATCCGCACGCGGCCCGGCGACTTCGTCTTCGACGATGCCGATGTCGCCACCCTGCTGGCCGACATCGACGCCGTGCGCGCAGCCGGCCTCGCAGGTGTCGTGCTCGGCGCCAACAGGCTCGATGGCTCGCTGGACCGCGACGTGCTCTCGCGCCTGGCCGGCCACGCCAAGGGGCTCGGCATGACGCTGCACCGCGCCTTCGACCTTGCCGGGCCCGATTTCGCTTCAGCGGTCGAGCTCGCCGTCGAGCTCGGCTTCGAGCGCATCCTGACCTCGGGCGGCGAAAGCACGGCGCTGAAGGGGCTCGACGCGCTGGCGGCGTGCTTCGACCATGCCCAAGGCCGTGTCGTCATCATGCCGGGGTCGGGCGTCAATCTCGACACTGTCGCTGCGATCAAGGCACGGCTGCCGCTGCGCGAAATCCATTCATCCTGCTCGGTGGCATCAGATGCGCCCGACGGCAAGGCATTGGAACTCGGCTTTGTGGCGCCAAGGCCGAAGCACACCGATGCCGGCATCGTGCGCAGGATGAAGGCCGCATTCGTCTAGGTCAGGCCTTCTCGCCCAGCTCCTTGGACGAGACTTCGTAGAGCACCTTGTCTGTTTGGGCATCGACGCCGACAAGGCTGACCTCGTGGCCCCAGAGACGCTGGATGTAGCGTATCGTCTCGTTGCGCGTTTCCTCGACCAGCGTCGCGCCATTGTGCACCGTGTGCTTGAGACGCAGCTTGCGGTCGCCCTTGAGGTCGGCATCGACGGCCTGGATGTCAGGCTGGGTCATGCCGACATCGTAGCTGTTGGCGAGGCTCGAGCGCACGCGTTCGTAGCCGCGTTCGTCATGGATCGCCGTCACCTCGTAGTAGGGGTCGGAGGATTCTTCCTGCAGCGAGAAAAGCCGCATGTCGCGGATCAGCGCCGGGCTCAGGAACTGGCGGATGAAGGATTCGTCGCGGTGCGTCGCCCAGGCGTCGAGCAGCGTGCCGCACCAGTCGCCATTGCCGGCGAAATCGGGGAACCAGTCGCGGTCCTCCGCCGTCGGCTCGGTGCAGATGCGCTGGATGTCGCGCATCATGTTGAAGCCCAGCGTGTAGGGGTTCAGCCCGCCATAGCGCGGGTCGTCGAAATGGGGCTGGAACACCACGTTGGAATGGTTCTGCAGCACCTCCAGCATGGTGCCTTCGCTGATCTGGCCCTTGTCGTAGAGGCTGTTCATGATGGTGTAGTGGACGAATGTGGCGCAGCCCTCGTTCATCACCTTGGTCTGGCGCTGCGGGTAGAAATACTGCGCGATGACGCGAACAATGCGCAGGATCTCGCGCTGCCACTGCTTGAGCACCGGGCTGTTCTTTTCGAGGAAGTAGAGCAGGTTCTCCTCGGGGTATTCGATCACCGACTGCCGCTCCGACTTGTCGGTCTCGACCTCGCGCGGTGCCTCGGCCTCGGCTGCCTGCGGCAGCGTCCGCCACAGGTCGGAGAAGGTGCGCTCCTCATGCTCAAGCCGCTCGCGGATGCGCGCCTGCTCGCGCTCGACCGACAGGCGCGGGCGGCGGCGGTAGCGGAACACCGCTTGCGGCATCAGCGCGTGCGCGGCATCCAGCACGGCCTCGACGGCAGCCGGGCTGTAGCGCTCCTCGCAGCGGGCGATGAAGCTCTTGGCGAACTCCATATAGGCGAGGATCGCGCCGGCGTCGGTCCATTGCTGGAACAGGTAGTTGTTCTTGAAGAAGTGGTTATGGCCGAACGACGCATGCGCGATGACAAGCGTCTGCAGCGCCATGGTGTTCTCTTCCATGAGATAGGTGATGCAGGGATTGGAATTGATCACCAGCTCATAGGCGAGCCCCATCCGCCCCTTGCGGTAGAGGTTGGACTCGTGGACGAAATGCTTGCCGAAGGACCAGTGCTGGTACATCAGCGGCATGCCGATCGAGGAATAGGCATCGAGCATCTGCTCGGACGAGATCACCTCGATCTGGTTGGGATAGAAGTCGAGGCGAAGTTCGTTGACGGCGATCTCGCGGATCGCGTCATAGGCGCGCGACAGGTCGTCAAAGTTCCAGTCGGAACTCGTGAACAGCAGCGGCAACTGTTTCGAACGCTTTTCCAACTTGCATCCTCATCCGCGTTTTGCCGGGGCCGGCGCCTTGGCGAACAACTCATGAAAGACGGGATAGATGTCGGACGGCTTGGCGATGCGCGTCATCTCGAAATTCGGCCATTCGGCGCTGACCTCGCGATAGGCGTTCCACAGCGACGTGCCGTTGTCGGCGTGGCGGAACATCTCGCTTTCGCGCTCGTCGATGATCTCGACATAGGCGTAGTACTGGCAAAGCCGCATCAGCGTGCTGTCGAGCATGGACACACACTTTTCGGAATCGTTGGGAATGTTGTCGCCGTCGGAAGCCTGTGCGGCGTAGATGTTCCACTCCTTGGCGGGATAGCGTTCGCGGATGACGCGCAGCATCTCATCGAGTGCTGTGGACACGACCGTGCCGCCGCTCTGGGTGCTGTAGAAGAAGGTGTCCTCGTCGACCTCCGAAGCCTCATGCGTATGGCGGATGAAGACGATGTCGGTCTTGGCGTAGCGCCGCTTGAGGAACAGGTGCAGCAAGACGAAGAAGCGCTTGGCGAGATCCTTCTCGCGTTCGCCCATGGAGCCCGAGACGTCCATCAGGCAGAACATCACCGCATTGGCGTTCGGCACCGGCTGCGGCTCGAACCGGTTGAAGCGGATGTCGATAGGGTCGATGTAGGGGATCAGCTTTCGCCGCCGCGCGAGCGTTGCAAGCTCTTCGCGCAGGGCCGCGATGCGTTGGAGAATGGCGGCGCTTGGCCGCCTCTCACCCTCCAGCTTGGCGAGCTCCGCCGCAACCGCGTCGATCTCGGCGTGCTTGGGCCGTCTCAGCGCGATGCGCCTGCCGAAGCTGTTGAACATGGTGCGGCCGACGCTGATGCTCGTCGGATTGCCGCTCATCGTGAAGCCGGCCCGGCGTGGCCGGAACGTCACCACTTCCTTGAGATTGAGCTTGACCAGGTCGGGCAGCTCGAGGTCCTCGAAGAACAGGTCGAGGACTTCTTCGCGCGACAGCACGAACTGGAAATCGTCCTCGCCATCTCCAGACGACGAGGGGTCCGAGCCCTTGCCGCTGCCGGCCGCGGGACGCGGGATGCGGTCACCCGTGCCGAAGGTCTTGTTGCCGGGAAGGACCTCCTCCCGGCGGCCCGAATGCGGTGCGCGTTGGAACGTCGGCTCCCCGATCCCCTTGCGCGGGATCGGTATGACCTGGTCTTCTCCCACCGCATCGATCTTGCCGGACCGGACCCGGTCGTTGATCGCCCGTTTCAACTCGTCCCGGGCGCGCCTCAGAAAACGCTGCCTGTTGCCAAGGCTCTTGTCCTTGGGATTGAGGCGCCGATCGATGAAGTTCGGCATTTCGGTCCCCGCTCGCTCCCGGTCAGCCTGCCTTGTTGACCCGCATGTACCAATCGACGAGACGCCGCACCTGGCGCTGCGTGTAGCCGCGCTCGGTCATGCGCTCGACGAATTCGGCATGCTGCTTCTCGGTGGTGCTGTCGCGCTTGGCACCGAAGCTGATGACAGGCAGCAGGTCTTCGACCTGGCCGAACATCCGCTTCTCGATCACCTCGCGCAGCTTCTCGTAGCTCGTCCATGACGGGTTGCGGCCATTGTTCTTGGCGCGCGCCCTGAGCGTGAACTTCACCACCTCGTTGCGGAAGTCCTTGGGGTTGGCGATGCCGGCCGGCTTCTCGATCTGCGACAGCTCGGAATCGAGGATGCCGCGGTTGAGAATCTGGCCGGTGTCGGGATCCTTGTAGTCCTGGTCCTCGATCCAGGCGTCGGCATAGGCGATGTAGCGGTCGAACAGGTTCTGGCCGTACTCGCTGTAGGATTCGAGATAGGCCTTCTGAATCTCGTGGCCGATGAACTCGGCATAGCGGGACGCGATCTCCGACTTGATGAAGTCGAGATAGGAGGATTCGATCTCGCCGGGGAACTGCTCGCGCTTGATCGCCTGTTCGAGCACATACATCAGATGCACCGGATCGGCGGCGATCTCCTTGGTGTCATAGTTGAACGTCTCCGACAGCACCTTGAAGGCGAACCGCGTGCTGACGCCGTTCATGCCTTCGTCGACGCCGGCGGCATCGCGATACTCCTGCATCGACTTGGCCTTGGGGTCGACGTCCTTCAGGTTCTCGCCGTCATAGACGCGCATCTTGGTGTAGAGCGGCGAGTTCTCGTGTTCGGACAGCCGCGTCGACACGGTGAAGCGGCTCAGTATGTCGAGCACCTCGGGTGCGCATGGATTGCTCACCAGTTCGCTCTCGCGCAGCAGCTTCTCGTAGATCTGGCGCTCTTCGGTGACGCGCAGGCAGTAGGGCACCTTGACCACCAGGATGCGGTCGAGGAACGCCTCGTTGTTCCTGTTGCTCTTGAACTGCAGCCACTCGGACTCGTTGGAGTGCGCCAGCACGATGCCCTGGTATGGGAAGGCGCCGAAGCTCTCGGTGCCGTTGTAGTTGCCTTCCTGAGTCGCGGTCAGCAGCGGGTGCAGCACCTTGATCGGCGCTTTGAACATCTCGACGAATTCGAGGAGCCCCTGGGTGGTCCGGTTGAGGCCGCCGCTGTAGGAGTAGGCGTCGGGGTCGGCCTGGCTGAAATTTTCGAGCTTGCGGATGTCGACCTTGCCGACAAGCGCCGACACGTCCTGGTTGTTCTCGTCGCCGGGCTCGGTCTTGGCGATACAGATCTGGCGCAACCGCGACGGCGTCAGCTTGACGACGGAGAATTTCGAAACGTCGCCGCTGATTTCTTCGAGCCGCTTGGCGGCCCATGGCGAAATCAGACCGGTTAGCCGGCGCCGGGCGATGCCATATTTGTCCTCGAGAAGGCTGGCCATGCGTTCGGGATGGAACAGGCCGAGGGGTGATTCGAATATCGGGCTGAGCTGGCCATTGATCTTCAGCGTATAGATCGGCCGCTCCTCCATCAGCTTCTTCAGCCGCTCCGCAAGCGACGACTTACCGCCGCCGACGGGGCCGAGCAGGTAGAGGATCTGCTTGCGTTCCTCGAGCCCTTGCGCGGCGTAACGGAAGTAACCGACGATGCGCTCGATCGTGTCTTCCATGCCGTAGAATTCGGCAAACGCCGGATAAACCTTGATTGTTCGGTTTGCGAAGATGCGGCCCATGCGCGGGTCGGCACTGGTGTCGATGAGCGTGGGCGCGCCGATCGCGTCGACCATTCGTTCGGCTGCCGTCGCGTACATGGCAGGCTGGTCGCGGCAGGCGAGCAGATATTGCTGGAGGCTCATCTCCTCGGTTGTCTGACTGCCGTAGATTTCCGAGAAGAGGTTGAAGACGTCGTTTTCACGTGTTTGCATGGCACCCTCACAATGCCGAAGACGGTGGGAGTGTAACACCACTTCGACCTTTTGCCTTCCTCTCAACTTCCCTGAACAGGCAAAGTTCCGCACAGAATGTCGTGATTGAAGATTTAGTTTGCATGCGTCGAATTGTGGCGCGGCGCGGGCTTCGATCTGCCTTGGCCGGGACCGGATTTCACGGGCACTCGATCGGGATTTCGTCTCAACTTTCGGCTGCACGGGAGGCCGTCTCTCGAACACACGGCTGCCATCGCAGATAAGTTTCGGATCGTGGTCCGCGACGATTTTTCCGGCTCAAAAAACCGTGCTTGCATGGTCGGGTACTCGACGCTCCCGCCGGCATCCGGCTATGAACGCTGACCGCAGTTGCGGAAGGTTTTTGCAGGGAAGGATTGCCGTCATGAAGGCACGCATCAAATGGGTTGAGGATCGCACCTTCGTCGGCCAGTCCGGCAGCGGGCACAAGATCGTGCTCGGCACCTCCAAGGAGCCGGGCGGCCAGACGCCGGGCCCGAGCCCGATGGAGCTGATGCTGATCGGCGCCGGCGGCTGCTCGGCCTATGACGTCGTCCACATCCTGGAGAAGGGCCGCGAGGCGATCGAGGACTGCTCCGTCGAGCTCGATGCTGACCGCGCCGAGACCGACCCCAAGGTGTTCACCCGCATCCACATGCATTTTGTCGTCAAGGGCCGCGGCCTGGCGCCAGCCAAGGTCGAGCGCGCGGTCAATTTGTCGATCGAGAAATACTGCTCGGCCTCGGCGATGCTCGCCAAGTCGGCGGTCATCACCCACGACTTCGAGGTCGTCGACACCTCCGCGCCGGCCAGCGCCGGCTGACCCAGCTGTGACAGGGCGCGGCCATGGCTGCCACGCCCTGTCCAAAACCGATATCGAGCAAATGCGCGATTTCAGGGCAATTGCGCATTTCCGAAAACCCTGCGAAACTGCCTCGGCAGATTGAAGAGGCGTGACGCATGAGTTCCCGGAGCGAAAACCCAAGGCTCGACGAGGCCGCCCGCGCCGGCTGGCTCTATTATGTCGCCGGCAACACCCAGGACCAGATCGCAGCCAAGCTCGGCGTCTCGCGCCAGACCGCGCAGCGGCTGGTGTCGCTCGCCATGTCGGAAGGCCTGATCAAGGTCAGGGTCGACCATCCGATCGCCAACTGCCTCGACCTCGCCGCCAAGCTCCGCTCGCGCTTTGCCCTCGATCTCGTCGAGGTCACGCCGAGCGATCCGGATTCGTCGTCGACGACGATCGGCATCGCCCAGGCCGCCGCCGCCGAGATCGAGAAGTGGCTGCGTTCGCCGGAGCCGATCGTCATGGCGATCGGCACCGGGCGCACGCTGAAGGCTGCGATCGAGCAGCTGCCGCCGATGGAGTGCCCGCAGCACAAGGTGGTTTCGCTGACCGGCAACATCTCGCCGGACGGTTCGGCCGCCTTCTACAACGTCATCTTCACCATGGCCGACACCATCAAGGCACGCAGCTTTCCGATGCCTCTGCCGGCGATTGCCTCGTCTTCCGACGAGCGCCGCATGCTGCACGGCCAGCCGCTGATCCAGCCGACGCTGGCGCTTGCCGCCCAGGCCGACGTCACCTTCGTTGGTGTCGGCGACATGGGCCCGCAGGCGCCGCTCTACGAGGATGGCTTCATCACCGAAGCCGAACTCAAGGCGCTGCAGAAGGCCGGCGCTGTCGGCGAGATCGTCGGCTGGGCTTTTGACCGCGACGGCAAGCTGATCGACGGCATCACCAACGACCGCGTCGCCTCCGCCCCCTTGCCGTCACGCGAACGCTCGCTGGTGGTGGCGCTGGCCATGGGCGAGCGCAAGCTGCCCGGCATCCTGGCCGCCGTCACCCGCCGCCTTGTCAACGGCCTGATCACCGACGAACGCACCGCCGCGGCACTGCTCGCCGGGTAGTCCTTCCTTTTCCGAAATGCCCGGCACCGCGCATCAGCGCGGTGCGCCGTCGCGTGCAATTTCCCGGCACCTGCGCCTGCAAGCCGCTGCCAGACATGCGGTTGCACCGTCATGTCCAGATTCCCGCTTGACATAAATCACATCAGATGAATAATTGCCCACAGCCAAGGCAAATGCTCACTTTGGCTTTTGGGAGGAATTCGATGAAACTGAACACGCTCTTCCTGGGCTTGTGCGGAGCGAGCGCGCTTGCGTTTGCCGCTCATGCCGAGACCATCACCATCGCCACTGTCAACAATGGCGACATGGTCCGCATGCAGAAGCTGACGGACGACTTCACCGCCAAAAATCCTGACATCCAGCTCGAATGGGTCACGCTCGAAGAGAACGTGCTGCGCGAGCGCGTCACCACCGACATCGCCACCAAGGGCGGCCAGTATGACGTGATGACCATCGGCACCTACGAGGTTCCGATCTGGGCCAAGCAGCAGTGGCTGCTGCCGCTCGACAATCTTGGCGCCGACTATGACGCCGCCGACATCATCCCGGCCATCGCCGGTGGCCTTTCGGCTGATGGCAAGCTCTATGCCGCGCCCTTCTATGGCGAGAGCTCGTTCGTCATGTACCGCAAGGACCTGATGGAGAAGGCAGGGCTCACCATGCCCGATGCGCCGACCTGGGATTTCATCGCCGACGCGGCGCGCAAGATGACCGACCGCGCCGCCGACATCAACGGTATCTGCCTGCGCGGCAAGGCCGGCTGGGGCGAGAACATGGCCTTCCTGACCGCCATGTCCAACTCCTTCGGCGCACGCTGGTTCGATGAGAAGTGGCAGCCGCAGTTCGACCAGCCCGAATGGAAGAAGACGCTGCAGTTCTATGTCGACCTGATGAAGGATGCCGGTCCGTCCGGTGCTTCCTCCAACGGCTTCAACGAGAACCTGGCACTGTTCCAGCAGGGCAAGTGCGGTATGTGGATCGACGCCACCGTCGCTGCCTCCTTCGTCTCCAATCCGAAGGACTCGACGGTCGCCGACAAGGTCGGCTACGCGCTCGCTCCCGACACTGGTCTCGGCAAGCGCGGCAACTGGCTGTGGGCATGGTCGCTCGGCATTCCGGCCGGCACGCAGAAGGCAGAAGCCGCGCAGAAGTTCGTCTCATGGGCGACAGGCAAGGGCTATCTCGACCTCGTCGCCTCGAAGGAAGGCTGGGCCAACGTTCCGCCCGGGACGCGCACCTCGCTCTACAACAACCCTGAGTACCAGAAGGCCGCGCCCTTCGCCAAGATGACGCTCGACTCGATCAACTCGGCCGACCCGACCAAGCCCACCGTCAAGCCGGTGCCTTATGTCGGCGTCCAGTTCGTCGCTATTCCCGAGTTCCAGGGACTGGGCACAACCGTCGGCCAACTGTTCTCGGCGGCACTCGCCGGCCAGTCCAGCGTCGATGACGCGCTTGCCGGAGCACAGACCGCAGCAGTCCGCGAGATGACCCGCGCCGGTTACATCAAATAGGCAGATCCTCCCTGCCTGGCCGTCCGGTCTCCCAGTCCGGACGGCCCCTTTCGGTGACCTGAAACCTTATCTGTCCGAACCGGGGTGATCGCCATGGCTACTCGACAGACCAGCTCGCTGGCGCGCCTGATGATGGCGCCCTCGGTGATCCTGCTTTTCATCTGGATGATTGTGCCGCTGGCGATGACCCTGTGGTTCTCGTTCCAGAACTACAATCTGCTCAATCCGGCCAATGTCAGCTTTGCCGGCCTGTTCAACTACAAGTTTTTCTACACCGACCCGGCCTTCTTCCAGTCGATCTGGAACACCTTGGTGCTGGTGGTCGGCGTGTTGTTGATCACGGTTGTCGGCGGCATCGCCTTGGCGCTTCTGCTCGACCAGCCGATGTTCGGCCAGGGCATCGTCCGCATCCTGGTGATCTCGCCCTTCTTCGTCATGCCGCCGGTGGCCGCACTGGTGTGGAAGAACATGATCATGCATCCGGGCTATGGCGTGTTCGCCGACATCGCCAAGTTCTTCGGCGCCCAGCCTGTCGACTGGTTTGCGCAATATCCGCTGTTTTCGATCATCATCATCGTCGCCTGGCAGTGGCTGCCATTTGCGACGCTGATCCTGCTGACCGCGCTGCAGTCGCTTGACGGCGAGCAGAAGGAAGCCGCCGAGATGGACGGTGCCGGCTTCGTCAGCCGCTTCATCTACCTGACGATCCCGCATATCTCGCGCGCCGTGACCGTGGTCATCCTGATCCAGACCATCTTCCTGCTTGGCGTCTATGCCGAGATTCTCGTCACCACCAATGGCGGACCGGGCTACGCCTCCACCAACCTGCCGTTCCTGATCTACCGCACGGCACTGCTCGGCTACGACGTCGGCGGCGCTTCAGCCGGCGGCATCATCGCAGTCATCCTTGCCAACATCGTCGCCTTCTTCCTGATGCGCGCCGTCGGCAAGAACCTGGACAAGTGAGGAGGAGACGATGGCACGCGCAGTTTCGACACGACGCAAGATCGGCTTCACCGTGGCAGCCTGGGTGGTTGCCCTGCTGATCTTCTTCCCGATCCTCTACACCATCATCACCAGCTTCAAGTCCGAGACGGAGGCAATCGCCGGCTTCAGCCTGGTGCCTTCGGGCACGCTGGAGAGCTATGCCGAGGTCCAGGCGCAGAGCAACTATTTCAAGTTCTTCCTGAACTCGGTGATCATCGCCGTCGGCTCGACTATTCTGGCGCTGCTGGTGGCGATACCCGCGGCCTGGTCGATGGCGTTCTCGCCGACCAAGCGGACCAAGGACATCCTGATGTGGATGCTCTCCACCAAGATGATGCCGGCGGTCGCCGTGCTGGTGCCGATCTACCTGATCTTCCGCGACACCTACCTGCTCGACACCCGCATCGGCCTGACCGTCATGCTGATGCTGATCAACCTGCCGATCGTGGTGTGGATGCTCTACACCTACTTCCGCGAAATCCCCGGCGAGATTCTCGAAGCGGCACGCATGGACGGCGCCACTTTGTGGGGCGAGATCGTCCATGTGCTGACGCCGATGGCGGTTCCCGGTATCGCCTCGACCATGCTGCTCAACATCATCCTGGCGTGGAATGAGGCATTCTGGACGATCCGCCTGACCACCACCAACGCGGCCCCGCTGACCGCCTTCATCGCCTCCTTTTCCAGTCCGCAGGGGCTGTTCTGGGCGAAGCTGTCGGCAGCGTCGACGCTCGCCATCGCACCGATCCTGATCATGGGCTGGTTCTCCCAGCGCCAGCTCGTCCGCGGCCTGACTTTCGGCGCCGTGAAGTAGTCGACCCCGCGGGAGGAAACCATGGGAAACATCACGCTCAAGAAAGTGTCGAAGTCCTTCGGCGCAACGACAATCATCCCGGAGATTGACCTCCAGATCGAGGACGGCGAGTTCGTTGTCTTCGTCGGGCCGTCGGGCTGCGGCAAGTCGACCTTGCTCCGGCTGATCGCTGGGCTGGAAGACACCTCCGCCGGCACGATCAGCATCGACGGCCGTGACGTCACCGGCGAGGCGCCGGCCAAGCGCCGGCTGGCGATGGTGTTCCAGTCCTACGCGCTCTATCCGCACATGACCGTCTACAAGAACATCGCCTTCCCGCTGAAGATGGCGGGCGAGGATGCCACTGTCATCGACAAGAAGGTCAAGGACGCGGCGCGTGTGCTGAACCTGACCAACTATCTCGAGCGCCGGCCCGGCCAGCTCTCGGGCGGCCAACGTCAGCGTGTCGCCATCGGCCGCGCCATCGTGCGCCAGCCCTCGGCCTTCCTGTTCGACGAGCCGCTGTCCAACCTCGACGCCGCGCTGCGCGGCACGATGCGGCTGGAGATCAGCGAACTGCACCACCAGCTCAAGACGACGATGATCTACGTCACCCACGACCAGGTCGAGGCGATGACCATGGCCGACAAGATCGTGGTGCT
>Ga0209902_101395_pt1 | contig 11968 bp, 13 predicted proteins | sample FECB27metaG_FD_188304 | JGI IMG/M metagenome (GOLD analysis project Ga0209902, IMG submission 188304) | Cyanobacterial communities from the Joint Genome Institute, California, USA - FECB-27 (SPAdes) (version 2) | ecosystem: Environmental > Aquatic > Thermal springs > Hot (42-90C) > Microbial mats...
ATCGTGTAGGCGCCGATTGAAAACAGCCCACCGCTGCCGAAGCTGGCCAGGCCGGCATAACCGAACAGCAGGTTCCAAGAGAGTGCGAAGACGGCGACAACCATCGTCGTGCCGGCGAGGAACACCAACCCGGAATTGGCCCAGAAGGGCAGCAGGACTAGCGCTGCCGCAAGGACCGCAAGCAGAGCGCCCGAAATCGTGCGGTTCATAGCCGGCTCTCCCCGAGTATGCCGTTCGGCCACATCAGCAGGAAGACGACCATGCCGACATAGACGGCAACGCCCGGATATGCCGGCAGAAACATTGTGTTGAGGCCGTCGATCAGGCCGAGCAGAATGGCGGCGATAAAGGCGCCGCGGACATTGCCCAGCCCGCCGATGACAACGGTGATGAAGGCGAGCAGCAGGAAGGTGTCACCGAGCGCCGGCGACAGCGTCTGGTTGGGCAGCAGCAGTCCGCCGGCAAGTCCGGCAAGCGCAAAGCTGCCGCCAACCGCCGCCATGATGCCCGCCGGAACGTTGATGCCGAGCAATTCGGCCATCCAGCCGTCACGGGCGATCGCAGTGATCATCTTGCCGGCCCAGGCCCGATGGATGACGAAGTCGAGTACCAGGAAAACGACGATGCCGGAGCCGATGATGAACAACGAGAAGGACGGCACGAACAGGCCGAAGATGTCGACGCCGGTATCGATGCCTGGAGGCGGGTCGACCGACAGGAACTCGAGCCCCCAGACAAGCTTCACGAAGCCCACGCAGACGAGCATCACCGCGAAGGTAGCGATCAGCATGTAGTGTTCGTCGACATGCTGAATGCGCCGGAGGACGAAACGCTGGACAACCACCCCGAGGACGCCCACCACCAGCGCCGCAACGACGGCCGCGGCAACCAGTGCCAAGACCGAACGCGGAGCCGAGCCGACGAGCGAGCTCGCGACATAGGCGCCGATCATGAAGAAGGCGCCATGGGCGAAGTTGAGGATGCGCATGATCCCGAAGACGAGGGTCAGACCCGCGGCGACAAGGAACACGGCCATCCCGGTCGTGAGACCGTTGACCAGCGTGAACATCTTATTTTCCGCCCTAGTTGAGCTTGGAGCCAGGGGTTGCCTTCTCCAGGAACTCCGCGCCCGGAAGCTGCGCCGTCTCGAACACGCTCCAGCCATTGGCGTTCTTGTCGTCTCGGCCGAAGCGGATGTAAGTCAGGTCGCCGGCAAAGCCGTGGTCTTCCTTGCGGAACTGGATCTTACCCAGCGCCCCTTGCGGCGTCTCGGTCTCGATAGTCGGGATCAGCTTGGCCGCGTCGAGCGAACCCGCCTTGGCAACAGCATTGGCGATCGTCAGGATGCTGTCGTGCGAGACGCCAATGTACCAGTTTGGATATTCGTCGCCGCGCAGCTTGACGTAGGCCTTATGGACCTCGTCGCTGACCGGGTTGCCCTTGTTGGCAGCCGGGTACCAGCCGGTCCAGCTCCACAGCGACGCAGGCGTGTTGGCGCCCATGGCTTTGGCGATGGCGAACTCATTGGCGGAGTCGCACAGCACCTTGAACTTCTCGTCGAGACCGAAGGTGCGGGCCTGCTTGTAGTAGCTGATGGCGTCGGCGCCCTGCAGGACGTTGAACAGCCCCGGCGCGCCCGACCCGATGATGTTGGATATCTGGTTGCGGAAGTCGGCGCCGCCATAGGGCACCAGCACCGGCTCGAGCACCTCGACCTTGCGACCGGCATTTTCTGTCTCCGCCTTCAGCCCCTTGGTGAAGGCGTTGGTGATGTCGGCAAGCGCGGTGACGTCGGAGCGCAGCGTCGCCCACTTCTCGATCTCCGGGTGCTTCTGGGCCATCAGGGTACCATAGCCGCCGAAGCACATCGGCGACGAAAAGCCGAGGCGAAAGGCGCGCGGATTGAAAGCTTCATGGGTTAGTGCAAGTGCCGATGCCCCCACCATCACCATGGTTACATCAGCTTCCTCGAGCAGCGGCAAAGTGCCGAGCAGGTTGGCGGTGAAGGTGCCCTGGGCAAACAGCTTGATGCCATCGCCGGTCAGTTCACGGAAAGCAGTGACGGCACCTTCGGGCGAGTTCTTGTCGTCGCGCACCACCAACTCGATCTTTGCGCCGTTGACGCCGCCGGCAGCATTGAGGCGCTCGACCGCAATCTCGCAGCCATCCTTGATATAGTTGCCGTAGAGCTGGCCCGGGCCGCTCAACGTGGTGATCAGGCCTATGCGAACCGCCTCGCCCTGTTGCGCTCGCAATATGCGTGGCATCGCCAGCGCGCCGAGGCCCGCTGCAGAAGTCGTCAAAAAATGTCTTCTGTTCAATCGCATGTCTTCCTCCCAAAAGACCGGGGCTTCCTCCTCCCCGGATGAAATGCGGTCACTGGATCTGCAGAACCAACTCCCTCACACGCGAGCGCATGATCTGTCCGGTGGCCGGCGTCTTCGGCAGTTCGTCGACAGCCACGATGCGGCGCGGATGCTTGAAGGTCGCCAGCGACTGGCCGAGATGACTGCGGACCGCCTCAAGGCTCGGGCATTGGCCCGGACGGTCGGGTACGACGGCGGCGCAAACCAGTTCGCCCCACACTGGGTCCGGCAAACCAACTACGGCAACCGAACGGATGCCGGGGCAGCCGGCGAGCGCGAGCTCCACCTCAGCGGGCGCCACGGTCTCGCCGCCCGAGCGGATGACCTCGCGACGGCGACCGGTAATTGTCAGGAAACCCTCGCCATCGGCTTCGGCGAGATCGCCACTGCGATACCAGCCGTCGACGAACACCTCGGCAGTCTGATCGGGCAGATCGAAATAGCCGTCCATCATGCTGAGTGAGCGCAATTGCAACTCGCCATCGACAATGCGCGTCTCGTTGCCAGGCAGAGGCAGGCCTACACTGCCGGGCTTGCGGTCGATCTCGGAATCGTTGAGGCCAAGTGCCGCGCCGAACTCGGTCGAGCCGTACATCGCAGCGCGATAGGCGCGCGGAAAGCGCGCCCGGATGCGGTCCATCAGCACCGGATCGAAGCGCGACGTGCCTGACGCCGCCGAGCGCACCACCGTACCGTCGAAAGCGACGTTGGATGCGAGCAGCCGCTCCCAGACAGCGGGGATGCAGTAGAAAAAAGCCGGTTTCCAGCGGTCTATGGCGCGGGCAAGCATGTCGCCTTCGGGACGGCTGACGAAGTGCACAGCCCGCCGATGCGCCCAGTTCTCCATCAGGTAGTTCCAGCCGGCCCAATGGAACATCGGAAACGTCATCAGTTCGCCACGGCCACCCGACGTCACGAAACGCGAGGCACCGAGATAGGAGCGCAGCCAACTTGCCTTATGCGACAGCACTACGCCCTTCGGCCGGCCCGTACTGCCGCTGGTCAGGAAGATCGCGTGCGTGTCCTCTTCCCCGACGCCAATGTCGGGAAGTCCGTCGCAACTGGCCCTGCTGGCGAAAGCATCAAGGTTCACGCCCGCAGTTGCCGCGGCGCCGGCACCGAGGATCGCCACAGGAACATCGTCGCAGGCTGAGGAGAAGCGATGGCCGTGCTGCCGCAACGGATCTAGCACGAGAAGGTCCGGCCGGATGTAGTCGGCGATCGGCAGCAGCTCGTCTTGCGACAGCGCCGGGTTCAGCGGCACGAAGGCGGCCCCCAGTCGCTGGGTGGCGAAATAAAAGGCCAGATGGTCGAGCGTCATCTCGCCCTGGAACAGTATGCGGCTACCACGCTTGATCCCGAGCGACTGCAGGCTCCTCGCCAGCGCGTTGGCCAAGCCATCGACATCAGCGAACGTGACCGTGCGCTCGTCGAGCGAAGCGGCCAGCGCGTTCGGCGTCGAGCTGACGGCAAGATCGAGAATGCGATGGGTGAGCCGTTGCATCATGCCTGTTCCGTAGCCGCAATGTCCTTGATCTCGCCCAGCGGGTAGGTCTTGCCGAGCGACTCCATCATGTAGTCCGCGCCACCAGATGCCGGCACGAACCAGCCGGTCGGGCACATGGTCAGAATCTCGACGAGGCTAAGCCCCATCTTTTCCGTCTGCCGCTGGAAGCCCTTGCGGATCAATCGCCGCGTCGCCGCGATCGAGGCGGCGTTGTGCACCGAGCCGCGCGCTACAAAGGCCGAGCCCGGCATCGCCGCCACCATATCGCCAATGACGATGGGGTAGCCATGATAGGCGGCATCGCGACCTTCGAGCGTATTCTTGGTGCGCTGGCCGATGACCGAGGACGCTGTCATCTGGCCGCCAGTGTCGCCGAACACGCCGTTGTTGAGCAGGATGCAGGTGATGTTTTCGCCGCGTGCCGTCGCATGCAGTATCTCGGCAAGACCCTCGCTGGTCATGTCCCCATCGCCTTGCAACGTCCAAACGGCGACCTCCGGGCGCATGCGCTTGAGGCCGGTAGCGACCGCAGGTGCACGTCCGTGCAGACAAAGTGTGGAGTCGACATCCATCGTCATGATGAAGGAGCCGTAACAACCATGCCCGATGATCGATACGTTCTTTTGAGCTAGGCCGAGCTCCTCGATGACCTCAAGTACCAGGCGGATTGCCACCGGCTCGCCGCAGCCCGGACAGAGATGGTGTTCCTCAGTCTGCAGCAGCGTCGGCTTGAACGAAGCCACCTTGTTGCTCGGCGCCTCGGGTGGGCGCGTCGTCATGACGATGCTCATTTGCTGGCTCCGTTGATAGCTAGCTCGATGCGTTCGCGGATCACGGTCGCATCCATGAGGGGGCCGAGGTTAAGGCCGGACTCATCAAAGCTGACGCCGCCTATAGCCTTGACCAGCTTGCGGTCGTGCACGTTAAGCCTGACGTCATCTATCATCTGGCCAGCGTTGAGCTCGAACACCAGCACGCGCTTGCAGCCCCGCGACGCCCTCTCGAGCGCTTCGCCCGGATAAGGCCACAGCGTGATCGGGCGGAAGTAGCCTACCTTGTGGCCTTCGGCGCGCATCTCGCGCACCACGTGCTCGACGAACTTGCCGCCGGAGCCGAAGGCCACGACAAGCGTTTCGGCGTCGTCTGTGAAGCCCTCTTCATGGCGCGCCTCGACTTCGGCGATAGCATCGAACTTGGCGGCGATGCGCTCCCAGTGCTTGCTCGGGCCGGGACCAGGATCGTTGGTCTTGCCGCACCCGAAGGTCCAGATCTGGCGTGACTTGCCGGTGCCACCCGAAGTGCCATCGAGCTGCCAGTCCTTGGGCGGCAGCGGCTCGAGATCGAGCTGTGGCAGCGTCGTTCCCATCTGCGTGCGGGCGAGCAGGTTGTCGCCCATGAAGATGACAGGCACGCGGTACTTGTCGGCGAGGTGAAAGGCGAGTTGCGCGTGCTCGACCGCCTCGTGCAGATCCTTTGGCGCCAGCGTGATGGTGCGGTAATCGCCCCAACCGCCGCCGCGTGTCGCCTGGAAATAATCCTGCTGGTTGCGTGCCATGTTGAAGATGACGATCGGCGTCTCGTTGAGCGCGGCCTCGGCTATTGCTTCCTGCATCAGGGCGAGGCCCTGACCGCAGGAGCCGCTGGCGGCGCGGAACCCGCCAGCAGCAGCACCCAGCGCCATATTGACGCCTTCTATTTCCGTCGCCGCATTGATGCAGACCCCTTCATGGTGCGGCAGCTTCTCGGCCATGTATTCGAGCAGCTCGGTCGCCGGCGACATCGGATAGCCAGCATAAAAGCGCAGACCCGCCTGGATCGCTGCCTCGACAATCGCCTCGCTTCCATCCATCAGGCGCATCGTCATCACTGCATCCTTTCGGCGTCCGAGCCCGAAACGATCGGCTCGTGGTACTTGTAGACTTCGAAGACAAAGTCGGGGCACACCTGCTGGCAGGCGGTGCACCCGGTGCAACCGGGAGCAAGTTCGGGATAGAGATAGCCGGTGGCATTACCTGTCCTGGACATGGTCAGGACCCTCGGCGGACAGGCAACGATACAGAGTTCGCAACCTTTGCAGCGGTCGGCATCGATGACGAGCGTGCCGCGCGTGACCTGTCTCATGCGACCTCCCGTGCGTCGAGGTCAACGGCGAAGGCCATCGGCGTGACTGAAGCTGCACCAGCACGTATCGCCCGCTCGTTGGCTTCGATGTGCTGGCGGCGATAGGACGGGATCTGTTCGGCCATTGCAGCCACAGCGCTGTCGATTTTCACGGCACCGGTGAGGGCCGCGAAGGCGCCAAGCATCACCATTCCGGCTGCCATGCGGCTTCCCTGCTCGGTGGCGATCGCTGTGGCCGGAAGCTTCACGAGCCTGTGCTTTTCCATATCGGGCAGGTCGGCTGCGATGGCCTCTTCGGCTAGCACGAACGAACCCGGTCGCAGACGCGAACCGACGCGCTCCCAGAACAGATGCGACATCGCGATGGCCGAGCCGGCATGCGGAAGGATCGGCAGTGCCTTCAAGGGCTTCGCACCGATCACGACGGTGCCGATCGAGCTGCCGCCGCGCATGTGGCCGCCATACTCACCGGCGAGCATTACATGCCGGCTATCCTTGATGGCGGCGAGCGCCAGCGACTTGCCGATGAGCTGGATACCCTGCCCGCCGATGCCGGAAATGAAAAGATCGAGTTCCAAGTAACCCTCCCGGTTGCTCGTGGCCCTAGAGCTACGGGCTTCCGGCTTTGTGTGCAAGACATTTTTTCTCCTCGAACATGAAATTTCATGTTGAAGTACAAAAAATGTTCGTTAGCTTCCCGCCACGGCCTTGGAGGGACGAAAAATGACTTATGTGGTGACCGACGCCTGCGTACGGTGCAAATTCACCGACTGCGTGGCTGTGTGTCCGGTGGACTGCTTCCACGAAGGCGAAAACATGCTGGTGATCGACCCAGAGGGATGCATCGACTGCGGCGTATGTGAACCTGAATGCCCGGCCGATGCGATCCTCGCCGACACCGACCCGCTGGCGGAAAAGTGGCTGGCGCTGAACAGGCAGTATTCAGCGAAATGGCCTGTCATTTCGGCCCAGCTGCCGCCACCTCAGGATGCACAAGCCTTCAAGGGGCTCGACGGAAAGTTCGAAACCCTTTTCTCGCCAGAGGCCGCTGCACGTTGATAGCAGTGCCTAACGCGGCGCGATCCCATCGAACAGGATATCGAGGATCTGCACCGCGAGCTCGGTCGGCGTTAGCCCCCCCGGCCGATACCATTCGCGGGTCCAGATAAGTGTTCCCTGCAGCACCTGGTTGGCAAGCGACACATTGATGCCGGGCCGCAATTCGCCTGCCTCGGAAGCGGCCGCCATGAGGTCGCGCCAGATCCTGTTGGTCTCGTTCAAAAGCCCGAAATGCCGCTCGCGCACATCCTCTGGAACCTGATTAATGACATTGCCATGCGCAGCGATGTAGTCGAGCTTCTGCAGCGTCGTGTTGAGATAGGTGATCGCCGCCGCCTCGATGCGCTCGCGATAGCAGGTTTCCGGCGGCAGTTGCTGCAGCGTAGCCAAGAGCCTCATGTGCAGCTCCCGTGTCAGGCTGTTGATCATTTCCTCGACCAGCACGTCCTTTGTCGGGAAGTGATAGCGCAGCGCCGTCACGTGCAGATCGATCGCGTCGGAAATTTCACTGAGCTTGGTGAGTTGATAGCCCTTCTGTGCAAACACCTTGGCGGCAGCGTCGAGGATCTTTTCCTGCACGCCTTCGGTCTTGCGGCTCGGCTTGCGGCCCGAAGCCCTGCGCGCAGTCCGGTTGATTTCGCGGACAGCCCCATCCGCCTCCAGTGTCGCCAGCTCTTCCGGTTCTTTGGTCGTCATTTTCCGCATGTCCGAGCTTGCCAACTCGCCTGTTCCACTGTCGTTGTTTCCAATCATTCGCAAGGCGCCTCCGTGCCATCAAACCACAGCTTTCCCATCCGTGGCTGGCCATCGCGCAACCTCGGCAATCACCGAAGCTGGCGGTGCAATATGGCTTCGTCGGGCATGCACACCCGCCCCCACCATGGCGATGCCAAGGGATCATGCAAGGAAATTTTCTCCTTGAGCATGAAATTATTGCAGATAAGTTCGCCGGCGAGAACGCGGGGAAGGTATCAGATGTTCGAGCTCGATCTCAGAGGGCGCCGTATTGTCATCGCTGGCGGCAGCAGGGGGCTTGGCCTCCACGCCGCGCTTGCCTTCGCAGAGGCCGGAGCCTCGGTGTCGATCTGCGCTCGCGGCAAGAGCGACCTCGACGCTGCCCAAAAAAGGATCGCAACGCACGGCGTCGCCGCTCATGCAGCCTTTTGTGACCTCGCCGACCTCGCGTCTATCACGGCTTATGTAGCTGAGGCCGCATCCACGCTTGGCGGCATCGACATCCTGGTCAACAACGCCACCGGCAAGGCCAGCTCCGACACCGAAGAAGACTGGGCCGCTAGCTTGGGCGTCGACGTGCTCGCGACCGTTCGCGCGTCGCGCGCCGCGCAACCCTATTTGGAACAAGGGACCAACCCGGCGATCATCAACGTCTCCTCGCGCACCGCATTCGCCCCCGCGCCTACGACGCCGGCCTATGGGGCCGCGAAGGCTGCGATCATGCATTTCACCCAGTCGCAGGCCGCCGCATTTGCCAAGAAGGGCATCCGCGTCAATTGCGTAGCCCCTAGCTCCTTGGAATTTCCTGGCGGGTGGTGGGACAAATGCAGGATCGAAAACCCGGAACTCTACATCAGGACACAGGCAAGCTTCCCTTTTGGTCGCTTCGGCACGCCGGAGGACATCACGCGCGTAATCCTGTTCCTCGCCTCGCCACTCAGCGGCTGGATAACCGGCCAGACCGTGCTCGCCGATGGCGGCCAAACACTGCAATGAGAACCGGTGATTTGCCTGCGGATTTGCAAGCAAGGCCTGACTAATTCGCCTCGCGACAAACCCACCATGGCCTACCGAAGTCGCGTCTACTGCGGGCAGGGAACCAAACGTTCAAGCTGCAGTTGATCGATACGTTCCGTCAAAAGCATAGGGAGGATCCAATGGATCGCCGAATATTTCTGACAGGTTTGGTCGCTCTGGCGGGCTCTGCAGTTGCCACCAGTATGATCCAACCGGTACAGGCTTTGCCCTTCCGTTCGACAGCTCGGGGCGGCATTTTGGACGAGCTGGATAGCGCGACCGATGGCGGCACGGAGCCCGACGCCGAGGCTAAGCCGATTTACCATCGAAGCTGGCATCGCCCGCCTGGTCGACGCCGTCGCCGACGTCGTGTTTGGCGTAGGTACTGCCGCAGGTACTGGCGCCGCGGCCGGAGAGTTACACGCTGCTATCGCCGACGCGTTTGGGTTTGGTATTGGCACTTTTAGCATGGGTTGAGCTCCAGCGATTGCGCTTGATCTGACCAAGGTTTCCCAAGCCGGATGAAAACGTCTCTACCGGCGCGGACTTCGTAATTCCCGACGCGAGCTCCCATACTGAGCTTGCGGAGGCCGACCTGATGATTGATGGCTACGCGTATTGAAACTGCGTACGCGTATACCTATCTCATGTTTGTTGGTACTTACCTCCTCCCTAAGTACTGACACCTATAGCGGCAAACTCCTCCCTAGCCGCTTCCCCTATTGAGCCCGTCGCGACCTCCTCCCTCGCGCGGGCTTTTTCTTTTCGTACTTGTCGCTGGTGACGTGATCACTTTTGGGTTCCGACGGAACCGGATGGCGCAGCAAACGGTTAGGCTAGCCTAGTCGATGGAGATCACCGATGGACCATAGCAACCACGTCCGCCTCACGGAGTCAGAACTGTCCCCCGAAAACCTTGAAGGAGCCACGATTTACGGCCCCGACGACGATGAGATTGGTTGGGTCACCCATATGCATGGCAGTGGGAGCACCGCGCAGATCGTGATTGACGTCGGAGGCTTCTTGGGCATTGGAGCGAAACCGGTTGCCGTACCCGCCAATCAGTTCGACTTCATGCGCAATGAGGACGGGGAGGTCCACGCCGTGACATCATGGACAAAGGAGCAACTCAAGGACATGCCCGAGCATGTCGACTAATTCCTTCCGGTAATGCCATGTGCGGTGCCTCGCCTTTACCATGAGCCAGCGATGATAGAGAGCTAGCTCCGCTGATCACCGCGCACGTCGCTCGCGTCCGCCATAGGTGCAGCAGATGCCCGGTTCACCCCATGGGGCAGTAGCCGAACGGCGGGCAGAAAATGGCATTGGCGTGGCCGCTTCCTACAAGCAGGCCGTTCCAGGCCAGGGGCTCGGGCGCGGGTGCGGCCACCACCACGCGCCGCATCGACTGTGCCGCCGGAAATGGGGGCTGCCGGCCCAGAAAGGACCAGCTCGTAACGGCATCGGGCAATGCAGCAAAGCTGTCGTCCCAGCGCCAAACGCACCGAACAGATGGCCGGCCGGACCGGGATCGTCATTGCCCTTTCGCAACAGCCAAGCATCGCGCAGGACTGCATCGTCCTCACCACGTCCGGCGAGCCGGCAGGCGCAATTCAGGGCGAGCCGGTGGCACCAGGCGCCGATCGGCGCGCGGCGGACCAACTGGTCAAGCGTTTGCAGCGCGGGGCCGGTCACAAAAGCCCACTCGGTCGCCGGCTGCACCTGCGCCCAGCCAGGGACGCCCAGCGCATACGGCGTGTCAGCCAGTGATTCATGGCGGAGAGCGTAAATCGGCTGTGCGCTTCTGACTAGCTATTTTGGCCTCAACCGCACAGCTCGTCAGCCGATCATTACGAACGATAAGGTTGCGTTATCGTTCGTTTGATGGCCTACTGCCGAAATGGCCTCTCATGTCGCGCAAAACCCGGAAAACCATACCAAACTGCACGCTCCTCGACGAGAGAGCACGCCTGAAAACGCTGTTTTGGACGCAAACCGCCCCACAAACGCCGTTTCCGCCGATGACCTGCCCGACATCGTCGACGTCGTGATGGCAATGGGCCGGCAAGCAGAGCCGGCGAACGAGCTGGAAGCCGTCATCGCTTCGGACGATGAGCCCCCCTCCCCTGCCCAACTTGCCGAAGTCAGACCCGCCGGCCGCCTTCCCGACCAGCTCGAGGATCTGGCCGAGCGCGCGCGTGGTTATGTCGAGGCGGCGAGTTCCGCCAACACCCGCCGCGCCTATGCCGCCGACTGGAAGCATTTTTCCGACTGGGCCCGGCGCCAGGGTTTTGCCACCATGCCGCCGGCCCCCGAGACCGTCGGGCTCTACATCACAGCGCTCGCTTCCGGCTCGGCTTCAGCTGACAAAAAATCGGTTTCGACCATCGAACGACGGCTCGCGTCCCTGAGCTGGAACTATGCCCAGCGCGGGGCAGAAAAACTCGACCGCAAGCACCGCGCCATCGCCACCGTCATGGCCGGCATTCGCAATGCCCACGCCCGCCCTCCCCGGCAGAAGGAAGCGATCCTGCCCGAGGATCTGATGGCGATGCTGGAGACGCTCGACAGGGGGACCCTGCGCGGCCTTAGAGATCGGGCGATGCTGCTGCTCGGCTTTGCCGGTGCGCTGCGCCGCTCGGAGATCGTCGGCCTCGACTGCGGCCGCGACCAGACCGAGGATTCATCGGGCTGGATCGAGATCTTTCCCGGCAAGGGCATCCTGGTGACCTTGCGCGGCAAGACTGGCTGGCGCGAGGTCGAGATTGGTCGCGGTTCGGCCGACATCACCTGCCCTGTCGTGGCTTTGGAGACCTGGCTGAACCTGGCCCGCATTGCGCATGGTCCGCTGTTCCGGCGCGTCACTGGCGAGGGCAAGAAGGTCGGCGCTGAGCGGCTGAATGACCAGGAAGTCGCCCGACTGGTCAAGCGCACAGCCCTTGCCGCTGGCGTGCGCGGTGACCTGACCGAGGCTGAACGGACCAGGCTTTTTGCCGGCCATTCGCTGCGGGCCGGCCTCGCCTCGTCGGCCGAAGTCGAGGAGCGCTACGTGCAGAAGCAGCTCGGCCATGCCAGTGCCGAAATGACCCGCAAATACCAGCGCCGCCGCGACCGCTTCCGCGTCAACCTCACCAAGGCTAGCGGGCTCTAATCGAAGAAGGGC
>Ga0209902_101396_pt1 | contig 11958 bp, 13 predicted proteins | sample FECB27metaG_FD_188304 | JGI IMG/M metagenome (GOLD analysis project Ga0209902, IMG submission 188304) | Cyanobacterial communities from the Joint Genome Institute, California, USA - FECB-27 (SPAdes) (version 2) | ecosystem: Environmental > Aquatic > Thermal springs > Hot (42-90C) > Microbial mats...
TTCCAGCTCCTCATGGTACATGAGGTACATGTTCTTCTCGCCGACCGCTTCGAAGTCGAACACCTGCTTGTGGCTGAGCGCCGGGCCCTCGACCCATTCGCCGTTCGCCCAGTGGCGCGACGGCGCGGTCACTTCGCGGATGTTGATCTCCGGATTGAAGTTGGTCGCGAAGTGCTGGCCATGGTCGCCGCCATTGCAATCGAGGATGTCGAGCGTGTCGATCCGGTCGAGCAGGTGCTTCTTGATATAGCTGGCGAATACCGAGGTGACGCCGGGATCGAAGCCCGAGCCGAGCAGCGCCATCAGGCCGGCTTCCTTGAAGCGCTCCTGATAGGCCCATTGCCAGCCATATTCGAACTTCGCCTCGTCGCGCGGCTCGTAATTGGCGGTGTCGAGATAATCGACGCCGGCCTTCAGGCACGCGTCCATGATCGACAGGTCCTGATAGGGCAGCGCCAGATGGACGACCAGCTTGGGCTTCACGCGCTCGATCAGCGCCGCCGTCGCCTCGACATCGTCGGCGTCGACCTCCGCTGTATCGATGGTGACGCCCGTACGCGCCTTCACCGATTCGGCGATCGCGTCGCACTTCGCCTTGCGACGGCTCGCGAGCGTGATGTGCGAAAAGATATCGGGGTTCATCGCCATCTTGTGCACTGCGACCGACCCGACGCCGCCAGCGCCGATGACCAGGACCTTGCTCACACCCATCTCCATTTGCCGGGGGAAAGGGCGGCTATATAGGGATGCTTCGTGACAGGGCAAAGTCGGACATGGCGATGCGCTGCGACGATGGATCCGACGCAAGATTTCTGGAGCATTTCCCCGATGCGCAAACCCACGAGAGACGGCGTGCTCGCCGCCGCCGCGAAGATTGCGGACATTCTTCCCGAAACCCCGCTGCTCTCGTTCGAACGCGATGGACGCACATTGTGGTGCAAGGCCGAATCGCTCCAGCCTATGGGTGCGTTCAAGCTGCGCGGCGCCTGGCATCGCCTGACCGATCTGAACGATGCGGAGCGCGCGGCCGGCGTCGTCGCTTTTTCGTCGGGCAATCACGCGCAGGGTGTCGCCTGGTCGGCGAAACGGCTCGGCATTCCTTCGGCCATCGTCATGCCCGCGGATGCGCCGCGCAAGAAGCTCGAGAATACCAAGGCCCTCGGTGCGGAAGTCGTGCTCCACGACCGGCTGACCGAGGATCGCGCGGCGATCGGCGCGAAGCTGGCTGAGGAGCGCGGCTCGACGCTGGTGCCCAGTTTCGACGACGCCTGGGTGATCGAGGGGCAGGGAAGCGCCGGCATCGAAGCGATGGCGCAAATGGCGCGGATCGCAGGCGGCGGTCCCGACAAGATCGTGATCCCGTGCGGCGGCGGCGGGCTGTCGGCGGGCATCGCGCTTGCTTGTCCGGACGCCCGGATCGTCGTCGCCGAGCCCGAGGGCTGGGACGATATGTGCCGGTCTCTCGAAGCCGGAGAGATCGTGCCCGTAGGCCCAAATCCGCCCCACACAGCCTGCGACGCACTGCAGACGATGCGTGTCTCGCCACTGACCTTCGAGGTGCTGCACGGTCGCGGCGCCGCCGGGGTCGCGGTGAGCGAGGCGGAGGTGGCGGCCGCCATGCGCTTCGCCTTCGATACGTTGCGCCTTGTGATCGAGCCCGGCGGCGCTGCGGCGCTCGCGGCGGTGCTGGCGGGCAAGGTCGAGGTCACCGATCGCACGCTGATCATCCTGTCGGGCGGCAATGTCGATTCGGCGCAGTTTGCCGAGACACTCGCGGGGTGAACGAGTTCTACGCTTCGATCGGCCGCTTCGCCGCCGGCGCCGCTCCCGCGATCCTGATGATCGCGGCCTTCGCGCTGGTGCTGGGCGGCGTCAGCCTGATCCGCAGGGGCAACCGGCAAAAGGGCGTGCTGATGATCGTCTGTGCCGTCGTGTTCGTCGGCAATGTCGCGATCCTGACGCTGTGAGCCGCCGGGTCTTCGATTTCGCCCATGCACTGGTGCGCACGCCGGCCGCCAGTGTCGTCCATGGATTGCGCGCGGGCGGCCAGCCCGATCCCGACCATGGCGCCGTTCTGGCCGAGCATGCCGCCTATGTCGCGGCGCTTGGTGCGGCGGGAGTGTCCGTCGAGATATTGCCGCCGCTCGAAGCCTATCCCGATTCGGTGTTCGTCGAGGACCCGGCCTTTGTCCTGCCGGAAGGCGCGATCCTGCTCCGGCCGGGCACGCAGAGCCGGCTGGGCGAAAGCGCCGAACTGGCGGAGGCGCTGGAACGGCGATTCGCGCGCGTCCTGCCGCTCGATCGCGGCCATGCCGATGGCGGGGACATATTGATCCTGCCGGACGAGATACTGATCGGCCTGTCCGCCCGGACCGATATCGAGGGCGCGGAGCGTTTCGCGGAGCTCGCCGCCGAACTCGGCCGCACGGTCCGGATCGTGGCGCCGCCCGCGGGCACGCTCCACCTGAAGACCGCTTCGTCGCTGATCGACGAAAGGGCGGTGATCGCGACGCCGGCACTTGCGAACGCGGGGCTATTCGGCGCGATGGAGGTGATCGTCACGCCCGAGGGCGAGGAAGCGGCCGCCAACCTGCTGCGCGTCAACGATGTCGTGCTGGTCGGCGCGGCCTATCCCGCTACGGCCACGCTCGTAGAGGCGCGCGGTCTGCGCGTGGCGCGGCTGCCCGTCGTCGAAATCGCGAAGATCGACGCCGGGCTGTCGTGCATGTCGCTGCGCTGGTGAGCGCAGCGAACGCTCACTTGATCGGCGAGTTCGGATCCAGCCGCATGTCGAGATAATTGTCGACCGCGCGCATCAACTCGTCGAGCTCATGCTCGAAGAAGTGGTTGGCGCGCGGAATCTCGTCGTGATGGATCGTGATGTGCTTCTGCGTGCGCAGCTTGTCGACCAGCTTCTGGACGGCGCCGGGCGTCACCACTTCGTCACCCGTTCCCTGGACGATGATGCCCGATGCCGGGCAGGGCGCCAGGAAGGTGAAGTCGTACATGTTGGCCGGGGGCGCGACGGAGATGAACCCACGCACTTCGGGACGGCGCATCAGCAACTGCATGCCGATCCATGCGCCGAAGCTGAAGCCCGCGATCCAGGTGGTCTGCGCTTCGGGATGGAAGCTCTGCACCCAGTCGAGCGCGGCCGCCGCGTCCGAAAGTTCGCCGACGCCATTGTCGAACGTGCCCTGGCTCTTGCCGACTCCGCGGAAATTGAACCGCAGCGTCGCGAAACCGCGGCGCTGGAAAGTCTTGTAGAGCGCCTGGGTGATGCGATCGTTCATCGTGCCGCCGCCCTGAGGGTGCGGATGAAGGATCATGGCGACAGGCGCGCGGGGACGGGGCGGGGGGCTGAAACGCCCTTCGAGGCGGCCTTCGGGACCGGGGATGATGACTTCTGGCATGGCACCTTCGTGCTGAAAATGGATTGGGGCGTGGCTCCATGCGGGATGGGGCTGTGCGCGGTCGCGCCAGCCTATATAGATGGGCTTCACGGTTTCGCAATCGTCGGGAGCTTTAGCGGGTGAGCGACCGCCTTTATCTGGATCACGCGGCGACGACGCCCGTGCTCCCAACTGCCCTTGCGGCAATGAACGACGTCATGACGCGATGGGCCAATCCGTCCTCGCCGCATGCGGAGGGTCGCGCGGCGCGTGCGGCCCTGGAGGATGCGCGCGCGCGCGCAAAGGCCGCGCTCGGCTGGACGGGCGAACTGATCTTCACCAGCGGCGCGACCGAGGCGATTCATATCGCGCTGACGCGGGCAAGGGCCGATGCAGTGCTGGTCGCCGCGACCGAGCATGATTCGGTGCATCGCGCCGCACCCAAGGCGTTCTTCCTGCCCGTGCAGGGCGACGGGACGGTGGCGGACCATGCGTTGATCGGCCGGCTCGGCGCTTTGTCGGCGGATCGTCCGCTGATCGCCGTCCAGTCCGCGAACAACGAGATCGGCGTGCTCCAGCCGCTCGACACGCTGATTCCGATCGTCCGGAGCCGGAACGGCCTGATCTTCGCCGATTGCGCGCAGTCGGCAGGCAAGCTGGCGCTACCCGACGCCGACATCATCTCGATCTCCGCGCACAAGCTGGGCGGTCCGCCCGGAATCGGCGCATTGCTGGTGCGCGACCTGGGCGACCTGCTGCCCGAGGGCGGACAGGAAAAGGGTTATCGCGGCGGGACGGAGAACCTGCCCGGCGCGATCGGCTTCGTCGCGGCGCTGGAGGCTTCGCGGGCCTGGCTGAAGCGCGCCGAGGATCTGCGCGCGCATCTCGACGGCGCGATCGAGGCAGCCGGCGGACAGGTGGTGGCGCGCAAGAGCGCGCGCATCCCGACCATTGCGTCCTATCGCATGCCCGGCATGGCGGCGTCTGCGCAGCTCATCCAGTTCGACATGGCGGGCATCGCTGTCTCGGCCGGAAGCGCCTGTTCGTCGGGAACGCTGAAAGCGAGTCACGTGCTCGCGGCGATGGGCTGGGACGAACGCGAGGCCGCCGAGGTCGTCCGGGTCAGCTTCGGCCCCGAAACCACCCGTTCCAACGTCTATCGATTCGTCGACCAGTGGAAGCGGCTGGCCGGAGAGGCTAAGACGCGCGCGGCATGACCGCGGGCATCTATCTCGATTATCAGGCGACGACGCCGCTCGCGCCCGAAGCATTGGCCGCGATGCGCCCCTGGCTGCAACAGGGATTCGCCAATCCGCATTCGCCGCATGCGCCCGGCCGCGCCGCGCGTGCCGCGGTCGAGGTCGCCCGCGACCAGCTCAATGCGACCCTCGGCGCCGCCCGCGGACGGACGATCTTCACATCCGGCGCCACCGAGGCGGCGAACATCGCCATCCAGGGCCTGATGCACCACGCGCCCACCGGCCGACGGAAGGTCGTGACGATCGCGACCGAGCATGCCTGCGTGCGCGATACCGCGCTCTGGCTGGGCAGCCATGGCTATGAATGCGCGCTGCTCCCTGTCCATGCCGACGGACTGGTCGATCTCGACGCAGCTGCCGCAGAGATTGACGACCGCACCGCGCTGGTCGCGGCGATGCTGGTGAATAACGAGATCGGCGTGATCCAGCCGATCGCGACGCTTTCGGAGATGGCCAGAGCGCGCGGCGCGCGCGTCTTCTGCGACGCTGTCCAGGGATTCGGCCGGGTGGAATTGCCGCTTCAGGCCTGCGACATGGTCGCGCTTTCGGCGCACAAGATCCACGGGCCGAAAGGGATCGGCGCGCTGTGGCTGGCCGATGGCGTCGAACTGGCCCCGATCGTCCATGGTGGCGCCCAGGAGGGCGGATTGAGGTCGGGGACGCTCTCTCCCGCATTGTGCGCCGGTTTCGGCGCCGCGGCGATGCTCATGTCCGACACTGCCGAGGCGGATGCCGCCCATGTCGGCGCGCTTGCCGCATTTGCCCGGGAACGCCTCGAAGATTGGAATATAAATGGATCGATTTCAAACCGTTATGCCGGAAATCTCAACATTCGCCGCAATGGCATCGACGCAGCCAGGCTGATCTCGGAGCTTCGTCGCGTGGCATTCTCCGCCGGATCGGCCTGCGCCAGCGGATCCGGTCGGCCGAGCCATGTGCTCTCTGCGCTCGGTCTGACCGATTCGGAGGCGCGATCGAGCATTCGGCTGGGCTTCGGCCGCTACACGAGCCTGGACGAACTGGAGCAGGCAACGGCAATGATCGTCGAAGCCGCCGAACGCCAACTGGCCTTCTCGGCATGACACTGATCCGTTTTATCAGCGCTGACGGCGAAACCGTCAGGGAAGTCGTCGGCCAGCCCGGCGACAATCTGCTGACGCTCGGCCAGAATGACGGCCAGCCGCTGGAGGGCACCTGCGAGGGCCAGATGGCCTGTTCGACCTGTCATGTGATCGTCGACGCCGCCGATTTCGCGAAACTGCCCCGCGCAACGGAAATGGAGGAGGATATGCTCGACCTCGCCGCCGGCGCGACGCGCAACAGTCGGCTTTCCTGCCAGATCTGGCTGACCGAAGCGCTGGACAGCCTGACCGTGAAGATCCCCGGCGAAGTGCGGAATATGCAGGGGCGTTGATTTGCTGCTGCGTTTCCCCCATATGCGCCGCGGGAGTCGGGCGGACGGTGCTCTCGCCAACCCGGTCAGGTCCGGAAGGAAGCAGCCGTAACGAATTCGCCCCGGGTCGTTCCGGCTCCCACCCAATCGCATCGATGATCATATCACCGCGCGCCGTTCCGGCGGACGGCGTCAGCCTTTGCTGGTATGAGAGGGGCCGACTGGGCTAGGTTGCCTGCAATGACCGAATCTCATCAGCCTTACCGCGTTCTCGCCCGCAAATACCGGCCGCAGACCTTTGCCGAGTTGATCGGCCAGGATGCCATGGTCACCACGCTGGGCAACGCGATCAAGCGCGACCGGCTGGCGCATGCCTTTCTGCTGACCGGCGTGCGCGGGGTCGGCAAGACATCGACCGCGCGGCTGATCGCCAAAGCGCTCAATTGCATCGGGCCCGATGGCCAGGGCGGCCCGACGATCACGCCCTGCGGCGTGTGCGAGCCGTGTGTCGCGATCGCCGAAGGGCGGCATATCGACGTGGTCGAGATGGACGCCGCCAGCCACACCGGCGTCGACGACGTCCGCGAGATCATCGAGGCAGTGCGCTATGCCGCGGTGTCGGCGCGCTACAAGGTCTATATCGTCGACGAAGTCCACATGCTGTCGAAGAACGCGTTCAACGCGTTGCTGAAGACGCTGGAGGAGCCGCCGCCGCACGTGAAGTTCCTGTTCGCCACGACCGAGGTGAACAAGGTGCCCGTCACGGTGCTCTCGCGCTGCCAGCGCTTCGACCTGCGCCGCATTTCGGCCGAAACACTGGCCGCGCATTTCGAGCGCGTCGCGACCGCAGAGGGTGTCGAGGCGGAACCGGAGGCGCTTGCGCTGGTCGCTCGCGCCGCGGAAGGGTCGGCGCGCGACGGGCTTTCCATCCTCGACCAGGCCATCGCCCATGCGGACATGGAGGGCAGTCATGGCGTCACTGCCGCGCAAGTCCGCGATATGCTTGGGCTTTCCGATCGCGGCGCGATCCGGCGGCTGTTCGGGCATATCCTGTCGGGCGATGCGCCGGCGGCGCTGTCGGCGCTGCGCGAACAGCATGATCTGGGCGTGGATCCGGTCGGCGTGCTACGCGCGCTGCTCGAAACGGTCCACGGCGTCACTCTGGCCAAGGTCGGCGGCCGCGACGATCCGGCCTTGTCGGTCGAAGAGCGCGAAGCGCTGGCGGACTGGGCGAGCCGGCTGGGCTTCGCCGCGCTTCACCGCCTCTGGCAATTGCTCCTGAAGGGGCATGAAGAGACGGTGCGCGCGGCGCTGCCGATCGAATCGGCGGAAATGGCGCTGCTGCGCGTGATTCACGCCGCACAGCTTCCCGATCCCGGCGAACTGGTGAAGCGGCTGGCGAATGGCGAAACGATCGCCGCACCGTCCCAATCCATGCCGTCCGCATCGGGCAATGTCGCGCCGCATGCGCCGGTACAGCGCTTCCCCGCCGACTTCCCGACGCTCATCGCGCTGCTCGCCGATAACGGCAGGGCGCACATGGCGCAGCAACTGCACGACTATATCGGACTGATGCGCTATGCGCCGCCCGAACTGGACATCCGGCCGGCAAAGCCGATGGCCAGCGAGTTCAACCGCGATCTGGCCGTGGCGTTGAAGGCCATCACGGGCGACACCTGGGAGGTGAATTCACCCGACGGACCGGCCGAGCCGACGCTGCTGGAACAGGAACGGATGGATGAAAATCGCGCGCGCGACGCCATATTGGCGACGCCGCTGGTGAAGGCCGCATTCGAAGCCTTTCCGGAGGCCGAACTGGTCGAATGGAAACGAGCCGGGTAACGGAGTAAGATTATGAAATCCCTCGATGAAATCCTCAACATGGCGAAGAACGTCCAGGACGAACTTCAAAAGGCGCAGGCCAATCTCGACACGATCGAGGTCGAGGGCGTTTCCGGCGGCGGCATGGTCAAGGTGCGCGCGACGGCGAAGGGCCGGATCATCGGTGTCGACATCGACGAAAGCCTGCTGGCGCCGTCCGAGAAGCAGATGCTCGAGGACCTCGTCGCCGCTGCGTTCAACGACGCTCGCGCCAAGGCGGATGCCGCATCGAGCGCCGAAATGGGCAAGATGACCAGCGGTCTGCCGTTGCCGCCGGGTTTCAAGCTGCCCTTCTGACTGCCCTGCCATAACGCCATCGGAACGTCCGCCATCCTTGCCGCGTTGTTCGCGGATAGAGGTCAGAGGAGGTTGCGATGACTGAAGAGCGAATCACCGAGCGCACGGACGCATCGGGGAACGTGACGGAGCGCGTCATCGAGCGTGGCACGCCAGGTACGACCGTGATCGAGCGCCGCGGCGGCGGAGGGGGCGTGATCATGGGGATCATTGCGATCGCGTTGATCGCGGCGATCGCGTTCTTCCTGTTCGACATGAACAAGGGCGAGACGCGCAAGGACAACGCCGTCACCGAAGCCGCCGGCAAGGTGGGCGACAGCGCCAAGAAGATCGGCGATGCCGCGGAAAAGGCAGCCGAAAAGCTTACCGGCGAGAAATAACCCGCAGCGTCTATTTCAGGCAGCTATCCAGGCCGTCGCGACGGACGACAGCAACCCAGCGCGCCAGCCGGTTGCCATGACGCCGGGTGAACCCGGTCGGATCGACGGCTTCGCGCTTCTTGGGCAATGGCAGCACCGCCGCGATGCGGGCTGCCTCAGCAGGCGTGAGCCTGCTTGCGTCATGTTTGAAGTAGCGCATGGAGCCGGCATTGGCGCCGTAGGTGCCGATCCCCGTCTCGGCGACGTTCAGATAGACCTCCATGATCCGCTTCTTGCCCCAGATCGTCTCGATCAGGACAGTGAACCACGCCTCCAGCCCCTTGCGGAAATAGCCGCCGCCCTGCCACAAAAACGCATTCTTCGCGGTCTGCTGGCTGATCGTCGACCCGCCACGGATGCGACCACCCTTGGCATTGCGCTTCATCGCATCCTCGATCGCGTCGCGATCGAACCCGCTATGCGAACAGAATTTCCCGTCTTCGCCGGCGATCGCCGCACGCGCCATGTTCGGATCCATCTCCGACAGGCTCATCCAGTCCTTGGCCAGGCCGCGCCCGGCCACCACGTCGCCGATCATCGTCGCTGTGATCGGCGGCGGCACGAATTTATAGATCAGCACCCACAGCACCGATCCGGCGACGAAGAAGACGATGCCGCGCCCGATCCACCAGCCGATCTTGTAGGGAAGGGGGCGTTTCTTCGGCGGGGCGCTCATGGCGATCTGTTAGCAAGCGGATCGGAAACGGTGAAGGGCCGTCGCGTCAGTCCGTCACGGCCTCGATCACCGCGGCGCGCAACTCGGGAATGCCCTGGCCGGTCTCGCTCGACGTCGCGATGATCTCCGGGTGCGCGGCCGGGCGCTTGCGCGCTTCCTCGGCGGTCTGCGCAAGGGTTTCGGCGAGTTCGGTCGGCTTGATCTTGTCCGCCTTGGTCAACACCAGGCGATAGCTCACCGCCGCATCGTCGAGCATCTTCATGACGTCGCGATCGACGTCCTTGATGCCGTGACGCGAGTCGATCAGCACCAGCGTCCGCTTCAACACCGCACGGCCACGCAGGAAGTCGTTGATCAGAAAGCGCCACTGCTTGACGACGTCCTTGGGCGCCTTGGCAAAGCCGTAGCCGGGCATGTCGACCAGCCGGAAGATCAGCGGATCGCCGACATCGAAGAAGTTCAGCTCCTGCGTCCGGCCCGGCGTGTTCGACGTGCGGGCCAGCGCATTGCGCCCCGTCAGCGCATTGAGCAGCGACGATTTGCCCACGTTCGACCGACCGGCAAAGGCAACCTCCGGCGCGTCCATTCCGGGCAGGAACTTGAGCGCCGGCGCCGATTTCAGGAAGGAGATCGGCCCGGCGAAGATCTTGCGCGCCGCTTCGATCGCTTCGGGATCTTCGGTCGGGCCGGGGGCCTCCGCGGTCATTTCGCGGGTGCCTGTTTCAGCGACGGATGGCGGCTATAGAGCCACTTCTGCTGCGCGATCGACAGGATGTTGTTGGTCAGCCAGTAAAGCTGAAGGCCGGCGGCGAACGGCGCCATCACGAACATCAGCACCCAGGGCATGATCGAGAACATCTGCTGCTGAACGGGATCGGTCGCCTGCGGGTTCAGCTTGAACTGCAGCCACATCGACACGCCGAGCAGGATCGGCAGCACGCCCAGCGCGATGATGTGCGGCGGGGTGAAATCGAGCAGGCCGAACAGGTTGACCGGGGTCAGCGGATCGGGCGCCGACAGATCCTTGATCCACAGCACGAAGGGCTGGTGGCGCATTTCGATGGTGAGCAGCAGCACCTTGTAGAGCGCGTAGAAGATCGGGATCTGCAGCAGGATCGGCAGACAGCCGGCAAGCGGGTTGACCTTCTCCTGCTTATAAAGGTTCAGCATCTCCGCCTGAAGCTTCTGCTTGTCGTCCTTATAACGCTCCTGCAGCGCCTTCATCTTCGGCTGGACGGCGCGCATGCCGGCCATCGACTTGAACTGCTTCTGTGCGATCGGGAACATCAGGCCGCGGATGATCACGGTCAGGCCGATGATCGCGACGCCGAAATTGCCGAACAGCTTGAACAGATAGTCCAGCAGCTTGAAGATCGGCTTTTCGAACACCTCGAACCAGCCCCAGTCGATCGCCTTGCCGAAATAGGGGATGCCCAGCGTATCCTCGTACCGGTCGAGGTGATTGACCTCCTTCGCGCCCGAGAACAGGCGCGCCGTGGTCCGCACGGCCTTGCCGGGCTGGATGATGGCGGGCGGCTGCGTGAAATCGGCCTGGTAATGATGATCGGCCCCGACGCGGAAATAGGCCTGAACCGTGGTCGCCTGATCGGGGATCAGTGCGGTCAGCCAGTATTTGTCGGTGAAGCCCATCCAGCCGCCGGTGGAGCTGCGTGCCACGCCCGCATTGCCGGCTTCGTCGACGGTCGAGAAATTGATGTCGTAATCGACCAGCTTGTTGAACACGCCGATCGGGCCGGTGTGGATCGTCCAGCTGTCGGGATCCTTGGAAACGCCCTCGCGACTGACGAAGCCATAGGGCTGCACCGCGATCGCACCGGTCGAGGTGTTGGCGACCGATTGTTCGACGGTGAACATGTAGTCGGGATCGACGCGATAGGTGATCTGGAAACGCTGACCCTGGCCATTGTCCCACGACAGCGTGACCGGGGTTTCCGGCGTCAGCTTCGACGCGCTCGGGGTCCAGACCGTGTCGGCGCCGGGCAGGACGATGTTCTGACCGGTCCAGCCGAAGCCGGCATATTGACTGTCCTTCGCGCCGGCCGGCGACAACAGGCGGATCGGCGGGGAATCCTTGGCGATGGTCTCGTTGAAGCGGGTCAGCGTCAGATCGTCGATCCGCGCGCCCTTCAGGTTGATCGACCCCTTGAGAGCCGGGGTCTCGATCGCGACGCGCACCGATTCCGCCAGCACCACGGCACGCTCGCGCAGCGCCTTCGGCGCGTTGGATGCCGGGCTGGCCGTCGGATTGGCGACGGGCACCTGCTTGCCGTCCACCACCTTCGTGGCGGGCGGATTCGCGGTTGGGAAGAACCGGCTCGAAAGCGCGCTCCAGCCGAGCAGCACCGCCAGCGACAGCACGATCGCGAGGATCATGTTGCGGTTGTCGTTCAAGTGTCTTCCCCCAAGATCATGGAAACAGCGGGCTCAAGGAACCGGATCGTGGCCGGAGCCGCCCCAGGGATGGCAACGGGCGAGCCGCCTGGCCGAAAGCCAGCCTCCCTTGAGCGCTCCATAGCGCCCCAGCGCGGTGATTGCATAGGCCGAACAGGATGGCGAATATCGGCAACTGGGCGGCAGGATGCGCGAAGGGCCGATCTGCCACAGGCGGGCGGCGCCGATC
>Ga0209902_101397_pt1 | contig 11945 bp, 12 predicted proteins | sample FECB27metaG_FD_188304 | JGI IMG/M metagenome (GOLD analysis project Ga0209902, IMG submission 188304) | Cyanobacterial communities from the Joint Genome Institute, California, USA - FECB-27 (SPAdes) (version 2) | ecosystem: Environmental > Aquatic > Thermal springs > Hot (42-90C) > Microbial mats...
GGGCCGTGTGGTCGAGGTCGGTACGCAGGTGTCGATCTGACGCCGGCGCGAGGCAAAAAGTAGCATTGCCAATGCAAGTTCCGTCCATGAACCTGCGTCGTGGACGGAAGGGCAGATGAGCGCTCGCAAACTTCACATCGCAATCGCCGGCGCTGGCCCGGCAGGGCTGGCAGCGGCGCTGTATCTCAAGCGCGACGGGCACCGGGTCACCGTCTATGAGCGCTTCGCCGAGCCGAAGCCACTAGGCTCCGGGCTGATCCTGCAGCCGACGGGACTTTCGGTGCTCGGCGATCTTGGCCTGTTGGACGAAATCTCACATCTTGGAAGCCGAATCGACCGACTGCACGGGACCGACGCCGAGAGCGGGCGCACCGTGCTCGACGTGCGCTACGATGCGCGGCCGGGCGGGCGGTACGGCCTAGCGGTGCACCGAGCCGCCTTGTTCGGCGTGCTCTACCGGGCTGTGTTGCGTGAAGGCATCGAGATCGTCACAGGTGCCGAGCTGGATGCCGTGTCGTTGGGCGAACAGACGCGGCTCGTCGATGCCGCAGGGCGGGAGCTTGGATCGTTCGACCTCGTCATCGACGCCACCGGCGCAAGGTCGAAGCTGCGCCGCAGTGTCGGCCTCGCGGGCGAGCCGAGACAACTGGCCTATGGCGCGTTCTGGGCGTCGCTGGACTGGCAAGGCGCAGGATTCGACGAACATTCGCTGACTCAGCGCTATCGCCGTGCCAGCGTGATGATCGGGGTGCTGCCGATCGGCCGTGCTGCGCCGGATGGGCGCAAGATGGCGGCGTTCTTCTGGAGCCTGAAGCCGGCCGATGCCGAACGCGTGCAGGCCCAGGGGCTGGCCGCCTGGAAGGCCGAGGTGGCGAGGCTTTGGCCGGAATGCCAAGCCTATCTCGACCAGATCGAGGATTTCGATCAGCTGACGCTGGCCCGTTATGGCCACCACACGCTGGCGCAACCTGCGGCGCGGGGCTTTGCCGTCATCGGCGACGCAGCGCATTCGACCAGCCCGCAACTGGGGCAGGGCGCCAACATGGCCTTGCTCGATGCTGCCGCACTGGCGCACGCCTTGCGGCGGACAGGCGACATGGATGCAGCACTTGCGGCCTATGTGCGTGCGCGGCGCTGGCACCTCAGGCTGTTCCAGGCGCTGTCGCTGGCCTTCACGCCGTTCTACCAGTCGGATTCGGTGCTGCTGCCGTTCCTGCGCGACCGGCTGGTGGCGACGGTCGCCAAGCTGCCGCCGGCGCCGCAGCTGCTGGCGTTGATCGTTGCCGGTACGCTGATCGATCCGTTTGCGCCGGCTGGCCTCACGGAGGCCGATTGGACCGAATGCGGCGACGAAAGGCCTGCCCGGATCCCTGCTTGAGCCGGGCTGCGGTTGTGTCTACCTTGCGTCACATTCAACCGAGGGGCGTGCGATGCGGGGACTTGCGATGCTTGGAATTCGAAAAGCTGTGGCAGGGTTGGCCCTGCTTGCGCTCAGCTGCATGCCGGTGCTGGCCGATGCGACGGTTCCCACCGCTGACATCGAAGGCTCTGCCGACAACGCGCTCGCCAAGCGCTACGAAGGCTCGTTCATCGTCTATTACCAGAAGCTCGACTACACCGATTTCAGCGTGCCGCTTTCACCGCTGAAGGCCGATCCCGATCCGGACAAACGCGACAAGAACAACAACGCCCTGTTCAAGCCGGAGAAGGCGGAAGAGGTCGAGGGGTCGCTCACCCGCCTGTTCTACGTGCTGCCCGACGGGCGCTCGCCGCTCGAGGTGCTGCGCAACTACCAGGACGTGGTGCAGGCGGCTGGCGGCGAGGTCGTGTTCGAATGCAAGAAGGAGGAATGCGGTGGCGACGCCTCGCGCTCGGCCTCGAGCGGCGGCGGCGACATGAGCCTGATGATGAACTTCTTCTATGACAGCGACCTTGGCGTCGAGGCGTTCTCCAACGCTGCTTGCGTGGCCTCGTCAGGGGTTGCCGACCAGCGCTACTTCACCGCCAAGGTGCCGCGCGACGGTGGCGAAGCCTTTGTCACGGTGCAGACCTTCCAATTGCTCGACGACCTTTACTGCAAGGCGCTGAATGCGCGCACCATCGCCATCGTGCATGTGCTGGAGCCCAAGGCGCGCGACAAGAAGATGGTCCTGGTGGAGGCCGCCAAGATGGCGGACTCGCTGTCGACCAGCGGCGGCATTTCGCTCTACGGCATCTTTTTCGACACCGACAAGGCAGACATCAAGCCGGAGTCGGAGCCGACGCTGAAGGAGATCGCCAAGCTCCTGGGTGACAACCCGGCACTGGCCGTCGCTGTGGTTGGGCACACCGACAGCCAGGGCAAGTTCGACTACAATATCGACCTGTCCAACCGCCGGGCGGCGGCGGTGAAAGCAGCGCTTGTCTCGCAGTTCGGCATCGACGGCGGACGCCTGACGGCAGCGGGTGCCGGCATGATGGCGCCCGTCGCCAGCAACGACAATGATGAGGGCCGGGCCAAGAACCGGCGCGTGGCGCTGGTCAAGCTGAACTGATCAGGCATGCTGTAGTGCGGCCGAGGATGCGGCGGCCGAGCGAGGGGGGATGAATGGAAGATCGACCGGCGCGGCCGCTGCTGCGCAGCATGCATCGCGCATCGGCGTTGTTCATCGCGCTGTTCGTGCTGTTGCACATGGCCAATCACCTTGCCGGGCTGAGCGGCCAAGAGACCCACATCGCCTTCATGGCCGAGGCGCGGCCGTTCTACCGCCAGCCCTTCGTCGAAGTGGCGCTGGTCTGCCTCATCCTGTGGCAGGTCGGCAGCGGGCTCACCATGCTGGTGCGTGGCTGGGCGAGGCGCAAGGGTGCCATTGCCTGGCTGCAGGCAGGATCGGGCGGCTATCTCGCCTTTTTCCTGATCAACCATGTCGGGGCCGTCATCGCCGGACGAACGGTTTTTGACCTCGACACCGACTTTCGTTTTGCCGCCGCGGGCTTCTTCGCGCCGCCCTGGCACTGGTTCTTCGCGCCATATTACTTCCTCGGGATTCTGGCGCTTTTCGTCCATGTCGGCTGCGCCGCCTATTGGAACTTTCTGGCAAGCCGCCCCGCGTTGGGGGCGGCTCTGCTGGGAGGTGCTGCCGGAGTAGGCGCGCTGTTTGCGGTGCTGATCGTCATGGCGTTGTCCGGCGCCTTGTTTCCAGTCGCCGTTCCGCCGCACTATCTCGCGACCTATGGACAATAGGCCGCTGATTGGCCACCCGATCAGGGGATGATCCGGCGCTGGCGCAGCTCGGCAAACGTGCGCATGAACATCTCCTCGGTGTCGACGAAGTCATGGAAGCCGAAGCGCCGCGCCTTGGTGCCGTCGGCGAAGAAGTCGTAGTCCCAGCCGAAGACGAAGTCGGCGAAACGCCATGACGACACATCGGTGTAGGGCGTGTCGAGAAGGCCGTGCCGGGCTTTCATCTGGTCCCACAGTGGCTGCTTGTCGGCCATGATGGTGTCGAGCGACATCGGCAAGGGCGGGGCCGTGTCGAGACCGAAGTTCGCGGCGATCTTCGGCCACATCTCGTTCCAGCGGAACAGGTCGCCATTGGTGATGTTGAACGCCTGATTGGCGCAGCGTTCGTCGGTTGCGGCCCAGACGGTGGCTCGTGCCAGCAGGCCGGCGTCAGTCATCTCGATGATCTTGTCATAGGCGCCTGGCTTGCCGGGAAAGCGCAGCGGCAGGCCGAATTCCTTGGACATCGAGGCATAGACGGCAATGGCGATGGCGAGGTTCATCGGGTTGCCCAGCGCCTGGCCGATGACCACCGAAGGACGCAGCGCCGACCAGCTCCAGCTCTTACCCTTCTGCCGGTCTTCGAGAAGGTCCTGCTGGTCGATGTTGAATTCGGGCGGCATGTGGTTGGCATCGGTCTCGCGCGCCGGCGTCTTGAACGGCCCGAGATGCGCGCCATAGACCTTGTAGCCCTGCATCAGGCTGATGTGGCGCAGATTCTGGGCTATCGGCTCGACCGTGTCGACGACGTTGCGCAGCATGGCGACATTGGGCTCGACGAGTTCCGCCCAGTTCGGCCGGTCCTGGTAGGCGGCGTAGAAGATGTGGGTGACGTCGCGCAGGCCGCCGAGTTTTTCCCTGGCGTCCTGACGATCAAGCAAATCTACGGCGATATGGCGCAATGGACCTTTGCTCGGACCGCCGCGCCGGGACAACCCGACAATGTTCCAGTTGCCGAGTGCTGCCAGATGGCTGGCGAGATTGCTGCCGATGACGCCATGGACGCCGACGATCAGTGCTGTGTTTGTTTTCATCATCCAATTCTCCGGTGAGACCGTTGATATGGACGCGGGCGGCAGGATGAAATAGGCGTCGATCTGGCGAAGGATCTATGACGTGAATTCACAATGATGCGCATGGACGTCAACCGCTTCGGCGAAATGGAAGTGTTTGTCCGGGCCGTGGAGAGCGGCGGGTTTTCGGCTGCGGCGCGAGCACTGGCGATGTCGCCTTCGGCCGTCAGCAAACTGGTGTCGCGGCTGGAGAACCGGCTTGGCACGCGGCTGGTCAACCGCTCGACGCGGCGCCTGCAGCTGACGCCGGAAGGCTGCGCCTTCTACGAGCGCAGCGTCGTCATTCTTGCCGACCTGAAGGAGGCGGAACAATGCGCGGCAGCGGGCGAGGTGCCGCGCGGGCGCCTGCGCGTCAACACCAACGTGCCTTTCGGCAAGCACTTCCTGCTGCCCCTGCTGCCGCAGTTCTTGGCCCGGTATCCCGAAATCTCCGTCGACGTCGCGCTGTCCGACATGGTCGTCGACCTTCTGGAAGCGCGTGCCGACGTGGCGATCCGGGCCGGGCCGATGAAAAGCTCCAGCCTGGTCGCGCGGAAGCTCGGAGCAACCCGGATGATGATCGTTGGTGCGCCAACTTACTTCGAGACACGGCCGATGCCGCGCAGCGCCGATGAGCTGAAGCGGCACAATCTGCTCGGACCGTCCTATGTTCGCACGATGCCGGCATGGCCGGTGCTGCAGGACGGCGCTGTCATGGAGGTCATGCCGACCGGCAACGCGCAGGCCAGCGACGGTGAGGCGTTGCGCGAGCTGGCGCTGGCCGGGCTCGGGCTGGCTCGCATTGCCGCATTCCAGGTGCGCGACGATCTGGCGGCGGGCCGGTTGGTCGGCGTGCTAGAGGATGCAAACCCCGGCGATCTCGAGGATGTGCACGCGGTGTTTCTGGGCAGCGGCGGGCCGGTGCCGGCGCGGGTGAGGGCGCTGCTCGACTTCCTGGCCGAGACTGTCGGTCTCGGCACTTCCTGAGCGATTTGGCGGCAAGCTCCCGCTTCGCGGCGGCTTTAACCGAGGCAGCCCGCAGATAATTGCAGCAAGGCAAAAGAATCCGATTGCAGGGCTCCTGTAGAATGAGCTATCTACCGAACCGTAACGTACGGTACGGTTTGCTCGAAGCGAGCCGGCGTGACGTGACGGACTTGGGACATGTTGCAGACGACCACCGAGATGATGGAAGGCGAGGGACCGACGGCACGTCAGCAGGACGTGCTCGACGCGGTGCTGCGCCTGCTCGTCGAGGAGGGCGACAGGCTGACGATGACGGCCGTTGCGCGCCGCGCCAGTTGCTCGAAGGAAACGCTGTACAAGTGGTTCGGCGACCGCGACGGGCTGTTGACCGCGACGGTTCAGTGGCAGGCCTCGAAGGTGCGCGTGCCGCCGGTCGACCGCAAGGGACTGGACCTGGCTTCGCTGACCTCCAGCCTCGAACGCTTTGCATCCGACTGGCTGCGTGTGATTTCGAGCGACACGTCTATCGCGCTCAACCGGGTTGGCGTCGTGCATGCCGGATCGGACAAGCGCGACCTCGGCGCCATCGTGCTCGAGCGTGGCCGGTTCGCGCTCGGCCGACGCCTGAAGCCGGTGCTGGAAGCGGGCCGCGAGGCCGGCCTACTCGAATTCGACGATGCCGAGACGGCATTCCGGACATTCTTCGGGCTGGTCGCCCGCGACGTGCAGATCCGTCTGCTGCTCGGCGATCGGCTGGAATTGACTGAGGCGGGGATCGACGGCGATGCCGTGCGCGCAACGCAGCAGTTTCTTGCTCTGCACGGAGCGAAAACCGGGCCCAAGGCCCTCTGACTTACAAACCGGGAAGGAACCCACCAATGCGTGTCTATTACGATCGCGATGCCGATCTCAACCTGATCAAGGGCAAGAAGGTCGCCATCATCGGCTACGGCAGCCAGGGCCGCGCGCATGCGCTCAACCTCAAGGATTCGGGCGCCAAGGAACTGGTTGTCGGCCTGAAGGCCGGCTCGGCGACCGCCAAGAAGGTCGAGGCCGACGGCCTCAAGGTCATGACTGTGGCGGAAGCCGCCAAGTGGGCCGACCTGATGATGATGGCCACCCCTGACGAGCTGCAGGCCGACATCTACCGCGACGAAATCGCTCCGAACATCCGTGACGGCGCTGCCATTGCCTTCGCCCACGGCTTGAACGTGCATTTCGGCCTGATCGAGCCGAAGTCGACCGTCGACGTCATCATGGTCGCGCCGAAGGGCCCGGGCCACACCGTGCGCGGCGAATACCAGAAGGGCGGCGGCGTGCCGTGCCTGGTCGCCGTTCACCAGGACGCTTCGGGCAATGCGCTCGACCTCGGCCTGTCCTATGCATGCGGCGTCGGCGGCGGCCGTTCGGGCATCATCGAGACCAACTTCAAGGAAGAGTGCGAAACCGATCTGTTCGGCGAGCAGGTCGTCCTCTGCGGTGGTCTGGTCGAACTGATCCGCGCCGGCTTCGAGACGCTGGTCGAGGGCGGCTACGCTCCTGAAATGGCCTATTTCGAGTGCCTGCACGAAGTGAAGCTGATCGTCGACCTGATCTATGAAGGCGGCATCGCCAACATGAACTACTCGATCTCGAACACTGCCGAGTGGGGTGAGTATGTGACCGGCCCGCGCATCATCACCGAAGAGACCAAGGCCGAGATGAAGCGCGTCCTCAAGGACATCCAGACCGGCAAGTTCACCTCCGACTGGATGCAGGAATACCGTTCGGGCGCCGCTCGCTTCAAGGGCATCCGCCGCATGAACGACAGCCACCAGATCGAGGAAGTCGGCGCCAAGCTGCGCGGCATGATGCCGTGGATCGCCAAGAACAAGCTGGTCGACAAGGCCAAGAACTAAGAAGCCCGCGTCAATCCTACCCTGCCGCGGCCATCTGCGCTTCCGGTGCTCACTGACTTTATGTCCGCTGCGCGCCGGTTTTCGATGACCGCACCATCCAGCACGGCAGGGCGGATTGCCATCGGACTTCTGCGGCTGGCCGCGAACGAAGAAAAAGGCCGGTGGAGCAATCCGCCGGCCTTTTTCGTTGGCTCGAAATCAGGAGTGTCTGGTCAGCCGTAGTGCCAGTGCGGCTTGGGTTCGGTGCCTTCGAACTGGACGCCGAGGCGGTCGGCCTTGCGCCAGCGCACGACGCAGCGATAGGCGATGCCGTCGACGGGGACATAGAGCAGGAACTGGTCGGGGACGCGGCTTTCCGCCGGGATTTTGATCTCGGCGCCGTTCGAATGCATGTTGCGGATCGTGCAGCGGGTTTCCGAGTTGGTGATCCCGGTCAGAATCGCAGCGCCCTTGAGGACGCGGTTGCGGCGCTCCCGGCGCAGTTCGTTTTCAGCAATCTCGGCGTTGTCGGCCGTCATGAATTCTCAACCCAGAATAGAAAATCCTCCCGGTAATCTTCCTTCTACACATGATACGTAAACAACAGCTTGTTGCTGTTTTTATTAGCTTCAAGTCATGTTCAAAGAAAAACGGCGCCGCAAGCGCGACGCCGTCTCCGTTGTTTCGAAACCGCCTCAGCTGTAGGGCGACCAGCACTGCCGGCGCGGGCCGTTATAGGGCTGGAAGGTGTTGTCCCAGGCCCGATACGAGCGATAGCGGTCATAGCACCACTGGACGTGCGCCGAGCCTCCGCCACGATAGACGCGACGCGGCTGGACGTAACGTGGCTGGTAATAGCGCGGCTCGTAGTAGCGGTAGGCGGGTATGCCGAAGTTCAGGTAGATGCCGGTGCCGAAATGGCGCCGGTGCGGGCGGTTTCGCCAGCGCCAGTCGTCGCGCCAGCGATCACCGCGCCAATTGTTGTGGCGCCAGTTTTCCCGGTGCCAGCCGTCGCCGCGCGATCCATCGCGCCGACCGTAGCATCCGCTTCCCGGCGGGCAGAAGTGGCTCTGGGCGAGGATAATGTTCTGCGTCGCCTGCGGAGCAACTGAAGGCATTTGTCCGATGCCGGCCGGCGATGCGGATGCTGCCAACGGCAGGCCGGTGACAAGACCGAGCGCAACGAGCCCGGAACGTGCGAGGGATGAGAGGTTCATGATCGTCTCCTGATGTCCGAATCCCAAAGGCTCCATGCCCCCAAATTTCGATGGAGATCGGGGCATATTCTGCCCTTCAGCCTGAACGGGAAATGAACAGCCGGGTTCCCCATGGACTTGTGGCTGGGCTCTTGTGTTTGGGCCAACATGAAGGCAATGCTCGGCGCATGTCGCTGCGCCTTGCCACCTTCAATGTCGAGAACCTGATGAACAGGTTCGATTATTCCGGCTATCGCAACCAGCTCAACGAGGACCGGACGCTCGCGCTGTTCGAGATCCACAGCGAGGCGGAATACCGGTTGCTCGAGCAGGCGCGCGCGATCGCGCATGCCGACGACATGCGCCAGCTGACGGCGCTGGCGATCGCCGAGACCCGGGCCGACATCATCTGCCTGCAGGAAGTCGACAACATCGAGGCGCTGAAGGCGTTCGAATACGGTTATCTGTTCAAGATGGTGGGGCAGGGCTACCAGCACAAATACACAACCTCGGGCAATGATTCGCGCGGCATCGACGTGGCCGTGATGATGCGGGCGGAAACCGCGCATGGCGAACCCATCGAGTTCGTGCGCATGACCAGCCACGCCCATGTCACCTTCGAGCAATTCAGCCTGCACACGCCTGAGCTTGCGGGACTTGGCCAGGAGCCGTTCGAGCGCATTTTCCGACGCGATTGTTTGGAGATCGACGTCAAGATCGGCGGCAAGCCGCTGACCATTTATTCGGTGCATTTCAAGTCGATGGGCTCGCCGCGCAACGGGCTGAACGGCCGCGACGCAACGATGCCGGTGCGTGTCGCCGAGGCCAAGGCTGTCAGGCGCATCATCGAGGACCGTTTCGGCAAGGATCATGCAGCCGACAAGCGCTGGGTGATCTGCGGCGACATGAACGACTATCGCGAGCGGCTGGTGATCTCAGGCGATGCCTATCAGGGCTACGGCTTCACTCCGGTCAAGGAGACGGTGTCCTGTCTGGACGTGTTTCTCGCCGACGGGTTTGCCGAAAACGTTGTCGAGCGCCGGCCTGAGATGGACCGCTGGACGCTCTATCACACACGTGGACCGCTGGAGCGACATCTGTGCCAGCTCGATTACATCCTTTTGTCGCCGTCGCTGGCGCGGACAAACGAACAGGCGGTGCCTGACATCGTGCGTCGTGGCCAGCCCTGGCGCACCATCTTCCCGCCGGGGCAGGAGGTGGACCGCTATCCGCGCGCCGGCTGGGACCGGCCGAAAGCCTCCGACCACTGCCCGGTGGCGGTGACGCTTGGTATTACCTGAGAGATTTCCTTGGCATTCGACATTCCGCGCAACCAGATCCTGCCGATCGACGTCGTCGACGTGCGTCTCGATGCCGAGCCGCATCCATTCGAGCGCGACAATGCCGAGGCGATCGCAGCCAACTGGGCGGCCGAGAAGGCGCTGACGCCGGCGATGTTCGACGGTACGGTGGTGCTGCTGTCGGAGCTTGCCTATGGCGACAACCGGCTTGTTGGGCGCTGCCACGCCGTCCGCTTCTCGACCTTCATGCTGTGGCGAAAGCTGAAGCCGATCACCAGCGCCGAACATTCCTTCGCTCACGCCATGCTGATCTCCAGCGACAATGCGCTGGTGGCGATCCGCATGGGCGCGCATACGGTCAATGCGGGAAAAGTCTATTTCGCCGCCGGCTCGTTCGAGCCGGAGGACTTTCGCGATGGGCTCGTCGACCTCGACTACAACATGGCGCGCGAGGTCCGCGAGGAGACCGGGCTCGAGCTTGGCGAGGCGCGTGGCGAAAACCGCTGTTATGCGCTGTCCGGGGACACCGGCACGGCGATCGTGCGCTGCTACCACCTGGCCGAGACGGCCGACGAGGTGGCCGCGCGCATCGAACGCTTCGTGGCGGCCGATCCTGAGCCCGAGATCGAGGGGCCGGTGATCATTCGTGGCATGGACGATCTGCCCGACAACCTGATGCCGCATATGCGCCCGCTGATGGAATGGCATTTTTCCAGGGGGTGAGGTCGCTGTCTGGCGCCTGAGAAGTATTGCTGGAAGTCCTTGCTTGCCCGATGCCGCTGCGTCACAAGTTGCCGTAGTTTTCTTGCGGCACCTTGGGGGGATTCGATGGCCAGGTTTCTTACACGTGCGAGTATTCTTTCGGGCGCCATCGCGCTGGCTCTGTTCCAGAGCAGTACTGCCGGTGCGCTCGACACCACGCCTGCCGCCAAGGTTGTCGTGACGCCATTGGCATCGACGACGGTGACGGCGAACGGGCAGCCGATCGTGCTGCCGCAGAAGAACGTGCAGGTGCTGGTCTCGTCCTTCGAGATCCCGCCCGGCGCCTCGCTGCCGGTGCACATGCACCCGTCGGCGCGCTACGCCTATGTGCTCGAGGGCCAGCTGCAGGTGACCAACGCCGAAACCGGCAAGAGCACCAGCTACAAGAAGGGCGATTTCATCGTCGAGATGATCGGCGCGTGGCATCAGGGAGCAAATGTCGGTGCCGAGCCGGTCAAGCTGCTGGTCATCGATCAAGTCGAGGAAGGCACGGCAAACACGCTGCTGAAGGAGTAGCCCCGGTTATTCGTGCCTGAGCGCTTCGATCGGGTCGAGGCGCGCGCCGCGCAGCGCCGGGAAGAAGCCGAACACCATGCCGATCAGCGCCGAGAAGCCGACGGCAAGCAGGACCACTGCCAAGCTTGGCGCAAACGGGATCGACAGCGCCAGCGAGGCGGCACCCGCCAGCGCCAGGCCGATGGCGATGCCGATCAGCCCGCCAAGCAGCGACAGCACGGTTGCCTCGACCAGGAACTGGATGAGGATGTGCTTTTCATGCGCGCCAATGGCAAGGCGTATGCCGATCTCGCGGGTGCGTTCGGTGACCGACACCAGCATGATGTTCATGATGCCGATGCCGCCGACGAGCAGGCTGACGCCGGCGACCGCACCGAGCATGCCGGTCATGGTGGCGGTGGCGCTGGCCATCGCATCGGCGATCTGGGTCATGTCGCGGACAGCAAAATCGTCTTCGCGGTCGGCTGTGACGCGCCTGACGTCGCGCATGATGTCCTCGATGCGGGTCTGGACGACCGAGGTCGGCGTCGCGTCATCGGCGGCGACATAGATGTTGTCGATGTCGCGGTTGCCGGCGATGCGGCGCTGGAACGCCTGAAGCGGCATCAGCACGACATTGTCCTGGTCCTGGCCGAAGCCGGAGTAACCCTTCGGCTCGAGCAGGCCGATGACCTTGCAGCTGACGCGGCCGACGCGGATGGCGGCACCGTCGGGATCGCCGGCGCCAAAGAACTGCTGGCGCACGGTTTCGCCGATCAGGCAGACATTGCCGCCGCCGCGCACCTCGGACTCGCTGAACGACCGGCCCGAGGCGACTTTCCAGTCGCGAGCGTCGAGATAGGCGTTGTCGGTGCCGGTAATCGAAGACGTCAGGCTCTCGGTGCCGAAGACCACGCGCACCTGTTTCTGGGACGCCGGCGAAACCGCGCGGACGCCTTCGAGATGGGCGGTGAGGGCTGCGACCTCCTTGTCGCCGAGCTGGCGGATTGTCTGCTGCGGGCCCGAGCCGGGTG
>Ga0209902_101398_pt1 | contig 11944 bp, 10 predicted proteins | sample FECB27metaG_FD_188304 | JGI IMG/M metagenome (GOLD analysis project Ga0209902, IMG submission 188304) | Cyanobacterial communities from the Joint Genome Institute, California, USA - FECB-27 (SPAdes) (version 2) | ecosystem: Environmental > Aquatic > Thermal springs > Hot (42-90C) > Microbial mats...
TATTAACTCCAGTTGAAGAATCAAATGTACCCAACAATGTCACCACAAAGGCACAACCTCAACCCAGCATTTTAGATTTATCCAACAATGTCACTGCACAGACGCAAACAACACAACCTTCTCAACCCAGCCAACATAAACCAATCGCTGAGACATCACAACAAATTCCGCCAATAACACCAACAGTCATTACACCAGACGTAAATAACAACTCACAACCAACTTCTATACCTGGTGTATCAACAACTGCCCCACCCAGTTTGGGGAATGAATCTACACTGATGCGGCACTCTCTCAACGCGGAACAAGAGATAGCCGCCAATTCTCCAACTGTTGTACCTACACCAGAAACATTGACTCCAGTTGCTGCTTCAGTTCTACCCAACAATGTCACCATAGAGACACAAACAACACAATCTTTTCAACCGAGTGTTTCAGATGTACCCAACAATAGTACTACACAAACACAAACAACACTGCGATCGCAACCCAACGTAGATAACACAAGTACTTCGACATCACAACAAATTCCGCCAATAACACCAACAGTCATTGCACCAGACGTAAATAACAACTCACAATCAACTTCTATACCTGGTGTATCAACAACTACCCCATCCACTTTGGGAGATGAATCCACACTGGTGCAGCAAGACCTTATGAGGGATTTCCTGAATGAATCATCTCCAAAAAACCCCTCTTTTGATAATTTGCCAGCACCTACAGGCTTTGCGACTGGGGGTCAGGTAGCGACTACCCAGTTTCAAGGTAGCCAGAGTATAGCGCCCTCCGATACGGTTCCTGCCATGCTGACTCCTGGAGAGTTTGTCATTAATGCCCAGGACACACAGAAAAATCTTAATCTGCTAGAACACATAAATAGTGGGGGAAGACCAGAGAATTTTATTTCCCCTAAAGAGATCCTAAATTCACAAGATGAAGGAAAATCAGCTTTAGCTCCAGATCATTCTATTCATACCGATTATTCTAATGAAAGTTTAATACAAAGGGAAAGTTTCGATGCTACTTTACCTACAACATCTCATGCACTGATTTCATCGTCAATCGGTCAGGAAATTGTTGGAAGACAAAGTCTTTCAAGACCTACTTTTATTCAGGCTTATACAAAAGAAAACAGTATAAGAAAAGTGGAGAAACACTCAGATCAATATTCATTGCCTAATTTAGTTTTCCAACAATCAACTCCTGCTACTAACTCTCCGTCTGAAACAGCACCTTCTCAGTGGTCGAGTGTTGAAGAATTGCTAGGTGCCAGTACCAATCAATCTACAGGAATTGATTCAGAACATGTAAAATTTAGTAGGGAAAATTCAAAACTTCCTACAGTTTCAAAATCGCCAAAAACTACGATTCAGCGAAAATCTGTGTTAAAAGGTTTTGGTAACAAAGAAAAAGTCGCTGCAACCGATAAGATAACATCATCCAATGAAGCCATTCCATCCGATATTGATACGGAAGCGCAACCCGTAACAGAAACTATAAAAAGCTTTCGTTGTTCTCTTCCAACTAAGGATAAAATTGCTGATGAGATCGAAACTCTTGCCCGAGAAATATATAACAGATTGCGCCAACGATTGGAAATTGAAAGAGAAAGACATGGTAATGGCATATACTCAGGTCGCCTACCCTGGTAATTTTTAATAATAGTAATAGTATCTAAATAAATGCCACCTAAACCTAACCCGGCTAATACTCCAAAAGCTCCACCTGCTAATCAACCTAGTAACACTGCAAAAGCTCCACCTGCTAATCAACCTAATAATGGTACTAAAACACAACCGACAGAACCCAATAAACTGAATCCGCAGCTTGCAAAAGCAACACTAATGGCATGTAATAATGAAGCTCCAGACATTGAAGTCATGTTTAATCCAACTGAAATTAGCTTCTCGCGAAGTGTTAACTGGACACACAGAGCTGGTAATAGAGGAACAACTCTATTACCAAAGATAAACTTTTCTGGGGTAGAGCCATACCAATTCACTCTTCAACAGCTATTATTTGACACTTACGAAACGAAAGAATCAGTAGTGACGAAATATATAAACAATATTAAGAAAGGTGTGGAAAGTATTCAGGGTACCAACGATCAGCGTCCCCCAGTCTATATATTTGTGTGGGGAGACAATAAATATTTTCCCTGCGTCATTGAAAGTTTAACCTACACACTAACCATGTTTTTAACTGATGGTACACCTGTCAGAGCGTTGGTCGATATTCAACTACGAGAAGTAGACAAAAGCGACGTTCCGCCTAGCCAGGGACCTGGTGGTTTACGAGGCGGTGGTTCACAGGCCGGTGGTTCACAGGGTGGTGGTTCACGGGGTGGTGGTTCACGGGGTGGTGGTTCACGGGGTGGTGGTTCACGGCGTGGTGGTTCACAAGGTAGTGGTTCACGGCGTGGTGGTTCACAAGGTAGTGGTTCACGGGGCGGTAAGGGGGTGCCGTAGGCATAGGGCGGATGAATAGATGGGCTTCGCCGTGAGCGAGAGCCGAACGGTTTAAAACCCCACCGTCTGCAGGTGTCCACAATTGGTTGGGGTTTGAATCCGATGCATTGTCCCCTAGCCTTAATAGAACGGGTACGCGTTTTGACCCAGGAATCAACAAAACCAACGCTGGCTAATTTTTTACGTGTCAGACCTTCGCTTCATTCAATTGATTTTGACCGGAGGCGGAGTGTCTCCGGTTCCGCTCCTGGATTCTGACTCCTGGATTCTTCTTCAATCTTGTTCACCAAACTATCATTTTAATTAGGACTTATGTCTACAGAAAAAAGCCGTTATCTAGCTCTTCCGAGAATACAGTTGTTGAGTGGTCGCACTAATAGATGGCTACCAGTTTCTATTGACGAAATGGATAATTTATTGAAGGATTTATTGCAAATCACTGTAGAAGAAAGCCTTCATGCACCAGCAATGTTTACATTGGTAATACACAATAGTTATTGTCCTACTAGCAAACGCCCAGAATACCAACCTTGGCGATATGAAAAATTGTTTGAAATTGGTAACAAAGTCAAACTAGGTTTTATTTCTGCTACTACCCAAGATACTAATTTTAACCAGGCACTGGAAGGATATTTAATTGAAGGTGAAATTACAGGAATTGAGGTTAGCTTTAACGAGGGCTCAGAAGCTCCCATTATTGTTCGCGGTTACGATATTTCCCATCGTCTCCATAGAGGTCGTCATAATTATTCATATTTAAAGATGAGCGATACCGAAATAGTAGAGGATATTGCAACGCGAACAGGGATAACTATGAACAGGAGCGATAACAGCGGTCAGAAGCATGAATATGTCTTTCAAGAGAATCAAACTCATATGGAGTTTCTGCGGGAAAGAGCCGCTCGCATTGGATATGAACTGTATGTACAAGACAATAAACTGAATTTTTGTAAGCCTGCGAGTCAAAGTTCATTACAACTCAAATGGCTAGATGACATTAATAGTTTTAAAACCCGTATTACTACTGCTCCCCAGGTACACTCTGTAGAGGTACGCGGTTGGGACTACACTAAGAAACAAGCGATCTCCCAAACAGCTACATCAGAAAACCTACTTACAAAGACTGGTAGCAAGTTAGGAAGTGTTGCTATTGATCAATTTAATCTCAAAGAGCCATCCAAAATAACAGTAGTCGATCAACCTGTGTCTACGATCGCCGAAGCAAAAGCGATGGCTCAGGCGTTGTGTGATGAACTGGGAGGAGAATTTATTTATGCAGATGCACGATCTGAGGGCAATCCCAAAATCAGACCTGGACGAGTTGTAACAATCGACGGCTTAGGCGCTCGCTATAGCGGTCAATATTACGTTACAGAAACACGCCATATATATAGCGGAAGGGTTTATCACACTGAATTTAGTGTGCGAGGACTAGGTAGTGGAAGTTTATTCGCAACTATTTCAACACCCGTGCGCTTACAACCCGGTCAAACTTTTCTGGTTGGCATTGTCACTGATAACAACGATCCTGAAGACATGGGCAGAGTTAAAGTCTATTTCCCAACCCTGACGCCACCAAATCAACCGGGATCGAGCAAGCTTACCGAGCTACCTGGTAAAGGTAGTAAAGGTAATCAAGCTGGTAAGGTAGAAGAACATGAAAGTTACTGGGCTAGAGTTGTGGCTATAGGAGCCGGTCAATACAAGAAGGGGTTTGACTGTTTACCTGAAGTAGATGATGAAGTTTTGGTAGGTTTTGAGCATGGCGATATCCACCGTCCATACATCATTGGTGGAGTCTGGAATGGAAAGGACAAGATGCCAACATCAGTAAAAGACAGTGTCATTACTCAACTAAATAATCGCATGATTCAGGAAACGAAGCCCCCAGCCCCAAAAACAATCAAACTTCAAGCCGGAAAGAAACCAGGAAACGTGCGATTGCGTACCTTTGAGACGCGTACCGGACATACCCTACAGTTTATAGAAGAAGAAAAAAGGTCGAGCCACACTGGTATCCGCATTGAAACCGCTCAGGGTCATAAAATATATCTGAATGATAGTCAAAAACTAATAGAAATCAAAACCAAAAATGGGCATTTCATTAGGATGAATGACAAGAAAGGAGATATTTCTATAAGGTCTATAGGAAATTTATCCATAGAAGCAAAGGCTAATATCAACATTAAGGCTGGGGCAGTAATAAGAGTTAATGGTAAACAAATTTTTTTAAATTAGTTAGGAGGTTGTCAAAATGAAAGCACGAGGTATACTGCGGGACCGACTGCTGAGTGAAAAAATCTGTACACGCAAGAGTTAACGATATTGTAGTTTTTGCAACACAACCTGATGAGTGCTACGGTATTCAGGAAATTTTATGTTAATTTGAGGAAAGAATAAATTATGGCTCTGCAAGTATGTGCTGGCGCAACGCTCAGGTGTAGCTTTGGTGTAGCACCAAGTTTGTTGGCAGTTCCGCCAATCAACCGGGTATCAACTCGCACGCCAGATGCTAACATTTTGGATTACAAGCCAATGGTTAATATTATGCCTTTTGGTATGTGTATGTCTCTGGCAAATCCAACAGTTGCATCCGCCACCGCAGCCGCGTTAGGCGTGTTGACTCCCATGCCTTGTGTGCCTGTGATTCCCGCCCCGTGGAAACCCGGTTCGCCTACTGTTCTGATTGGCAAAAGCCCAGCGCTGAATAATATATCTACATTAATGTGTGCATGGGCGGGTGTGATTACGGTCATCAACGCCGGTCAAACAACCGTATTCATCCCCTGAAAATGCAGTTGGTCATTTCAGTACCTACCAGTTGCAACTTTACAGACCTCGCTTGCCGATACGCACTGTTAACCTAGACTTTTGGCGAATAGGCTTATATCCTTCCTCCCGATATCTTAAAAAGATGTACTAGCAAGGGCTGTCTTATGTTAGATGCAATTGATAGTCAGGAACAAGACTATTTAGGAAGGGGCTGGGCTTTCCCCCTGCATGTGAGTTTACAAGGGGGACTACAGCTTAGCTCTTACGATCAAAAGATTAAGGAAGCTATTTGGATTATCTTACGCACTGGGGTGGGCGAGCGCCTGTATCGACCTGATTTTGGTTCGCGTTTGTCAGAACTGGTGTTTGCGCCATTAAATAGCAAAACCTTGATCCAAATACGGATGTATGTTTTAGAAGCGTTGCAGGTTTGGGAGCCTCGCATTGTTATCGATGAAGTGCTAACCGATTCAGACCCAGTGCGGGGCAGAGTAGATATCATCATCAATTATCGTCTGAAAGACGAATATGACATTTATAGCTTTGTCTATCCTTTTTATCTGGCTTCAGTAGCGGAGTAATTGTGGAATTCGATTTTTTACCTAAATTGCCTAATTCCAATCTGGACGATCGCACCTTTGATGAATTAGTAGAAGAGTGTGTTCTACGAATTCCGCGCTACTGCCCAGAGTGGACAGATCACAACCTGAGTGATCCGGGAATTACACTGATTGAATTATTTGCTTGGTTGACAGACCAAATGTTGCTGAGATTTAACCAAGTTCCGCGTAAAAACTATGTTGCTTTTTTAGAATTACTGGGGATACGCCTTCAGCCTCCAGCTCCAGCACGAACAGATATTACTTTTTATCTGACAACATATTTTTCACAAACCTATATTATTCCGGCTGGGTTACAAGTGGCAACCTTGGGAACTGAAATGACGGAAGCAGTCGTTTTCAGTACTGACTCTCCTTTGCTAATCGGCAAACCAAGTCTGCGGCACTTTTTAACATCTCAAACTACCGAAGACTCTCCTCTCATTTTGCGCGATCGCGTCAGCAACCAATGGACGCGTCAACCAGATGGCACGTGGGAAGGCAATGAACAACTTCTGTTTGAAGAAAATCCACAACCAGGTAACTGCTTTTACCTTGTCATGGAACCAAATGAACCCATAGAGGGAAATGTTTTATCAATCACGTTTCAAGGAGCTGCGGCATCGCCAACTGGTATCAATCCCAATCAACCACCTCGTCGATGGGAAGCGTGGGATGGTAAAAAATGGCAACCAGTTTTGTTGCAAGAAGCCGATGATGCAACGCGGGGCTTCAGTTTTCATGAAATTGCAGAACTTGATGACAATCCCGCTCAAATAGCAGATGTTATTCTCCATTTACCTCTAAGTTGGCCAGTGGCAAACTTTACCACTTATAGAGGTCGCTGGATACGCTGCGTTTTAACAGAGCCAGAAGGTAATCAGCCCAGTTACAACAGTTCTCCAAGAATTATTAGTCTAGCAGTGGAATCGATTGGCGGTACAGTCAGGGCAAGCCACAGTACTTTCATTGAAGATGAACGCTTGGGAATTAGTGATGGTACGCCCGGTCAGACTTATGAATTGCAAGGGTCTGCCATTTTAGAGCGTCGAGAAGATGAGTATATCCTTGTCACTCCCCCTGGAGGTTTACCTCAGAGATGGCAAGAAGTTGCAGATTTTGCCGATTCTGGACCGGACGATCGCCATTACACAATTGATTCTCTCACGGGTACAGTCCAGTTTGGACCGCTAATTCGCGAGCCTGACCAGTTACAAAGAAAAACAAAAATTCGTTCTAAGATACAGCAGCCTCAGCCTTATGAATTAAGAACACAGGTGAACGATGCAGAAATGCGAGCTTTTGAACACCAATATGGCGCAATTCCCCCGCGAGGATCAACAATCGTCATGGTAGCCTATCGCACGGGAGGAGGTCGCCAAGGCAATGTTCAAAGTGGTACGCTCCAATTTTTAAGGTCAGCTTTTCCTTATATCGCTCGTGCCATCAACCACAAACCAGCTACTAATGGCGCTGATGCTGAATCCTTGGAACAAGCTGTCTTAAGAGCACCCCGAATACTACGCACCCGCGATCGCGCCGTCACTGCTGAAGATTTTGAAGTCTTAGCACAGCGTGCAGGTGCAGGCGCAGTGGCTCGTGTTCGTTGTTTGTCAGCAACAGCAAGTACTGATGCGGGAATAGTACGTTTGGTTATAGTACCGGAAGCAAATACCGATGCGATCGCCCAAGCAGAAGGCATAGCCCCAGAAGCGTTTGTACTCCAACCAAGTCTTCAAGAACAGATTTTGGCATACTTAGAGGACCGACGCCTGCTAGGAGTGCAAGTCCTACTTCAAGAACCCGATTATGTTGGTGTTTCCGTTCAGACAGAGATTGCTTTAGAACCTACTTATAATAATCCTCTCGCTCAACGAGAGATTGTGCTCAACTTACAGATTGCCTTGTATCAATTTTTAAATCCTCTGACTGGCGGTTTAGATGGTAAAGGATGGCCTTTTGGACGACCCGTGTATACTTCGGATATTATTGCCTTGCTACAACAAACCCCTGGAGTGCGCTATCTCGGTCCGGTTTTGATGTTTCCAATACGTAAAATTGGCGATACTTGGGTTCGTCAAAACTCCCCAGAACAGATGATTGATCCAGGATTGTTAGGTTTGGTTTGTTCTTGGGCGGATAGTCGTTTGCGCTCAAGCCATACTATCAATTTTATCACTCGTTAAGGGTCGATCCTGATATGGTTCAAATTGGAAGTTGGCAAAAAACCGTCGAGATTCAATTAACACCAATGCGAATTTCTGAGTCTGCACCTGTAGCTGGCTTAGATTTGGCTGATGCAGAAAATATAACAAATGCAACATTAGATACACCCGTTGGTTCTAGTTTGGTGCTTCATCCAGGAGAGCCTAACGAAATGATTGTGCAAGTCAAGAACTTGCTGCAACAGACCATACGCTTAAGTTGGAGGATTGAAGGCGACTTTCCCATAGAATGGTGTCAACTGGGAACAGAGGGTAGTGAACTTGCGCCTGGAGCGCAGATGGATGCTGTGCTTTATTTTCAAGTTCCTGCTTCATTTTTTGAAGATCAAGAAGCACTCCGCGTTGGTAAAAAAGAAAAGTTAGAGCTAAATTATCGCAGTCGGGTTGTTGTCAAAATCGATCCAGGCACTGAGTACGAGCAAATTGAAGAAGCTGATTTTGGTCTTTATATACGTCCTTACAGTGCCTATATTCACTTTTTGCCTGCACTATATCATGAAGTAGACTTTATTGGTCGCTTCATCAAAATTTTTGAGCAGACTTATCAACCAATCATTGACAGTTTCAACGTCATGTGGGCAAACCTTGACCCTTTGACAGCACCAAAAACTTTGTTACCGTTTTTAGCACATTGGGTAGGTTGGTCAGTTGAAGCTAACTGGGAAATGCCTCAGCAACGCCGTTTGATTCGCCGTGCTGTAGAACTTTACCGTTGGCGCGGAACTCGTAAGGGTTTGCGTCTGTATTTGCATCTCTACACGGGTTTACCATTAGATGAAGATTTGCCCGAATCTGATAAACGGATCAGTATCATTGAAGCATTTGGTCCGGGTTTTGTATTGGGGGCTGCAGATTTGGGAGAAAGAGCTGTTTTAGGGGGTGGAAAACCTTACCATTTTTCGGTGAAGTTGCGTCCTATCCATCGCAATAGTCTTGATGAAGAACTAGTACGACGCATCATTGAGCAAGAAAAGCCCGCCTTCTGTACATATGACTTATCTATTGAAAATCCGTAATTCTTATGACCCACCCTTTTCCACACTGGTTACTGGTCACTGTAAATTGAAAATCCGTAATTCTTGTGACTCACCCCTTTCCACACTTGTCACTGGTTATATCATGTCCGCTCAATTACCGACAAATTCCGGAAAACCCCACCCCGATGAGTGGCTACGCCAAAGTTCCCCTCCCCGCTTGCGGGGAGGGGTTAGGGGTGGGGTTCTGTAATTATGGGTAATTTGCCGGACATCATATTACTGGTCACTGGTCACTGGTCACTGTAAATTGAAAATCCGTAATTCAAATGACCCACCCCTTTCCACCACCAACTATCAAATCCTTGGAGCGTCTCCATCCCACAGATGGTCTGTTAATAAATGCCGAACGTTGGCGCAAGGCGCATGAATACCACCGTCAGAGGCAAAATGCTCATTATCAATCTTTAAATCAACCAGGCATAGTTTGTGGCTTGGGAGTCCGAGTTATTCCCGCCCCGCGTCAAGTAGAAGCGCGATATCGCGATGATCGCTGGGTACAAATCCAACCTGGAATTGCAATTGATTTGACGGGTCATGTGATTGTTGTACCCAATGCGATTGACTTTCGGATTGCGACAGAAGTCACCAATACCGATCCTGTCACGGTTTATTTAGTAGTCAGTTATGTAGATCCCGATCAATTGCGGCGAGAAGTACAAGGAGATGTTGTTCAAGAAACTTTCCGAATTGATGAAAAAAGCACTTTACCAAACAGTTTAGAAGTAGAAATTTGCCGACTCATCTTACCACCAGGTCCAGTTTCTATTTCCCAACCACCTGATGTTTTCTTTCCTGGATATAACGATATCGATTTGCGTTTTCGCAATCTCGCACAAGCCAGACCACAAGCAATTATTCGCATGGCTCAAGTGAATCATGGCGATACTGAATGCTCTCATAACTTTTTTCAACTCTCATATTTATTACAAGCTATAGAACCTCTTTACCCTTTTTTACGAGGAACGGATGAAGTTTATCAAGTCACCTTAGAAGAAAATATTCAAGATTACGACTTACTTTATCTCACAGGTCAACAAGCACTTTCTCTTAATAGCCCGGAATTAGAATCCTTAAAAAAATATATCAGCGATGGGGGTGTGCTGTTAGTTGATGTTCCTATAAGTGCTACTGCTTTGATTGAAAGTGTTCAAAGTTTAGCTCAGCAGTTGGACTCTCCCTTAAAACCTTTAGAAGAGTGGAGAAGAGACCATCCTTTACGAACAAAACCTTTCTTATTTGCAGCCTTGCCAATCATCAATCAACAAATTATTCAACTGCAAGTAGGAGGAGGAATTATATTATCAATTGGTGACTTGGCATCAGCATGGGGGCTAGATAAAGCATTGTCTTTGCCGAGGCTAACTATTCGCACAGCCCAGGAATTGGGAATTAATATTCTTAATTATGCTTGGAAACGGCGGCAGTTGACAGGTTTGCAGAAGGAAGACTACGCAGGACAGTGGTAAGCTTGTCTAGTATTAACCTCTCTACCCTTAAATACAAGGTTGAGGTAACGAAACCCAACAAATCTATTCATATAAATAGGATGATAAACTCAAACTAAATCCAGGCAATAAATTTTCACCCGTTAATTTTGTCGGTAGATTTCGCACTTCCATATCAACCCCGGGACGATAAATTTCTACTTGTTGCTGCTGGGGATTAATCAACCATCCCAATTGTACTCCTGCATCTATATATTCCCGCATTTTGTCGCGCAGCAGTTCCAAATCATCTGTAGCTGACCTTAATTCAACAACAAAATCCGGTGCGATGGGGGGAAACTTGCGTCTTTGTTCTGGCGTGAGTGCTTCCCAACGTTTCTTTTGAATCCAAGCAGCATCAGGAGAACGATTTGCGCCATTGGGTAACTTAAATACAGTAGAGGAACTGAAGGTATAACCAAGACCTGTTTGCCGATTCCAAACTCCCAAATCAATAATTATATCAGCTTCTCGATTACCGTTCTCCCCTCCAACAGGTGGCATAATAATCAACTCTCCCCTGGATGTTCGTTCAAACTGTAACTCGCGGTTATTTTGACATAGCTCATAGAACTGTTCGTCAGTCAAATGAACGGTATCTAAATTTAATGTCAAAATAGTCATAACCCTACACCTAGCGGGGATATCGATATAAGAAATTAACTGGGCGATTTTGCTCATCGCAGGTTACATCTATGTTAACAGTCAGCCGTAAACAACGTGTGTCTGCCTCATATGCTGGTAACTGATCAAGTCCATAACTTGAAAACCAGGGATGATGCACTTAAGCAGAAGCCCAACTTCGTTTACCCTAACTGATTGCAAGTCTGCAACCCGGTGAAGAAGTGCAGATTTTTTCCGGCGATAGCTTCGCGCAGCTCGCACCGTCGCCAAAGTGATTGCCGAACCCCAACCATCCCGCAAGCCTCGCCAGCCCGGTAGTGCAATCGGAACCCTAATCATCTTGTCCGAATTTGATTGGTTTTTGGGAAAACAAGAGCGATCGCCCAAGGGGCAGTGCGCTCCGCGCAATCGCCTAATCTTGTAGGGTGGGCATTGCTTGCAAAACCTCAGCAAACAGATCCCAGAAAAAAGGGAGTGTTTCGGTTTATAAGCATTCTTGAGAGACTAGCGATCGCCTAATCGCTTACGTTCTGGTAACCAGTTAAGCGATCGCCCATGCATGAAGATTGATGAGCGTATGATCGCGCTTTCTTGTTGCGACAGTCTTACAGCAATTTTCAGGTAATTGAACCACAAATTACGGTAATCTGGGTCTAGAGTTATGGTTTGATTAGATGCCAGTATCTTACTCAGGGGATTTGCGTCGTCGCGTAATAACAGGTTGGCTCTCTA
>Ga0209902_101399_pt1 | contig 11943 bp, 10 predicted proteins | sample FECB27metaG_FD_188304 | JGI IMG/M metagenome (GOLD analysis project Ga0209902, IMG submission 188304) | Cyanobacterial communities from the Joint Genome Institute, California, USA - FECB-27 (SPAdes) (version 2) | ecosystem: Environmental > Aquatic > Thermal springs > Hot (42-90C) > Microbial mats...
AGCGCTTCCAGATTGGGATACTCGGTGCGGATGACCTGATCGAAACCCATGCGGCGCTCCACATGGTCGCGCACCAGCATGGAGCCGGCGACCAGCGCGATCTTGCCGCTCACGCCTCGCAGGAAGCGCCCGAGGAGGCTCGCCGCAGTGCGTCCCGCCGCGACATTATCGATGCCCACATAGCGATGGCGCTGAAAGGAAGGCGCATCGGAGACAAGGGTGACAACGGGAACATTCGCACTATGCAGCCGCGCCAATGCCTGACGCACCGGCGGCGCTTCGGTTGCGACCAACGCCACGCCGCCAATCTCGTTGGGCTCCAGCCCGTTGAGGATGTCGGCCAGTGCCTGCCCGTCAAATGCGGGCGCTGTGACGACGCAAAGTTCGATCCCGTCAGGCGCCATCTGGCGACCGGCTTCGCGCGCTTCGCTCTCGAGCCTGCGCATGAAGGTGTTTGCCCCTTCGGGTATGATGAAGACGATGCGGTAGACGCGGCCCTTGGCCAGATTGGCCGCCGCTTGGTTACGAACGAAGCCAAGCTGTCGGATGACTGCTTCCACACGCTGCACTGTCGAGGCCCTAACACCTTCGCGGCCATTGAGGACACGATCGACCGTTGAGAGGCTGACGCCGGCTGCGTGGGCGACATCATGGACCGTGGGACGCATCGCGACTTCCATTCTTGAGTTACGTACATCAGTACATTCGCTTGGGTGCCCGCGTCAACTTCAACATGGTGGGATGGTGCAACAGTCGAGGCCGCGCCCACGGTTTGGCGCTGCCCTTTCGGCGTCGATGATTACCGGAGGCACGCGTGGGGCCGTTGCCGGCTGAGTGCATGCGGCTGAAGCCAGGATCATCCCATGTCGGGTCATGGGGCGTTGTCTCGGTTCGTCGCCGTTTTGCCTGGCGGTCCGCGCGGCTGGCTCCAGCGTTCGAAAATGCGGGAAGACAGTCGGGACCATGCGCCCTCTGACGCTGAAGCAGATCTAGGCAATCCGCTTCTTCCTGGATCGGGAAGGGCGAGTCCGAGATCCCGCGCTTTTCGATCTCGCGAGCCTCGGCGCTGCAGGGAGTTCGGCGGCGTTCTGCGGGCACTGTTGCACGCTGCATTCCGCGCAATGTTCATCCCTCGGGGTCCGTCCTGAGTTCCAAGCTGAACCAGGGCACTCGCATGTCGATTGAGCACAACTATATGTCGAAGCTGCCGCCTACCAAAACCTAGAAGTTGACAACTCGATAGCGCTGTCCTACATGTGCCCTATCGATATTTGCTTGCTGAGCTTTGGTTACCGCGCGTTTGGCACCGCGCCCTGAACGAACCTTTTCTTTCAAAAATCGCTATCATCGTCTGCAGCGCTTCGGCGTTGTGGTTCCACTTTGCTATGAAAGGGTTCATCATGACCACTGGCACCGTTAAATGGTTTAACTCCACCAAAGGCTTCGGCTTCATCCAGCCTGACAATGGCGGCGCGGATGCGTTCGTTCACATCTCTGCTGTCGAGCGCGCCGGAATGCGCGAACTGGTCGAAGGCCAGAAAATCGGCTTCGAAATGGAGCGCGACAACAAGTCTGGCAAGATGTCTGCCTGCAATCTGCAGGCCGCTTAAGCCATCCCGTATCTGTCTCTCCGTTGACCACGGATGTACTGGCACTGTGAGAGCATGATACCAATCAAGGTCAGGCAGTCCGCCTGACCTTTTTTATTGCCGCTCTACCTATGCGGCCTCCCAAACGGAAAAACCATTGTTTCAGACACACAGCAAATCTCGCCAACAGGCAGAGATGGCCTTCAGCCGTGCGCAATCGCAATTCTTCGCACGCAACAACTCTCTTGAGGCGGTGGACGTCCTTGTTCGCTCCCGCGAGGAAAAGACGCTCCGGCTGCGTCAAGCGCGCCTTGCAAAGGAACTGCACGATCGTGCAGGGGCGACCGCGATCGATCTTGGCAAGGACGCCAAGACGAACTGACAGCGCCTGTTACGACATAGGTTTAACGCGTGCGCCCCGCTCATCCGAGCGTTATCTGGCGGTAGCTCAAACCCGCAAGCCAATGTCGAAGGGCAAGCCCCCTAAAGGAACTTCCATGGCAGAAGATACGAATGAAATTCGCGCGATCAATACCGCTTGGCAGATAGCGATTCAGGAGGTCCTGCGTATGGTCATCCGTGACATGTATCGCTCAGGCGGCGAGGTCGCCTTCATGGGGCATATCAAGCGCATAGAAGAAGCGGCCGTTGACAGCATCTACACGGACCTAAGACTGCGCGGCACGGACGACTGGACGAATATGCTCGTCAAAGAAAAGGCGAGCAATTTCGTTACAACCTTGCTGACATCGTTCACATTTGACCGGGCATAATTTGGCTTGGCTCGCGCCGCCAGGCCCCCGCTAGAGCCTTAGGGTCCTATCCAAGCGGCAAAGCCCTTGTCGCGGGGGGGGGGTGGGGGTTAAGGTATTTGCCGTAGCATATACCGGCAGCCTACAGACCGTCCCCCGCAGAACGTCTATTCGCCCAACGCTTTCAGCAGCTCCGGCCTGCCACCACCCCGTCAAAATGTCGGCTCGACTGCTCGCCCCTTGACGTCGCGCAAATCGCTTCCCAACTCATTATTCGTCGGCCGCTGTAAAGGTCCGGCACGGTCAGGGAGCGCCAGGCTTCTTGGCGCACCCTCGTACCTATGTTGCTCCAAAGGAGGATGTAGCTATGAGAACAAATATGGACTTTTCCCCCTTCTACAGGTCGAGCATTGGCTTCGACCGGGTTTTCGACTTGCTCGAAAAATCCAGTTCACCGCAGGCCGACAATTGGCCGCCCTATGACATCGTCAAGCTCGGTGAAGACACCTATCGTATCGCGCTTGCTGTAGCCGGGTTCGCAGAAGACGAGCTTTCGATCACCCATGAGCCGAACCTGCTCGTCATCAACGGTTCGAAGACAGAAAATGGCGAGGTTTTGTATCTCCACCATGGACTGGCGATGAGGACATTTGACCGTCGTTTCGAACTCGCTGACCATGTCAGTGTCATCGGTGCCAAGCTTGAGAACGGCCTGCTGATCATCGACCTCAAGAAGGAAATTCCCGAGGAGATGAAGCCGCGACGGATCGCGATTAACGCCGACGCTGACAAGAAGTCTGCATCGAAGCGGATCGAAGCCAACGTAGCGGCATGATCTATCTGGACCGGTCAGCGCGCCACTCCATTTGGGGTGGCGTGACGTCGTGACCTGACAAGAAAGGACACCAACAAAGACGAAAGGAAAAGACGATGAGTGTGCGTGACCTCATTCCATGGAACCGAGGCAACAACCAGGCTCCGACGAGCTATCGCAGCGAAGACATGGATCCATTCATGTCGCTGCATCGTAACGTCAACCGGCTGTTCGACGAGGTGTTCCGGGGATTTGACACACCGTCGACGCTTAGTCGCATGACGCCTCGCAATGGCACCTGGCCCAGCGTCGAATTCTCGGAGAACGACAAGGAAATCCGGGTGGTCGCGGAAATGCCCGGACTTGACGAGAACGACGTCGAGGTTCTGCTTAACGACGGTGTTCTCACACTTCGCGGCGAGAAGAAATCGGAAACCGAAGACAAGGATCGTCAGTTCAGCGAACGCTATTACGGGCGTTTCGAGCGGAGCCTTGCTCTCGGTCGCGAGGTCGACGAGGAAAAGGTGGAGGCGGCATTCAAGAACGGCGTTCTCACCGTGACTCTGCCCAAGACGGAAAGGGCGCAGGCGAACGCCAAGCGCATCACAATCAATACCCCCAAGCGATAGCTGACTGGCCGGTCGGGTGCCTAAGGTCCCGGCCGGCATCCTTGAAGAGGGAAGGGCGTAAGGTTTTGGACTGGCGGTACCTTTTATTGCAGATGGTGCGGGGGACTGGAGTTGCGAGCAAACTCGGCGATTGATATCGACAGACGCCGAATTTCACACAAACAAATTTTCGGCAACCTAATGAAATCAACAGCGTGGCAATATGACCATGCATTTTCGAGAAAAAGTCGTTCGGAAATCAGCTGGTTAGGGCACTTGTCGAAAGTTGAGTGGGAAGCGCCGAACCACCGCACAGGTTTCGAGAAGTGACGCACCGTCTTCTCAGGGACGGTCCCATCGTTGTTTTATGTCAGCTTCTTTAATTCTCGCTCCGATACCGGACAGTCCGGACACGGCCCCAATTCGGTCGCTCGGGGCTCCTGCACCAACGACTTCGAAGCTGCCGTTCGGCTCGGGATTTAGATCTGGTTGTCGAATGCGCTGCAAAGGCACTGCTGCTGCTCCGCCATGTCGGGCAATCAACTCACCATGCCAACGGACGACCTCGAGCGACTCGAACGAGACCGAAATGATGCTTCGCCGTAATCGAGTGTCTTCATGACACGCTCGACGCTTGGTTGTCTCAGACCGGAGGAGCACGAGCCGCTACAGCCCCGGAACTCGGTCAAGACCGCCGTCCGACCGAGGTAAAGCCAGAGGGACACAGTCCACTTCACAGTCTGGACGCTGCCGGTTCAGCGCCAGTCCTGTTCTTTTGGCGGGAACATCGGCGCAACCTCGTCAATTGTTGGGCCGCACCCTGGCCGCCGATTTGTCGGCAAAGGCCGCAAGACGGGCGCGGGCGTCAGGCTGGGTGTTCACCACGCCCGCCACCACCGCCTCGGCATAAGCTGCATCCAGCGCCGACATGTTCTGCATGTGGCTGACGGCCGAGCAGATGGCAAAGTTCGACAGGGGCAGGTTCTGAGCCGCCTTGCGAGCCAGTTCCATCGCCCTTTCAAGGCTGGAGCCTTCGGTGATGTATTGCGCAAGCCCCAGATTGACTGCCTCCTGCCCCTGATAGACACGGCCCGTCAGCATCATGTCGATCACTCGCGACTTGCCGATTAGGTCGGTGACGCGGATCGTGGCGCCGCCGCCCGTGAAAAGTCCGCGTTGGCCCTCGGGCAGCGCGAAATATGTCGTCTGGTCCATCACCCGAATGTGGGCCGCGCTAGCTAGTTCCAGACCGCCGCCGACAACGGCCCCCTTCAGTGCGGCGATGACGGGGACACCGCCGTACTCCATCTTGTTGAACGCCTCATGCCAACGCATGCAAAGATGCATGAATTCGGCCGGGCTGCGGTCGGCCTGATGATGCTCGACCAGGTCCAGCCCGGCGCAGAAATGATCCCCGTTAGCGGCTAGCACAATCGCGCGGATCCCGGCGCGCGGCGCGGTCGAGAAGAACTCGACGAGCTCTTCGATCATGTGCGAATCCAGCGCGTTTCGCTTGGCGGGACGGTTCAGGGTGACAACCCAGACGCCATCCTCATGCGCCGTAATGGCCAGGTTCGCGAAGCGGGTGCAGTCGATCTCAAGGGTCATTCTACGGTCCTGTTCAAAAGGGCAAAGGGGATCAGAAGGCGGCATCCAAAAGGCTAGCCGCACCCTGGATGACGCGGGCGCGCTGAAGGCCAGTCTCGGGCAGGATGTGATTGGCGTAGAACCGCGCGGTGGCCGTCTTGGCGATCATGAAATCACGGTCGCCCGCGAATGCTTCGCCCGCAAGGACCGAGCGCGCCATCTGCCAGCCTGCAACCAGATTTCCGGCGAGCATGAGATAGGGCAGGGCACCGCCATATGCTTCGTTTGGAGAGGCGGCGAGAAGGTAGGCGACGGTGGCTTCGAAGTCTTGCCGCGCTGCTCCGAGCCGTGCGCCGATATCCTGCGCGGCCGGTGAGCCGCCGCTGAGCGCCGCTTCCGTCTCTGCGATCATCTCGGTGATGCGGGTTGCCGTAGCACCGCCGTCGCGCAGGGTCTTGCGCCCCAGAAGGTCATTGGCCTGAATGGCAGTGGTGCCTTCGTAGATCGGCAGGATGCGGGCGTCGCGGTAGTGCTGGGCGGCTCCGGTTTCCTCGATAAAGCCCATGCCGCCGTGAATCTGTACCCCCAGAGAGGTGACCAGCACGGCCATTTCGGTGCAGAACCCCTTGACCAGCGGCACGAGGAATTCCGCCATCGCCGCATCGCCACGGTCCTGCCAACCCGCAGCAAGGACCGCCAGCGCACGGCAAGCTTCGGTTGTGGCGCGCATCTGCGAAAGCATCCGGCGCACATCGGGATGCTGGATAATGGCGACCGCTCCGGCAGCGCTGCCGTCGACCGGGCGGCCCTGGAGACGCGATTTCGCGTATGCCAGTGCCTGTTGGCTCGCGCGTTCCGAGATCGCAACTCCCTGGATGCCGACCGCAAAGCGGGCGGCGTTCATCATCGTGAACATGTACTCCAGCCCAGCGTTTTCGGAGCCGATCAGAAACCCGGTCGCGCCTTCGTAGTTCAGGACGCAGGTCGGGCTGGCCCGGACGCCCAGCTTGTGCTCGATACTGTGGCAGGTCAGGCGATTGCGGCTGCCGTCGGGAAGGACCTTCGGCACCAGGAACAGGCTGATCCCTTTGACGCCCCGCGGGGCATCGGGCGTGCGGGCAAGGACGAGATGGATGACGTTCTCGGCCAGATCATGTTCGCCATAGGTGATGAAGATCTTGGTACCGGTGACCCGATAGGTGCCGTCGCCTTGCGCCTCGGCGCGCGTTCGCAGCAGTGCCAGATCGCTACCGGCCTGCGGTTCGGTGAGGTTCATGGTGCCGGTCCAGCGCCCCGCAACCAGATTCGGCAGGTAGACGGCCTTCATCTGATCCGAACCGAAATGGCGCAAGGCTTCGATAGCGCCATCGGTCAGGAGAGGGCAGAGCGCAAAGCTCATGTTCGCGGCATTCAGAATTTCGCCCGCCGCAGCGCCCACAGTCCGGGGTAGGCCCTGGCCGCCGTACTCCATGGGATGCGGCAGACCTTGCCAGCCCATTTCAACGAACTTGGTATAGGCCGCGCGAAAGCCTCGGGGTGTGGTCACCCGACCAGCGTCACAGCGCGACCCTTCGCGATCGCCGGGGAGGTTTAGCGGTGCGATTTCCTCCGCGCAAAAGCGGCCGAACTCCTCAAGCACGACGGCAGCCGTGTCCAGATCGATTTCGCCCGGCGCGGCAAGGGCGATGTTGAAAAGCAGGTCCTTTACGGGAGCTTCCCAGGTCATGATCTTGGCCCCAGGTCGCGGGCGGCCGCGCGCAAAACGAACTTCTGGATCTTGCCCGTGGCGGTCTTCGGCAGCGCCCCGAAAACCACGGTCTTCGGGGCTTTGAAGTGAGCGATGCGGTCGCGGCAAAAGGCAATGAGCTCGGCCTCGGTCGGGGTCGCCCCGTCGCGAAGTTCGACGAAAGCGCATGGGCTTTCGCCCCATTTCGGGTCCGGGCGGGCCACGACGGCCGCCGCAAGCACGGCCGGGTGGCGATAGAGAACGGCCTCGACCTCGACGGAGGAGATATTCTCACCGCCGGAGATGATGACATCCTTCAGCCGATCGCGGATTTGCACGTAGCCGTCGGGATGGACCACGGCAGCATCGCCCGACCAGAACCAGCCGCCGGCGAAGGCTTCGGCCGTGGCGGCGGGGTTCTTGTAGTATCCCTTCATCACGGTGTTGCCCCGGATGGCGATTTCGCCCTGGGTCAGGCCGTCGCGCGGCACGTCGGCTCCGGTCGCGCGGTCCACCACGCGGATATCCTCGACCATGGGAAACGCCACGCCCTGCTGCGCCTGCTTCTCGGCTCTGGCAGAGGCGGGCAGCCTATCCCATTCGTCCTGCCACAGGCACTGCGAGATATGGCCGTATGTTTCGGTCAGGCCGTAGACCTGCATGACGTCGAGGCCGAGGGCCGAGGCTCTTTCCAGGATGGCGGGCGGCGGCGGGGCGCCCGCGGTCAGCACCCTGATCTTCGGATCGAAGGGGCGTGCATCGGGACTGTCGCAGAGCATCTGCAGCACGATCGGCGCCGCGCCCATATGGGTGACACGATGCGCTGCCATGGCAGCCAGCAATTTCGCCGGGGCGATGTCGCGCGTGAAGATCATATGGCCGCCGACGATCGCCATGGCCCAGGGATGGTTCCAGCCATTGCAATGGAACATGGGCACGACCGGCAGGTAAATCGGGTGCGGCGGCAGGGCCCAGCCCGCGACCGTTCCCATCGCCATCAGATAGGCGCCACGATGGTGATAGATCACCCCCTTCGGCCGTCCCGAGGTGCCCGAAGTATAGTTGAGTGCCAATGCCTGCCATTCATCTTGCGGCAGCGCCCAGTCCATCGGAGGATGGGCGGTCAGATCGTCAAAGGTGGTCTGGCCAAAGCCGGCATGGCCCGGAAGGTCCGTGATATCGACCACCGGAAGGTCCCTGCCATTGATCTCAAACGCATGACGCAAAAGGGGAGCAAGCGCGGTATCGGCGATCACCAGCCTGGCGTCCGAATGGTCGATGATATAGGCGACCGTTTCGGGCTCCAGCCGCGTGTTGATAGTGTTCAATACGGCGCCGAGCAGCGGAACGGCGTAGTGCAACTCGAACAACTCGGGGATGTTGGGTGACAGAACCGCAACCGTATCCCCCGCCCTGACCCCCAATGCCGCCAGCCCTGCGGCGGCCGACCGACAACGCGCAGCGGTCTCACGCCAGGTGCGGCGAATGTCGCCATAGGTCACGGCATGGATGTTCGCGTAGACCGTTTCGGCCCGCTTCAGGAAGGACAGGGGCGACAGTGCCACGTGGTTGGCGGCGTCCCTCGTCGGAGCGTCAAAATGCTGGTGCATGTCGAGCCTCAGAGGAAGGGAAGATCGACCAGCTTGGCGGCAACCGGCCCATGATCGCGTAGAACCAGCACCGTTTCGCCCGTGGGAACGCTTGCATCGATCAGCGCATAGCCGATGTTGGCTCTCATGCGCGGCGACCAGACGCAGTTCGTCATCATTCCGACGCGCTGGCCGTCTCGGGTGATTTCCTCGCGGCGGAATCCGAGCGGCGCGGGCGCCTTGCCTTCCAACACCAGGCCTAGCTGGTGTCGCCTTACCCCTTCGGCCTTAATCCGGCGCAGGGCCTGAACCCCCACCACATCGTCAGACACGTCGAGGTCCACGTATTTGCCCAGACGCACTTCGAACGGGTTCGTAGCCTCGTCCGTGTCGCCACCGACCGAGACGAGGCCGCTTTCGGTACGTTCCGCCGTAGCGGGCGCGCCGGGGCCAATGTCCCAGGGGCGGCCCGCCTCCTTGAAGATATTCCACAGCTCGGTGCCGCGCGCACCGTCTTTCAGATAAATCTCGAACCCGCCCTGCTTCGACCAGCCCGAGCGCTGCACCGCAACGGGTATGTTCTCGATCTCGGTCTCGCGGAACCAGAAGTATTTGAGGCTCCGCACCCAGTCGCCCAGTACATGCGCTACCACGTCCTCGGCCTTAGGCCCCTGCAGGGCCATCGGCGAGACGTCGGGCTCGCTGACCTCGACATTCAGGCCGCGCTCGGCGGCGATGGCCCCGGCCCAGAACCAGATATCGCTGTCGGCAATCGAGAACCAATAGAGGTCGTCGGCCAACTTCAAGAGGATCGGGTCATTGATGATCGTGCCGCGATGATTGCAGAGCGGCACGTATTTCCCCTGTCCCCCTTGGCAGGTCGAAAGGTCGCGCGGCGACAGGATCTGCGCGAGCCGGCCCGCGTCCGGGCCCCTCAGCTGCACCTGCCGCTCCACACCCACATCCCACTGCGAGACCCCCTTGATCAGCCGCCAATACTCCGCCTCCGGGTTGCCATAGGAGGTCGGCATGATCATCCGGTTGTAGATGCTGGCAGCGGTCATGCCCTCAGCAACAGCGCAGGCATAGAAGGGCGAGGTGCGCAGGCGCGCCGTCGGGAATACGTTGAACATGGGACCTCCCTGGATGCCTCCAATGACCCCTCTGGCGCGAATTGGTCAAACGACGTATTCGGGGGCAATGCCTATACAAATAGTTATGCCTGCGTTTTGGAGCTGTGATGAACCTGGATCTCCCCCCGCTGACCTGGCTCCGTGCCTTCGAGGCATCGGCCCGGACGCTGAGCTTCACGCAGGCGGCAGCCGAGCTACACCTCACTCAGGCCGCGGTCTCGAAACACGTGAAAGCGTTGGAGTATCACCTGCGGCGCCCCTTGTTCATCCGCCGGCCGCGCGGGCTGGAGCTGACCAAGTCCGGCGCCGCCTATCTGCCCAAAATCCAGGACGCCATGGAACGTCTGGCCATCGGCACGCGAGAGGTCTTTGGCCAGCGCCGCAGCAGCGTCCTGACCCTGCGCTGCGCGGTTTCCTTCGCTGTTAACTGGCTTGCCCCGCGCCTGCCCGACTATCTGAATCGGTATCCCGGAAAGTCTATCCGGCTCTTGTCCAGCGTCTGGAAAGATGCCTTCGACAACGACGATTTCGACCTCGACATCCAATATGGCAACGGGCGGTGGCCGGGCTTCAACAGCCATCGCCTGACATGGGAGACGATTACCCCCCTCTGCGCTCCTTCAAGCCCACTGCGAAAGACCGACGATCTGCGCCATCATAGGCTCTTGCATGTGCTGGGTTACCATGAGGGCTGGGGCATCTGGTTGAAGGCGGCCGGAGCTCTTCATGTCGACGCCGGCTCCGGGCTGCATCTGGACACGTCCCTGACGGCGTTCGAACTGGCGGCGCAGGGCGGCGGTATCGCGCTTGGGCGCAAATCGCTGGCCGAACATGCTTTGGCCTCGGGACGGCTTATCGCGCCGTTTGACCTCGCCCTGCCGATTGACGAGGCCTTTTACCTAGTTGACCCCGCAGGCAACAGCACGCATCCAGACGCCGGTTTGTTTGCAGACTGGCTTCTGTCTGTTGCGCAAGCATCTGGAAACGCGGGCAATCGCGCCACCTGATCACGCCCCCGCTCTCTGAGAGGTGGTCATCGGCACGCCACTCAGTGACACGTTCGGCGCGAAGCACTGGACGCAATCGTCGGACATGAACCAACTACGCCAAAACCAACTACGCCAATTGGAAGTTGTCTACGCCATAGCTTGCTTCCGGCCTGAATTATGCTGACAGTTTGGCGCACCGGGAACGACGGCTTCGGAAAGCCGTCCGTCACCTCGGAACAACAGAGAGAAGTCGTACGTGAACGGCAGCTTACCTCAAATCCCTGCCGAGAGCTGACGGTCCGATAACGGCCCCGGCTCGGCCGTCTGGCGGGGCTGAACAAACGGCAGGTTTCGGGTAGGGAGGGGCGGCAGCACTGCGAGGGCTTAAGTCGTCCAGGGCCGTAGATTCATGATACGCGCGGTGATGGTGCGCACCAGACCTTAGGGTGCAAGCACGGTGCCCGTGTCATAACCGGCGGCCGAAGTCCACTCGCGAGCCGTTTCAATGGTAGCAGTGGTGCGAGCCCTGCTTCGGATACTCACGACATCCGGCCAGACCAGTCTATAGGGAAGCGTATCAACTTGAGCGCTGGCTTCTCTTGGATGGCAGAGCGGAGCGCGCGCTTTCTCTTCTTTGTTCATCACGCCACCTAAAGGCTCGCGGCCCCTTTCCGAATCCGTCGAGCCCCCAATCCCTCCAAAGCTAGCCGAACGTATCGCAGTTCCGCCTGCCAGCCGTCGTCACAATTCATCGCGCTTTCAGATGCGGCCCGCTGCAATGCGCGAGCGTCGTCCTCAAGGTGCCGCAACCGTTGAATCTTGATTTCCTTTGACGCGTAGGGGTCTTCAAGAATTTTCCGAATGAGCTGTTCGCAAGGAGTATCCATCGGCTTGGAGCCTTTAACTGAAAAGGTGGCATGTGTGGCCCGGGTTCTTCCAAGCCTGAACGAGCAGGTGCTCGTTCAGGCTTGGGCAATTGTGCAAGGAGACGTCCACGTTGTGCGTTTCGACGAGCGGGACGCTACTGGGCTCATGGCAGCGTGCGCGATGCATCCCTGGGTGGAACGCCAGGATCGAACTCAGTCCAGCCTTCGCTTTCGTAGTCACGCCGACGACTGGCAAGATCAACTGCCGTTGGTCGCCGCAGTATCCGCTG
>Ga0209902_101400_pt1 | contig 11942 bp, 15 predicted proteins | sample FECB27metaG_FD_188304 | JGI IMG/M metagenome (GOLD analysis project Ga0209902, IMG submission 188304) | Cyanobacterial communities from the Joint Genome Institute, California, USA - FECB-27 (SPAdes) (version 2) | ecosystem: Environmental > Aquatic > Thermal springs > Hot (42-90C) > Microbial mats...
CGCAGCCGAGAAGCAATTGGAACGTTGCGGCAGGGCATGATCTAGGCCGTCTCGCTGCGGTCGCGTGGACGGCTCCAATGCAACGACCATGAAGTCGCGTCCTCACTGTTCTGGAACAGTCGGGCGCGGATCGGTTCGTGGAAGGTCGGGTCGTCGAGCTGCAACGAAACATACTCCCCGGCTTTCTCGCTGGCGCGTGTCCAGCCTGCGCCGACCTCCGGCCCGTCGTCGGTGCCGCGCAGCACGCGATAGTCGGGAGTGTTGTCGCTATCGCCTGGTTCGACCGGTACGATGGTGAGTTTGAGGTCGAGAATGAATGTGTGGACACGGCCTGAGAAGCTGTCTCCGTCGCGCGTGAACATTCCGATCTGTGGCATCGTGAACTCCCTTACTAGGTTCGGCGGTGATGGGGGCGGCGGCGAGACGTACTCGACCGCTGGCGCGCTCACCGCGTTGACGCACGCCATTCGAAGTGGCCGTCGCCTTCCTCATCAGTCCAAAGAGGGATGGCGCGGCCGATGATCCGGTCGATGGACATGGGGCCGAAGTAGCGACCGTCGAGGCTGTCACGGACCTCCCAGTTCATGAGAAAGATTTCGTGGGTGGAAATGCGCAGGCATCCGCGCCAGGCCGGCAGTGGACGTCCTGCGCGATCGTGTTCGAGCGCGGTGCCAGCATCGATGCCGTTGACGGTGATGAGCAAGTTCGAACGGCAGACGGTTTGTCCGGAGACCGCGCGAACGCGCTTCAGGAGCGGCACGCCTTTTGGCAGATAGTTGCGTGCGGCGAAGAAGATCGCGAGCGGCTCCGGCGCGTCGACGGCGACAAGATCAGTGACTTCGATGGGACTGTTGGCATCGACCGAATAGAGGCCGATCGGTACACTGGCCGAAGCATTCCAGATCAGCCGGATCGGCATCGGCGTGAGCGCCGGATAGCCGATGCCCGTCGCCGCGAGTACAGCCGTGAGGACGATACCAAGGCGGCTCATGGCTTCGCCTTCAGGCGCAGAAGGAAGCCGCGATGCTGGTCGAGCGTGTACGCCCTTGGCTCTTGGCCAGCTGTCATTCGGTTGTGGATGTGTCGCCAGTGATCGGGCGAGACGACTTCGGGATCGATGCCGAGACGTTCAATCGCATCGATGGCCTGAAGCACACGCTCGACCTTCGGCCAGCTATCGACCTTGAGCAGGATGTCGCCGCCTGGGCGCACGAATGGCAGCGTCTGGTAGGCTTCACCCCGGGCGACCGCACGCACAATGTCGATCCGTGAGATCACTGTGCCGAAGTCATTGGAGGCCCAACGGACAAAGGCGAAAATCGTGCCGGGCTCAAAGGAGAGGATGCGACGGCGGCGATCTATACGTTGTTCGTGTGCCGGCCGGCCGAAGCGGATCCGGTGCTCGATCTTCTTGTCGACGAAGGTCAGTTCGACATGGGTGAGGAGTGCTGCGTTCATGACGCGCTCTCCGCCGGCGTGAGGTGGTTGCCCTCACGTCTGGGATGGCAATGCGGCGTTAGAAAGATTCTGAAGGAATCTGGGTTAGTGACGTTACGGTGGCCGTAAGGCACTGAACGGCGACGATGAATCGTCACTTCCGGTCCCCGATAGCACGAGGATCGGGTCCTTGATGGCACGATAGCGGCGGTCCCCGATAGCACGAGCGTATTCACAGCTTATCCTCAAAGCGCGTTGATGGTTTCCGAGCCGGGCGTGGCGATTTGAAAGCGGCCGGATTGGTGGCGACGAAGGTGAGGACATCCGGACCGTCGACCTGGTGTTCGATACCGAGGCGGTAGCCAGGCAGGGGCTGTCGTCGGGCAATGTCGCGCAGGTCGTATGCGAAATGCTTGAGCGGCGAGAGGCTGCCGGATTTGTGGTGCAGATGGGCGAAGTCGAACCTCCAGCCGAACGGCTGGTGTCCGCCATGCTTGCGCACGATTCGGTAAAGCCAACGCTCAAGGCCCCCGGTCAGATCAAAATAGGCCCGGTCGATCGTCAGCACGAGCGCGTCATCGAGGATTGCTCGATAGAACCAATCCGGCAGGATCAGTTCGACGCCGATTGGCCGTCCATCCCGGTCGGTCCGTTCTTGCCATTCGTTGAGCCAGGAGAAGCGATGGCGTCGGCCCTCGGCAGGCTGGCGGATAGAGGTCGTGATCGTGGTCGACTGAAGACGGTCGAGCGCGGCTTTCAGGCGCTGATAATCGCGTGAGGAGACGCCGCGCCCGGTAAAGGTCAGGATTTCATAGGGTGTCGCAGCCATCAGGCGTGATGTCCGCAGTCCGGCGTCACGGGCGTTGACGATCTGACTGGCGGCCCAGATCAGGAGGTCTGCGTCCCAGATCGTTGCCATGCCGTGATCCGGCACGGCCTCGACCCTGATGGTCACACCACCGGCCTTGAAATCGATGGGTGCCGTGCGTCTGGATTTTGCGAGGGAAAAGAAAGGATAGGCCATGAGGTCCTGTGCATCGCGGGGAGCGAAGTCGCCGGGGAGCGCATGGAACAGGTCAAGCTGCCCGCGCTCCGAAGGTAGGCAAGTCCGCGCCGACAAGGGGAGCAGCCGAGCGATCAGCGGGCCAAGCGGCCGGCATGTGCCGCAGGCATAAGGGAACGGCGTTTGGCCGGCAGGACGGTGCCCTGCGGGTCGGAGGTCGAGGTCATAGCCCCACGATTGGCCCAGGCCTCGAGAGCTTCGATGGCATAGACGACCCTGCCGCCGAGCTTGTGATAGGCGGGGCCTGTTCCGTAAGTGCGGTGCTTTTCAAGCGTCCTTGCGGACAGACTCAGAAGCGTAGCCGCTTCCTTGGTGCGCAGAAAGCGCGGTGGCAAGCCGGTGTTTCGACCGTTCATCGGGGGTATCTCCATCGCACTTGTGAAAGCCGCTGAGTTCAAGCGGCGGACATGGGTGATGATGGAGAAGGGCTACGGCGCTGTTCAGGTGCGAAATGAGTGGAGCCTATATCGCACGGGGCAGTTGCCGGACTTTGGCACTCGGCATTCAGGCATCGCGCCGCCGGAACCGCAGCAGCTGGCGGTAGCCGCCCTCAATCATCCTGTAGCCATCGCGAACAAGGCGCAGCGTCGTGTAACGAAATGGCGAGTCCTGCCATTCCGCAGCGACAATGAAGCGGGGACCGAATAGGGCGTGGGCAATCTCGAAATGGGAAGCGCCTTCGATGCGGCCGTCGAGGGCGCGAAGCATGTGGCCGAGTCGCGTGCGTTGCGATGATGTCAGGCGTTTGTCGGGTACGCTGCTTCCCTTGGACGATCTGATAAATCTGTCGAGCGATGACAGTCGTTCGGAGGCCTTGGCGTCGAGGGGCACTATTGCAGCTAGGGGATGTTCTATATCGGCACCGTAAAGCAGCGTGATCTGGCAGCCACTCTCTGTCGAAAGGCGCCGGTGCTCGCCGAGCTCGTCACGTTTTGAATCCACGGACGGCAAAGCGGCGACGACGTCCGCGTCGTCTGCCAGCAGCGGCGGCGTGTTGATGAGCAGGATGACGCCCGGATCTACCTCGGGTGTCCAGTAAACCGGCTGCTTGTTTGCCGGGCGATCAGGATTTGCTGGAAAATCGAAGCCCCCACTGCGACCGCAGTTCGTTCGGGGAGAGGGAATTCGGCGTGGGGTTGATTTGCTGCATGTCTGCGAATTCGCGCTGGTAGGCTGGATTGCGGCGGAGGAATTCCCAGGCGAGGGCATCTGGAGGCACGTTGCTTATGAAATCGTAGGCCTGCGAGCTACGCCACTCAGACGAATCCGGCTTCATGCATCCTCCTGCGATTTGCGGACCATCCGCGTAAAGCAGTGGAAAAGCAGCGAGAATCCCAAAAAACTGGGATTGACCGGAAGTGATTGATGGGCTGCGCGCTTACTCAGGCCGTGGGATGAAGTCGGCGCCCGACCACCATGTTTTTTCTTGAGGCTTTGTCATGTGCTGGCCACTCACATCGCCCCGACATCGGTCACGAGCTTGAACAGGCAGTCTCCGGGGGCGGCAAGGGCTGGCGCGCGGCGACAGGCTACGAGGCCTGGCTGAGAAAAGCAGACTTCTTCGGGCGGCTTCTGGGAGCCTTCGACAGGAAAAATGAAGCCTGCGGTCTGACCAGTGTCGACAGAGTCGCCGAGTTCGACAGCCGGTTCGAAGATGCCATGAATGGGGGCATAGGTGAACGCGCCCCTGCCGGCGACCCGCATCAGCCGGACAGGCGGCGCCGGTTTGGTTTCGGCATTGGGCAAGACGCCGATGTGCTTGAGGACGCGATAGATACCCTGGCTGGCGATGGCCTCGCCAGTGGTTGAGAAGGTGCCGCCTCCTCCCAACTCGGTTGTAAGGGTTGGAACGCCAAGAGCCTGGGCAACTGCAGAAAGAGTCGTTGCCCCTCCGCCACCGGTGCCGTCGCTGATGGATCCGATCGGCGCGCCAAAGACCTGAATGAGTTCCATGAGCCTTGCGGTTTCGGCTCCCGTTTTGCCAACGCGTATCAGGCAGCAGGCAAGATATGACAAGGATTTGCCACCTGAATGCAGGTCAATGACGATGTCGGCCATCGAAAGCAGAACCGAGCTGACATAGTGGGCGATCATCTGGGTTGGAGTGCCGTTCGCCTCGCCCGGGAACAGGCGGTTGAGATTGCCTTCGTCGAGGGGGGAGAGGCGTCGCCCCGCAACGACGGCGGGATAATTGAGCGCAGGCAGAATGAGGATACGGCCGCGCATGGCGAGGGGTTCGAGCTGACGAGCCAGCTTGCTCAAAGCGACCTGGCCCTCATATTCGTCGCCATGATTGCCGGCAATCAGCAGTGCGGTCGGTCCCTCGCCATTTCTGATGCAGGTGATGGGGATCGGGATCACGCCATAGGCGGACTGGTCGGTCGAAAACGGCAATCGCAGCCAGTCATGCTGCTTGCCGTCCCTGTCGAAATCGAGAGAAGTCCATATGCGCGTTTCGCCCGCCGGCGAAATCTCCATATCAATGCAGCAGCGTATTGAGGAAGCTGCGTGCGCGAGGATGGTTTGGCGTCGAGAAGAAGGTGGCGGGGGTCGCCTGCTCAACGATGCAGCCCTGATCCATGAACACCACTTCGTCGGCAACCTCGCGGGCGAAACCCATTTCGTGCGTGACGCAGATCATGGTCATGCCGTCATGGGCAAGTCCGGTCATGACCTCGAGCACCTCCTTGATCATCTCCGGATCGAGCGCTGAGGTGGGCTCGTCGAACAGCATCAGGCCCGGGTTCATGCACAGTGCGCGTGCGATCGCTACGCGCTGCTGCTGGCCGCCTGAGAGTTGCGCCGGATATTTGTGCGCCTGTTCGGGAATTCGCACCCTTTCGAGATGATGGAATGCCAGGCGTTCGGCTTCGAGACGCGCCAGGCCGGCCACGCGGCGTAAGGCGAGCGTGCAGTTCGCAAGCACCGTCAGATGGGGAAACAGGTTGAAGTTTTGGAACACCATGCCTGTCTGACGGCGCGCAAGGGCGCTCTCCTTCGCATTGTCGCCTAGCCTTGTCCCACCGAGCACGACGTTTCCCTGCTGGTAATTTTCCAGGCCGTTGAGACAGCGGATGAGGGTGGATTTGCCCGATCCGGACGGGCCGCAGATGACGATGCGGGCGCCGCGCGGCACGGTGAGGCTGATATCCTTGAGGACATGGAAGGCACCGTACCATTTGTGGAGCGACGTGATCTGGACGGCGGGCTCTTGAGGCGTGTCATGCATGGGGTGGAGATCTTTCCGGAAGGAGTGGGTTGGCCACACTGACGGCTCATCGCGTCATGGGCGCCATCAGCCGGCGCTCAAGCCATTTGACGGCGTGCGAAATGAGAAGTGCGAGACCGAGGAAGATGAGGCCGGCAACCGTCAGCGGCTCGGCATAGCGGTAGCTGTCGGATGCGATGTCGAAGGCACGGCCGAGCATCTCCGGCACTGCAAGCACCGCCAGATAGGGTGTCGCCTTGAGGATCGAGACGAAGTAGTTGCCCATAGGCGCTGCGATGTTGCGTAGCATCTGCGGCGCGATGACAAAGACGGTCATATCGATCCTGCTGAGCCCAAGTGCCCTTGCGGCTTCGCCCTGGCCGTTGGGGATGGCATCGATGCCGGCCTTGAACACCTCCGCGAGATAGCCGCTGTAATAAAGGCTGAGCCCGATCATGCCTGTGGCAAGCGCACCAAGGCGAATGCCGTAGAACGGCAGGATGAAATACAGGCAGTAGAGCCAGACCAGCACCGGCGTTGCCCGGATGAAGTCGATCAGGAAGCGAACGAACACGCCGCCCCAGCCGTCCGATCGCCGGACGAGCTCGAAACCGAAACCGATTGCCGAGGCACCAACGCAGCTGACTGCTGCCACCAACAATGTCATGCCAATGGCACTGAGGATGGGCGGCACCGTCGACAGCGCAAAGGCGAGATCAAACGCCACGACGCGCCTCCCTTGCCGGGTTGATGCGCCGTTCCACCCAACGGCCGAGCAGTGCTACCGGATAGCAGACGATGAAGTAGGCCAGCAGCAGCGAGGTGTAGATAGGCACCGGGTCATATTCGATCTGGGAGATCTCCTTGGCGCGGAAGGTCATGTCGGTCAGCGTCACCAGCGAGACAAGCGATGTCGCCTTCACCAGCTGGATCAGCTGGTTGATGAAGGTCGGGCTCATCGCCACCAGTGCCTGAGGCAGTTCGATGCGCAACAGGATGGTGGACCGCGACAGCCCAAGCGCGTGGCCAGCTTCCTTCTGGCCACGGTTCAGCGCCTGCAGGCCGGCTCTGACGGCCTGGCTGGCATAGCCGCCAATGTTGAGCCCCAGCACCATGGCGCTGACCGTCATCGCCGACAGCGCCAGTCCGGCGAGGGGCAGGGCGTAATAGAACACGAACAGCAGGATGATGACGGCAGAGCTGCGCCAGAACTCGATGATCGACGTCACCACGAACCGCGCCGGGCCCGTGGTCATGTATTGGGCAACGCCAAAGACAAGGCCGAAGGGTATGGCAAAGACAAGGCCATAGAGCGTCACCAATGCGGTGACACGAAAGCCCTGCAGGATGCCGAGCCAGATCTCGAGCATGCTCATTTGCCGGCACCAGCCGTGCCGCAGAGCTTCTCGACGGTGACGGTATCAGGCACGACCTCAGACTCGCCAAAGCCATATCTGGCCATGACTTTGGAAACCGTGCCGTCCTTCGTCAGCGTCACAAGCCTTTCATCCCACAATGCCCGCAAATCCCCGTCTTCGCTGCGGAACGCGACAGCCGCATAGGTGGCCTGCTCGTCGGTCGTCACGAAGGGGGTCGCACTTTCCAGGCCCTTGAGCTTGCCGCTTGCAAGCAGGCCGATTGCAGTGGGCGATGACAGCACCGTCACGTCGATGCGGCCGGAACGCAGGGCCGAGATGTTCGCCTCGATGTCGGGGAACAGCAGCATGTTGCTTTCCGGCACACCGGCGACTGTCGCATTCCTGACCGACACGCTGCCGCGGCCGGCACCCATGATGATCTTCTGGCTGACGATATCGTCAAAGCCATGGATCTGTTTTGGATTGCCAGCGAGCACGATGGCTGCGTCATGGACCTTCAGATCGGGAGCACCAAAGGCAACCTGCCGGCAGCGCTCCGGCGTGATGGAAAGACCAGAGGCCACCGCATCGAAGCGGCCAGCCAGCAGCCCCGGGATCAGGGCCCCAAACTCGGTGACCCGGATGTCGATCTCCTTGACGCCAAGTTCGGCAAAGGCAGCCCGCAACAGATCAGGATGCCATCCCTTGGCCTCGCCGGTGGCTTCATCACGAAAACCCCATGGCGTCCGGTTGTGGATGCCGATCACGATCTTGCCTTCGCGCAAGACGCGCTCCTTCGTCGTTTCGGCAAAGGCCGCACCACCTGGCAAGGCAACGATCAGCGCCAGCAAAACGCCCCACATGAATGCAAGCCGCAGGCGTACAGAACTTCTGAAAATCATTCTCTCCCTCCCATTGTTGTAAAAGATGCCTGCCCAACCGCCGCTCCAGGACAAGCCTGATGCGTGGCCGCGTGGAATCGCTTGCCTCGCCTCGCGCAGTCCTGCAGTGCGTTTCAGCTACGCCGTGGATGGCTTTCGCGGGCTATGGTGCCGTCTGACATGGATGCGCGAAGGCGGTTCGTCTCGCCGTCCCGGCCGCGATCCTCAGCGGGCTGGCGCCGGCTATCCGCCGGCAGCGCGTCCGCGCCGCGGTCACCCAATGCCTGGAGATCCGCCAGGACCGATTGAATTTGCGGCCAAGGGAATGCCGATGTGTCGCCCATGTTCTCGCCACTGCCGACAATGATCCTCAATTTGGCGATCACCCCGGCAAGTGATTGGGCGGGTGTGGTGGCAACAGCATCGAGAACCTCCTCTTCGGCCTCAACGGCCTGCGCCTCGGCGGCACGGGCTCGTGAGTATCCGACTTCCTGGTCGAGCTTGTCCCAACGTGTCTGGTGATCTACTGGCAGCGGTGCGCTCTGCTGTTCGTTCTCAGGTCCACCGCTCGGTTCAGAAGCCCTCAGGGCATTCCTGATCCTTATCTCCAAACGCTGCTGTAACCGGCACAAAACCACGGCCATGTGGTGTGCTTGTTCCCATTCCTGCAGAAGGACCACGCATGGGTCGTGCGGCGCAAGAAGACGTGCGGCGATTCTCTCGGCCGGTCTTACGCCAACCGAGCTGTCACCTTCCGCGTCGTCATCCACAGCACAGCTCTTCCTTCGTCCCCTTTGGGTGACGAAAGGCAAAGCTGTGGTATTGTCGGAATCAGCCATGATCCGAGCTCCAACCAGCTTGGGTTTGGTCAGGCCGAGTAGGTGTTCCAGCAACTACTCGGCCGTCTACAGAGGCAAGTTCTTATACAAATTGATTGATGTCAATCGGAATGTTTAGTTGAAATCGCCAGTTTTGACGATGGAGCAGTGCCGGGGCGCTCGCGCGATGCTTAGCTGGAGCCAAGAGGATTTGGCTCAGGCGGCAGATGTATCTCGACAAACAGTGGCAGACTATGAACGGGGTGCTCGGGTCCCTATCTCGAACAACCTCAAGAGTATGGCTCAAGCCCTAGAGAAAGCTGGTATCGAATTTCTGCCTGACAACGGAATTCGATTTACACGAAACCGGCCCGTGTAATCGGGCGTGACCTCGTGCCTCTGCACGAAAAACGGCCCAAAACCTGACTGCTCGTACGGTTTCGTTGTTTGCCCCGACCACCAATCGCTCATGAGCGTCAGTCGCGAGCACGCGCAGTTTACAACTGACGTGTCATCAGGATACGCGCCAACTGCGGCTTTGGGCGGGGTGGGGGCGAGCCGCAGCTGGCGCTAGCTCTTGGGTATGCCTTGGAGGGCGGCAGGAGCCTGCCCGCAAATTAGACGCAGCTAACGCAACGTCAAGCAACGCCAGCGTGTCTGGTGGAGAGCTGCCGCAACTAGCGAATGCCTTTCAGGCCTGATAATCTTGATCGGGCGCTTGCGCCGGCCGCTTCTCGTAGACCTGTACTCGAACCAGAAATTTCGGACGTAAATTTCCGGCTAGTACCGCCGCCGGAACCAGAGTTGGGATCTTGGCGGTCTGACTACGCCTTGGTCTTCCTTCCAGCTTTTTTCACAGGCTTCTTGTCGCCAGGCTTTCGACCGAGGCCGAGCTGCTTCGCCAGCTCTGAGCGCCTTGCCGAATATCCGGGAGCTACCATTGGGTAGTCAGAGGGCAGGGACCACTTGGAACGATATTGCTCAGGGGTAAGCCCCACAATACCAAGATGCCGCTTCAGGGTTTGATATTTCTTACCGTCTTCCAGGCTGATGATGTAACCGTCCGTGACAGTCTTCTTAACAGGCATCCGGGGTGTTGGCCGCTCTTCCACCGGCGTCGCCGGAGTGCCGAGCATGCTGATGCTGGAATGGATTTGGGCAATCAAGCCAGGCAGTTCTCCGGCCGGGACTGGATTGTTCGAAACATAGGCGGCCACGATATCGGCAGTGAGCTCAATCAGCTGACTATTGGGGTTTAGCAATACTTCAGTCATCACATTACCTTCAGTGAGTACTCGGCTACCAAGCTCCGGTAGCGGAATTTTGCCCACGACGAAACCTGGGCGCTCCAAAAAACACAAGCTCGGCCGCCGTTGGACGACCGCTTTGCGCCCGCCAGTCTGCGATTCCGCTCTCCGATCGGTGGCCCCGAAAGCTGCCATTCGTCTGAAGGATTGGAGCGCGCTTCGAGCGATTTGTTTTGGGAAGGCCAGTTGGGACTGTTGCCGGAGCGGCATGCATACTGAGATCGCCCCGGCATCCTTTTGAGCGAGATAGCCAGGGGTCAGAAGCGAAGCCGAGCGCGCCGCCATCAGCCTGACTGAGCGGCGCCCCGGCCCTGGTCTCGCCAAACAAAACATTAAGAATATGCGTCATGGCTCACCCTTCCGTCGGCTGCGCGCAGAGACGGTCAGCCCCAGCGATGCGGCGATTGTAAAGCGCGGCCGAGACGGACAGCGGCTCGGGGCTCCGCCTAGAGCCCGGCCCGCCAGGTTGTGCCATCACCAACTAACAATATTCATCGAACGATCCCTCATAGGCGTCCGTAGGCGCCCCGATCGCCAGGCAATGATATTTCATCGCTCCATCCCGGGTGAAGAACGTGCCGCCCGACTCGTGAACGAACATATCGCCTTCCACATAGACAAGCCCGTGGCTCCATCCCTTCACGGTTGACGGTATCGCGCACACGACGGACAGAACGCCGTCCGGCCCGATGGCGGCTTCGAACACTGTGCTTTCGCCATAGGTGTTGCGGTTGAACACCACGTCCGGCGTCAGGCGCCCGAGATAGTCCTGCAGCGCCCCCTCAGAAACCTTCGCCGGACACTGCGGAAATTCACTGGGCGTCTTCCATTTCCTCTGGATCGCGTTCGCTGTCAGCGACGGCCGGTCGAGCGGCTCCGGTTCAGGACCGTGCACGATGACTGCGCCATGGCGGCGCGGCGCATCCCCTTCCACCCCTGACGAGAAGGCCGGAACCGCATAAGCTTCACGCTGCGCGGCGTTCACCGCCGCATTTTCAAACTCTGAAAGCGCTGCCTTTCGCCCCGGCTCGAAGACCCAATAACCGAGCGCCCCTCCGCTTCCGGCCTGCCCGGCCTCCGCCCACGCAAGAAGGCGTTTGCGGCTTTCCTGCGCTTCTTCCCTGGTCACGACCTTCATCCACTCGAAATTGGCAATGAGGTTCGCGCCCGGGTTCTCGAAGAACGCTTCCAGCGAGCCGAAATTCAGGATGATGCGATAGCGGGTAATCGGATTGAGCAGGATGTTATCAAGCCGTGTGACCCAGCGCAGGTTTTCGGGGCGGTTATTCTTCCTGTTCGTGTCGATATGATCGACCACATATTCAGCCGACACTTCAGGCCCGTGAAAGGCTGTGGCGACGATCCGGTGCACGACATGGCCCGCGATCTCGAAATAGCCGGAATGCCGGTTGTACGTCCCGAAGGTCCAGACTTCGTCAAGGCGCCTGCGCCGCGCCTGCGGGCGCGGGCATCGGCAGACCGCGCCGTTGTCCCGGACAAGATAGGTTTCGCCGCGGTAGGTGACCTCAAGCACCTTCTCGAAAATGGGAAGAATGTCATCAAGCGACGGCTGCGCGGCAGCAGAATCCAGTGCCGGCATCCGCGCAACAATATCCGTGTCGTGCATGGCACGCCTCCGTATGTTGGTTTGCGGGATTCATCAGCCTTGCCGGACCATACCGGTGCTGGATTACTTATTGGCCGCAATAATCGAAGGTGCCAGGCGCAGCCTTATGCTCACATGCACGGCAAAACTCTGCCGGTCCCCTTGGCAGCTGTCAAGCCGTGAACCGCGCCGCTCTCAGCACCGGGATGGCAAGCGGCTGCAGCACGTCGACCGCCTTGCAATGACACCAGCGATGGCATGTTG
>Ga0209902_101401_pt1 | contig 11939 bp, 10 predicted proteins | sample FECB27metaG_FD_188304 | JGI IMG/M metagenome (GOLD analysis project Ga0209902, IMG submission 188304) | Cyanobacterial communities from the Joint Genome Institute, California, USA - FECB-27 (SPAdes) (version 2) | ecosystem: Environmental > Aquatic > Thermal springs > Hot (42-90C) > Microbial mats...
ACATGGGATTTTGCGGCAAGCCGGCGCTGCACCCCGATCAGGTCGACCCGATCAACCGCGCCTTCACGCCCGATTCCGAAGCGGTGGCGGAGGCCGCCGCGATCGTCGCGGCGATGGCGGAGGCAGGCGGCGGCGTCGCGACATATCGCGGCCGCATGCTCGACGCACCCGTCGTCCGCCAGGCTGAACGCATACTGGCGCTCGCCGCCAACGCATCAAGAAAGGGAGTATCCGCATGAGCCATCTGGTCGAGATCGCGCCGCAGCGCTTTCGCGCGCGCCCGGGCCGCGATTATGACGATTTCAACATCGGCGACGTCTATGAGCATCGCCCCGGCAGGACCGTGACCGAGAACGACAATATCTGGTTCACGCTGCTGACGCTAAACAATCATCCGGCGCATTTCGACAGCGTCTATGCCGGCCATACCGAGTTCGGCAAGCCGCTGGTCAACAGCACGCTGACGCTGGCGATCGTCGCCGGCATGAGCGTCGCGGACACCAGTTTCCGCGCGGTTGGCAATCTCGGCTGGACCGAGATCAAGATGCCCAATCCGGTGTTCGCCGGCGACACGCTCTATGCCGAAACCGAAGTTCTCGGGAAGCGGCTGTCCGCCAGCCGGCCGGGACAGGGCATCGTCACCGTGCGCACCACCGGGCGCAAGTCCGACGGCACGATCGTCATCGTCTTCGAGCGCAGCTTCCTGATCGCGACCGCCGAAGCCGCGGTCCACGGTGCTGCGGACTATTGAATCATCATGTAGCCCCGGCTGCACGAACGGCCGGGAGCATTAGGGGAGAGGCCATGAAAATCAGAACCATGCTGGTCGCGGGCGCGGCACTCGCCATGCCGGTGCAGGATGTCTGGGCGCAAGAATCCACGACGCCGCCCGAAGCCGCGCCGGAGGCCGGGGACGGCGACATCATCGTCACCGCGCAGCGCCGCTCCGAAAGCCTGCAGCGCGTGCCCGCCGCGATCACCGCATTGAGCGGCGAGCAGCTGGAACGCGCCGGCATCGCCAATCTGGCCGACATCGCCAGCCGCACGCCCAGCTTCGTCATCGGCCAGCAGGGTCCGGCATCGCCGGACCTCAGCATCCGCGGCATCGGCTCGAGCGATCGCGACGCCGGCTCGGAGCGGTCGGTCGTCGCGTTCGTCGACGAGGTCTATACCGGCCGCGCCAGCGCGCTTCCGGCCGATCTGTTCGATCTGGAGCGCGTTGAGGTGCTGCGCGGGCCGCAGGGAACGCTCTATGGCAAGAACGCCGTGGGCGGCGCGGTCAATTTCATTACCCGCAAGCCGACCCGCGAATTCGATGCGCGCGCGGAAATCTCTATCGGCAATTACGGCCTGTTCGAAGGCAAGGCGGCGGTGGGCGGCGCGGTTGCCGAGACGCTCTCGGCCCGCATCGCCGGATCTGCGCGCACGCGCAACGGCTGGTATCGCAATGCGAAGTTCGACAAGCGGACCGACGATTATTCGCTGGGCGCGATCCGCGGGCAGCTCCGCTGGCAGCCGAACGATGCGCTGGACGTGCTGCTGTCGGGCGATTTCTCTCACGACAAGGTGGACGGTATCTCCACCTATATCAGCCCCGCGACGCCCGCGCTGCTGGCGACCGGCTTCGATCCCGGGCCCGACCCGTTCGTGGGCTACGGCAACATATTGGGCTTCACCAATCGCAAGATAGGCGGCGGCAGCCTGCGCGTCGATTACGATCTCGGCTTCGCCACGCTGACCTCGCTGACCGCTTATCGTGACCTCGACCTTGCCGAGGATCGCGATCTGGTCGGCAATCCGCTGCGCACCACGCCGACCGGCGTGCTGGGTTTCGAATCGACCCAGTTGATGACCGAGAAATCATCGTCCTTCTCACAGGAAGTGCGCCTCACATCGGCGGGCGACGGGCCGTTCCGTTATATCTTCGGCCTATATTATCAGGAGGAGGACACGCACCGGATCGAGGAGCGCAAGCGCCAGCTCAACGCCGCGATCTCGCGTCCGCGCTTCGACCAGACCGCCAAGACCCATTCCTATGCAGCGTTCGGGCAGGCGACCTGGACGCCGATGTCCTGGCTCAACCTGACCGTCGGTGGCCGCTACACCATCGACAAGAAGGATTTCGGGCTGACCGTCACCAACCCGTTCGGCTATGCATCGCTCAGTCCGGCGACCGCGATCTTCTCGGCGACGGGCGACGATAGCTGGAAGGCGTTCACGCCCAAGGCGACGGTCGACGTCACCTTCGCGCGGGACGTGATGGGTTATGCGACGGTCAGCCGCGGCTTCAAGAGCGGCGGCTATCAGGGGCTGGCAGCCAATGCGGCGGCGGCTCGGACCTCGTTCAATCCGGAATTCGCGACCAATTACGAGATCGGCCTGAAATCGCGGCTGTTCGATCGCCGCCTGACGCTGAACCTGTCGGGCTATTATGTCGATTTCACCGACCTTCAGTTCCGCCAGCGCATCCTGACCATTCCTGGCGACCAGTCGTCCGCGATCGTGGTCGTCGCCAATGCGGGCAGTGCGCGGATCAAGGGGTTCGAGCTGGAATCCACGCTTACCGCGACCGACTGGCTGAACTTCAACCTCGGCTATTCCTACATCGATACCAAGATCACCAAGTTCAACGTCACCCCCGGTGTGACCGACGTGAACGGCCGGCCACTGGCGCGCGCGCCGCAGGACACGCTGACCGCTGCGGCCAATCTCGACGTGCCCGTCGGCGACTATCGCGTCGGCGCCCGTTTCGAATATCTCTACCGCTCGGGCTTCTGGTTCGAACCGAGCCGCGATCCTTCGCTGTACGAACCCGGCTACGGCCTGTTCAACGCACGGATCTCGGCCGGTACCGGTGACGGCAAATGGTCTTTGGAGGGATGGGTGCGCAACATCGGCAACAAACGCTACCGCACCTTCGCCCAGGCGATCGGCTTTGCGACCGGCACCACCAGCGCAGCCACCTCGCGCACCGGCGATCCGCGCACGATCGGCGCCACGCTGCGCTGGCATTATTGATCGGATGGCCACTCTCCCTCCCATGATCAGCCGCCGCGGGCTGCTGGCGCTGGCCGCTGCGGCCGGTGTCGGCGGCTGCGTCGGCGGGGAGGGGCCTTTGCGGCTGCGCGTGGCGACAGACGTCAATGCCAGGCATGTGCTGACCGCCACTTTCCGTCGCTTCCTCGATCGCGTCGCCGCCGCCTTTCCGGGCGAGGTGACGGTCGAACTCTTCCATTCGGGGCAGCTCTATTACGATCGCGACATGGCGCGCGCCGTGATGCGCGGCGATCTCGATATGGCGGCGCCGACGATCACCACCTTGTCTCGTGTGGTGCCCGATTGCAGCATCACGTCGCTGCCCGCCTTTTACGGTCGCGGTGCGGAGGCCAGCTACGCGATCGCCTATGGGCCGGTCGGCGATGCGATCCGCCGGCGGATCGAGGCGCGGCTGGGCGTGGTGGTGCCCGATCGTTATGTCGATCTCGGCCCGGTCGACCTGTTCCTGCTGCGCGCCGACGATGCGGCCCGCCCGATCGCGGGGCACAAGGTCCGCATCCCCTCCGGCGCCGCCAATGTCCTGCGATTGCGCGCGCTGGGCGCCTATCCGGTCATGCTCCCCTTCGCCGATGTGCCGATGGCGCTTGCCCAGGGCACCGTGGACGCGATCGAGAGCACGGCGGAGACCGTGCTGACCGCGCAACTCTGGGATGCCGGGCTGACCGCCTGCGTCCGGCAACAGAGCATGTTCATCCAATATGTGCCGCTGATCGGCCGGCATTTCTGGGATCGCGCATCCGAACGGTTGCGCGCGGGGATGCTGGCGATCTGGCGGGAGGAAGCGATGCGTGCCCAGGGCGAGGCCGCGCACCGCCAGGCCGAGGCGCGCACCGCCTGCGCCGCGAACGGCATCGCGATGACCGATCCGGCGCCCGAAGCCGTTGCGGCGCTGCGTACGCGGCTTTCCGCACTGTCGGACCATTTTGTGGTCGAACTCGGCATCGATCCGGCGCTGGCGCGGCGCGCGAGCGCGATGGTAGCGGCGGCATGAAGCGACGGCTCGACATGCTGATCGGCGTGCTCGCCGCGGTGGCGCTGCTGCTGGCCTGCTGGTCGGTGGTCGCCCGCTATGTCAGCCCGGGGCTGATCCTCGACTGGTCGGACGAGGCGATCGTCATGCTGCTGATCTGGGCGATGTTCCTGAGCGGATATCGCACGACGCTGGATCGCGCGCATATCGCGGTCGATCTGCTCACCCATGGTCGCTCGGACCGCTGGACGCGCGTTTTGCATATCGTCGCCACGGTCGTGCTGGCGCTGTTCGCGTGCCTGATGGCGGCATCGGGGGTTTGGGTGGTCGCCGACGCGATCCGGCTGGGCGAGCATACCGAGAGCACCGCGCGCATCGCGACCTGGATCTATTATGCGGCGCTGCCCACGGGCATGATCCTGATCGCGGTCGCGGCGTTCATCGTGCTGTTGCGCGGCGATCCGACGCCCGCGCCCGAACAGTTGGCGGACCCGCTATGATCGCGCTTGCCGCCATCGCGATCCTGATCGTGCTGCTGCTGATCGGCGTGCCCGCCTTCGTGTCGATCGGACTGGTCGCAACCGTCCTGCTGTTGCACGAGGGCATGTCGTTCGCCGGCATTGCGCAGGTGGTTCTCGATCATCTGAACAGCAGCACGCTGACCGCGCTGCCCTTCTTCATCATCGCCGCCACCTTCCTTCAGAAGGGCGGGCCGGCGGAGGCGCTGATCGACATGGCGCTGGCCTGGCTCGGGCGGCTGCGCGGCGGCCTTGCCTATGTCGCGGTCGCGGCGGGCACCGCCTTTTCGACACTGTCGGGATCCTCGGTCGCGACCGCCATGGCCGTCGGCACCACGCTCGCGCCCGAGATGGAACGGCGCGGCTATCCGCGCGGGTTCAGCCTGGGACTGCTCGGCACCACCGGCACGCTCGGCATCCTGCTGCCGCCGTCGCTGGCGCTGATCATCTTCGGGCTGATGACCGGCGTCTCGATCCCGAAACTCTTCCTTGCCGGCGTGCTGCCGGGCGTGGTTCAGGCATTGCTGCTGCTGGCGACCGTGTTCGTCGCGCGCAAGGCGAAGGGGCTGCCGGCCGGTCCGCCGATGCCGTTCAGCGAGAAGCGGCGCGCGACGATGCGCGGGCTGCCCGCGCTCGGCATCGCCTTCGCCCTGTTCGCCAGCATCTATGGCGGACTGGTCACGCCGACCGAGGCGGCGGCGGTCACCGCGATGCTCGCGATCCTCGCCAGCCTGTTCGTGTACAAGGGATGCAAGCCGGGCGACGTCGTCCCCACGCTTGCGCTCGGCATCGCCAATGCCGCGCAAATCGTCATGATCGTCGGTTCGGCGCTGTTGCTGTCGCACTGGATCGTCGGCGCGGGCGTCGCCGACCGGCTGTTGGCGACGCTCACGGAGAGCGGGCTTCAGCCCTGGCAGTTCCTGCTGCTGGTCAACATCCTGCTGCTGCTGCTTGGCATGGTGCTGGAGGGCGTGTCGACCTTGCTGATCGTCACGCCGCTGGTGGCGCCGCTGCTCGGGCCGCTCGGTATCGATCCGCTGCATTTCGCGATCATCATGGTCGTGAACATCGAGATCGGGATGCTGCACCCGCCGCTGGGCATGAACATCTTCGTGCTGGCGAGCATCGGCAAATGTTCGACCGCCGAGGTGATCCGCGGCCTCTGGCCCTTCGTGCTGCTGATGCTCGTCCTGCTCGTCCTCGTCACCTGTCTGCCGGCGCTGTCGGTATGGCTGCCCAATTTCGTCTATTCGCGTTGAAGGATCATCCCATGTCGCTCCCGCTCGCGGGCCTCCGCATCATCGCCGTCGAACAATATGGCGCCGGGCCGTTCGGCACCCAGTATCTCGCGGACATGGGCGCGGAGGTGATCAAGATCGAGAATCCCGCGGACGGCGGCGACGTGTCGCGCGGCGTGGGCCCGCATTTCATCGATGGCGTCGATCCCAGCGTCGCCAGCCTGTTCTTCCACGGCTTGAACCTTGGCAAGAAGAGCGTCGCGCTCGACCTGTCGCGACCGGAGGGGCGGGATGTGCTGCACCGGCTGGTCGCCGACGCCGACGCGCTGGCGTGCAATCTGCGCGGCGACGTGCCGGAGAAGCTGGGCCTGACCTACGAGACGCTGAAGGCGTACAATCCCGCGCTCGTCTGCGTTCATCTGACCGCCTATGGCCGCGAGGGCGAACGCCGGACCTGGCCGGGTTACGATTATCTGGCGCAGGCCGAAGCGGGCTATTTCGCGGTGACGGGGGAGCCGGGCGCACCGCCGGCGCGGATGGGTCTGTCGATCGTCGATTTCATGAGCGGCCAGTCGCTTGCGCTCGCCGTGGTCAGCGGCGTGATGCGTGCGCAGCGCACGGGCATCGGTGGGGACGCCGATGTCAGTCTGTACGACACCGCCCTCTACAATCTGAACTATCTGGCGACCTGGCATCTCAACACCGGCGAGGTGCAGGGCCGCCATGCACGATCGGCGCATCCCTCGCTCACGCCTTGCCAGCTCTTTCCGACCAGCGACGGCTGGATCTACATCATGTGCAACAAGGAGAAGTTCTTCCGCGTCCTGTGCGAGGAACTCGGCCGGCCCGAACTGGCGGAGGATCCGCGCTTCGCCGGCTTTGCCGAGCGGCTGCACAATCGCCAGGCGCTCTCCGACCTGCTCGACACGGTGTTCATGACCGAAAGCGCGGCGCACTGGATGCAGCGGCTCGCCGGTCGCGTGCCCGCCGCGCCGATCCTCGACGTGGCGCAGTCGCTGCAGTCGGATTTGGCGCGCGATCGCATCGAGACGGTGGATGTCGATGGCGTCGCGGTCCGCAGGCTTGCGCCGCCGATCCGCTGGGGCGGGGTGGAACGAGCGCTGGGGGAAAGCCCCAAACATGGCGAACACACGGTGGAGATATTGCGTCGCGCCGGGGTGAGCGAAGCGGCTCTGGCGGAGCTGATCGAGAAGGGCGTGGTGGCGGAGGCCGATGGGCGTTCGAAGCCGGTGGATACGGCGATCTTATAGGTGAATTAGGCTTGTAGGTGAGAGCCCCGCACTGTCGCTCCAGCGAAAGCTGGAGCCCGTAGGATTTTCGAGGCGCGACGCAGTTGGATGCATCGACCGCTGGATTGGTTGGCCTACGGCCGCCTTCGGCCCGTCGCTACGCGCCTCGCAATGACGACGAAGGCAGGAGCGAGCTCGCTCAGTCCTGTTTACCGAAGAACCGCTCCGCAATCTCATTGGCGATCCGCGCCGGGCGCAGCGTCTCGGCGTCGATGCAGCACCAGCTCGATCGCACCTCTGCCAGCACCTCCTCGCCGCGCTTGATCAGCGTTTCGTAGAAGGCGCGTGCGCCATGGACCTTTTCGAGGATGACGGTCGCGACCACATCGTCTTCGAGGAAGGCGGGCTTGCGATAAGTGATCTCGTGCTTGAGCGCGACCCACAGGTGCCGCGCCACGGCCTCCGCGGGGGCCAGGTGGCGCCAATGCGCCGTCACCGCTTCCTGCACCCAGGTCAGATAATGGGCATTGTTGACATGACCCATGAAGTCGATGTCGCCGGGAACGATCTGGATCGCGTGGTCATGGGGAATCGCGGCCATGGGCTGACATTAATGTAAGCAGCGGTCTGCCACAATGCTATTCCATCAGCTCGAGCAGCGTCGCGATCGGCACGAATGCGAAGGCGACGGAACTGTCGGCCACGCCATAGGGCATGAAGATCTGATCGCCGCGGCGCATCGCGCCGCAGGTATAGACGACGTTGGGCACATAGCCTTCGCGATCCTCGTCGGCGGCGGACAGGATCGGCTCGGGCGTGCGCGCCAGCACCTTCGACGGATCGTCCTTGTCCAGCAGGACCGCGCCGATCGAATATTTGCGCATCGCGCCGACGCCATGGGTGAGCAGCAGCCAGCCCTGGTCGAGTTCGATCGGCGGACCGCAATTGCCGATCTGGATCAGTTCCCAGGGATAGAGCGGTTCGAGCAACAGCTCGCCTTCGTCCCAGTGGAGCAGATCGTCGGACTTGATCAGGAACAGATTCTGCCCGTCCTGACGGCCGATCATCATATATTGGCCGCCGACCTTGCGGGGGAACAGCGCCATGCCCTTGTTGCGCGCGGCGGAGCCACCGATCGGGCACAGGTCGAACGACCGGAAATCGCGCGTCCGCAGCATCTCCGACTGGATCTCGCGCCCCGAATAGGCGGTGTAGGTGCCCAGCCATTCGACCGAGCCGTCGTCATGCGTGAAATGGACGAGGCGAAGATCCTCCAGCCCGTTCTTCTGCGCGGGGGTGATCGGGAAGATCACCGTGCCCGACAATGTGCTGTCCTGATGCCGGTATACGGTGACCGGCCCGTCTTCGTAGGTGCCGTCGGCATCCGGCGCGTCGGTCGCAGTGGCGAACGGCGGTTCGGGCGCCAGTCGCAGCTCGCCCGCGTCGGTGATGATCCCCTCGCGGAAGGCGACCGACGAGATATGGCCTTCGCCGACCGCGCGCAGCGACATCAGGATGCGCTGCGATCCCGCAGGCATGCCCGTCTGATCGAAATGCGGAACGACGCTGGGGTTCATCAGCGCTGCGGCGGCATAGCTGTATTCGTGGCAGAAATAGGCGCCGATCAACTGGCGCTTCTCGTCGCCGATATCGCCCAGGCCGAGCGACAGCTGCTGTTCGAGCTGTTCGTAGCGCGTCATGAAAACGCGCCGCGTCTGCCAGTGGCGCGCTTCGAAATCGCGCAGCACCGCTTCGAGCTGTGCACGCGCTGTCGCCATGTCCATGTCGAGGACGAGCTGGATCAGCTTCTGCGCGCGGCCCGGCGAGGCGCCATTGGACTGCCATGCCAGATGGAAAGGACGCACGACGACACGCGATGGGTCCGCATAGAGCCGCAGATCGTGATTATAGACGTCGAGCATCTGCCTCCCCCAAGGATGGGACGATTGCGCCCCTTATCGTCGTTCAGGCGGCGCTTAGCCTCTCTGCCACGCCCGCCGCGGGGATGGATAGTCCCGAAATCGTCGCGGACGCCAATTGCAGCGCCAGGATCGATTCCGCCCCCTGATTGCGATTGAGCCCGGTCGGCATCAGCCCGTCATAGCAGCCGCCGTCACCATGGCTGGCGAGCGGCACTTCCAGATCGTTGACGCCCAGGAACCAGCGATATGCACGGTGCGCCTCTTCGACCCAGCGGACGTCGCCCGAAACCGCGAATGCAGCCTGGCAGGCATCGATGGTGGCCTGCGCCTCCAGCGGCTGCTGGTCGAAGGGCAGCGGCGATTCGAAGGCGCGACCGAAGCTTTCGGTGCCGACCGCCCGGAAATGGCCCTCCGGCGCGGTCTGCTGGCCCACGATCCAGTCGAGCGTGTCGAGACCGCAATCGACATAATCCTGTCGGCCCAGCGTAGCGCCGGCACGCAGCAGCGCCTCGGGCAAGCGGGCATTGTCATAGGCCAGCACGGCCTCGAACCACGGCCAGTCGGGACGGCGGGTCTCCGCGAGCAAGTTCAGCAACTGGTCGCCGAACTGTTCGAGGATGCGGCGGGACAGTGCGTGGCCGGGGTGCGCATCGGCCATCGCCGCCGCGCCGAGCATCGCAAAGGCCTGGGCGCGCGGTGAGCCGAGCGAGAAGGCGATACCCGCCGACTGGTCGAACAGTGGCACCGCCCATTGTCGGAACTTGAGCATCCGTTCGTTGCGGGCAGTGACGCCCAGCGCCCAGATCGCGCGGCCGTTGCTGTCCTCGGATCCCTCCTCCTCGCACCAGCTCCGGTCGAAATTCATGAAATTGCGGAAGCGCTGGCGGTCGGGATTCCACGCATGCTGGATGAAGGCCGCATAGACGCTGGCCCATCGATCGCGTTCGCCCTCGTCCATGTCGTCGATGCGGCACATCAGGATCAGCGCGCGGGCATTGTCGTCGATGCAATAGCCGTGGCGACGGTCGGGCACCGAATAGATGCCATGTTGCAGCATGCCCGTGGCATCGCTCATCCGTGCCACCGCGGCGATATCGGGCTTCAGCGGTTGCGGGACCGGGGCCTTGCCGATGATGCGCACCGGCGCATTGCCCTTCATGCCGTCCAGCAGCGCGACCGCGCGCTCGGCGACGCGGCTCCACAGCATCGTCCGGCCGCGCGCATAGGCGCGTCGCGCCAGTGCCGTGCGCGCGGCATCGTCGCCGAGCAGCGCAGAGATGGTGCGCGCCATCGCCGCGGCGTCCCGGAAATCCACCAGCACGCCGTGATCGTCGGCCAGGATCTCGGTGGCGTGAATATAGGGGGTGGAGACGACCGGCTTGCCCACCGACACCGCATAGGAAAGCGTGCCCGACGTGATCTGGTCGCGCTTCACATAGGGCGTGGCATAGATGTCCGCCGCCTGGAGATAGTCGAGCAATTCGTCCTGTTCGACAAACGCGTCGATGAAGCGGACATGATCGGACATGCCATGCTCGGCGGCGCGTGCCTGGAGGTGTTCGCGATAGGCCTCGCCCTGATGGCGGACCAGATTGGGGTGGCTTGCGCCCAGCACGACATAAAGTGCCCGGGGATGTTCGGCGACGATCGCGGGCATCGCGTCGATGACATGCTCTATCCCCTTGTCCGGCGCGAGCAGGCCGAATGTCAGGATGACGTCGCGCCCCTCGAAACCGAAGCGCGGCTTCATCGCGCCGGGCGCGACGAACGGCCGGTCCGGCACGCCGTGCGGGATCACGTCGATCTGACGGTCGGCGATGCCATAGACGCTGCGCAGCAATGTCCGGCCCTTTTCGGCCATGACGATCAGCTTCGACGCGCGCCGCGCGATCGCTTCGAGCACGCGTCGCTCTTCGGCGCCGGGGTTTTCGAGTACCGTGTGGAGCGTCACGAGCAGGGGCAGGGTGACCCGGTCGAGCAGCTTCAGGATGTGATCGCCCGCTATGCCGCCGAAGATGCCATATTCGTGCTGGAGCCAGATCGCCTGGGCGCCGCTCGTCTCGATCCGGCGCGCGGCTTCGCGATAGGCGGCGGGATCGTCCTGCGCGATGGTGCGGATATCGTCGGGATAGGCGATGCCGGTGCCGTCATCCATCGCGAACAGATCGACGATCAGGTCCGGAAAGCTCTCTGCAAGTGCCTGGGCGGTGTGGGATGTGAAAGTCGCCAGTCCGCAACGGCGGGGAAGCGAATTGCCGATAAGCGCGATGTGCGTGAGGTCACGGGATTTGCGGGGCGCGCCATCGGTCATGCTCATCGTTCTTTCGCTCCTGCAACAATTACCCGCGCATCGAAATTCCAAGCTCACCTAACGACTCCGGTCGAAGGATGGTTGCGCGAATTGTGCGATGCAGCAAGAAAAAACGTGCAGTGGAGCGATATCGACGCCGAAGCGCCGGGTCAGCCGCGCCCGCGATAACCCGGCACGCCCTGATCGGGCAGCCAGAGGCCCCGGGGCGGCTCGTCCGATTGCCAGAATACGTCGATCGGTATGCCGCCGCGCGGATACCAGTATCCGCCGATGCGCAGCCAGAGCGGCTTCATCTCGTCGAACAGGCGCTGGCCGATGCCGACCGTGCAATCCTCGTGAAAGGCGGCATGGTTACGGAAGCTGCCGAGGAACAGCTTCAGCGACTTGGATTCGACGATCGTCTCGCCGGGCGCATAGTCGATCACCAGATGCGCGAAATCGGGCTGGCCGGTCACCGGGCACAGCGAGGTGAACTCGGGCGCGGCGAAGCGGACCAGATAGGGCTTGCCCTGTCGCGGATTGGGGACGTAATCGAGGATCGCCTCTTCCGGAGAGGCGGGGAGCGGCGTTTGCCGGCCGAGATGGGTCGTCTGCATGATCGGCTATCTAGTCATTCCATCGTAAAACCCCAAGCCGTTCGGGCTGAGCTTGTCGAAGCCCTTGCCTTCTGTTC
>Ga0209902_101402_pt1 | contig 11915 bp, 14 predicted proteins | sample FECB27metaG_FD_188304 | JGI IMG/M metagenome (GOLD analysis project Ga0209902, IMG submission 188304) | Cyanobacterial communities from the Joint Genome Institute, California, USA - FECB-27 (SPAdes) (version 2) | ecosystem: Environmental > Aquatic > Thermal springs > Hot (42-90C) > Microbial mats...
CCGCGCAGGCGAGCGTCTGCGACAGCATCTGGCGGGCGACGGGGTCGAGTTCGCGCTCATAGCCCTCGAGCGGGGCAGGCAGCCTGCCAGGCCTGCCGCTGCGCAGGTTGACGAAGGCCTGCTGGACGGAGGTGAACAAGAGCTTCGCCTCGGCGTCCGTGTCGGCGGCAACGATGTTGATGCCGGCCATGACATAGGGTTTGGTCAGGCGCTCCGATGGCTGGAAGCGCGAGCGGTAGATCTCGATTGCATGGTCGAGCTCGGAAGGCGCGAAGTGCGAGGCGAAGGCGTAGGGCAGGCCGAGCATGGCGGCGAGCTGCGCGCCATAGAGGCTGGAGCCGAGTACCCAGACTTCGACCTGTTCGCCCTCGCCGGGTACAGCGCGGATGCGCTGTTCGGGTGTTGCCGGCTCGAAATAGCCCATCAGCTCGACCACATCCTGCGGGAAATTGTCGACGCCGGCTTCGAGATTGCGGCGCAGGGCACGTGCGGTCAGCATGTCGGTGCCGGGCGCCCGGCCGATGCCGAGGTCGATACGGCCGGGGTGCAGGGCGGCCAGCGTGCCGAACTGCTCGGCGATGACCAGCGGCGCATGGTTGGGAAGCATGATGCCGCCGGCGCCGACGCGGATAGTGCTGGTGCCGGCCGCGACGTGGGCGATCACCACCGAGGTCGCAGCACTCGCGATACCAGCCATGTTGTGGTGCTCGGCCAGCCAGTAGCGGTGGAAGCCGAGCTTCTCGGCGTGGCGGGCGAGGTCGAGCGTGTTCTTCAGCGATTGGGCGGCAGTGCTGCCTTCGGTGACCGGCGAAAGGTCGAGGACGGACAATGTGGTCATGAGGCAACTCCGGCGGGTGGGGACCCGCCGGATATAGGAAGCGTTAGCTGCGCAAACAAACCTTCCCGCTGAAGGTATGTTTTGGTCCAGCGGCTGAAGCGCTCTGATTGCGCTTCCGGCCGATGGTTCAGGCCGCCGTGTCGACGGCCGGAACGCCCAGTTCCTTGCGCACCAGTGGCGCCACCTTGGTGCCGTAGAGCTCGATCGCCTTCATGATCTTGTCGTGCGGCATGATGCCGATCGCCATCTGCAGTAGGAAGCGGTCGTTCTTGAAGATCTTGTGCTGGGCGACGATCTTTTCGGCAACCACTTCCGGAGTGCCAACGAACAGTGCGCCGTTCGGTCCACGCGACTGGTCGAAATGCGCCCGCGAGGTCGGGCCCCAGCCGCGCTCGCGGCCGATGCGGTTCATCACCTCGGCCTGCGGCAGGTAGAAGTCGTCCGCCGCCTGTTCTGTGGTCTCGCCGATGAAGCCGTGCACGTTGATGCTGGTCGCCAGCTTGGCCGTGTCCTGGCCGGCGCGACGTGCCGCCTCGCGGCCGATGCGGTTCATCCCCTCGGCCTGCGGCAGGTAGAAGTCGTCCGCCGCCTGTTCTGTGGTCTCGCCGATGAAGCCGTGCACGTTGATGCTGGTCGCCAGCTTGGCCGTGTCCTGGCCGGCGCGACGTGCCGCCTCGCGGTAGAGATCGAAGAGCGGCGCGAAGCGGGCCGGCTCGCCGCCGATGATGGCGAGCGCCAGCGGCAGGCCGAGTACGCCGGCACGTGCCGCCGACTGCGGCGTGCCGCCAATGGCGATCCAGATCGGCAGCAGCTCCTGATAAGGGCGGGGATAGACGCCGCGATCGTTGATCGGCGCCCGGTGCGTGCCTTGCCAGGTCACGCGTTCGCTCTCGCGCAGTGCCAGGAGCAGATCGAGCTTTTCGGCGAACAGCTCGTCATAGTCCTCGAGATTGTAGCCGAACAGCGGAAACGATTCGATGAACGAACCGCGCCCGGCCATGATCTCGGCACGGCCGCCCGACAGCTGGTCGAGTGTCGCGAACTGCTGGAACACGCGCACGGGATCGTCTGACGACAGCACCGTCACGGCGCTGGTCAGGCGGATGCGCTTGGTGCGCTCGGCTGCGGCGGCGAGTGCCACGACGGGCGCCGAGGCCGCATAATCGGGGCGGTGGTGTTCGCCAAGGCCGAAAACGTCGAGGCCGACCTGGTCGGCCAGCTCGATTTCTTCAATGAGATTGCGCAGCCGCTGGTGTGCTCCGATGGCGCCAGGCCCCGGCTCTGGGCTAACGTCCGCAAAAGTGTAGAGGCCAAGTTCCATGATCTCTGGTCCTGTCGCTATTGTTCGTGCTACAGGTAGCCATCGCTCCACGAAGTCGCCAGACGCGATCTAGTGAACAATCCATATCGAGATTGGCGCCAAAGAGCGTTTCCTATCCGCAACATAGCGCGAATTCATGGGAGACATGCCTTTTTGGCGCTTGAACTATGCCTTCGTGCGCGTATGTAAGCGGCGCGAAGTGACTCCAGGGAAATCAAATTGGCAATCTACCGAGAAAAAGACGTCTTTGAGCGGCGTAACGCTGCCAATGACGCAAAGAAGGCCCTCCTCGAAAAGTACAAGGCCCGCCCCGCAGCTGACGATCCGGCCGTTCTGGCCCGTCAGGCCGAGCGCAAGGCTATCCTCGAAGCTCGCGCCATCCGCGAAGCCGAGAAGGAAAAGCTGAGGCAGGAACGCCTGGCCCGCGAAGCCATTGAAAGGGCCGAGCGCGAAGCCAAGGCTGAAGCCGAACGTCTCGCCGCCGAAGAGGCTGCACAGGCAGAAGCAAAGGCGCGTGAGGCCGAAGAGGCCGACCGTATCAGCCGCGTGCTCTCCGACGAAGCCGAACGCAAGGCCAAACGCGACGCGCGCTATGCTGCCCGCAAGGCGCGCGGCAAGCGCATGCCGCCTTCGGCCAACTACGGCTGAACGCAGGCCCACTTTCGCCTGCACTCGCCGGAATGACGTATCGGCCCGCTAGCCGGGCTCGATAGCGCAAAATTCACATCGTCAGCGATTCGCGACCGGGGGAGCCAAGCCTCGGGCGCGGATCGCTTTTGCGCGTCCGGTGCAGACGCGTCGATCCCTGCCGATGTGAGGCGTGCTAGCTAAGAAAATGGGGAAGGGGTGAGGCCCGCCCGTTTCGGGCAGGCCGCCGCAAGGCTGCAGATCAGGCGACCAGCTTGAGGCCGACGATGCCGGAGACGATCAGGCCGATACAGGCGAGGCGAAGTGCCGTCGCCGGCTCGCCCAGCAGCCAGATGCCAAGCATCGCGGTGCCGACGGTGCCAATGCCGGTCCAGATCGCATAGGCGGTGCCGACGGGCAGCGTCTTCAGCGCCAGGCCGAGAAGGCCGAGGCTGACGATCATCGAGGCGATGGTAAGCACGGTCGGCATCGGCTTGGTAAAGCCTTCAGTGTATTTCAGGCCGATAGCCCAGCCGATTTCGAAAATTCCCGCGAAAAACAGATAAGTCCAAGCCATGGAACGCTCCAATGGAATGGCGGGTCGTCCCAGCCGGTTTTTAGGGGGAAGCGCAGGGCCGTCCCTGCGCCGGAACAAATAGGACTTTCGGAAGAGAAGTTCAACCCGCGCCCGGCCGTGACAGCCGGGCGAGGTCTGCGTCAGGCTCGTGAGGACTACTTGTCCTTGAGCTTGGTCGCTTGCACCGGAGGCGCCTTGAAAGCCGGCGCAGGTGCTGGCTTCTTGGCGTCTTTCTTGGGTTTCCGGGCTTCTTTCCCGGCTTTCATCGCACCCTTGGCCATGATTCGTTTCTCCCGCTGCTGAGAAGCGAAGTGAAACGCGAAGTTGTCGCGCTTGCAAGAGGGGTCTTGGGGCACCGGATCGCCACAGGTCAGGCCAATGAAAAGAGCTTGAGCATGCCTCCGCGCTCGCTACAGTCGCACGGGTGAGGGACCGATGGCAGGACATTCCGGCTCCAGGCTTGTGATCTTCGCGGCGATTGCCGGCAATCTGCTGATCGCCGTCACCAAGTTCGTCGCCGCGGCCTTCACCGGCAGCTCGGCGATGCTGTCGGAAGGTGTGCATTCGCTGGTCGACACCGGCAACGGGCTGCTGCTGCTCTACGGGCTGCACCGCGCTGCCAGGCCGCCTGACATCACGCACCCGCTTGGCCATGGCCGCGAGCTCTATTTCTGGAGCTTCATCGTAGCCTTGCTGGTGTTTGCGCTCGGTGCCGGCGTCGCTTTCTATGAAGGCGTCATCCACATGCTCTACCCCGAGCCGATCGAGAACCCGCTGATCAACTATGTGGTGCTTGGCATCTGCATGGTGTTCGAGGGCGGTTCGTGGCTGGTGGCGCTCAAGGAGTTTCGCCGCAGCAAGGGCAGCCTCGGCTACATCCAGGCGGTGCGTCGCAGCAAGGACCCGAGCGTCTACACCGTGCTGTTCGAAGACAGCGCGGCACTGCTCGGTCTGGTCATTGCCTTTGCCGGCATTTTTGCCGCGCATTATTTCGAGCAGCCTTGGCTCGATGGCGCCGCTTCGATCGGCATCAGCCTGATCCTGGGCGCGACGGCGGTGTTCCTGGCGCGCGAGAGCAAGGGCTTGTTGATGGGCGAGCCGGCGTCGCCCGACGTCCAGGCGGCGATCCTGGCGATTGCCCAGGCCGATCCCGCCGTCGAGAAAGCCAATGGCGTGCTGACTGTGCATCTGGGGCCGGAGCAGGTCGTTGCCGGGCTCAGCCTCGACTTCGTCGACCACATATCGGCCTCGGAGATCGAAGCCTGCGTCGAGCGGCTGGAAGCGAAGCTCAAGGCCGAGATTCCGGAGGTGACGTCGGTGTTCGTCAAGCCGCAGACATTGCGGCTCTGGACGGAACGCCGTGACCGGATCGTAAACGCTGAGGCGGAGACACCGGTGCCCGAGGGCGGTTAATGTGCCGCGGAATCACCCGTTGCAGGACAGGAGGAGTTCGAAGTGAAGATCGAAGGCGGGTGCCATTGCGGCGCCATCACCTACAAGGCCGACGTCGATCCGGAGAAGACGGCGATCTGCCATTGCACCGACTGCCAGAAGCTGACTGGAACGGCCTTCCGCGTCACCGTGCCGGTACCGGAGGACAAGATCGCGTTCTCGGGCGCGCCGAAGATTTATGTCAAGGTAGGCGAAAGCGGCAACAAGCGCGCCCAGGGCTTCTGCCCCGAATGCGGCTCGCACCTGTTCGCCACCTCGGTCGGCGATGGGCCCAAGGTCTATGGGCTGAGGACGGGCACTTCGGACCAGCGCGAGCAACTAGTGCCCCGCAAGCAGGTCTGGCATCGCTCGGCGCTGCACTGGCTGCCGGAATTCGACGGCATGGAGACGGTGGAGAAGGCCTAATCTTCTTCGACGACGCGCAGGCGGAGCTGGCCGGTCTTGGAATCGGCCGCACGCGCCGCTGGCACCCGGGGCGCTTCCTCAGCCTCGCCGGCATGGCCGGTGCCAAACTCCAGCGCCTCGATCTTTTCGCCGCGCTTGGTGACCTTGGACGACGACACGAGGATGTCGTCGATATCCTTCGAGGCCTGGCCGAAATGCGTCTGCAGCTTGCGCACCCGTTCGTCGAGGCGGCCGACATCCTCCATGAGGCGGATGACCTCGCCCTGGATCAGGTGCGCCTGTTCGCGCATGCGTGCGTCCTTGAGGATCGCCTGGATGACTTGGATCGACAGCATCAGCAGTGACGGCGAGACGATGACGATGCGGGCGCGGTGGGCCCGATGCACCAGCGATTCGAAGTTCTCGTGGATCTCGGCGAAGATCGATTCCGAAGGCACGAACATGAAGGCGGTGTCCTGGGTCTCGCCTGAGATCAGGTACTTGTCGGCGATTGCCTTGATGTGGACCTCGAGGTCGCGCCGGAACGCCTGGGCGGCATATTTCTGTGCATCCGCCGCACCCTCGGCATCGGCCGCGGCGCGGATCGCGTTCCAGGCCTCGAGCGGAAACTTGGCGTCGATCACCAGCGACGGTGCGCCGTTCGGCATTTTGACCAGGCAGTCCGGCCGGTTGTTGTTCGACAGCGTCGCCTGGAATTCATAGGCGCCGAGCGGCAGGCCGTCGGCGACGATCGCTTCCATGCGCGACTGGCCGAAGGCGCCGCGCGTCTGCTTGTTGGACAGGATCGCTTGCAACTGCACCACCTGGCCGGCGAGCGACTGGATGTTGCCCTGGGCGGTGTCGATGACCGCCAGCCGCTCCTGCAGCTTCGCCAGGCTCTCATGCGTCGATTTGGTCTGATCTGCCATGGTCTGGCCAAGGCGGCCGGTCATGGCGTCGAGCCGCTGGCTGAGCGACTGGGTGAGCTCCGCCTGGCGCGATCCGAAGATTTCCGCCACCGTACCCAACCGGCCCTGCATCTCCGCCTGCGCCTGCAGGATGCCCGCCATGCGGGTCTCGGCATCGCGGGCGTGGTCGGCGGCCTCAGCGGCAGCAACCGCGCGTGCCTTGGCCGAGCGCCACAGGGCAACCATCAGCACGACGAGCAGTGCGACGAACAGTATGGCCGCGAACAACAGCGCTTGCCCGAGCGTGAGCACGGAGGCGCCAAGCTGGGCGATGGGGGAGGACAGGATGCTGGAAAGCTCGTTCATGGCGCGCACCATAGCCGATTCGCGCCAAAGGGTCAGATCAAAACGGGAACATCGACAATCGAGCCCTGTTGACGGTTTTCGTCCGACATCTTAGTTGATGCGCATGACTATCAAGCCGCTCATCATCCTGCCCGATCCGCTCCTGCGCCTGGTTTCCAAGCCGGTCGAGCGCATTGACGACGCCACCCGCAAATTCGCGCGCGATATGCTCGACACGATGTATGACGCGCCGGGCATCGGCCTGGCCGCCATCCAGGTCGGCGAGCCGCTGCGCATGCTGGTGATCGACCTTGCCAAGGAAGGCGAAGAGCCGGCGCCGATGACGGTCATCAATCCCGAGATCGTCTCGCGCAGCGACGACCGCTCGGTCTATGAGGAAGGCTGCCTGTCGATCCCGGACTATTATGCCGAGGTCGAGCGCCCGGCCAAGGTGCGGGTCAAGTATCTCGACGAGAACGCCAAGGAGCAGGAAGTCGAGGCCGACGGCCTGCTGGCCACCTGCCTGCAGCACGAGATCGACCATCTCGATGGCGTGCTGTTCATCGACTACATCTCCAAGCTCAAGCGCGACATGGTGATGAAGAAGTTCAAGAAGCTCGCCAAGGACCGTCCGCCGAGCCGCATGGTGGGGTGATTCTTCGACGGACTTGACCTCAGGCTCGTAAACCCGTTTGAAGCGAAGGCCTGAACGGACGGTTGATGCTGTCTGGGGCGTTACGAGATAGCCGGAACAGAATGAGCCTTCGCGTCATCTTCATGGGTACGCCGGATTTTTCCGTGCCGACGCTGCGTGCGATAGCAGAGGCTGGCCACCAGGTCGTTGCCGTCTATTCGCAGCCGCCGCGCGCCGCGGGGCGTCGCGGGCTGGAGCTGACGCCGTCGCCGGTGCAGCGCGAGGCCGAGCGGCTGGGCATCGAGGTGCGCACGCCGCTGTCGCTGAAAGGCGAGGCCGAGCAGGCCGTCTTTGCCGAGCTCAAGGCCGATGTTGCTGTCGTCGTCGCCTATGGTTTGCTGCTGCCAAAGGCCATTCTTCAGGGTACGCGACTGGGCTGCTACAACGGCCACGCGTCGCTTCTGCCGCGCTGGCGCGGGGCGGCTCCGATCCAGCGCGCCATCATGGCGGGCGACACGGAGACCGGCATGATGGTCATGCGGATGGAAGAGGGATTGGACACCGGACCGGTGGCGCGACTTGAAAAAGTCGCGATTGGACCCGACATGACGGCCGGTGAGCTGCACGACCGCCTGATGGCGGCAGGTGCTTCGCTGATGGTCGAGGCTCTCGCAGAGCTGGAAGCGGGCAGGCTGGAAACAGTGCCGCAACCATCGGAAGGCGTGACCTACGCCAAAAAAATCGATAAAGCGGAGACGCGGATCGATTGGACCTTGCCGGCGACGGCGGTCGACAACAATATCCGCGGCCTGTCGCCATTCCCCGGCGCATGGTGCGAAATCGAAATCGGCGGACGAACCGAGCGCTTGAAAATATTGCGCTCGCAACGCGCCGCTGGACAAGGAGAGCCGGGAACGGTTCTCGACGACCGGTTGGAGATTGCCTGCGGCGAAGCTGCCGTCAGGCTGGTCGAGGTGCAAAGGGCGGGAGGAAAACCCGTCACCGCGGATGAATTCCTGCGCGGTGCCAAGATCGAAAAAGGAATGAAGTTGTCATGAGCATGATGTCGATCCGGGCGGCTACGCCCCGCGACCGCGAGGCGATCCGCCTCGTCGAAGAACACGCCTTCGGGCAGCAGGCCGAGGCCGGTCTCGTCGATGCGCTGGTTGCCGAAGGCGACGCGATCGTCGAACTGGTGGCCGAGGAAGATGGCGATGTGGTTGGCCACATCCTGTTTTCCAGGCTCTACATCCAGAACGGCGGCAAGACGGTTCCGGCTGTCGCACTAGCCCCGCTTGCGGTTGAGCCCGATTTCCACGGCACCGGCATCGGTGGCGCGCTGGTCCGCGAAGCCCATATCCGCCTCAAGGACGCCGGCGAAACTTTGGCCGTGGTGCTTGGCGATCCGGCCTATTACGGCCGCTTCGGCTATAGCCACGATCGGGCAGCAGGGTTCGAGAGTGACTACCAGTGCGACGCGCTGCAGGCGCTTGCCTGGGGCGATGCGCCCGTATCAGGCAAGCTGGTCTATGCCTCGGCTTTCGGCACCGCTCTGGCCGCCTAAGCGGCCGGAGTTATCACCCGAACATGCCGCGCTATCGCCTCGATCTCGAATATGACGGTCGCGCCTATGCCGGCTGGCAGCGGCAGGCCGGGCTGCACACTGTGCAGGCGGCGATCGAGCAGGCGATCCTGAAGTTCTCGGGAGACGAAATCTCGTTGCGTGGCGCCGGCCGTACCGACGCGGGCGTGCATGCGACCGCGCAGGTCGCCCATGCCGACCTGACCAAGGCTTGGTCCGACGACAAGGTGCGCGACGCCGTCAACGCGCATCTGCAGATGGCCGGCGAAACCGTCTCGGTGCTCGCGGCCAGGCAAGTGCCTGACGAGTTCGACGCCCGCTTCTCGGCTACGGGCCGGCACTACATCTACCGCATCCTCAATCGCCGTGCGCCGGCAGCACTCGAGCGCGGCAAGGTCTGGTGGGTGCCCAAGCGCCTCGACCACGAGGCGATGGCGGATGCCGCCAAGCTTCTGCTCGGCCGGCACGATTTCACCACCTTCCGCTCGACCCAATGCCAGGCCAACAGCCCGCTGAGGACGCTCGCCCAGCTCGACGTGACGCGTACCGGCGACATGATCGAGGTCAGGACGTCGGCGCGCTCGTTTCTGCACAACCAGGTCCGCTCGATGGTCGGCAGCCTGAAGCGGGTCGGCGAGGGCGGCTGGACAGCCGACGACCTCAAGGCAGCACTCGAAGCGCGCAACCGCGCCGCCTGTGGCCAGGTCGCGCCGCCCGACGGGCTCTATCTCAGCGGCGTCGACTACTAACCCTTAATAGATCGGATTCGTGCCGAGCTTCGGCGCTGGCCAGTCCTGAGTGATGCCGGGTTGCACCGGCCGTTCGAGATAGGTCGACAGCACGACATAGCTGCGCGTCGAGGTCACGCCCGGCGTGTCGTAGATGCGGGCGAGCAGCCCTTCCAGCGCGCGCGTGTCCTCGGTCCGCACCTTGAGAAGGATGCACGCGTCGCCGGCAACCGTGTGGATCTCCTCGACCTCCGGAAAGGACGAAACTGCCATTAGTTCCGGCGTCTTGCCCCAGCCCCTCGTGTCGACATGGACGAAGGCCAGCAGCGGCTTGCCGACGGATCTGGGATCGGCCATGGCCACGGTCTGGCGGATGGCGCCGGATCGGCGCATGCGCTTGACCCGTTCGTGCGCCGCCGGCGCCGACAGGCCGGCCTTCTCGCCCAGTTCGGCGTAGGAGACCGTCGCGTCCTCGACCAGTGCGCCTAACAGCCTTCGGTCGGCGGCATCGATCGAACGCTCCGGCAGGCGGTTCTGCCGAATGGCGTCTGTTTCTTCACCCATCCGGAAATTCTCCGTTGAAGCTGAACATCATTCGGCGAATATGCGCCAATGTCGAACTCTGATCAAACATTTCCTCTCGCTGCCGAGCCTGTTGCTCGCATTCCCCGGGCTGCCTATCTGCTGACGGGCTGCATTGCCGTCATCGGCTCCAATTCGCTGGTCCTCGGACCTATCGCGCCTGAGGTGGCTGTCGGCTTTGGCAGTTCCGTGCCGGTGGTCATGACGGCCGCGTCGGCATTCGGACTGGGCACCGCGGCGAGTGCCTTGTTCCTTGCCCGCTACATCGACCGCTTCGGCGCCAAGCGCATGCTGCAGCGGGCGCTGGCGTTGCTGGCCATTGCCCTCGTGGTGAGTGCTGCGGCACCTCTGGTCATCGTGCTGGTCGCGGCACAACTGCTTGCCGGCATCGCGGCAGGCATTGCCTTGCCGGCGATCTATGCCAGCGCCGCCGCAGTCGCGCCGCCCGGCCGCGAGAGTGGAACAATTGGCGTTGTGTTGACCGGCTGGACGCTGTCGATGGTAGCCGGCGTTTCGCTGTCGGCCGTGCTTGCTGATCTCATTCACTGGCGCGCGGTATTCGGCGCGGTGGCATTGCTAGCTGCGATCGCATTGGCGGCGATTTCGGCGATGTCGGCCGACGACAAGCCTGCCGGCGGTGTCGCGCCCGCGCCGCTGGGCGCGCTGGCAACGCCCGGCATCGTGCCACTGCTGATCGCCTGCGGCGCCTTCATGACGGCTTTCTACGGCGTCTATGGCTATCTCGGCGATCACCTGCACCAGGCGCTCGGGCGCCCGGTCAGCAGCAGTGGCCTCGCCGCCATTTCCTACGGCATCGGTTTCGGCGCGGCTGCTCTGCTCGACGGCATCGTCGACCGGCTTGGCGCCCGGCGCGTCATGCCCATCGCCTATCTCGGCGTGGCGGCAATCTACGTTCTGATATCAGCAGTTGCGGGCAATTTCACCGTGCTGATCGCCACCATGGCCCTGTGGGGACTGGGCAACCATTTTGGTCTGAACGTGCTGGTCATGCGCCTGTCCGCGCTCGATCCCAGCAGGCGTGGCACCATCATGGGGCTGAACAGCGCGGTGACCTATCTCGCAGTGTCTGTCGGCACCACTGCCTTCGGCCCGCTTTACGCCAACTACGGCTTTGCAGCTTCGGCCATTGTCGCAGCAGTGCTGATGCTGGCTGCAGCGGCGGCTGCCTGGCGCTGAGCTCTATTGCTGGCTTAGGCCGGCAGCTGGATCCCGAGCAGCGTCTGCAGCGAAAACAACACCAGCAGCGAAACGAAGAACATGCCGGCGAAGACGGCCGATCCGATCGCCGCACCCTTGCCGATGGTGGCATTGGTCATGCGCCAGGTGAACACCATTGCGAGCGCAAATACTGCCAGCGACAGCAGCGATACAACGTTCTCAGCCGCTGGAAACAGCATGCGGGCAAGTGCTGCCGGCAGCATAAGCCAGGCGATGATCGCCGACGTCCAGTTGCTGGCCACGACATAATGGACAAAGCGGTCGCCGATGCCGACGCGCGGCGCCACCAGCGCGAGTGCGATCAGCGGCAAGACCCATGCGCCGATGTCAACCATGGCGAGGCGCACGACGATGCCGAAGCGGCCAGCGAAGGTCGCCGTCTCCACTGCGACGTCGTTTGAAACCCCGGCCCAGCCGACGACGAGGGCAGGGACGGCAACCAGGATGGCGAAGAACGAGTTCCAGAAGCCGTCGGCGCTGAGATCGAGTTGGCGCAGGCCGTCGGCCTTGCCCAGCATCAGCCGCCAGGCGCCCGCGAGATTCTGCTCGATTTCATCGCTTGCCAGCATCAGGGCTTCGTCATCCGAACCAGTCTGCGAGGAACTGCTGGTAGACCTGTGTCAGCTGCTCGAGCTCGGCAAGCGGCACGCGCTCGTCGACCATGTGCATGGTCTTGCCGACAAGCCCGAACTCGACGA
>Ga0209902_101403_pt1 | contig 11888 bp, 17 predicted proteins | sample FECB27metaG_FD_188304 | JGI IMG/M metagenome (GOLD analysis project Ga0209902, IMG submission 188304) | Cyanobacterial communities from the Joint Genome Institute, California, USA - FECB-27 (SPAdes) (version 2) | ecosystem: Environmental > Aquatic > Thermal springs > Hot (42-90C) > Microbial mats...
GGCGCATGGATCGGGATGCGATGGGCAATGCCGCTAAGATCAGAAACTCTCTACAAGGTGATAGCCATGCAGCTCGTCGCCATCGCCGTTGTTCTGGTGTTCGGCCACGATGCGACAGAGGGGCAGCCTATACATTGGATCGGCGCAGCTCGTTGCGGGTGTCATCGCGGGCTTCGGGATCGGGATCATCGCTTCCCTGCTCGGCTGGCAGGTGGCGAGTTATTGATCCTCACGCTTGTCCTATAGTTTGGTGCGGATATCAAACTGGCGGGCAGTCGCCCCCTGGCGGTATCGTTGCCAACTATGATAGTCGGCTTTACGCGCTACAGCCGCGATGCACGCGACGAACACTCATCGTTTGAAGCCGAACAAATCGGCATCTCGGTCAACTCGACCGCAGAGGTGCGCCCTGACAACTTCAGCGGCTATACGTGAATAAGTGATCCCGTTACCGCCGTAGCCCATTACGGCAAGGACGCGAGGCTGGCGAGGGAGAGGCCCAATCAAGGGCAAACCAGTCGCCGTGGTGCCGAATGACCCCGTCCAGGCGAATGCTGGAGTTGGGTCAACTTTTGGAAGAAGCCGTTTCAACTTTGAGCAGAGGCGATCCGACTTCTCGGCGATCAAGGCATCTCTGCGTGCTTCTTCGGTGAAGTCTTCGTCCTCGCCGCCACATATGAAACGCCCGTCCTTTGTAGTCCGAAGATACAGGTAGGGTTCAGAAGCTTCCCATATCAAAGCACGCGAAGGCCAAGCTGCCGAAGCTTGAGTGCGAGTGGCGATCACCCACGTCGAGATAATCCTATGGCCTCGGATCTCCGGAAACCCAGGAACAAGCTCATAACCGGTGGCGAGCACCACGTGTTTCGCAGTGATGCTTGGCCCATCCTTCGTCTCAACCACTGCTCTATCGGCAGATGAAGTAACCCTTGTCGCCTCGACAGGGGCGTAGAAGCGGGCGCCACGCTCGCGCGCCTTTGTGAACAGCGCTGCCGCAAGCTTGCGAGGGTCAAGCGCGAGATCATCGTGGCTGAGGATCGCACCGTCTCGATTAAGACCATAGTGTTCGCGAAGGTCCGCCTTGTTGAGATAGGTCGCGTGAATGCCTGCGAGCCGGCGTGCATCGGCCTCAGACTGCAGCCCATCGGTATCCAAGAGGTCTCCGGCAAGGTAAAGCGACTGTCTGGTCTCGAGACTGCATCGTATTCCCAACTCGCCTATGCGCGCTTTCAGGTTCATGACTGCCAAGCGGGATCGGCGCCAGGCGCGAACCGCATCTCCCATGCCGATAATGTGCGAGAGCTTGGACAGCGGCTGATCTATCTCAAACATAACTAAAGCGGTCGTTGCGGAGGTCGAGCCTAGGATTGGACCGCGGCGGTCAATGCAGGCGACGGTCATACCTGCATCGGTGAGAGCTTCGGCCACCATTGCGCCACTGATGCCCATGCCGACGATAGCAACGTCCACCTTGATGTCTCGAACGAGGGTGCGGCTCGGCGTAGACGGCGTGCGATAGGCATACCAGACCGGTCGGCCCGTTCGGAGGTCCAGTTTTCGCGTCATCGTCTCCCAGGGAGCCGCCGATCAAAGGGGGCTTGGCTCTGTCCTTTCGTATCAATGCTCGTTGGATTGCTCGGTTCCACTCAGTGCGTTCTGAACCAGACTGGACAGTAGCATTGCCGCGACACGTAGGTAGCGCTTCGTGATTGAAGCGAGTTGGCGTGAAATACAGGCGTTTGTTGAACGGCCTGCCGACCACGACGGCAGGCCGCTTTTGATGCACGTCACTGACTTGCTGGAGGACCTCCCCGGTACCGGACGCTCGCCTCTGCGTTCAGTTCGATGGAATTTACTCCGACCATTCGACCAAAGATGGTGACTACTCGCTTCGCGAGATTGTCTCAACGATGCCGAAACTCGGCCTCCATGCGCGTTTCTGGGCGTGTTGGACTAATCATGGGAGCGAAACGCCCGAAACTGGGTTGGTGCTCCGCTGAGGGGCATCGCGAGCAAAAGTCGTCGCATAGTTCCTCTCAATGGCATGTGCCTAGCGACTGTCAGTTCTTATCTGTCGATCGCAAATGGTCGTGAAGGAGATTGATGGCCTCCCAGCCGAACTCGGCTCCAGATTTGGTAACGATCTTCGCAGAATGGTGGTGCTTAGCCAAAGGTACGCACACAGCGTGCCGCAACGCTTGTGAGAGATGTGCAAATGGCATGCCCTCTCCCAACCCCTTCTCGTAAAACGTGGCAGCTTCACTTAGATCCACGGTGTTTATGTTCTTGATCGCTGTCATTGCTGACCCCATGGCTTCCCGCGGATCTCGTCACTTTGAGCGTTCAACGTTTGCCTGATTGATGGTCGCGACATCTGAGACCTCCCGCGTCTGATCGAGCACTCCAAAAACGAACATCGCAACGATCCCAACTGCAACAACAACCAGAAGGGCGTAAATGGCTGGCGAATTCTGTTTCATTGGTCCGGCTCCCTCGAAGGAACCGGAATCAACTGACTCAGTCCGTGGTAGGTTCCTGTGGCCCGACGGAACATAGCCTTCAGAGGAGCGTTTCTAACTCGGAGCGCCTGCCCCGTGCCCCCTCACGTCCCAGCGCTCCATAATGGGGCCTGTCGAGATCCCCTCCCGACAGGCCTTCGGGGTCTGAGCGGAGGAACCGCCATGCTGCACCCCAGGATCGTTTTTGCTTTTCTCGTGGCCTTTTGGCCCGCTCCATCTGCCGCGCAAGACAAGACTGAAGTACCGTTCCAGCGGTTTCTAGGATCGATCGCTCCCCAGTTGTCACCAGATCAGACGTACAAGGATGTTGTTATCGTTGTATTCGACAGCTTGTCGGGCACTTCGAGGCAGGAAGTGGAAGCAGTCGTTCGCGCCACCGATGTCGACGAGCTACGCGAACTCCAAGACACCCTCGGTCAGATTCAGCAGGCAGTTCTCATGTTAGCTGCGGCGGGAATGACTCCATCGCAAGTCATTGCGGCAGGGGTAACGCCCGACGGCGTTTTGACTTTGGTGGTTCAGGAGACCGCATAGGAATCTCCATCACTGAAACCTTATGGCACACAGCCATGGTGAGTGAGGTGAGCTGTCACCTGCGAAACGATGGCTCGTTTGTTCTGCCCAGACGAGCCACTGTGGTCCTTCAAGCTTCCCTTGCGTACTGCCCAGGGAGCCTAAGCCGTCAAAAAGCGGGTCACGCCCCTTGAAGGAATTTCCTCGCTGCCGGCTGCCTCCTAAGAACTCTGGCTCACGATAAAGGGCAGATACCAAAGGACCAAAACTCAGGGTCAGTTGGGAACTTGCGGGGCTCACGTTCCCGGCGGCAACTTCTTGCTTAAGCTATCGCCACTGGCAGGAACAAGGGAGACACAGGGAAGAGAGCGAAGCCTGTTAGCGAAATCGTGGTTCGATCGACAACATCGAATCCGTCGGCCAGCCGCTCCACGGCGGAACAAGTGATCCGGCTGTCGCGTGGACTCTCGGGTCCGCAGTTGCGTCTGCGCCAATCGGTTGGTGCCGAAATCTGCCGCTTGGCGTAAGCTAGGCAAGTGGTTGGAGAAAATAGCGGCTTAGGTGATCGAGAGTTGGGTGCTCCGCACCAGCCTCACCGAACCAAGGGGAGCTTTGATGGCACGCCTTGCTCTGCTCGCGCATCTCGTGTTTGCGTTGGGGCTATTGCCTGGAAAAGGGATTGCTGGGGAGCCGTTCGTCCCGAGCTGGATCAAGAACGATCCCACAGCCAGGACAGTGGCAATGGAGATTGTCGCCGACTGGAACCAGGTCGAACGGTATCGGAGGGACAACATCCGAACCGACATTATCGATTTCAACGGCTATTGGGGCGGCAATCTAACGATCCTTGTGCCGACCGGATGGTCAGTAAAAATCGAATTCATCAATGGCTCCTCGTCTTTTCGGCATAGTCTAATGGTGACCAGGGTCTATGCTCAGTCTGAGATGCCAAGGAAGTTGGTGCCTGAAGATGCGCTCTGGGGAGCGTACACCGATCCCCCAGAGGGGATCAAAACCAATGAGAGGCGACAGCTCGACTTCGTCACGCAGCAAGCCGGGAAATACTTTCTGGCATGCGCGAGACAAACCCATCTCATGGACGGGCATTGGATCGGCTTTGAGGTTCAAGACGCACTAAACGGGGCTGCAGCGATCGTTCACGACGACAAGTTTCCGCTTGAGCAGCCCCCAGGGCGGCCTTAGGTCACCGGCCGACGGAATGTTCATTGCCCTCACCCACCCGGCCGGACCCATCGGATCATAGGGCTGAGGTCGATCAGCGCGTTCACCGTCCTGATCGCTGAAATACGACACCGCACTCCACCCCTTCTGGGAGGAAATCGAGATGAACAGCCTCGAACTCAGCGCCCAGTCCGCGTTGTATCAGTCGCGAGCCGAACCCTGTTCGAGCGGGCTGCTCCACCCGGGGCCCGCCGCGCTCCCGCCAGAAAAGCTTGATGGCATCGGGTTGTCCGTCCAATTCCGTCCACTTTACCTCTACGCTTCCCTCCGGCACGGAAAGCGCACCATATTTTCCGGCATTCGTGGCCAATTCGTGCAGGGCCAGCGCGAGAACCACTGCCTTGCTGGCATCGATGGCGATATCGGGTCCATTGATGAGAATGCTGCCGTTCTGATGTGGCTCCAACGTTCGTGCTACAATTTCTCTTAGGCAGGCACCCTCCCAGCTCTTTCTTGACAACGCTTCATGCGCATTTCCGAGAGCCTTAAGACGCGATACGAACTCCTCGCGTTCGTCGTCCGTCGCCGAGTGAAAGGTCTGATTGCTGATGGACGCAGCAAGGGCGAGCGAGTTCTTCACCCGGTGCTTCATTTCTCCGACGATCACGTCAGTGTACCGTTCAGCTGCCTTTCGTTCGCCTATGTCGCGAGCGATCTTCGAAGCCCCGACTACTCTGCCATTGGGCCCGACGATGGGCGAGATCGTAAGCGAGATGTCGACCAGGCTGCCATCCTTCCTTTGACGTACAGTCTCGTAGTGTTCGATACCCTCGCCACGGCGGATCTTGGCCAGAATCTCCGGCTCTTCGTTTTGCCGATCGGCAGGTATGAGCAAATTGATCGGTTTGCCGACAACTTCCTCCTCGCGATAACCGAACAGCCGTTCTGCGGCTCTGTTCCAGGTCTTTATGATGCCATTGAGATCCTTGGATATGATGGCATCGTCAGAAGATTCGACGATGGCAGCCAGTCTTTGTGTAGCGAGTTCAGTGGCCTTACGCTCAGTGATATCGATGAGCATGTTGACCGCTCCAAGGACCTCGCCTCTTTCCGACAGGAAAGGTGTCGGAAATGCGAGAAAGGGAACTCGGCTGCCATCTGGCCGCTCGGCCGCTGCTTCCATTCCGTGGATCGCCCTGCCCTCTTTAAGCGCCATCGCCATGGGAGATTCCCCATGGGGCAAGAACGTTCCGTCCGGCCAGTACAGCTTCCATGAACCACACCATTCGTCAGTTCCGAGCTGTGGTCGATGGCCCCAGAGCGTCGCTGCTGCCGCGTTGTAAAAGGTTATCCGGCCAGCGGCATCCGTTGTGTAAAGGGCAGCCGGTAATGCCTGGAGCAAGGCCCCGATTGAAGCTAGATAGCTTGAGGCCATCTCCGGCGATGCAAGTGTGGGTGTCTCGCTTTGAAATCCGATCAGGCGTTGAAACTCACGAATTGCAGTGAAATCAACTGCAATGTCTGCTCCATCCTTCTTCAAGAGCGACATAGGTGCCAATCCCTCAGCGATGCACAACCGCGGCCCAAAGGAGCAGCCTTTCAATCAGAGCTTAAGCCGATTTTTCGGAAAATCCAGTAGAAGCCCACCACCCCTCATCTGCGGCTCCGCATGATGGCCAGTAACGTGGCGGAAGAGGAAGCGACCGATAAGGGGCTTGAGGCCCGCTATCCAATGACGGCTGGCCTTTTCCTTAGGCCTTGGCAAAATCAGTGAACCCATCAGGGATCGATGATGTCCTCAATCGCCTTCGCAATCCTTCGAGGATCATAGGGCTTCGGAAAGAACACCGCGCCTTCCGGCAAATGCTCCCTTCTGACTGTCCTGTGGCCAGAGGTCACGATGATTTTCAATGTGGGCCATCGCGCATGCACTACCGCTGAAAGCGCGAGCCCATCCATGGCCCCCGGCATTTCCACGTCGGTAAACAATACCTGGATGCGCTTGCCGCTCTCAAGGATTGACATGGCTTCGCCCGCATCGCGCGCTTCATACACGTTGAATCCCTGGTCAGACAGGCTGCTGCTGACGTCCATTCGGACCAGTACTTCGTCCTCGACGACTAGAACTGCGATACCCCGATACACACTGCGTTCTCCTGCAAAATTGAGGACAGAACGCACTAGTTCGTGGATTGATCCATTCAATTCGAAATGTGTTCGGAAGCGAGCCGGCCTCTAGAAGCATGGCTGTGGTGTCACCAAGCCATCGGTTGAATCTGAGGAGGCTTGTAGATGTCGCGCCTCGCGCCCTAAGGTGAGAATCTTAGTTCCGAGGGCCGCCAACGATGTGGCAATCGGACACGTCGCAGCATGGGCTCACAGCCGTCGGCTTTTGATGACCTTGCTGACCTGTCGGCAGTTGGGACAGCGAGAAATGAGAACCGAGCCAACCAGACATGTGTCGTGAGGATACGATTTACTCAGAGCGAATACACGCCGACGAAACCATTCCGAGGCCTTGATCTCTCTAAAACGGGTGGCATTCGCAACTTATTGTGCTTCCAAGGGAAACGCCGCCTCGTCTGCGAGGCAAGGCTGAACATCCGGGTGGCAAATCCGTCGCCACAGTCCATTCGTTACGAATACGCCAAAGACCGTCGAGTGAGCCCGCATGTCTTCGTCGAAGCTATCCTCAAGCCTTCGCACAGATCGTCAACATGGCTCAAAGCATCGAGATACCCGCATTCTACGGCATTGAATGCTGCTTCCAATAGAAGTGATCGCCGCAACATTTGCTTTCCGAACACGCCAACAAGACCCACCGATTCTGCAGGACAATAGCGCCGGCGCAACCCCCGCCAGACCGCCTTAGCCTAGCGCGGACAGATTGCTATAGGCGAGCCCCCAGGCAGCATGACAAGCGTTTTTCACTGGTGGCCGAATGGGCCAGGAAATCACCCCCCCGCGCCAATCGCACCTGCCATTTGGAATGCGCTACCGGCGGATATCCCAACTTTTGAAAAGCCACGGCGATTGGGGCTCTGGCAAGCGCTTGCAGCCAGTTATTGTCGACTGGTACCGCCTCTGACACAGCTCAACCGGAGAGGCTCGGCAGAATGTATAAATGACCCCGGTGGAAAGATGGCGAATAACTACCCGAGCTTGTTGAACCGCAAGATCGCTACAGCGGCTTGTCCAGGTTTCGATATAGATGTTCTGCGCCATCACTTCGAAATTACGATCCAGTCATGCGACTGGCGGCCGGAGTCTTCCCTCCACAGGCCTTCGGCAGGGCTTTGCACGAAAGCTGTTACTGTTCCTGCTTTAGATGATCGAACTGCCTCTTGGGAAAACGAGTTCCGGAATTGTCGTTATCTGGATTAGGTACACGCTACCCTCCTAAACAGGCTTCCTAGATTTTGCTTTTGCTGTCGCGTGCCAGAAAATCCGTCGTTGTCGATGACAGGTGGTTATGTAGCCATTCGGCCATCGCCACCTCCTCCCGCAGGTTCTGCTGACAGACCAACGTCACTTCCGATTCGTTGCAGGCTTCGGCTGCAGCGCTCAGCATCGTGTAAGAGGCGATTTCCATGTGCTCGAAACTGTAGCCCGCCAGGCTACCTTTGAGCACTTCATCCCCGGCAAAAACGCCGCTTGCGATCTGCGCTGTGGCGAACAGCTTGGCCGCCGCGTCTTTCATGAATGACGTTTCCTCGCCGAATGCTTCCAAACAACCTCGAACCCGTTCGGCTTGGACCTTTGTCTCACTGAGGTGAATGCTCACCCGGTCGGATAGTTCGGGGTAGTTTTCGATCCGGTGGAGCATGCCAGACAGCATTGTTTGTGCCTGTTCTTCCATGGCATGCGCATCGCACAGCCACTGAATCAGCCATTCCTTGGATTTCTCCATTGTCTTTCCTCGCATTCTTGTGGATCGGACGAGACAAAGAACCAACGTCATTGCTACATACGGGCTACGACCCAGCCACCTGGCCCTCTGATCTCACCCAAGCAGGATCATCAACAGCCGCCAGTTCAAACGGTTCCATTGGGGTATGAATTCCGCAGGCTCCATTAAGGAAGCTGCGAGGGTCTCCGTGTCGAATGTCTCGTTCCATCCCAAAGGCAGTGAACGCGAGATGTCGAACTCGCCCTTGTTGCTTGACACTAGGTCAGGAACGACCATGTTTCTCGTAAGCTCATACCTTGCCCCGATCCCTTCAGGCAGTTAGAGCCTAGCGCCCGTGCCATCGCCGCAACCCTGGCACGGGCGCGTCGTCGAAGTGTGCTATTGGCGACCACGCTTGAGATGGCGATTCCAAAAATGCACCTTTTCGACGTCCTTCTCCGGGTCGCGATCGCCGGTGTATCCCAGTTCGGTCCGGTCGAACGAAACGTCCTCCGAGAACCGGCGGATAGCGGTCGATGCCCGACCGGTGCTGCACGAGGATGGCCAGCATAACCAGAGTGACGTTGCCATAATTGAACATCGCCATCTGACGAAAGAAGACCAGACCAAGCCCCCCTGCTCCGACATGATTGCCTAGCGGCGTCTGTTGATGTCCCACTCGAAGATGAGGGTCCGGATATTCGCAGGCAGGATCTTCGGTACGATGCCGTAATACATGACCTGGAACTGGTTGCCGCCGACAGCGCGGATCGCCTCGACCGGCTTTGGATCGATATGGCGCGATGCGATCATGACGGTCGGTGCCGTCAAATGGCTAATCGTCGGAGTTCGGAGGCTCCGGCCCCGCTGTAGATTTACTCGCGATTAACCAAAGCCGTGTGACATGGCTTGGCGGTCACCAATAGTGCCGTGTCCTTGTAAGCCGACCCAATGCCCCGCTGCCGAAAGGTGGCGGGGCTTCTTAGCGTTTGGGCAAACAAAAACCCCGGCGCGAGGGTGGGGCTTGAAAGTTCGGATGCCCGCTGCTTCAGAATTTGTATGCCAGACCGATCCGGACATCACTCGTCTTGAAGCCTGGGTTAACGACCTTCGTGAATCTTGATCAGGGGCACCTATGCGCTCGCCGAGGTTTCGAAATGCCCGATCGCTAGCGTGCGGCTACGCCCAAGGGCCTACCGCCCCGGTTGGATGAGAGCGGCAGGCCCGATGCGGAGCGTGGGACCGAGGGGTTGCTGCACGCTCCAGCCATCACAATTGCGAAAGGACTGAATAGTTCCCAACACAGATGGCTAGGGAAAAAAGCCCGCTGCCTGATGGTGCGAGGCTGCCTGATGATGCGAGAATGGGAGTTTGATCCTCTCGTCGTTTGAGCGGTGGATATGCGCTCTTGACGATGATGTCGCGAAAAATGAGAAATCGGCTGGAGGAAACAACGAGGTGATCCAGAACATGGGTAAGGAAGAGACGGTCAGATCCCCGCAACATCAGCCCCTTTCGGTGGATTATGACGGTGATTGCCAGGAAGCTCTCGCAGTTCATCTCGACAAGCTTTTGGATAATGCCGAAGCAGTCGGCTGGGAGAGAACGAAGGCAGCTGCAGCGCTCATGTACCTGAGCGCTAAACGATTGCAGCCTCCATCGTAGAAACTAGTGGACTGTGGCGGAATCAAACTCGTGCAGGAACTCAACGGTAACGCTTGCGTTGTCCCCCTCAGGGGACGAAAGCAAACAAGGAGTTTTCTGATGAAAATCGCAGTGATTGCAGCATTGGCACTAGCAACCAGCTTCTCCGCAGCCTGGGCACAGGACGTAATCATCACACCTGAACGCGATACCGTCATTCGCGAGTACATCAAGAAAAAACCTCTGGCCTCTATCACTCTGCCAGGCGTGGAACTGAATGTCGGTACCGCCCTTCCCGAGACGGTTGAGGTTCACTCCTTTGAAGGCGTACCGGACGTCACGTACCAGTATGTCGTCATCGACAATAAGACAGTGCTCGTTGAGCCGGGAACTCGCAAAATCGTCAAGGTTTACAACTAATAAAGGCGTTTCCGCTGCTGTTTGTTAGCGATGGCAGCGGAAACCGACCGCCGTCGGGCTTCCTATGATCAAGTCGGCCCAAACCGGGGGGCGGGTGGTGCACGATCCCAGCGTCCGATTGTGCGCTGCCGGTCCCATGGCGGCCGCCGTTCGCAGGTTGCAGAAGAACTGGGCGTGCCGAGGGTCGCCGCACCCTGAGGGGGCGCCCGCGTCTGTTGCATTTTCATCACGGCAGCACCGCAAAAACTCGTCAAGTGGAGCCGCTTCTATAATTGATGGATATATGTGCTAACTTTCTAATGGGCGGGACAGACCGGAGCACAGCTGTGAAAAGATTGCTTCTGACATCTGCATTTGTAATCGGCCTCTACGGCACTGCTTCGGCGGCCGATGCAGTCGTACTAGAGCCAACCCCTGAAATAGTTCCCGCGGGATTTGTTTGGACTGGAGGCTACATTGGCCTTCAGGCAGGTTGGCAATGGGGAAGAGACCATACCGCCGAAAGTTCTGGCGGAGTGCCAACCGGCTTGAACGAGGATCTGGACTCAGATGGTTTCGTTGGCGGTGTGCATGCCGGCTACAATTGGCAAAGCGGTCAAATTGTCTATGGCGCTGAAGCTGATTTTGAATTTTCAACTACAGAAGGCGGTTATCGGATAGCAGGTCCTGACGGCACCGACTTTGACATGAGCTGGCAAGGATCAGTAAGAGGACGCTTGGGTTACGTACCGACCGAACGTTTGCTGATCTACGGTACCGCTGGCGTGGCTTTTGCAAACCTTGAATATACCTACATCCAAGACGAAACGACTTTCGAGAGTTTCGACGATACCAAAGTTGGTTGGACGGTCGGCGCGGGCGTAGAATATGCGTTCACAGACAATATGACAGCGCGACTTGAGTATCGCTACACCGATTACGGCAGTGTTTCGAATCTGTCGACTGTGGCATTCCCAGGCCTCACATACGATCATGACCCACAATTCCATGCTGTGAGGCTCGGAGTTAGTTACAAGTTCTGATCGGTACTCATCACGATCTTCATACGCCCCGGCTTCGGCCGGGGTTTTTGTTTGCCTAAACAGAAAAAAGCTCGCGTCCTAGTAATGACGGGATAACCTAGATGATTGCGTCACGTTTTGCGAATAGTCGTCCCATCCACGGGCCGCCGCGCTGTGGCGACTCGTAGATATCGAAGTTTCTGGTTCCGTTTCTGGATGGTTCGTTATGTTCTGGAGCCTCCCTCTCTCCTCTAAGCCAAAAGATGACGGCAGGGCTAAGGTAATCTGCTGTGATCCTATGCTGCTCTTTCCAACGGCCTGCATCCGGTACAGATACTTTCCAATTCGGACGCTTACTGTCCATAGATTTTGAAGTCGATATTCAGACCATCGCGGATCAGGTCCGGTCGATTGCTTCAGCGCACTGTTCCGCATAGCGAGTTGTCAGTGTTCCGTTATATTAGGATCCGCTAACTGAAAAATTTGGGCAGACGCATTAACCCGCAGGCTTCGGCCTGCGGTTTTTTCGTTATCCCATCCTGGATGTCCCCGCCCTGCAACCATGCGAGCTTCTCTACGTTGGTGCACAGGGGCTTCTCCAAGGAGAATGTAATGCAGAAAATTCTCATTGCATTGGGCGTTATCGCCCTCACGAGTGCCGCCGCTTTGGCTAGCTCCACAGAAGGTGTGGTAAAAGAATATATCAAGCACACCAAGATA
>Ga0209902_101404_pt1 | contig 11888 bp, 11 predicted proteins | sample FECB27metaG_FD_188304 | JGI IMG/M metagenome (GOLD analysis project Ga0209902, IMG submission 188304) | Cyanobacterial communities from the Joint Genome Institute, California, USA - FECB-27 (SPAdes) (version 2) | ecosystem: Environmental > Aquatic > Thermal springs > Hot (42-90C) > Microbial mats...
CCAGCAGCGCCACCAGTTCGCCGCGCAGCTCCTGCCATTCGCCGGAACCCGGTTGGCCGTAGTCTTGCGTCTGGAACGTGGAAGTCGCGCGGGCCATCGGTCGATCCCAAGCACCTGAAACGGAACAGCTCAGACCCAGTTCGGGCCATGAGCAATCCGGTTACTCTTGGGAAAACATGGTAAAGATCGCGTTAAGCTCAATCGCATTTTGCGAATCGGCGTCAGCGAGCTGTGGAGAAGGCGAGCGGCCAAATCTCTGTCCCCACGCCCGTCTTAAGTGGGATACAAAAGCGGCAAGCTGCTTGTTAGGTAGGGCGCCCAGGAGTTCACGCGTAAGATGACCACCCGTCGCATCATCATCGTCGATGACCACCCGCTGTTCCGCGCCGCGCTGCGCCAGACGCTGGCCGGCGGCGACCCGTCGATCTCGGTTGAGGAAGCGGGCGACCTTACGGCGCTCAGCGCCGCGCTCGAGGCCGATCGCGATTGCGACCTGGTGCTGCTCGATCTCAATATGCCAGGCGTGCGCGGCTTCTCCGGCCTGTTGCTGCTGCGCGCCCAGTACCCCGAAATCCCGGTCATGATCGTCACCGCCGTCGAAGATGGCGGCATCATCCGCCGCGCCTTCGAGCTCGGCGCCTCGGGCTACCTGCACAAATCGGTCGGCCCGGCCGATATCCGCCGGGCCATCGAAACCGTGTTGTCGGGCGAGGTGTTCGTTCCCGAAGGCATGGAGTTCCCGGCCGAGGACAACCAGTCGGCTTTGATGCGGCGGCTCGGCACGCTCACCCCGCAGCAGGTGCGCGTGCTGATGATGCTTTCGGACGGTCTGATGAACAAGCAGATCGCCTACGAGCTCTCGATCTCCGAGGCGACGGTGAAGGCCCACGTCTCCGCCATCCTGCAGAAACTCGATGTCGACAGCCGCACCCAGGCGGTGATCGCGGCGTCGAAGATCGAGGAAGGCCAGTTCGACGAGTTGCTGTCGGGCACCTAAGCGACTTCGTCGCCCTGCCGGCCGCCATTGGCGGTCCACCGCACATTGGCGGAATTCGCGCTCGTTTTGGCAGCAGCTGTCGCCCCGCTGCTGCGTTGATCGTCCTATGGATATCAGCGGAAACCAGAACGAGAGGAAGTCCAATGGCGCGCAAGCTGGTGGTGAGCGTTTACATCTCGCTCGATGGGGTGGTGCAGGATCCCGTCGGCATGGAGAACTCCGGCCTCGGCAACTGGGTTGGTCCCTATAGTCGCGGTCCCGAGGGCGACGAGATTATGCGTCAGGAGCTATGGGCCGCCGATATCGCGCTCATGGGGCGCACCACTTATGAAGGCTTCGCCGCGGTGTGGCCGACACTCGATGACCCCGCTGGCTTCGCCAGGCGGCTCAACGGCATGCCCAAATACGTCGCCTCGACCACGCTGCAGCAGGCGGACTGGAGCAACACCACGGTGCTCGCTCGCGACGTGGCCGGGGAAGTCCGCCGGATGAAGGACGACGGAGGTGGCGATATTCTGGTCTATGGCAGCGCCGGACTGGTGCATTCGCTGCTGCCGCACGGGCTGGTCGACCAGGTACACATGCTGATCTATCCGACCGTACTCGGTCGCGGCACTCGGCTGTTCCCCGCCGACTATGCCGCTCGCTTCGACCTCCGCGACCTCAGGCAGCTCGGCTCGGGCATGGTGCACGCCGTCTACGCGTCGTCTGTGGGCTGACCCGCAGGACGCCATTGGGGCTACCCGCAGCCGCAATGCCGAACGGCTGTATCGGCGGTTGGTGAGCGTGCCGCGCTGCGATATCCTGCTTTGCGATGCCCCGACGATCCGGGAGCTGATTTCGGTCGCGAGGCCAATCAGGGAGGTCGTGGATGCTTCGAACTGCGATTGCAATTGCCGCCCTCATGCTGAGCGCCGGAGGGGCCTGGGCTGAGGGCGATGCGGCGCTCGCCCCGGCGGCGTTCGAGCGATGCGCCGGCTGCCATGCCGTGGGGAACGAGGCGGCCAAGACCGGGCCGTCGCTCAACAACGTGATCGGCCGGCCGGCTGCCACGCTGGAGGGCTTCACCTATTCGCCGGCCATGCTCGAGGCAGGGCAGGCCGGGGTGGTCTGGGATGTCGAGACGCTCAGCAAGTTCATCACCAAGCCGCGCAGCGTGGTCAACGGCTCGAACATGGCGTTCACCGGGCTGCGCAACCCCGACGACGTCGCCAGCGTCATCGCCTATCTCGCGAGGTTTTCCACGCCACCGGCGCAGTAGCGCGCAGTCCGGTCCTAGGCCTCGACCCGTTTCCGGCCGCGCTGGCCCGCCAGCTGGCTGATCGTGGCGCGCAGAGCTGCCGGCTTCACAGGCTTGGTCACCACGGTGATGCCGCGATCCTCAGCCAGCGCCCGCACCGCCGGGCTGCGGTCGGCGGTAACGAGGGCCGCGGGGAGGTGGCCGCCGACATTGTGGCGCAGCCACTCGATGGCATCGAGGCCGGAGGTCTGGTCGAGGTGGTAGTCCATCAGCACCAGGTCCGGCAGCCAGCCGAGCAGCAGCCCATCCTTGTCGATGTCCTTGAGCGAGCGGGCCGAGCGCACGTCGCAGCCCCAGCCGCCAAGCAGCCCTTCCATGGCATCGAGGATGGCGCGTTCGTTGTCGACGCAGAGGATACGCAAGCCGTTAAGGTTGGAGGTCGGTTCGCGCGCCGGACCTTCCTCGGGCATCACCTTGAGCGAGCGATGGTACGGCAGGTAGAGCGAGAAGCGCGAACCGCGCGCCTCCTTGCTCTCGAGCTCCATCGTCAGGCCGAGCGCCGTCACCAGGCGCTTGACGATCGACAGCCCGAGGCCGAGCCCCTGCGCCATCCGGGCGCCATGCTCCAGCCGGCTGAATTCGGCAAAGATCAGCGCGTGCTGGTCCTTGTTGAAGCCGATGCCGGTATCGATCACGTCGAACCGCACCCTGGTGCCACGCAACCGGGCGCCGACCAGCACCCGGCCGCCGGGGCGGGTATACTTGATGGCGTTGGAAACGAGGTTCTGGATGACGCGCGCCGTCAGCGCCCGGTCGCCCACCACGGCGAGCGAGGTATCGACCAATCTCAGGTCGATCTCCTTCTTCAGCGCCAGTGGAGCGAACTCGACATCGACCTTCTTGAGCAGGTCGCGGACCTGGAATGGTGTCGCCGCCGGCTTCACCGCGCCCGCGTCGATGCGTGAGATATCGAGCAACGCCGCCATGATTTCTTCGACCGCGGTGAGCGAGGCTTCGATCGAATGCGCCAACTCGTCGAGCCCGGTGCCGCCGGCGCGCTCCACCAGCGTCGAGGTATAAAGCCGCGCCGCATTGAGCGGCTGCAGCAGGTCATGGCTGGCAGCAGCAAAGAACCGGGTTTTGTCGCGGTTGGCGGCGTCGGCTTTGGCCCGCGCCACTTCGAGCTCCGAGTTCACCCGGATCAGCGCCGCCGTGCGCTCCTCGACCCGGCCCTCGAGCGATTGATTGATGCTGGCAAGCTCGGTCTCGGCATCCACCCGCGCCGTCACGTCGGCAAAGCTGATCACCAGTCCGCCATCGGGCAGGCGCGCCGAGTGGAACTCCAGCACCTGGCCCTTGGCGCCGAGCCGCTGGCTGACCGTGGTGTGCGACTGGGTCAGTGTCTGCACCCGCTGTGCCGCGAGCGAAATCGCGTCGCCGGCGCCGAGATCGCCGCGCCGCGCCACAAACAGCGCCATGTCGTAGAGTGCCGTCCCCGAGCGCATCAGGTCGGCCGGCAGCGCCAGCAGTTCGCCATAGCGCGAGTTGCAGGTGACCAGCCGCAGGTCGCGATCGAACACCGCCACGCCCTGCGGGATATGCTCAATCGCCTGTCGCAGCGATTCCTGTGTCTCGGTCAGCGTCTCGACCATCTCAAATTCCGTGCCCCGCCCCAATATCTGCCCCGGCCCCCGCTGTCGCAAGGCCGCACAAAGTCGGGGCTGTTATCCCCGTTTCTTCAATGGGTGGGCCGGGAACGCTCCGTGTCATCGTCCACAGCGACGCCCGGCCGGCGCAACAGTTGAGTTGCTTTGTCGTCCAAACAGGGAAAAACTCAAGCGAGGGCGCGGCTTGGGTCATCTGCCGCCACGGGGAGGCCGGTCGGCGCCGCCAACCAAGGGGACTTACATGTTCAAGGAATTTCGCGATTTTGCCTTGAAGGGCAACGTCATTGACCTGGCCATCGGTGTGATCATCGGCGCCGCGTTCGGCGCCATCGTCTCGTCCGTCGTCGACGACCTGTTCATGCCGATCATCGGGCTGATCCTCAACGGCATCGACTTCTCGAACCTGTTCCTCGTCATTTCCAACCCCAATAATGTCCCGGTCCCGTCGGTCGCTGCTGCCCGCGCTGCCGGTGTCGCGACCCTCAACTACGGCCTGTTCATCAATGCCGTGGTGAAATTCACCATTATCGCCTTCGTGCTGTTCCTCGTGGTCAAGGGCATCAACCGCCTCCGCAGGTCGGAAGCCGCTGCTCCCGCCGCGCCGCCGGCTCCTACCACCGAAGAAAAGCTGCTCACCGAGATCCGCGACGCCATCAAGGCGCAGAAGTAAGCGCAACCCGCTTATGACGTTTTGGAACGCACGCCGCTTGGCCGGCGTGCGTTTCTCGTTTCTACGCCGTTCGCAGGTCGCCTGAGTTGGATGAACTCTTGGGCAGTTGAGGGCACTCAAAGCCACCCCATGCACGGTGTCACCGTGGATGGGGGAGGGGCCGGTGCCCAACAGAGTGCTATCAGGCGAAATGCCTACCCTGGATAATCCACCTGCATCTCCGGCCGAGCCGCAACGAACTCGGGCAGGTCGCGACATGAGGCGTCGAGCGCTTCGAGCCGCGGGTAGGGGGCGAGGTCGCAGCCGAAGCGTCGGGCATTGGCCATTTGCGGCACGAGGCAGGCTTCGGCAAGGCCAGGGGTCTCGGTGAAGCCGTAGCGGGTCGGGCGTGTCCGACGCGCCAGCGCCGTCTCGAGGCTCTCGAACGCCGTGGCGATCCAGTGCCGGTACCAGCCGTCGATCGCAGCCTCACTGGCGCCGATCGGGCCGGCCAGGTACTTGCGCACCCGGTTGTTGTTGATCGGGTGCACATCCGCCGCGATCAAAAGCGCGAAGGCGCGTGCTTCGGCCCGATCGAATGGATCGGCCGGCAGCAGGGGCGGGTCGGGATAGAGCTCATCCACCAGCCCGATGATCGCCAGCGATTGCGCCACGATCCGCCCGTCGATCTCCAGCGCCGGCATCAACCCCTGCGGGTTGATGGCGCGGTATGCGGGAGAACTGGCCGAGGGCACCGGCACATATTCGTAGCCGATGCGCTTGAGGTTGAGCACGATCCGCACACGCTGGCCGGCGGAGTTCTGGTAGCGGGAATGAAGACGGAGCTGCATGGCGACAAGCTTGGCTGGAGCCGTTGTCACAGTCCAGCGGTTTGGAGACTTGCCAGCTGTTTGCAGACTTGCCAGCGATTTGACAGACTCGACAGCGCCGATATCTTGCGAAGGCAGGGCTGGTGCAGCCCGCCGCTCGCACCCTCACGGGAAAGGTGAATGCACCACCACCAAGCGGGTTTGACCTTCAACGGACAGCCCGTCAGCAATGCGAGCACTGACCCCACGCGCTGTCCGCCAGAGGATCAGACCATGCATTCCTTTCTCGACTCCAAGCATATGGCCAAGGCGCTGCGCCAGGCCCTCGCCGAACGCGGCCAGGAGATTTCGCACTCCGACGCGCTCGAACTGGTCGCCCGCCAGTATGGCTTTGCCAACTGGAACATGCTCGCGGCCCGCATCGAAGCGGCGCAACTGAAGCCGCTGGCCCTGCCGCCTGGCTGGCATGTCGCCGGCCACACCAATGAGGGGAATTATCGCCTTGGCATCGATCCGAAGGCGCCGGGCACCGCCTTGATCGAAAGCCGGCCGGACCAGGACCAGGCGATCGATCGCGCTGCCGGCGAGACGGCGGTGCTGATGCAGTCGATCCTCGCCGACCCCTATCGCGGCAGCCGGCTGCGGCTGACGGCGGAGCTGCGTAGCGAAGCGGCGGAGACCGCGACGCTCTGGATGCGCGTCGATCCGGCCGAGGGGAGGTACCTGCACTTCGACAACCTGCTGCGGCGGCCCGGTGGTCCGCTTGCCGGCACCCTCGGCTGGACCGAGCGGCAGATCGTCCTCGATGTGCCCGAGACAGCGGCAACCATCCACTACGGCTTCTTCCTGCGCGGCAGCGGCAAAGCCTGGGCCCGCCGCTTTGCCCTCCATCCCGTTGGGGTGGATGTCCCGACCACCGAGCCCGGTCCTCGCTACCTGAGCCGCCCAACCAATCTCGATTTCGGCGGCGAACAGCCGGCGGCTTGATCCGGTTGACTTCGTATCGCCGAAGGTGAGACTGAGCGGCAGGCCCGTGCAGCCTGCCGCTCGCACCCTTTGGGGACGGTGAACCGCGCGACTTCATCCTTGTGGTTTGACCTCGGGCAAGCCGTCAGCAATGCGAGCACTGACCCTTCTTGCTGCCCGGTGAAAGGTTCAGACCATGCATAGTTTCCTTGACGCCAAGCAGATGGCCCGTGCGCTGCGCCAGGGCCTTGCCGACAGGCAACTCGAACTCAGCCATTCCGATTGCCTCGAGCTGGTGGCGCTGCAGTTCGGCTTTGCCGACTGGAACAGGCTCGCCGCCCGCATCAACGCCGAGGCCCAGCCGCCCGCGCTGCCGCCTGGCTGGACCCTCACCGGCATCGGCCGGGGCAACGCCTATCGGGCCGGGCTCGATCCCGACCTGCCGGGCGCCATGCACGTCGCCTCGACCAGCCCCAACGACATCGTCGATGTCGATGAGTTCGGCGGGCTGATGCGCACCATCCCCGCCGCCCCCTGGCGCGGCAAGACGGTTCGGCTCGGCGCCGAACTGATGGGCAAGGCCGTGGAGCGCGGCGCCATCTGGCTGAAGCTCGACGCCGCTGATGGGCGCCCGATCAATGTGGCCAATACCCCGGCTCGCGGCGATTTCGGCTGGACCGGCCGCGAAGTGGTGATGGCAGTGCCGGAAACGGCGGCGCTGATCCGCTACGGCTTGCAGCTCGCCGGTGGCGGCGAGATCTGGGCGCGCGGGTTTCGGCTGGAAGAGGTGGCGCCGACAGTGGCGTGACACTTGCGGTGGATGGCCCAGACCCGCCACCCCACCGGTGTCATCCCAGCGAAAGCTGGGACCCATTCATCCACTTGCGTTGCGGCGAGTTGGGTCCCAGCTTTCGCTGGGATGACATCGAGTGTGGTGCGCCTTGGTGCCTCCCTCAGGGGACAAGAAGGCAGAAGCCTCAGCCGCCGGCGCCAGTGAGCGTCAGGTCGCCGCTGATCAGCTTGTTCGAGCTGACCTTGGCGGTCGGGCGTTCGCGTGGCAGCTCGAGGCTGGCCCAGACGCTCACCAGCGCGTGGCGGAGCTCGATGATCATCTCGTCGGTGTGGAGCGGCGTCGGCGTGATGCGCAGCCGCTCCGTGCCCTTGGGCACGGTGGGGTAGTTGATCGGCTGGATGTAGATGTTGTGCTTTTCCAGCAGCATGTCGCTCGCCGCCTTGCAGAGGCGCGCGTCACCGACGATCACCGGCACGATATGGGTGTCGGTCTTCAGCACCGGCAGGCCGGCATCACCAAGGATATCCTTGGTCAGCTGCGCCTGGCGCTGCTGGCCTTCGCGCTCTACCGAGGAGAGCTTGAGGTGCTCGATCGAGGCGCGCGCCGCAGCGCACAGCGCCGGGGGCAGGGCGGTGGTGAAGATGAACTCCGGCGCATAGGAGCGGATCGCGTCGATGATCGCCTGGTTGGCGGCGACATAGCCGCCCATCACGCCAAAGCCCTTGGCGAGCGTGCCCTCGATGATATCGATGCGGCCCATCAGGCCCTCGCGGTCGGCAATGCCACCGCCGCGCGGGCCATACATGCCCACCGCGTGCACTTCGTCGATATAGGTCAGCGCGCCGAATTCCTCGGCGAGGCCGCAGATCTCGGCGATCGGCGCCACGTCGCCATCCATCGAGTAGACCGACTCGAAGACGATGAGCTTGGGGCGCTTGCGATCGACCGACGCCAACAGCTCACGCAGGTGCGCTACGTCGTTGTGACGGAAGATCTTCTTTTCCATGCCCGACTGGCGCACGCCCTGGATCATCGAGGCGTGGTTGAGCTGGTCCGAGAAGATCACGCAATCGGGGAGCAGCCGCGCAATGGTCGAGATCGCGGCCTCGTTGGAGACGAACCCCGAGGTGAACACCAGCGCCGCTTCCTTGCGGTGCAGGTCCGCGAGCGAACGCTCGAGCTCGACCAGCGGCCGGTTGGTGCCGGAAATGTTGCGGGTGCCGCCGGCGCCGACGCCGAGTCGCGCTGCAGTGTCCTGCATGGCCGCGATAGTGACCGGGTGCTGGCCCATGCCGAGATAATCGTTCGAGCACCAGATGGTGATCTCGCGCTGGTTGTCGGCATTATCCCGGAAGATGGCCCGGGGAAACCGCCCGGCAATTCGTTCGAGATCGGCGAAAACGCGATAGCGCTTCTCCTGCCGCAAGGTGTCGACGGCGTCCTCGAAAAACCCGCGATAGTCCATAGTTCCACTCTCGTAGCGCAGGCCTTTCGCCTGCTGGCGACCTCACCGGTCAAGGAGATAGCTATTCCCCAGACCCGGGCATTGACATAGGTCAATTCGCCGCGCGGCGGCTTATACAAGTCATTGGCCGGGCTGCAGCTTGCCGGTGCAGCCTGGAACCATCCTAAACAATGGCGCCTTCGCTGCCAATCAAACAGATGTGCGCAACTCGTCGCATCTGCCTTATCCGACTGGTGATATTCTGCGTTCAGAATGGGTTCAGCGCGATCGTGTCACTCCGCTCGCATTGGCCGTTCGACGTGGGATTAACGGCCCCGATGCCTTTCCGTTGACCCGGTTCCGGCGTCCGCTAGTATCAACCTTACGGAAACAGGGGATCCGCCATGAAGAGCTTCTCTTCGTCCAGCTTCGCCAACGACCATGCCGAGGTGCTCGACCTGGCGCTTGCCGCCGTTAACAAGCATCCGCAGGCGCTGTTCACCGATTTCCAGTGGTTCCTCTACGAGGCGCGCGACACGGTGTTCTTCACCGCCGCTTCGAAGTCGCATTTCGACAAGGAATCGCTGGGCAATCTGGTCGCCGACATGGTGGCGCTGGCCCCGCAGCTGAGCCACGGCTTCGTCGGCGCCCGGCCGGGCCAGCCGTTCCCCAAGCACCTGCTCGATGCCATCACCCATGTCGAGGAAGTCGACGAGTTCGACGGCTATCCCGACAAGTGGGTGTCGAAATCGCCCGATATCTTCGAGCGTGACGACCTGCCGCTGTTCCGCGTCTCCGCCGTGGTCCGCCGCAGCGGACCCGACGAGATGGGTCGCGCCTCGATGATCCAGGTGCGCTCGAGCCACGCACTGCTCGAAGGCTCCGATTCGGCGCTGCTCACCCGCTCCGCCTCCGCCGGCCATGGCGTGATGAGCGATAAATCCAACAAGGTCGGGCTCGGCGCCCGCATCAAGGGCACCCTGCGTGGTTGGGGCATGACCTTCATGTACGTGACCCTCGCCAACATCCTCGCGCCGCCGGACAAACCGTGGGGCTTCAAGACCCTGGCGCTGAAGCGCCACCGGTTGCGGCTGCTCGCCAATAAGCTCGGCGTGCGCCAGCGCTCGCTGATGTTCGCGCTCGTCACCCACGCCCTCAACGGCGAGGGTGAGGACCGGCACATGTCGAAAAAGGTGATCGGCGCCGCCTACACCATGCTCGATGGCAAGCGCCACGATGCCGATGATGATTTCTTCCGCGTCCGGGCGCTCGAAGCCAAGTTCGAGGTGATCGACGATTTCGTCGCCTATGTCCGCAAGGTCGACGACACCATCGACAAGATCGAGAAGAAGGACATCACCAAGTTCCAGGTGATGATGAACTCGATGTTCAAGGCGCTGCGCGGCCTCAACCGCATCGCGCCGTTCCTGCCCGGCAAGCGCTTCTGGCGTTTCAACGGCGGCATCCACATCGTGCTCACCCTGGTGCCGCCGCACCGCACCTACGGCCCGATGACCCATGGCATGATGGAGCCGATCTACTGCGGCGCCTGGCACCCGGCCGCCAATATCTGCACCTTCTGTCCCGGCCGCGAGTACATCACGCTGAACTTCTCGATGGAAACCCGCCACATCGCCAATGTGGAAAAGATCGAACAGCTGCTGCAAAAGGTCGAAGCGATGGACGTCGCCCCGACCGGCAAAGTGATCGTCGAAGACGACACCGTCTGAGCCAAGGCGAGATAGCGCAGATACCCACCGGCCGTCATCCCGGCGAAAGCCGGGACCCACTGCTCGGACGGTCGGTCCGGATGCAACCCCTCCGATCCTTCACAGCAAGGTCGGCACGGTTGTGCCGGTGGATGGGCCTGAGCACTGGGCTCCGGCTGACGGCCGGTGGTTGTCGGCCGGTCGCTGTTGCTGTTGATCGCCGCCACGCGTCACCACCATATCCCGCTTCGGCAGCACCCCGTCCTCGCCGCCCACCATCGGATAGCTGAACAATGGCGCTTGAACTCATCAACCCCAGCGATCTCCCCGTTCCACAAACCTACACCCAGGTCGTTGTGGCCACCGGCAGCAAGTTGGTGTTCATCGCAGGGCAGGAGCCCGAGGATATCCATGGCAAGCTCGTAGGTCGCGGCGATCTGGCGACCCAAGCACGACAGGTTTTCGACAATCTCGGTCGTGCCCTCTCTGCCGCCGGAGCTCGGACCGACCAGGTCACCAGGATCAACATCTATGTCGTCAACTACGAGCGCGACGCGTGCCTGCCGATTATCGAGCAGGCGCGGGTTGCACTGTTCGGCGATCACAAGCCGGCAGATACGGTCCTCGGCGTCGCTACGCTATCACCCGGCTATCTGATCGAGGTCGATGCAATCGCGGTCGTCGATTGACCGTGAGTGGGGACGAGGGCCACTCAGCCCCTGAACCCACCCAGCTTCGCCACCACCATATCGTGGTCCGACAGCACCTCGCCGTCGTCGGCCAGCGACGGCACGATGCGGCTGTCCTCCACCAGCAGCCCGCGCGTCAGGAACCAGTCGAGCTTCCACGTTCCCCGTGGGCTGCGGCTGACCCGGCTCGGGCGCGTCGTAGTCTGGCCGATCGGCCCACCATGCCGTTCGAAGCCGCGGCCATAGGCGTGGGCGAACAGCGTTTCCTTCTCGAAGTCGCCGCCATCGGCGAGCCCGGTATTGAGGTCGCCGCCGATGATCACCGGCGCGGCGCCGGCGAGTTCGTCGATCGCGTCGATGAGGCGCCTCACCTGTGCTTCGCGATATCCAGCATCGCCGCGGTTCTCGAGATGCACCGACACCGCATAGAGCGGCCCCTCGGTCGTCTCAACCGCCGTTGCGATGGCGCAGCGCGTGCCCACCCGGCGGGCCGGACTTTCCGGCGTGAACCAGTGCCCATGCGGCTCGAGCCGGATCATCACCGGCGCCTGCAACGCCGCCTTCGACAGCAGCGCGTTGCCGTGAAAGCCATGGCGGTTGAAATCGTCTTCGCAGAACTCGAGCTCCACTTCGGCGCCGAGCTCCAATTCGAGGAATTCGACCCCGAAGGCGTAGTTCATGCCGAGTTCGACCGCGATATCACGTGAGGTGTGCCGCTGGCCGGTGCGCGCCATGCCGTTGTCGACTTCCGACAGCAGCACCAGTTCTGCGCCCTCGCGCTGCAGCACCGCGGCGGACTTCTCGACATTGTAGCAGCGCTCAAGGTTCCAGGCGGCGACGGTCAGCGGGAAGGCCAGCACGTCGCCGCGCGCGGCGACCGGCACTTCGACGCGCTGCAGGCAGG
>Ga0209902_101405_pt1 | contig 11877 bp, 17 predicted proteins | sample FECB27metaG_FD_188304 | JGI IMG/M metagenome (GOLD analysis project Ga0209902, IMG submission 188304) | Cyanobacterial communities from the Joint Genome Institute, California, USA - FECB-27 (SPAdes) (version 2) | ecosystem: Environmental > Aquatic > Thermal springs > Hot (42-90C) > Microbial mats...
GTCGCGGGTGCCGCTGTTCGGCGGCTTCCTCGGGCTGGGTTTGCTGCTGCTGGCGCTCGGCGGGATGTGGTACCGCGAGGGGCGGTAGCCCCTCTAAATCAGTCAGCGCAGACGGTTGTCTTCCATCATTTGCAACTCGCGACGTCGCGAGCCGTCGCTGTCGGCGAGCCGCAGCCGTGCGATCTCGTCCTTGCGCGCGGTCAGCTTGGCCGGCTTGACCAGCGGCACGGGCACCTTGACGGCTGAAATCTTCGGCCTTCTCGTGAACATCATGGCTTGTCCTCGCATGGGGAATGCAGTCCGCCGCGAAGGACCAACGGTCCTGCGGGAAAGCAACTGCCAATTGTCTGCTAGTGCTGAAACCGTATCAGCATTCCATGCTCGCCGCCATACGGGCGGCATCGAAATAAATATAGGAATAAAACCTATCTTGTAAAAAGCACCTTACATAAACCGTAATTAAGGTGTAGACGTAATCTATCGTTTTTTGGGCCAGCTTGGCTATCGCGGCGTCAGAGGTTCTCGACCCGCCAAACTCTTTCCAAATAGTCGATCTATTGATGTGCGGCAATACTTGCCGCGCGACGACTTTTCTCATTCGAAAGATACTCACATGAACACTGGAACCGTGAAGTTCTACAATGGCCAGAAGGGCTTTGGCTTCATCGAGCAGGCCGGCGGCGGCAAGGACGTTTTCGTCCATGTCAGCGCGCTCGAGCGTGCCGGCTTCTCCGGCCTGGCCGAAGGCCAGAAGCTGAATTTCGAGCTGGAGCGCGACAACAAGGGCCGCGAGTCGGCCACCAATCTTCAGCTGCTCTGATTTCATTTGATCGGATCGACGGGGCTGACCACGGATGTACTGGCAGCGCCCATCTGATCCGATCCGAGCACGCTTGAAGCGGGGAAAGCGGGGCATTGCTCCGCTTTTCGTTCATTTCGGGAGGCATCGATGACCGGGCGTACCAAACGTTCAACCGTCCATTTCGACAGGCCGTTCGCCTTGCGCGGGATTGAGGAGGTCCAGCCGGCAGGCGACTACGACATCGACCAGGACGAAGAGATGATCGACGGCATCTCGTGGATCGCCTACCGGCGCGTCGCCACCTACATGCACCTGCCCGCCCGCTCATCCAACCTGCTGACCAGCCAGGTTCTCGCCATCGACTATGCCGAACTCGAAGCCGCGCTGCGGCAGGACCAGGAAAAAGCCGCATGATCAGGTTCACAAAAGGACCGGCTTCGGCCCCACGGGTGGAAAAGCCGTCGCATCGCTTCACCGTCGGCCAGATGGTGCGGATCAAAAGCCGCATCGGCATCGCGGTGAAGGACGCCGAGACCTTCCACGTCAAGGCGACGCTGCCGGCCAAGGACGGCTCGCCGCAATACCGCATCCGCAGTGACCGCGAAAACCACGAACGGGTCACCACGGAAGACAATCTCGAGGGGGTCGAAGCGGTCGCCGAATAGGCCCGCTTCGCAACAGGAAGGACACGACCATGGCCAAGGGCCAGCAACGCAGCAACCGCGAAACCAGGAAGCCCAAGAAGGAGAAGGTCGAGGTCAAAGCCGCATCCGCCTTCGGTTCGCAGGTCAAGCAGGCAGAGACCACTTCCTACAAGGGCAAGCCGAAAGGCTGACCTATCCGCAAAAGCGGCTGGAGGCAGATGTGAATTTCGTCATCGAATTCTATCGCCTGCGCGAGGAAGACGGCGCACAGGCGACGCTCGACAGGGTTTCGCTCGAGGCGCCCGATATCGATGCAGCCGTCGATGTCGCCAGCTCGCTTTTCCATACGCTCGCCATGCCGCAGGTGCCGGACCAGGTTCGCATCTGCGACTGGGGCGGGCGCGAACTTTATGTCGGCCCGGCCTCGGGCATGGAGCCAGCAACGCTGTAGCGGATTGCGATAGTCCGCCTGCCGGCGCCCTGGCTCCGCTTTGGCTCCGGGCATTCGACGTTCGAAAGCCAATTCTAGGCTTTCCGTCCGCTGCGCGGGCCGCTCCTCACTCCTCCGGCTCTGTCGTGAACTGCAGCGGATAACCCTTGGCCTTGCCGGCCTCGGTGGCGCGAGTGGCCTTGGTCTCGGCGACATCCCTGGTGAACACGGCGACGACGCAGACGCCACGCTGGTGGGCGGTGATCATCACCCGGTAGGCCTGATCCTCAGACATATGAAATTCGCCCTTCAGCACCGTGACGACGAAGTCGCGCGGCGTGAAGTCGTCATTGACGAGGATGACCTTGTGCAGCTTCGGCCGCTCGGTCTTGGGACGGAGTTTCGTGCGTGGAGCCGTGGTGGTTTCGGGCATGGCAATCGCGCCTCGTGCTCACCTCGCTCATAGTATGGGATCGATCGCAGCGCGCCGCAACGATCTCGGAACCCGCCGCCCTGCCCGGCCATTGTGCTAGCAGGCGCTGCGAGATCCCCGGAAGAAAAATCGGACGACATTGTAGGATTGGGCAGCAGTCGTTCGTCCTTGCAACGTCATAACACGAGGAGAAGAAGCATGTCTTATGTCGATGGGTTCCTGCTCGCCGTGCCGAAAGGCAAGATCGAGGCCTACAAGGAGATGGCGCGGCTCGGAAGCGAGGTCTGGAAGGACCACGGCGCAATCGCCTATGTCGAGTGCCTGGCCGACGACGTGCCCTATGGCGAAGTCACCTCGTTTCCCCGCGCGGTGCAGGCCACCGACGACGAGATTGTCGTCTTCTCATGGGTCGTCTACCGCTCGCGCGAGGACCGCGACGAGATCATGAAGAAGGTGATGGCCGATCCCCGCATGAAAGGCGAGCCGTCGGAATGGCCGTTCGACGGCAAGCGCATGATCTATGGCGGCTTCCAGCCGTTCGTCGAAAGTTGATCACGCTCGAAGTAATGGCGGTTGCCGGCAGCAGCCGGCGGCCGCCCGCTTGACCGCAGCAACCGTTCCGTCAATAACAGCAACCCGCATAGGCTGAATGCGCAACACACTTCGCGCATAGGTAGTCGATGCACGCTGAGATGGAACCGTTCGATGCAGCGCCTTTCGACCTTTGATGTTCCCGCGCGCGACCGCCTGGCCTACCTGCACGATTTCGTCGCCCGCCATGTCGCCGGCCTGCGCTTCCGGCCGGAAGACGCCGACAACTTTGCCTTCGACGTTTCCGCCTATTTCCTCGACGCCGGCACGACCGTCGGCACCGCCTGCTATTCGGCCGTGCTCGGCGAGCGCCCCAAGGACCTGATGGCAGCCGACGGCCGCCAGGATTATTTGATGACGATCCACACCACCGACTATGAGGTGGCGGTGGCAGGCAAGCCGCCCTTGTCGATCAAGGCCGGCGACATCACGTTGCTCAACGAAGCCACGTCGATGGCCTTCGCCTTGCCCAACACGCTGCTGAAGGTGGTGTCCCTGAACGAGGCAAGGCTGGCAGCGCTCGCACCACGCATTCGCCAGAAGGCGTTTCATCATATCCGTGCCGACGCCGCCGGTGCCGGGCTTCTGACCGGTTATGCCGACCTGTTGCGGTCGCAGGCGCCTGAGGGCGAGGCCGGGCGACGGCTTGCCGGCAACCACATCTACGACCTAGCAGCCCTCGTCGTGCAGGGCGCGACCTCGGCCAACACCGAGCCGGTGCGTGCCAGCCTCGGTGCTGCGCGGCTGGAACTGGTCAAGGCCGAGATGCTGCGCCGGGTGACCGACCCGGAGCTTACCGTCACGACGATCGCACGGCGCCAGGGCGTAACGCCTCGCTACATCCAGCGGCTGTTCGAGCAGGAGGGGCTGACCTTCTCCGAATTCCTGCGCGATGCGCGGCTCGACCTCGCCTACAACGCGCTCGATCTTGCCAGCGCCAGCACGGTGTCGACGATCGCCTTCGACGCCGGCTTCAACGACCTGTCGCACTTCAACCGGGCCTTCAGGCAGCGCTTTGGCGCGACGCCGTCAGAAGTGAAGGCAGCAGCACTGCGCCGCTGCCAGTAAGACGCCGCGCGTCCGAACGGACGCACGAAGACCGCCCCACCTCATTGAACCTGTCCATCGGCCCGAAAATCGATCCCGGTTTTCGGGCCGATGCGTTTGCCTCACCAGGCCTGTTCGCTCCAGGCCGCACCTGTTCGCCCCACGCCAAGACGACGTCCCAGCTGTCGTCGTAAATCGGCGCCGTGGCGGACCGATGCATCCGACGGGCGGGGGCGCTCATCGAACGCATGCGAGGCCGGCCATCGCCGGACCGTCGACTGGGCAGAGTCGACGGTCCGCGCATGGCCCGCCCCACGGAGTTCGCGCCTTCTCCAGCGAAATCGAGAGATCCATGAAAAGAGCGATTGCATTGATGATGTGCGGCGTGCTCGCCGCCTGCAGCCAGACGACATCGACGACCAGCACCACGACAACCGCAGGCGCGCCTAAGACGGCGGCGCAGGTGGCCCCCAGGGGCAAGAAGCTGACGGCGGCGCAACGCTGCGAGGAAGCGATGCGCAAGGCAACCCAGGCGCAGACAAATGCCGCCATGCTCGGCGGCGCGCTGTCGATGGTCGGCGGCTTCGGCGGACTTGGCCGCGGCGGCGCGATCGCGGGCTCGGTGGCCTCGGTCGGCGGCTCGCTGATGCAGGCCAAGGCGCAGAACGACGCCGACAAGGCGCTCGATGCGGAGTGCATGGGATGAGCGCCACCCTCAGACGCCGCATCGCCGGCGGCCTGCTGGCGGCGAGCCTGGCACTCGGCGCGCTCGTGCTGCCAGCCCGGGCATTGACGCTAGAGGAGGCCGGTAAGGTGGTGCAGCTGCTTGGCGAACTTGAGCCCGAACTTGGCCGCCTCGCCTATGACGAGGAGGAAGCTGATAGCTGGTTCGACGACGATGCCGGGCTCGAAGGCCGCATCACCAAGGCCGGTTTTACCAGGGAAAGCTGGAAGGAGGCGCTCGGCGCGACCTTTCGCGGCTATCTCGCGACGATCGCCGCCGAACGCTTCGAAGCGACGTTTTCGGGGCTGACGGAAAAGGTCGATGCCAGCGACCTGAACGCCGAGCAGAAGGCTGAGATGCGCAGCTTCGTCGAGGAAAAGATCGCCGAGACACGGGCCCTGCGTGCCGAAGGCGAGCAATATCTCGACGTGGTGCAGCCTTATGCTGTCAGGCTGAACGAGCTGTTGGGCGATGAGGCAGAGTGAAGCTTCTTTCCTTCTCCCCGTTCACGGGGAGAAGGTGGCCCGAAGGGCCGGATGAGGGGCGGCGCCAGCGTCGGAAAGGCATACGCTGCCCCTCATCTGCCTGCCGGCATCTTCTCCCCGTGAACGGGGAGAAGAAAGCTGTCACCGCCTCAGCACCGCACTCAGCACATCACGGATGCCGATCGCGCCGACGAAGCGGGACTGGTCGTCGAACAGCGCCACGGGCGATGTCTGCGAACGGTGCATGGCGAGCATGACCAGCTTGAGCGACGTGCCTGGCTTGGCCCAGAAGACGTGCGAGGCCTCGTCGCCAGACTTGTCGATGTCGTCGACCGAAACCCAGACGGCCGGCTGGCCGTTGCGCTCGGCGGCAGCGACCAGGCCCTGCGCGTCGATCTTGAAGCGCGTCGTCTTGCGCCGGTCGAGCCAGACCCAGCCCTCGCCGGCATCTTCCAGGTCGCGGCGGTCGCGCATGACGTTCCATGCGGTCAGCACCGACAGCGGGTTCACATTGGCGATGAAGTCGCGGACATAGTCGTTGGCCGGGCGCAGAACGATGTCCTCGGGCGGCCCGGACTGGACGATGCGGCCACCCTCCATGATGGTGATGGTGTTGCCGATCTTGAGCGCCTCCTCGAGATCGTGGCTGACGAAGATGATGGTCTTCTTCAGCGTCTTCTGCAGCTGCAGCAGCTCGTCCTGCAGCTTGGTGCGGATCAAAGGATCGAGCGCAGAGAACGGCTCGTCCATCAGCAGGATCGGCGCTTCGGTGGCGAAGGCCCGGGCCAGGCCGACACGTTGCTGCATGCCGCCCGACAGCTCATGGGCGTACTTCTTGGCCCAGGGCGTCAGGTTGACGAGGTCGAGCTGCTTGCCGACCTTTGCCTTGCGTTCGGCGTCCGGCATGCCGGCAAGCTCGAGGCCGAGACCGACATTCTCCTCGACCGTGCGCCAGGGCAGCAGGCCGAACTGCTGAAACACCATGGCGACCTGATGCTGGCGCAGGCGGCGCAAGGTCGCCTCGTCGCAGGAGACGACGTCGACCATCTTGTCGCCGTCCTTGACCATGACCGAACCGCGCGAAACGATGTTGAGCCGGTTGACCGCGCGCAGCAGCGTCGACTTGCCGGAGCCCGACAGGCCCATCAGGACCGAGATCTCGCCCTCGTTGATGGTCAGGTTGGCGCCGGCGCAGCCCAGCACATTGCCGGTCTTTTCGAGGATCTCGGCGCGGGTGGCACCCTTGTCGAGCATGGCGAGCGAAGCGGAGGTGTCGGCACCAAAGACGATGTCGACATTCTTGAAATCGACGGCAACGTTCATTTCTTGCCTCCCACGCCGATGCGCGTCATGCGGTCGAGAACGATGGCGAGCACGACGATGGCCAGGCCCGCTTCAAGTCCGAGGTCGATCTTGCGCGAGCCGAGCGCGCGGTTGATTTCGGTGCCGAGGCCGCCGGCGCCGATAAGCGCGGCGAACACCACCATCGACAGCGACAACATGATGCACTGGGTGAGCCCCGCCATGATCGTCGGCAGCGCCGCCGGCAGCTCGACCTTCCACAGCAACTGGCGCTTGGTCGCGCCGAAGGCCTGGCCGGCCTCGATGATCGCGGTGGGCACCGAGGTGACGCCGAGATGGGTCAGGCGCACCGCCGTCGGGATGACGAAGATGATGGTGACGATCAGGCCGGGTGCGTTGCCGAGGCCGAACAGGGTGAGCACCGGGATCAGGTAGACGAAGGTTGGCAGCGTCTGCATCAGGTCGAGGACCGGCAACATGATCCGGTAGACCTTGGGCTTGTGCGCGGCCCAGATGCCAAGCGGCACGCCGATGGCCATCGAGGCGGCAGCGGCCGCGACGACCAGCACCAGCGTTTCGACTGTCTGCTTCCACAGGCCCTGATTGATGATGAATAAGAGGCCGAGCGCAACGCCGATTGCCAGCGCCCGCGAGCGCTGCAGGTACCAGGCAAGCAGCGCGACCAGCGCTACGACAGCGACCGGCGGCAACAGCAGGAGCCCGTCGACGAGCCCGTCGAGCAACAGGTTGAGCCCGTTGGAAAAGCCGCGGAAGATGGCGTTGAAATTGTCGGTCAGGAAGGTGAAGAACGCCTTGCCCCACAGGCCGATCGGAATCTTGTAGGCGGCCAGCAAGTTCGATACCGGATCCATCTGTCCCCTCTCTATTGCTTTCGCAGGCACCGGTCGCGCCGGCGCTTCTCGCTTAACTTGATACGAAAAAGGGCAGCTGTCTCGCTTCGCTGCCCTTCATCATGTCATTTGCAGGCAGGGATGCCGGCTTAGCTCGCCAGCGCCGCCTTCACCGCAGCCGTTGCGTCGCCGCCGTCGAAGGTGGTGACGCCGTCGAGCCACTTGGTGGCGGCATCCGGATTGGCCTTGAGCCAGCCCTTGGCGACATCGTTGGCGTTGCCGCCCTTGAGGATGCCGTCCATCATGGTGCCTTCCATCTCAAGGTTGAACTTGAGGTTGCCAAGGAACTTGCCGACATTCGGGCACTCGGCGACGTAGCCCTTGCGGACGTTGGTGCTGACGGTGGCAGCGCCAAAGCCCGAGTCACCCATGCCGTCGAGATAGGCGATCTTCATCGCGCCCATGACAGGATGCGGCGTCCAGCCAAGGAAGGCGATCCACTCGTTCGACTTCATCGACTGCTCGGCCTGGGTCAGCATGCCGGCTTCCGACGATTCGACCAGCTCGAAGCCGGTGAGATTGTTCTCGGGCTTGGAGATCATGTCGAGGATGATGCGGTTGCCGTCATTGCCGGCTTCGATGCCGTAGATCTTGCCGCCGAACTTGTCCTTGAACTTGCCGAGATCGGTCAGCGTCTTGACCCCGCCTTCGGCGACGTAGCTCGGCACGACGATGCCGTAGCCGGCGCCGGACAGATTCTCGCCGATGGTCTCGACCGAGCCGTCGGCGACATATTCCTTGATGTCGGCGGTCATCGACGGCATCCAGTTGCCGAGGAAAACGTCGAGATCCTTGTTCTTCAACGAGGCGTAGGTGACCGGCACGGAGAGCTGGATCACCTCCGGCTCGTAGCCCAGTGCGGTCAGAAGCACCGAAGCGACGCCGGTTGTGGCCTGGATGTCGGTCCAGCCGACATCGGACAGACGCACCTTCTTGCAGCTTTCGGCATCGCCCGCAAAGGCGGCACCGGCAGTCATGACCGCCGACACGCCGACTGCGGCGGCGAGTAGTTTCATGCGCGACATATGGAATCTCCCATTCGTATTTTTGACGGCAACGCGGTATTGTTGTTGTTCGTCTTTGTCGCGAGCCAAACACCATTTTCCTTTGGATTCAAGTGACATGACGCAACGACAGACGCCGCCGGCTGATCCATCAGCGACATCGCAGAGGTTTTTTGCGGTGGATGGCAGGGCTGGCCCCTCCCCGCGCCCAACGGCTTCTGATTAGAAGAACCATGGCCAAGCTCTATTTTCATTACGCCACGATGAATGCCGGCAAGACGACGATGCTGCTGCAGGCGTCCTACAACTACCGCGAGCGCGGCATGACGACGATGCTGTTCGTCGCCGGTCACTACCGCAAGGGCGACACCGGCTACATCTCCTCGCGCATCGGGCTGGAAGCCGGTGCCGAGATGTTCCGCGGCGGCGACGACCTCTATGCCCGCATCGCCGAGCATCACCAGCACACCACAGTGCACTGCATCTTCGTCGACGAGGCGCAGTTCCTTGAGGAAGAGCAGGTCTGGCAGCTGGCGCGCGTCGCCGACAGGCTGGGCATACCCGTCATGTGCTACGGCCTGCGCACGGATTTCCAGGGCAACCTATTCTCCGGCTCGCGCGCGCTTCTCGCCATCGCCGACGACCTGCGCGAGGTGCGCACCATCTGCCGCTGCGGCCGCAAGGCGACGATGGTCGTGCGGCTCGGCCCGGACGGCAAGGTCGCCCGGCAGGGCGAACAGGTGGCGATCGGCAAGGACGTCTACGTCTCGCTCTGCCGACGCCACTGGGAAGAGGAAATGGGCCGCGCCCAGCCCGACGACTTCATCGGATTTGCCACGCCAGGCTAAGTGGCTTCGGCTTAATTGCTTTCGCCTGCCACTGCTTGTCTTTCAATCGCAAGATGCGCCACATATATTCGGCGCCACTGTCCCGCATTCGACACCGGAGGAACGTATGGCAACGCTGCAGAATTTCGATGCCGAGATCGCCAAGACCAAGCAGGTCGTGGAGGACATGCGGAGCAAGATCGAGCAATCGGGTACCGTGCTCGACAAGATCGCCACGACTGACGCCAAGATCGGCGCCTCCGATTTCGACATCGAGAATGCGCGCATCCAGGATGTGCTCAAGCAGCAGAAGGTGATGGAAGGCAACATCGCCGACCTGATCATCGGCCTGGAAGACGCCACCAACGTCTTCGGCTCGGAATTCGAGAGCATGAAGAGCTTCACCGGCTGGGAAACCTTCGTCGGCATCTTTTCCGATTCCAGCAAGCAGCGCATGCGCACCGACCGCGTCCGCAACATGTCGTTGGCCGGAAACCTGCAGGAACTGCTGGTCAAGTCGGACACCATCGTCGGCATCCTGAAGGCGCAGAAGCAGGTGCTCGACGAGCGCTACAAGACTTCCGAGGCCAGCCTTTCCCAGGTGATCGAGCGCCGCAAGGTGACGATGTCCAACCTCGAAGCGACCCAGAAGCGCATCGAGGAGCTGAACCCGCTGCTGCTCGACATCGAAAACAAGATCGCGGCCTCGACCAGCCAAAAGGAGCGCACCGAGCTTGAATCCGAGCGCTCCAAGCTCGCCACCGAATACAACGAGAAGCAGGCCAAGGAGCAGGAGATCCTGGCCGAAAGCCAGACGCTCGAACGCTACACCTCGATGTTCCAGACCTTCGTCGATTCGTTGAACAACCAGATCGCGGCTCAGGCGACGCTGATCAACAAGCTGACCATCGATACCGAGCAGCGCATCGTGCTCTACAAGGCGCTCGAAGACTCGCTGAAGACAGCCGCACAGCAGGACGTGGCCCACAAGATCAACACGCTGGGCTCCAAGGTCGACAACACCGCCGAGGAGACGATGGCCGGCATCGGCGCTGCCGCCCAGAAGCACATCGGCGACCTGCTCGAACTGCACGAGAAGAACATGGTGGCGACCGCCGACATCCAGCGCCGCAAGAAGCTGGCCGACGACGCGTTTGCCCGCCGCTTCGACGAGGTGCTGAAGAAGCACAATGCTTCGGATTACGTGCAGAGCTGAGGCGGCAACATAGATAAAGCTTCGCGCTCTATGACACCCCCCTCTGTCATGCCGGACATCTCCCCCGCAAGGCGGGAGATCAGCAGTAACCTCCGCCTCGCCCATTCTCGAACGTTCAGGATTGGCCGAGGCCGTACTGAAGGCCAATCTCCCCCATTGCGGGGGAGATGTCCGGCAGGACAGAGGGGGGTGGGACAGAACGCAAGCACAGCAGGCACGGCAGCATGACCCCCACCGACGATCCCGCCGTCCGCTATTTCGACGCAATTGCCGCCGCACTCAGTGGGCTTGAAATCTTCATGCGCGACGACCGCTCGCCGCTCTACCGGCACGGCATCGTGGCCAAGGTGGCGGCTGCCTACATCGCGCGGCTGGAACGCTCCTTCGCCTGCTGGCGCAACCGGCTCGGCTTCATGGAGACGTTCAAGATCAGTCGCGCCGAAAGCGGCTTTCCGGTGTTCCAGAATGTGCTCGAACTGGAAAACGACCGTAAGACGGCGGCACAGCGGCTGGCCAGCATCCCGCCGCCCGGCGAACTGCGCGAGGAGATGGCCGACTTCATCCTGCGCCACAAGGAATTTCCCGAGGCGCTGCAGCGCTCGATGGCCGAGCGGCTCTATCTAGAAGACGTCAAGGACGGCTCGACCTTCTCGCCCTTCATCCTGGCGCAGACCGCCAAGGTGTCTGTCAATCCGAAGTCGATGCGGCCTTATTATCTCGTCCACTGGGGCAGCTTCGACGGTACCGCCAACCTGCCGCTGATCTACATGGCGACCGTCGAGGATTCGTCGGAGGCAATGGTCGAGCAACTGGTCGACGCCGAAAGCGGCAAGCTCAACGAGCGGATCGAGATCCCGCTGCCTGTCGACGGCCTGCTCAATCCCGACCTTGCCCACCGCTTCGACGACTTCACCGAGAAGAACTCAGCCTATTCGCTGTCGCCCCTGACGGTGGCGACAAACCTCGACAAGGATTTTCCCGAGCTGCACCCCAAGCAGCTCAGGCGCATGGTGCTGGGCCCGTTCTATTCGGCCGGCATCACCGAGCACAATTCGACCGTGAGCGAGGTGCTGTCCAAGGTGCGCAAGGCCGAGAATGCGTGGCTGCTGACCTGGACCATCCAGGAGGTCTATTCCAAGGCGGAAAAGCCCGGCCGCAAGGGCCTGTGGTCGAGCGAACCGTCGAGCGAGGAGTTCTTCATCAACACCGACGATCTCGAAGCCGCGCGCCAGGGTGTGTCGAGCTACGAGAAACACGCGCTGATCCCGCACGAGGCCTACCAGGCGCTTTATGCCGCCGGCGAAGCCGAGAAGATTTTTGCGGGCTACAAGGTGCACATCCTGTCAAAGGGGCAGGTGATCTCGGATGTGTAGCGCGCGATCGGCTTGGGTTGGCGCAGCCCCTCACCCTTACCCTCTCCCCGTGAAGAACGGGGAGAGGGAGGCGTCGACGGTGCGGCCA
>Ga0209902_101406_pt1 | contig 11873 bp, 7 predicted proteins | sample FECB27metaG_FD_188304 | JGI IMG/M metagenome (GOLD analysis project Ga0209902, IMG submission 188304) | Cyanobacterial communities from the Joint Genome Institute, California, USA - FECB-27 (SPAdes) (version 2) | ecosystem: Environmental > Aquatic > Thermal springs > Hot (42-90C) > Microbial mats ...
CCTCTACATTGCGGCCTTCCAGCAAGATCGGCGCCTTGTCGGCAGGTGGCGACTTGCGACCGGTCGGCTCGGCCGCCAGCAGCATCTTGGTGTAGTCGTGCTGCGGGTTGGCAAACAGTTCGTCAGCCTTGCCCTCCTCCACCACCTCGCCGTAACGCATGACATAGACACGGTCGGCAAAGCGCCGGACGATCCCGAGGTCATGGGTGATGAAGACGATCGCCATGCCGAGCTTGCGCTGAAGTTCCGCAAGCAGCATCAGGATCTGCGCCTGGATCGTCACGTCGAGCGCTGTGGTCGGCTCGTCGGCGATCAGGATGTCGGGGTCGTTGGCAAGGGCCATGGCGATCATCACGCGCTGGCGCTGGCCGCCCGACATTTCGTGCGGGTAGGATTTCAGGCGCCGCTCCGGGTCGGGAATCTTGACCAGTTCGAGCAGCCTGAGTGCTTCGGCGCGCGCCTCCGCACCACTCAACCCGCGATGCTTGCGGATCGGTTCCATCAGCTGGTTGCCGATGGTGTAGAGCGGATCGAGCGAGGTCATCGGTTCCTGGAAGATCATGCTGATCTTGCGGCCACGGACCTTGTTGAGTTCCGATTTACCGAGTGTCAGCAGGTTCTTGCCACGATAGTCGACAGCGCCGGTGGCCTCGCCGTTGGAGGCTAGCAGGCTCATCGCCGCCATCATCGTCTGGCTCTTGCCGGAGCCGGATTCACCGACCACGGCAACAGTCTCGCCGGCGTCGACGTGTAGGTGGATGCCCTTCACCGCCTCCACCACGCCATCGAGCGTGCGGAAGCGGACGCGCAGGTCCTTGACCGAAAGGATTGTTTCTCCAGCCATCTCACCTGTCCTTCGGATCGAGAGCGTCACGCAGGCCGTCGCCGATGAAGTTCAGCGCAAACAGCGTCGAGACCAGGAAGAAGGCCGGGAACAACAGCAGCCAGTTGGCAGTACCGATGTTCTTGGCACCGACAGAGATGAGCACGCCCCAGCTCGTCATCGGCTCCTGCACGCCGAGCCCCAGGAACGACAGGAAGCTCTCCAGGATGATGACCTGCGGCACCAGCAGGGTCATGTAGATGACCACCGGCCCGAGCAGGTTGGGGATGACGTGACGCTGCACGATGCCACGCGAGCGGACGCCGAGCGCTTCGGCTGCCTGCACATATTCCTGCCGGCGGATCGACAAGGCCTGGCCACGCACGATGCGCGCCATGTCGAGCCAGAGCACCGCCCCCACCGCTAAGAACATCAACACGAAGTTTCGTCCGAAAAAGACGACCAGCATGATGACGAAGAAGATGAAGGGAAGCGAATAGAGCACGTCGACGATGCGCATCATCACCTCGTCGGTCTTGCCACCCATGAAGCCGGCGGTGGCGCCGTAGACGACGCCGATGACCACGGCGACGATGCCGGCCAACAGGCCGATCGCCAGCGAGATGCGGCCCGCCATCAGCGTTCGCGACAGCAGGTCGCGGCCGGTGTTGTCGGTGCCGAAGAGGAAGTACTGCTGCTTGATCGTGGCGCTCATCACTGCTGTTAGCCCGTCGGCGGACGTGCTCTCGAGCTTGCCGTTGTCGAACGTGTCGGAACGGTCGAGGTAGCGGATGTTGCGTTCGTCGAGCGGCTTGGCCGACGTCACGGTGATGAACACCCGTTCGCCCTCCTGACGCCATTCCTTGACGTCGACCCGCATACGCTTGACGGCGTCTGTCATGGCGGTTTCGATCATCTCCGGCTTTGGATAGGCCGAGAGACTTGGCGGCGTCCTGACATAGTCGGCATAGATCGTCGTGTACTGATGCGGCACGAAGAACGGTCCGACGATGCAGACGGTCGCCATACCGATCAGGTAAAAGAGGCTGAACATCGCAGCCTTGTTGGCCTTGAGGCGTGCCCAGGCATCACCCCAGAGCGATCTGCCGACGACAGGCGCGGTCATGGCTGTATCAGTCATAGCGCACCCTCGGATCGAAGAAGGCATAGAGAATGTCGACGATCAGGTTGAATGCGATCGTAAACATCGCAATCACCACCACCGTGCCCATCACCAGCGTGTAGTCGCGGTTGAGCGCGGCATCGACGAAGTAGCGGCCAATTCCGGGGATGGCGAAAATGGTCTCCACGATGATCGAACCGGTGAGCAACGCCGCCGCTGCCGGGCCCGCATAAGACACGATGGGCAGGACAGCGCCTCTCAGCGCATGCTTAACCACCACCGACCAGTCGGAAAGGCCAAGCGCACGCGCCGTTCTGATATGATTGGAGCGCAGGGACTCGATCATCGAACCACGCATCAGGCGCGCCACGATGGCGATCTGTGGCAGCGACAGCGTCAGGATCGGGCCGATCTTGTTGATCCAAGCACCGTCCCCCCAGCCGCCGATCGGCAGCAGCTTCCAGGTCAGGCCAAACAGCAGCTGGATGACGGGGGCAATGACGAAGGTCGGGATCGTGCTGCCAGCAGTGGCAAGTGCGATGACCGAATAGTCGCCAAGCTTGTTCTGGTTGAGTGCTGCGACGATACCAAGCACCGTGCCAACGGCAAGCGCCAGGACCAGAGCTGACAGGCCAAGCTGGACCGAGATCGGCAGGCCATTGGCAAACAGCTCGGTGACGGTGAAGTCGGGCAGGTTGTAGCTGGGCCCGAAGTTACCGTGCAGCAGGTTCTTGAGATAGTTGACGTATTGAAGCCAGATCGGATCGCTGAGACCGAATTGTGCTTCGAGGTTGGCCTTGATCTCTGGACTGAGACCGCGCTCCTGATTGAATGGGCCGCCTGGGGCGACGCGGATCAGGAAGAAGGCCAGCGTGACGATGACGAACATCGTCGGGATGGCGGTCAGAAGCCGCCTGAATACATAGAGAAACATAGCTACCACGCCTTCGCAGGTTAGCCGGGACCGCCGCCCCCTTTTTCAGGGGGCAGCGGCAGAGCCGGGACTAGTCCTTGCTGACGAAGCGCGAAGGATGAACGTCCATGACGTTCTCGTCGAAGCCCTTGATCTTCGGCGAAACGAGGTTCTTGTAGCTATAGTAGAGCAGCGGGATCTGGCCGACATCGTCGATCAGGATGCGTTCTGCTTCTTCGAGGTCCTTGAGGCGGAGCTCCGGCTTGCCGCCATCGGCAGCAGCCTTGTTCATGGCCTCTTCAAACTTCGGGTTGTTGAAGTTCGAGTAGTTGTTGCCGGAAGCCTTACGCGAAATGCCGAGGAAGCTTTCCGGATCCTTGTAGTCGGCGATCCAGCCAGCGCGAGCGACGTCGAAGTCACCCTTCTGCTCCAGGTGACCGTAGTGGGTCTTGGTGTCGGTGTTGAGCAGGGTCACCTCGATGCCGAGCGGCTTGAGCTGTTCCTGGATGGCAACCGCGGTGTTCTTGTGGTTCTCCGACGTGTTGTAGCGGATTTCCATCTTCAGCGGCTTGTCAGGACCGTAGCCGAGCTTTTCGAGGACCTTCTTGGCTTCGTCTTCACGGTCGATCTGCGACATCTCGGCGAACTTGGCCAGCGACGACTTGTAGCCGTCGATGCCCGGAGGCACCATCGAATAGCCGGGCAGCATCGAATTCTGCCAGACCTTCTCGGCCAGGAAGTCGCGGTCGATTGCCATCGAGACGGCGTTGCGCAGCTCGACATTGTCCCACGGCGCCTTGTCCGTCTTGATCGCGTAGTAGTAGGTGCCGAGATAGGCGCCGATAAGCAGCTGTTCGCCGAACTTGGCCTTCAGGTCAGCCATCTGCTCGGTCGGGATATCGTCGTTGGAGTCGAGCTCGCCGGCCTCGAAGCGCTTGATGGCGGTCGAGCGGTCTTCCGTCGGGAAGTAGTTGACGGCGTCGAGCTTCACATTGGCCGCGTCATGGAACTTCGGGTTCTTGAGCAGCTTGATGTGATCGTTCGGGACGAACTCAGCCAGCGTGAACGCGCCGTTGGAAACCAGGTTGCCCGGCTTGATCCAGTCGGCGCCGAGCTTGTCGATGGCAGCCTTGTTCACCGGATAGGTGGACTGGTGCGTCAGCATCTCGAGGAAGTAAGGGGTCGGCGACTTCAGGGTCACTTCGAAGGTGTTGGCATCGACTGCCTTGACGCCGAGTTCTTCGGGCTTGGCCTTGCCGGTGTTCACTTCTTCGGCGTTCTTCACGACGTAGAGCATCGAGGCGTACTCAGCGGCGGTTGCCGGATCCTCGAGGCGACGGAAGGAGTAGACGAAATCGTCAGCGGTAACCGGGCTGCCATCCGACCAGGTGCCGCCCTGGCGAAGCTTGAAGGTGTAGACGGTGCCGTCATCCGAAACGGTCCAGCTCTCGGCTGCACCCGGAATGACTTCGGCATTCTTGTCCTGCATTACCAGACCTTCGAACAGGTCGCGCAGGATATGAGCTTCGTAGACGGTCGATGTCTTGTGCGGATCAAGCGATTCCGGATCGGCCGAATTGCCGCGATTAAAGACGACCTCCGCAAAGGCCGGAACGGACAACGCTCCAGCAGACAGCGCAAGCGTCGTAGCGAACACTGTCGCTTTCAGCATGTTCTTCAGCATGTGTTACTTCTCCCAAATAGGCGTGTTCCCCGTAAACACGGCCTCGCCTGGTTAGCGCCCGAATGCCGGATGTTTCCGGTTTCGTTGAGCGAGCCGGCAGCTCCCTACCGCCAGCGGTGGCTGACACTAGACACGACAATTTTTATTTTCAACACGACTCGTGCTCACCTAAAGTCAACTTGAGCGAGTTCAAACAAAGCGCCCGATAAAGTAATCGAGCGGGGCCAAGGTGATACGGTCTTTTTCGAATTCGCCCAAAGCTCCGGGAAACGGGACCGGGTCCAGGCCACCAAGCCTTGCCGGAACTGGCAATGAGGCCGCTTTTTCGGAAAAGTTGAAGACGCATAGCAGCCGTTCGGCCCCCTCCTCGCGCACGAAAGCGAGCACGTCACCCTCAGTTTTCAGCAATGCAATCGAGCCGTGGATAAGTACCGGAAGCGTCCTTCGGGCCTCAAGAACCGCCCTGTAACGACACAGAACTGATTCCGCATCGCGCTGCTGGCGGTCGACCGCGAGCGCACGATGGGCAGCCGAAATCGGCAGCCAGGGTTTGCCATCCGAGAAACCGCCCTGCTCTGCCTGGGCCTCCCAAACCATCGGCGTACGGCATCCGTCGCGGCCTTTGTAGCCCGGCCAAAAGCGGATGCCGTAGGGATCGCGGAGGTCTTCGAAGGCGATCTCCGCCTCCTCCAGGCCAAGCTCCTCGCCCTGGTAGATGCAGATCGAGCCACGCAGGCAGGCAAGCAAGGCAATGGAGAACTTGGCCACCGCCTCCGGGTCGCCACCAGGCCTCGTCCAGCGCGTCACATGGCGGATCACGTCGTGGTTGGAGAATGCCCAGCAGACCCAGCCGTCCGTCACCGCGGTCTCAAAATCGGCGATGCATTTGTGGACGTGAGCGGCGGAGAATTTCGGGCCAAGCAGGTCGAATGTATAGCACATGTGCAGCTTGTCGCCGCCCGCCGTGTAGGCCGCCACCGTCTGCAGCGAGCGCTCACCATCTCCGACCTCGCCCACCGAACTGCGATTGCCATATTCGTCGAGCAACGCGCGAAACCGCTCGAGGAATGCGATGTTCTCCGGCCGCGTCTTGTCGAACAGATGGTCCTGGTACTCGTAAGGATTGGCTTCCTCGTTCTCGCCGGCAATGCTCTTGGCCAAGGGCGGGTTGTCGCGCAGCCATTTGTCGTGGACGTAGAAATTCACCGTATCGAGCCGGAAGCCATCGACGCCGCGATCGAGCCAGAAGCGCACCGTTTCCAGAAGTGCGTCCTGCACCTGAGGATTGTGGAAATTAAGATCCGGCTGCGAAGCAAGGAAGTTGTGCTGATAATACTGCTTGCGCGTCGAATCCCACTCCCAGCCCGGACCGCCGAAGATCGACAGCCAGTTGTTCGGCGCGGTGCCATCTGGCTTGGGCTGCGCCCAGACATACCAATCGGCCTTGGGATTGTCGCGGCTGGACCGGCTTTCGACAAACCAGGGATGCTTGTCGGAGGAGTGCGACAGCACCTGGTCGATGATGATCTTTAGCCCGAGGCGGTGCACCTCTGATATCATCGCATCGAAGTCGGCAAGCGTGCCGAACATCGGATCGACGGCGCAGTAGTCCGACACGTCGTAGCCCATGTCGGCCATAGGCGACTTGAAGAAGGGCGACAGCCAGACCGCGTCCACACCCAGCGAAGCAATATGCGGCAGGCGCCTGGTGATGCCGGCAAGATCGCCGCTACCATCACCGGTGCTGTCCTGGAACGAGCGCGGATAGACCTGGTAGATGACGCAGCCGCGCCACCAGTCGGCACCAGATCCGGCTTGCTGCGTCATGGCTAATCTCCCTGGCTCACGGCCTGAGGCCGTTCTATCGCAAATGAAACACTGCGCGCCGGCACGCCGAAGCGCCCACCCCCCGAAACCGATCCGTCCAGAGCCGGACGCCATTCGAAAGCCGAACGCACTGGCAAGGCAAAATGCACATCACGCCGCGAGCCATTGATCATGACTGCAAACCGGCCGCCGGAAGCGTCACCATTGCCCAGCAGCATTGTCAGCCGGTGGCGGTCGGGTTCATGCCAATTGGCGTCGCCCATCGCTCGACCGGCCTCGGTCAGCCACTCGACATCTGCAATCTGCGAGCCATCAACGGCCAAACCTCGCAGGAAATCCAGTTGCGCCAGCGCTGGCAACTCTCGCCTCAACTTGCCAAGAGCGGCGACAAAGTCCTCCAACGCAACGTCACGCTCGGCCCAGTCGAGCCAGGTCATTTCGTTGTCCTGGGCGTAGGCGTTGTTGTTACCGCGCTGGCTCCGGCCGAACTCGTCGCCGGCCGTCAGCATGATGGCGCCGCGCGAGGCAAACAGCGTCGCCAGCAAGGCGCGGATGTCGCGATTGCGCTCGGCTGATATCTCGGGATCGCCGCTCTCGCCCTCGACGCCGTTGTTCCACGAGAAGTTCTCGTTGTGGCCGTCGTGATTGTGTTCGCCATTGGCCTCGTTGTGCTTGCGCTCGTAACGAACGAGGTCGGCGACCGTCATGCCGTCATGGGCGGCGATGAAGTTCACGGTCCGCGTTTGCGCACCACCGCCAAAGATATCCGACGACCCCGCAAGCCGTGTCGCCAGCGCGCCCATCATACCGCGATCGCCGCGCCAGAAGCGCCTGACGTCGTCGCGGTAGCGGTCATTCCATTCGAGAAATTCCCGGGGAAAGCCGCCGAGCCGGTAGCCGTTGTGGCCGATGTCCCAGGGTTCGGCGATCAAGACGCGGTCGCCGATGATGGGGTCCTGCCGCATCGCCTGCAACAAGGGCGCGTCGGCGCTGAACTCGCCATCGACCCGCCCGAGCACGGGCGCGAGATCGAAGCGGAACCCGTCAATGCCGGCGTGGACGATGAAATGCCGCAAGCTGTCGAGCACCAGCTCCCGCGCAACCGGGTGGTCGCAGGCAAGCGTATTGCCGGTTCCAGTGTCATTGGCGTAACGGCCGGGGTCATCGACCGCCGGGCGATAATAGGCGCCATTGTCCACGCCGCGCAGCGACAGCGTCGGTCCGAGTTCGTCGCTTTCGGCGGTGTGGTTGAAAACCAGATCGAGGATGACGCCGATGCCGGCGGCATGCAGTGCTGCCGTCGTCTCGCGCAGGTCGGCCATGCCGCCAGGCGCCAGGCGTGGGTCGAGCGCCATGAAGGTCACCGGATTGTAGCCCCAGGCATTGGTGAGGCCGAGGCGAGGCAAGTGGCGCTCGTCCATCGTCGCCGTCACCGGCATCAACTCGACCGCCGACACGCCGATCTTCAACAAATGTTCGATGATCGCGGGCTCGGCGAGCGCCCGGATCGTGCCACGCAGGCGCTTGGGCACGTCGGGATGCCGCATGGTGAAGGCGCGCATCGGCACTTCGTAGATCAGGCCGCCCGGCCTGAACGCCGGCGCTGCGTGCGGCACGATGGGCAGCGTCTCAGCCACCGCCTTGGGCATCAGGCCGGCACTGTCGCCGCCCTGCCCCCTCGGGGGCGCAAGCCGGACATCATAGCGGTAGGGCCGGTCAAGCCGCAGCGCATAAGGATCGACCAGCAGCTTGTCGGGATCGAACCACAAGCCGTCTTCGGGCGCATATGGCCCGTCGGCGCGAAGGCCGTACCGCGTGCCCGCCGGCAGATCAGGAACGGACAGCGCGAAGAGACCGTCACCTTCGCGCTGAAGCTCCAGCCGGTCCGTCTCCGCCTTGCCGTCGGCGCCGAAGATCGACACCCACATGCGTTCGGCAGCACCAGACCAGACGGCAAACCGGATGCCGCCTTCGCTGACGGTCGCGCCGAACCGCGGCCGATATGCAGCCGCCCGGTCCACTGGCATCAGGTGATGACGCTCGGCTTGTCGCGGCCGGTATGGCTCCGGATGCCGGCAATGTCGTCGGCGGCCTTGATCAGGTCGGCAAGCGCTGCCTGCGTGTCCTGGCCGTGCCGCGCCGGATCGGGTTCGTAGCGCTCGATGTAGACGCGCAAAGTGGCGCCTGACGTGCCCGTGCCCGAAAGACGGAAGACGACACGCGAGCCACCCTCGAACAGCACGCGTATGCCCTGGTTCTTGCTCACCGAGCCATCGACCGGATCGTTGTAGGCGAAGTCGTCGGCACTGGCGATCTTCATGCCCTGCACGCTGGTTCCCGGCAGCGAAGCCAGTTTGCCGCGCAGTTCATCGACCAGCGCATTGGCCTTGTCGGTCTCGACCTCTTCATAGTCATGGCGCGAATAATAATTCTGGCCATAGGTCGCCCAATGCTTGGCAACGATGTCCTTGGCGCTCTCGCCGCGCACGGCGAGAATGTTGAGCCACAGCAGCACGGCCCACAGCCCGTCCTTCTCACGAACGTGGTCGGAACCGGTGCCGGCACTCTCCTCGCCGCAGATCGTCGCCATACCGGCGTCGAGCAGATTGCCGAAGAACTTCCAGCCGGTCGGCGTCTCGTAGATGCCGATGCCGAGCTTCTCGGCAACGCGATCAGCGGCACCGCTGGTCGGCATCGAGCGTGCGATGCCCTTGAGGCCCGATCTGTAGCCGGGCGCGAGATGCGCGTTGGCGGCCAGCATCGCCAGCGAATCCGACGGCGTAATGAAGATGCCGCGGCCGATGATCAGGTTACGGTCGCCATCGCCATCCGAGGCCGCACCGAAGTCCGGTGCGTTCGGCCCCATCATCTCGTCATAGAGATGCTTGGCGTGAACGAGGTTCGGGTCGGGGTGGTGACCGCCGAAATCCTCCAGCGGCACGAAATTGCGGGCGGTGCCTTCGGCAGCGCCGAGACGGCGTTCGAGTATCTCCTTAGCGTAAGGCCCCGTCACGGCATGCATGGCGTCGAAGCGCATGCGGAAGCCGGACTTGAACAGCGCCCGCAAAGCGTCGAAATCGAACAGCGTTTCCATCAGCTCGGCATAATCGGCGACCGGATCGACGACCTCGACCTTCATGCCGCCGACCTCGAAAGTGCCGAGCTTGTCGAGATCGACCGCGCCGACATCGGCGATCTTGTAGGCCGAGATGACCTTGCTGCGGGCGTAGATCGCGTCGGTCATCTTCTCCGGCGCGGGACCGCCGTTTTCGGCATTGTACTTGATGCCGAAATCCTCGTGCGGGCCGCCGGGATTATGGCTGGCCGACAGGATCAACCCGCCAAAGGCCTTGCGCTTGCGGATCAGGTTCGAGGCCGCCGGCGTCGACAGGATGCCGCCCTGTCCCACCACCACGCGGCCGAAGCCATTGGCGACCGCCATGGCGATGACCTTCTGGATCACCTCGCGATTGTAAAAGCGACCATCGCCGCCAACCACCAGCGTCTTGCCAGCGAAGCCTTCAAGCGAATCGAACACTGACTGGATGAAGTTCTCGGCATAATTCGGCTGCTGGAAGACCGGAACCTTCTTGCGCAGGCCCGAAGTGCCGGGTTTCTGGTCGTTGTAGGGCGTGGTGGCGACGGTACGAATCATTCAGGCATCCCTCTTTGAGAGAAGCATGCGATAAAGTGCGGCATATTTCTGGGCGCTGCGGCCCCATGACACATCCGACTTCATGCCCTGCTTCTGGATTGCCGCCCAAGTTGCAGGCTCGGCATACAGCGCGTTGGCCCTCAGGATGGCGTGATTGAAGGCGGCTGCGTCTTCAGGCGCGAACTGAATGCCTGTGGCAACGCCGGCTGCAACAGCCGCCTCGTTGGCATCGATGACCGTATCCGCCAGTCCGCCGGTACGCGCGACGATCGGCACGCAGCCATAGCGCAGGCCGTAGAGCTGGGTGAGACCGCACGGCTCGAAACGCGACGGGATCAGGATGCCATCGGCGCCGCCCTGCAACAGGTGCGACAGGCCCTCGTCATAACCGATGACGACGCCAACGCGGCCGCGATGGCGCGCGGCGGCAGCCAGAAGCGCGCCTTCCAGCCCGGCATCACCCGAGCCTAGGATCGCCAGCCGCGCACCGGAGGCGATCACCGGATCGATGATCGACGCCAGGATGTCGATGCCCTTCTGCCAGGTCAGGCGGCTGACGACGCAATAGATCGGACCGTCATCGCGATCGAGCGTCATGCGCTCTTCGATCGCCCGCTTGTTGGCCTTGCGCCCCTTCAGGTTCTTCGCCGTGTAGGTCGCCGCAAGATGCTTGTCGGTCTCCGGGTTCCAGATGTCGTCGTCAATGCCGTTGACGATGCCGTGGAGATCGGGCGAACGCAGGTTGATGAGCCCGTCGAGCCCCATGCCGAAGGCCGGGGTCCGGATTTCCTGGGCGTAGGTCGGGCTGACGGTGGTGATCGCCCACGCTGCCTGCAGGCCAGCCTTGAGGAAGCCGACGCCGCCATAATACTCGACGCCGTCGAGCGCCATAGCCTGCTGCGGCAGGCCAAGGCCGGCAAAGATGCTGACGCCGAACTGCCCCTGGAAGGCCAGGTTGTGCACGGTCATCACCGACGGCACCTTCGCCGCCTCGCCATAGCGCATGTAGGCCAGCGTCATCGCCGACTGCCAGTCATGGGCATGCACGATGTCAGGCTTGTAGTCCTTGACCACACCGGCAGCGATGTCGGCGCCGACACGACCAAGTGCTGCGAACCGCCGCCAATTGTCCTGCCAGTCGGCGCCGGTTGCATCGCCATAGGGACCACCGGGCCGGTCGAACAGGTGCGGCGCGTCAAGCACCAGCATATCCAGGCCAGCGATTTCGGCGGCATGGAGCGCTGCCTTGCCGCCTTGCAGTGCGGTGTACTGATGAACCGCCTTTTTCTTCTTCAGCGCGTTCATCACCACGGGATAGCCCGGGACCAGGCTGCGGGTGGCAACGCCAAGTCCTGCAAGTGCCCCCGGCAGCGCGCCGGTGACATCGGCCAGCCCGCCGGTCTTGATCAGCGGGAAAATCTCGGGCGTGACCGAAAGCACCTGCACCAGTTACAACTCCAGCCTGTTGATCATGTCCTGGGTGATCAGGCAGATACCTTTCTCCGAGACGCGGAAACGCTTGGCGTCCAGCACCGGATCCTCACCGACGACCAGTCCCTCGGGTATCTGTACACCATGGTCTATGACAACTCGTTTGAGCCGTGCGTTGCGGCCGACGTAGCAGGCCGGCAGCATCACCACGTCCTCGAGCGTCGAAAAGGAATTGATGCGCGCGCCGGTGAAGATCAGGCTGCGCTTGAGCGAGGCACCCGAGACGATGCAGTCGCCTGAGACAAGCGAGGAAACAGCCGAGCCGCGCCGGCCGTCCTCGTCATGGACGAACTTCGCCGGCGGGGTCAGTTCCGAATAGGTCCAGATCGGCCAGTCGCGGTCATAGAGGTCGAGCTC
>Ga0209902_101408_pt1 | contig 11860 bp, 10 predicted proteins | sample FECB27metaG_FD_188304 | JGI IMG/M metagenome (GOLD analysis project Ga0209902, IMG submission 188304) | Cyanobacterial communities from the Joint Genome Institute, California, USA - FECB-27 (SPAdes) (version 2) | ecosystem: Environmental > Aquatic > Thermal springs > Hot (42-90C) > Microbial mats...
GCTCTGGCGTCGTCCCACAGATTTGCAAGCCGCGTGGCGTTGGTGTCGGGCATGTCGGATTCCTCCCGGCGCGAGATCGGGCGCCGCTCTCGTTTAGCGTAAAATCAGGCCAAGCCATGCGGTTTGTCAATCGCAAAAAGATCGAACTAAATCATTGTGCGTCGCATCATGATTTAGATGCAGCGCGATATGAGCAATTTTCGTCACAATTCGCTTGCGCATCAAATTGATTTGCGTAAGTTAGCTCATGGCACTGCCTTTTCGCGAAGCCATGGGAGGTGTTTTCGTGAACGACCTGGTCCGCCAGCGACAGATCGTCGAGCTTTTGCGCGACCGGCCTTTTGCGTCGGTGCGCGATCTGCAGGAGCATCTCGGCGTTTCCGCTGCCACCGTGCGGCGCGACATCGACAAGATCGATGAGGCTGGCGGCGCCCGCAAGGTCTATGGCGGCATCTCGGCGCTGGACGGCGCTGCCCAGGGGACGGCGTTCGCACGGCCTTATGACGAGAACCGCGATCTCGCCGTCGAGCCCAAGCGCCTGATCGCCGAACTGGCCGCGACAATGGTTGCAGACGGCGATGCGGTCATCGTCAATGGCGGCTCGACCTGCTTCCACTTGGGCGTCAAACTGGCCGACCGAAATGTCCGCCTGTTCACCAACTCCATGCCTTTGGCCGGTTATCTCGGCGAGCATGGCAAATGCAGCCTGACTTTGGCGGGTGGCGAGCTGCATCGTGAGCCCCGGGTCATCTACTCGCCGTCGCAGCCGATCAACTTCTACGCCTCCAAGTTTTTCCTCGGCGCGCAGGGGATAAGCCCCGACGGTCTGCTTGAATCGCATCCGTTGATGGTGCGCTCGATTCAGGAACTCAGCCACAACGCCGACCAGATCGTCGTGCTGGCCGACAGCCGCAAGTTCTCGATCCATGCCCGTAACACGGCGCTGCCGCTGACGCGGCTGGCGATGGTCATCACCGATGACGGCCTGTCCGACCAGCACGCCAAGATGCTCGAGAGCGCGGGTATCGCGCTGCGCATCGCGTCCAACGGGGGCGGGGCATGAGCGGCGCGCTGGCGGTCTTCGACCTCGGCAAGACGAACTCCAAGCTGTTCGTGTTCTCGCCTGATGGCACGCTGCTCGACGAGCGCCGCACAAAGCCGGTCTGGCATGATTATCGCGGCAAGAGCGTACTCGACGACGCCCGCCTGTTTTCCTGGATGAACCATGAGCTGGCCGAAGTTGCTACGGCCCATGACGTGACACGGATGATGATCTCCGCTCACGGATGCGCCTTTGCGCTGGTGCGTGGCAACGAGCTGCTGCACCCGATCCTCGACTACGAGCAGGAAGTGCCTGATACGATCGCCGGAGCGATCGATCCGATCCTGCCTGACTTCTCCGAGACCTACACGCCTTGGCTGCCGCTGGGTTTCTCCATCGCCCGCCATATTTACTGGCTGCAGGTTGAGGAGCCCGAGGCGTTTGCTTTGACCGAGGCGATCCTGTGCTATCCGCAGTATTGGGTCTGGCGCTTCAGCGGGCGCGAGCTTGCCGAATGGTCCTATCTCGGTGCGCACAGCCAGCTTTGGGCGCCGCTCAACCGAGATTACAGCTCGCTGGTCGAGCGGCTCGGCTGGCGTGACCGCTTCCCGGCCATTGCGCCTGCGGGCGCGGTTGTCGGCGAGGCCAGCGTCACCATGCCGGACGGCAGCACGCGGGCGATCGCCGTGCACAACGGCGTGCACGATTCCAACGCGGCGCTGGCCTATTACCGCATGACCGGGCTGCATGACTTCACGCTGGTTTCGACCGGTACCTGGGTCATCATCATCAATCTGGACTGTCCGCTCGGCGCGCTCGACCAGGAGCGCGACATGATCGCCAATGTCACGGTCAACGGTGAGCCGGCGCCATCGCTGCGCTTCATGGGCGGTCGCGAATACGATCTGATCAGCGAAAACTGGAACAAGCCGATCTCGCAGGCAGCGGTCGAGCGTGTGATGGAACGCGGGGTTTTTGCCATGCCGTCATGGGCGGCCGGTGGACCCTTCCCCGAGACGAAGGGGAATGTCGTCGGCGGCGACGTCACCGGCGAGGAAAGGGCGGCGGTCGCCGCACTCTATGTCGCCATGATGACCGACCTGTCGCTCGACCTGATCAAGTCGGAAAATCTCCTGGTGATCGACGGCGGCCTGGCGAAGATCGACCTGTTCACGGCGATGCTGGCGCAGCTGCGCCCGACGCAGACGGTCGTGCGCTCGATGATGAGCGAAGGTTCGGCGACGGGCGCCGCGGCACTAGCCTTCAAGGCGCTTGGCCTGAAGCCGTTCCGGGACGAGACCGTGCCGGTGTCGGCCAGCCACATTCCCGGTCTCGACGCTTACCGCGCTCGCTGGCGCGAACTGGCCGACGGCGCGCGCGCCGCTGCCAGGGCGGCCATGCCTGATGCGAAGGAGGCAGGCCGATGAGCAATTCGACCGCCTATGTCAGCCTCACCGGCATGTCCAAGTCCTTCGGTGGCGTGAAGGTGCTGAAGGAGGTCAGCTTCGACGTTCGCCCCGGCGAGGTGCATGCGCTGCTCGGCGAAAACGGCGCCGGCAAGTCGACGCTCATCAAAATGATGTCTGGTCTCTACATGCCCGACGCCGGCACCATCACTGTCGATGGCAAGGAGCTGAAGTTCTCGTCGACACGCGACGCCGGTGCGGCGGGCATTGCCACCGTCTATCAGGAACTGCTGCTGTTCCCCGAGCTGTCGGTGGCGGAAAACGTCTTCCTCGGCAACTATCCGCGCACGGCCACCGGCATCATCGACTGGACCGAAGTGCGCCGCCGGACCCGCGATCTGCTCGACCAGCTCGACACCTATGACCTTGACGTCGATACCAAGGTGCTGAGCCTGTCGGTCGCCCAGCGTCAGCGCGTCGAGATCGCCAAGGCGCTGAGCAAGAACGCCCGCATCCTGATCATGGATGAGCCGACGGCGTCGCTTGTCGAGTCCGACGTTCAACGGCTGATGGCCGTCGTCAGGCAGCTGCGAGAGCGCGGCGTCGGCATCGTTTATGTCAGCCATCGCATGCCCGAAATCTTCGCGCTCGCCGATCGCGTGACCGTGCTGCGCGACGGTGCCCATGTTGCGACCAGGGATATCGACGAGGTCGACGAGAACCAGCTTGTCTCGATGATGGTCGGTCGCTCGATCGAAAGCCTGTTCCCGAAGGCGAACGCTACAATCGGCGACACCGTGCTGCGGGTGACGAACCTCAATCACGGTCGCCATGTGCGCGACATCTCCTTCGATCTGCGGCGCGGCGAGATCCTCGGCATTGCCGGCCTGGTCGGCAGCGGCAGGACGGAACTCGCCCTGACCCTGTTTGGCATGACGCCGGCAACATCGGGCGAGATCGAGATGGAGGGCAGGACGGTGCGTATCGGATCGCCGCGCCAGGCGCGCGATCTCGGCATCGCCTATGTGCCCGAGGATCGCGGCCAGCAGGGCTTGGTGAAAGCCATGGCCATCCGCAAGAACGTCTCGATGGCGACCATCGAAAGGCTGTCGTCGGGCATCTTCATCAAGGCCGGCGAGGAGGCGCAGCGGGCGCTTGATGCGGTCAAGCGGCTCAGCATCCGCTGCCGCAACATTGGCCAGCCGGTCGGCGAGCTGTCGGGTGGTAACCAGCAGAAGGTGGTCATCGCCAAATGGCTGGAGACCATGCCCAAGGTGCTGATCCTTGACGAGCCGACACGCGGCGTCGACGTCGGCGCCAAGGCCGAAATCCACACCATCATGGGAGAGCTCGTGAAACAGGGCGTGGCCATCATCATGATTTCGAGTGAGCTGCCTGAGGTGCTCGGCATGAGCGATCGTGTGCTGGTGATCAGCAGCGGCCAGATCACCGGCGAGATCGACCGCGCCGACGCCACGCCCGAACGTGTCGGCGCCGCCATGACCGCGCATCGCAGCGGGGAGGCCGCATGATGACGACGACAGTCGAAGCAACCGCACGCTCGCGTCCGACCCCTCAGCGCCCCGGCTTCTTCAAGCGGCTTTTCGCCGAGTATGGCCAGGAGATCGTGGTGCTTGCCGCCATCGTCGTCCTGTTCGCCATAGTCACGATGGTCAATCCGCGCTTTATCAGCGCCAACAATTTGACCACCATCTTTTCCGGCAACGCCTACATCGCAGTTGCCGCCATCGGCATGGCGATGGTCATCGTCACCGGCAACATCGACGTTTCGGTCGGCGCGCTGATCGGCGTCTTGGCAACGATTTCGGGTTCGCTTGCGGTTGCCGGTTATCCGATCTGGTTCGCCTGGCTGGCACCGGTGGTTGTCGGCATGGCGGTCAACGCGGTCATCGGCATCCTCGTCGCCTATGCCAGGATACCATCCATCGTCGTGACGCTCGGCGCGCTGTCCATCCTGCGCGGCGGCCTGATCAGCGTCACCGGTGGCACCTGGATCACCGACCTGCCGCCGGCCTACCTGATCGCCCAGAAGCAGATCTTCGGACTGCCGGTGCCGCTGGTCTTCATGGTCGTGCTGACGCTGCTTGCCGCCTTCTGGATGCGCTACACCGCCTTCGGCCGCTCGCTCTATGCCATTGGCGGCAATGCCGAGGCGGCCCTTGCCACCGGCATCCCGATTGCGCGCCGCACCGTCGCCGTCTTCGTCATCCACGGCGCCTTTGCCGGCCTTGCCACTATCCTGTTCGCCACCCAGCTGCAGGTCATCCAGTCGACCGTGCCGCCAAACCTGGAACTAACCGTGATTACCGCGGCCGTCATCGGCGGCGTGTCGATCCTCGGCGGCTCCGGCACGGTGATTGGCTCAACGCTGGCGACAATCCTGTTCGCGACCATCGGATCGGCCCTGATCTTCGTCAATGTCTCGGCCTACTGGCTGCGCGCCGTGATCGGCTTGCTGATCCTGGCGACGGTGCTGGCCGACATGCTGCGCCGTCGCGGCAGAGGGGCATGAGATGAACCTGAAATCCCTCATCCGCCACGAGACTTTCCTGGCCCTGCTGCTGGTCGTCGTCCTGATCGTGCTGTCATTCCAGTCGGACCGCTTCTTCACCGTCGACAACCTGCTCAACCAGGGCCGGCTGATGACCGAGATCGGCCTGATCGCGATTGCCATGACCTTTGTCATCGCAACTGGCGGTATCGACCTTTCGGTCGGCTCGATCCTTGGGCTTACCGCGATCCTGACCGGTGTGTTCTGGCAGAATGTCGGCCTGCCGCTGCCGGTGGCGGCAACCGCCGCCATTGCAGCAGGCACCTTCGCCGGCTTCGTCAACGGCGTCATCATCACGCGCTTCCGGGTGCCGCCGCTGATTGCCACGCTGGCGACGCTCGCCCTTTATCGTGGCCTCGCCGAAGGCATCAGCCAGGCGCGCTCGGTGCGCGGCTATCCTGAATGGTTCTATGTGCTGGGCCAGAAAGACGTGCTCGGCGTGCCGACGCAGCTCTGGATCCTGCTGCTGGCCGCCGTCGTTGCCTCGATCATCCTCGCCTACACGACCTGGGGCCGTACGGTCTACGCGGTCGGTTCCAACGAGGTCGCCAGCCGTTTCTCCGGCTTGTCGGTGGAGAAGACAAAGCTCGCGCTCTACACCGCCTCGGGTTTCGCCGCAGCCGTTGCCGCCGTCATCTTCGTCTCCCGTGTCTCCACGACACGCTCGGACATGGGCACAGGCATCGAGCTCGACGCCATCACGGCCGTCGTGCTTGGCGGCACCTCGATCTTCGGTGGGCGCGGCACTGTTATCGGCACCATCATCGGCCTTTGCCTGATCCAGGCGCTGAAGAACGGCCTGTCGCTTGCCGGCATCAAAGGTGACGGCACGATCATGCTGATCGGCGCGGTACTTATCCTGGCGATCCTCGCCAGCAACCTCTTCGAGAGGAGCGGCACTCGAACCTAGGGAGAGCAACGTCCTTCACTGCCGCTCTACAGTGTCCGGACGATCAATGGAGGATGGAATGCGTAACGTAGTACTTTCCGCGCTCTTGGCCTTGTCGTTCTCGACAAGCCTCAGCAATGCCCAGTCTGTCTGGACCGGCGGCGACGACCTGCCGACCAACCCGCTGGCCTGCGACGCCACGCCGGCGACCGCCGCCGCCAAGCCTTATGATGGCGGCCAGCCGACCAACGCGCCCGACCGCAAGGGCAAGACGATCAAGGTCGTCGACGTGCCGAAGCTGGTCGGCATCGGCTACTTCAATGCCACATCCAAGGGCATTGCCGACGCTGCCAAAGAAATGGGCTCGATGGACGCCAAGACCGACGGTCCGTCCAAGGCCAATATCGACGACCAGATCACGCTGATCGACAACTACATCACGTCAGGTGTCGACGGCATCCTGTTCGCCGCCAACGACCCGGTTGCCATCGCGCCCGTGCTGAAGAAGGCGCTCGGTGCCGGCATCAACGTCGTCGGTTACGACGCCAACTCGTCGCCGGATGCCCGCCAATGGTTCGTCAACCAGGCCGAGTTCAACGGCATCGCCAAGGCCATGGTCGACTCCATGGCTGCCGAAATTGGCGATGAGGGCGCGTTTGCCATCGTCACCTCGACCTTCACCACGCCCAACCAGGCGCGCTGGATTGCCGAAATGGCCGCCTACCAGGCCAAGTGTCATCCCAAGATGAAGTGGCTCGAGACGGTCGAAGCGCAGGAAGACAACATCCTGTCCTTCAACCAGTCGAACACGCTCATCAACAAGTATGGCGACGAGCTGAAGGGCATCTTCGGAATGACCAGCGTCGCGACGCCGGCCGCTGCCGACGCCGTGACCCAGGCCAAGAAGTGCGGCAGCGTTGCCGTCGTCGGCCTCGCAACGCCGAATGCGATGAAACCCTATGTCGGTGCCGGTTGCGTCAAGTCGGTGGTGCTGTGGAACCCTGTCGACCTCGGTTATGCCGCGGCTTATGTGCTGCGCGCGGTTGCCGACGGTACGCTGGCTCCTGGTGCTACCTCGGTGAAAGCAGGCAAGCTAGGCGATCTCTCCGTCATCAATGGCTCCGAAATCCTGCTCGGCGCGCCGACCGTCTTCAACAAGGACAACATCAACAACTTCGACTTCTGAGGTCGAAACGGGAGACGCGTCCGCGCGTCTCCCCAATTTCCGGAGCTGGCCGGCGATATGACAACCGGCCATTCCAGCCCCAATTTGAAAGGACCGTCGCCATGCCAGAAGCGGCCGGCTGGCAAGCCGAACTCGAAGAGCTGAAAGCCGTGTCGGCCCGTATTGGCAGCGACCCGCTGCTGACGCAGGGCGCCGGCGGCAACACGTCGCTCAAGGTCGGCGGCACGCTCTGGATCAAGGCATCAGGCACCTGGCTGGCGCATGCGCTGGAACGCGACATCATGGTGCCAGTGGAAATGACGCCATTGATCGCGGCGGTCGAGGCAATCGATCCCGCTGCGGAGCAGGCGCACCAGTTCACGGTCGCCGCCCTCAATAGCTCTGGCCTGCGCCCTTCCATCGAGACGACTGTGCATGCGCTGATGCCGCAGCGCGTGGTGCTGCATGTTCACTGCGTCGACACCATCGCCTATGCCGTTCGCAGCGACTGCGTCGAACGGGTCAGCCCGCTCCTCGCCGGGTTGAACTGGGCCTATGTGCCTTATGCACGACCGGGTCTGCCGCTGGCGCTAGCGATCTCGGAACATCACGGCCAGCGGCCCGACGTGCTGATCCTTGGCAATCACGGTCTCGTCGTCGCAGCCGACACGGTGACCGATGCGGAAGCTTTGCTCGAAGACGTCAAGCTCAGGCTGCGTGTTGTGGCGCGCAGTGCTCGCGCATCCGATGACGATCGCCTCGCTCAACTTGCCGACGACACTGACTATCGTCTTCCGTCATCCGAAGCCGCCCATGTCGCTGCGATCGACCTGGCGAGCCTGGAATTGGCAGCCATGGGCAGCCTCTACCCCGATCATGTGATCTTCCTTGGAACCGGTTCTGTCATTGCCCGCGACGGGGAAGATGTCGCTGCAGTGGTCGCACGTTTGGGTACGTCACCGGTCTCGATCCTGTTTCCCGGAACGGGTATCCTGATGCGCAAGGATGCGACGCCAGGCGCCGACGCCATGGCCCGCTGCCTCGCCGATGTCTTGGCGCGCATCCCCGACAATGCGCCGGTAAGGGTGCTGACGCCGGAAGAGCATCTCCAGCTGACTGACTGGGATGCCGAGAAGTACCGGCAGGACCTCGCTCGCAAGGCCGCGGCCAAGAAGATCGCCTGAGATGAGTACCTCGCTCGCCATCGGCATCGACCTCGGTACGTCAGGCGCCCGCGCCGTGGCGATGACGCCCGGTTTCGAGATCGTGGCACAGGGCGCGGCCAAACTCTCGGACTTCGGCACTAACCCGCGCGACCCTGGCATCTGGTGGCAGGCGGTCGAGGCGGCGTTGAATGCGGTGCTTGTCCAGGTGGATCGAGCCTGGGTTCATGCCATTGCGGTCGACGCCACGTCAGGCACGCTGCTGCCGGTCGACACTGAAGGCACACCGCTCGCAGAACCGCTGATGTATGACGACAAGGTCGGCGATGCCGCCATCCTGGCACGCGTTGCCGCCGTCATCCCGGCCGAAAGCGCCGCCCATGGTGCGACCTCAGGCCTCGCCAAGGCGCTGGTCTTCCAGACCGTGCCCGGGGTCGCGAAAATCCTGCACCAGGCCGACTGGATCGCGGGCCGGCTCGCCGGTCATTTCGGCACGACGGACGAAAACAATGCGCTGAAGACCGGCTACGATCCGATCGACCGGCATTGGCCGGACTGGCTCGCTGCCGCCGGTCTGAACACCAGCCTGCTGCCACGCGTCGTGGCGCCGGGCGCGCCGATCGAAACCATCGAGCCAACTATGGCCAAGGCGTTCGGCCTGAGCGAGGAGGTCGAGATCATCGCGGGCACCACCGACGGCTGCGCTTCCTTCCTGGCGACGGGCGCCGATAGGCCGGGCGATGGCGTCACGGCACTCGGCTCGACGCTGACGCTCAAACTGCTGTGCGACCGGCCGATCTTCGCGCCCGAATTCGGCATCTACAGTCACCGCCTCAACGGTATGTGGCTCGCTGGCGGCGCTTCCAACAGTGGCGGCAAGGTCTTGTCCTACTTCTTCTCCGCTGATGAGATTACGCGACTGTCCGCCGCCATCGACCCTGATGCTCCAACCGGTCTTGATTTCTATCCGTTGCTCGAGCTGGGCGAACGCTTCCCGGTCCTCGATCCCGCCTGGCCGCCACGGCTCGCTCCGCGTCCTGCCGATGACGCGGGCTTTCTGCAGGCCATGCTCGAGGGCATTTCGGCCATTGAAAAGCTTGGTTACGACAGGCTGGCCGAACTCGGTGCACCGCCTCTGCAGTCCATGCGTAGCCTTGGCGGCGGCGCGTCGAACCCCGCCTGGACCGCGATCCGGCGCAACAGGCTCGACGTGCCGTTCCTGCCGGCGCATTCGCAGGAGGCCGCGGCTGGCGCGGCGCGGCTGGCGCTCATCGGTCTTGAAGCGGTGGGGGACTTTTGATGCCAACCCAACTTTCGGGCATTCGTGACCTGGCCGATCGCTTTGACGTCTTTATCCTCGACCAGTTCGGCGTCTTGCATGACGGCACGGAGCCTTACCCCGGCGCGGTCGAGACGCTGGTGTGGCTGAAGCAGGCGGGCAAGCGCACGCTGCTTTTGTCCAATTCCGGCAAGCGTTCGGCACCCAACGAAGCACGGCTGGTCAAGCTCGGTTTCGTGCCACGCAGCTGGGATCATTTCCTCTCGTCGGGCGAAGTCGCCTGGCAGAGCCTGCGCAAGCAACTCGGCAACGAAGCAGGCCTACGCTGCCTGCTCATCGTCCGCGACGGCGACCGGTCCGCCGTCGAAGGCCTGCCGCTGACCTTGGTCGAAACCGGCGAAGAGGCCGACATCGTGCTGCTCTCGGCCAGCGAGGGCGACCGCTTCGACCTCGACCATTACCGCCGGCTGCTCCAGCCTGCAACCGCGCGCGGCGCAAGATGCCTGTGTACCAACCCCGACAAGATCATGCTGACCTCGGTCGGACCGCGCTTTGGCGCCGGACGCATCGCCGAACTCTATGCGGAGCTTGGCGGTGAGGTGACCTGGATCGGCAAGCCGTTCCCCGAAATCTACGCCGCGGCGCTCGACATGCTCGGCACTCCCGAACAGGCGCGCGTCGTCTGCGTCGGCGACAGCATCGAGCATGACATCGCAGGCGGGCAGGGGGCTGGGCTGCGGACCGCGCTTGTGATGACGGGCGTGCTTGAGGCGAGCAGTGCGGCCGAGCGGGAACAACTGTTCGCCGAGCACGGCGCTACTCCAGACTTTCTTGTGCGGACATTTGCGTGGTGAATCCGCGCAAGAGGAGGATGTGATGGAAACGATGATTTCAGGCGACGCCGTTGAAAAGAGCAACGCTACACTCGAGAAGGCGCTCCGCGCCGACTACGCTTCGCTAGGCGAGCAGCTCGACCGCCGCGGCATTGCCATTGATGCCATCCTCGCCAAGACCGAGGCCTTCGGCGTCGCGATCCCGTCCTGGGGCGTCGGCACCGGCGGCACGCGCTTCGCCCGCTTCCCAGGTCAGGGCGAGCCGCGCGACGTGTTCGACAAGGTCGAGGACTGCGCCGTCATCAACCAGCTGACGCGGGCGACGCCGACCGTCTCGCTGCACATTCCCTGGGACAAGGCCGACGCCAACAGGCTGAAGCAGGCCGCTGCGCGCTTCGGTCTTGGCTTCGATGCGATGAATTCCAACACCTTCTCCGACACGTTTGGGCAGAAGCAGTCCTACAAATTCGGCTCGCTCAGCCACGCCGATGCCGCCGTCCGCCGCCAGGCGGTCGAGCACAATATCGAATGCATCGAGATCGGCCGGACGCTTGGCTCGAAGGCACTGACGGTGTGGATCGGCGACGGCTCGAACTTCCCCGGCCAAGTCAATTTCGCCCGCGCCTTCGAGCGCTATCTCGATGCGATGAAGGACATCTATGCGGCGCTGCCCGAGGACTGGCGGCTGTTCACCGAACACAAGATGTACGAGCCGGCCTTTTACTCGACGGTCGTGCAGGACTGGGGCACCAACTACCTCATATCAAGGGAACTGGGCGACAAGGCCTATTGCCTCGTCGACCTCGGCCACCACGCCCCCAACGTCAACATCGAGATGATCGTCTCCCGGCTGATCCAGTTCGGCAAGCTGGGCGGCTTCCACTTCAACGACTCGAAATATGGCGACGACGATCTCGATGCTGGTTCGATTGATCCCTACCGCCTGTTCCTGGTCTTCAACGAACTCGTCGACGCCGAGCTTTCCGGGGCGAAGGACTTTCATCCTGCCCACATGCTCGACCAGAGCCACAACGTCACCGACCCGATCGAAAGTTTGATGCTGTCTGCCGCTGAGGTTCAGCGTGCCTATGCCACCGCATTGCTGGTCGACCGCAAGGCGCTCGAAGGCTTCCAGGAAGACAACGACGCGCTGATGGCGACGCAGACGCTGAAGGCTGCCTACCGCACCGATGTCGAACCGATCCTTGCCATGGCGCGGCTCAACCGTGGAGGTGCCATCGATCCGGTCGCGGCTTATCGTGCCAGTGGCTACCGCCAGAAGGTCGCGGCCGAGCGGCCGGCATCGGTCGGTGGCGGTGGCGGCATCGTGTGAGGAGCCTCAGGAAATGCCCGAGCGCATCGCCTTCCGTATGGTCCTCAATCCAGGCCAGGCCGCCGAGTACCAGAAACGGCATGACGAGATCTGGCCGGAGCTCAGTGCGGCGCTGCGCGAGGCGGGCGTGTCCGACTACACGATCTGGCTCGATCCTGAGACCAACTACCTGTTCGCG
>Ga0209902_101409_pt1 | contig 11851 bp, 14 predicted proteins | sample FECB27metaG_FD_188304 | JGI IMG/M metagenome (GOLD analysis project Ga0209902, IMG submission 188304) | Cyanobacterial communities from the Joint Genome Institute, California, USA - FECB-27 (SPAdes) (version 2) | ecosystem: Environmental > Aquatic > Thermal springs > Hot (42-90C) > Microbial mats...
TCATGCTTATACGAACGGCCTGCCCGCACCTTCATGCTCCCGGTGCCTCTGTCCCGGATGCTCGCAGCATACGCCATGATCGAGACCACAGCAGGAATATTGGCACCGCATATCTTATACCGGTTACCAAAGCGGTGAAGACGTGAGAACCCTCCGCCTTGGCGGCGATGCCCACCCCATTCCTTACCGGTTCGTCATGGCCCCTTCGCCTAGGACATATGGCAACGTGACACAAGAAACACCGCACGGGCACGGGCTGAGCGGGCTGCCGGGCAACCCCTGGCCGGTCGGGAAAAGCCGCAGGGTGGCATTGGCCTGCGCCACGTCCAACTGGGCCACTTCGAGCTTCTGCGCAAGGTGACCGGGCCCGACTTGGCCGCAGCTGTCTTGGCGCGGCTGGTGTTCGCGAGCCGATGGTCCGTCATCCGCCGAGCCCAGCGTCGGCGAACGGCGTTCAACGCGACACCTTGGTACGCTTGACGCATAAGACCGCACCTTTTCCGCGGCCGCCGGCGGGAACGACGCAAGCAGCCGCAAATCACGAGCGATTCCGAAAAGAACCGGAAGCTGCCACGGACTAGAACTCCATCCTGTCCGGTCCGATGCGGGACCACGCTGCGGGAAACGTTGAACGTCAGGCCCGCCCCCGGCCGGGCCCGTGACCGACGGCGGAGACCATCCGGTTGGTGTTCGCCGGGAACTGCAGCCAGCACCGCGTCGGCCATGGGCGGGCCGCACCGTGTTCCGCAACATGGCCGCCGCGAGAAGGAGGTCTCCATGACTCGTCTGCTCACATGGTCGCTCAGCGTCCTCTTCATCGCCATCCCAGGGACAAAGGCGGTCTCCCACAGCTGGTACCCGTTCAACTGCTGCAGCGACAGGGACTGCTACGCCTTGGTGGAGGAGGACGGGAAGACGGCTACGCAAACCGCGGATGGCTGGCGGCTCTGGGATGGGCGGATCGTCGCCCGCGGGGTCACCAAGCTTTCCCCCGACGGGCAGTTCCACATCTGCGAGACGCCCGCCAAGGCCATCATCTGCTTTTTCGCCCCGCCGGGCACGTCGTGAGCCCGCCAGCCCTGAGAGCCCCGTGCCATGCGCCCGTGGACCGTCCGCTAGCTCTGGTCGACCCGCCGCGTCGACTCTCGCACGACCAGTTCGGGGGCCGTGACGTGGCTGACGATCGGCGCCTTGTCATTGGAAATCCGGTCGAGCAGCAGGCGCGCGGCCTCGGCCCCCATCTCCTTGGGCCGGATCCGCACCGTGGTCAGAGGTGGATGGACCATGTCCATCAACGGCATGTCGTTGTGCCCCACGACGGAGACGTCCCGTGGGCAGGCCAAGCCGCGCGCCGCGAGCTCCTGGTACACGCCAAGCGCCACAAGGTCGTTGCCGGCGGCGACGGCCGTCACGTCCGGGAACCGGTCGAGCAGGGCTCCCGCCGCCGCCCGGCCCGCTTCCTGGGTGTAGGCTGCCGCCTGCGCGACGGCCCCGGCATCGAGCCCGGCCTCCTGCATGGCCTCGATGAAACCCTTCAGGCGCAGGACGCCGGTCGAGAGCGTCTGCGGGCCGGCCAGGTGCCCGATGGCGCGGTGCCCCAGGCCCACCAGATGCCGGACCGCCAGGCCCATTCCCGCGGCGTCGTCCGAGATCACGGTCGGCGCCCGCACCCGGGACTCGGCCCGGTTGACCAGGACCGTCGGCACCCCGGCCTCAAGGCAGCGGCTCAGGGCGGGATCGTTGTCCTGCTGCACCGTGGCGAGGACAAGCCCCTCGACCCGCCGTCCGATCAGCTGGTCGACCACCTCGATCTGGCGGTCCCCAGTCGTGCCGGGGTTGGCGATCAGGGCCGAGTAGCCGTTGGCGGAGAGGGCCCCTCAATGCCACTGACGATCGGGGCGAACAACAGGTTGGCCAGGTCGGGCACGACGATGCCGATCAGGCGGGTGCGCTTCGTGCGCAGGCCAGCGGCCAGGACATCGCGCCGGTAGCCCAACCTGCGCGCCTCGGCCTGGATGCGCTCCACCACCTCCGGCGCGACGAGGTGAGCGGCGGCCGGGTTGAGGGCGCGGGACGCGGTCGAGCGGTGCACGCCGGCGGCGTCGGCCACAGACTGCAGGGTGGCGGGCGGACGGGGCATATCGTTCACGGGCGAGCAAACCTCCAGTCAGCGGCGCGCTGGCCATGTTTCCTCGCACTTCAGGCAGCCGAGCACAAGGCTCTTGACATTCTGCAATCGATTGTACCAAGCAGGACAGCCTGAGGGAGGATCGCCATGACCACTCACAACGTCGCGTCCGCACAACCGGCCCCGTCCATGTCCAGCATCGTCACCGACGATCGGTCTGTGACCGACATCGTCGTCGCCGCCATGGCAGGCGCCGACAACCCGAGGCTGCAGGCGATCGCCGAGGCCTTCGTGCGCCACATGCACGCCTTTGCCCGCGAGGTGCGCCTCACGGAGGAGGAGTTCGACCTCGGCATCGAGTTCCTGAACCGCATCGGCCAGGCGAGCCACGACCTCCACAACGAGGCCATCCTGTTCTCGGACGTGATCGGCTTCTCAACCCTCGTCTGCCTGCTCAACAACGGCCAGAACGGTGCCACTGAGACGGCGTCCGCCTTGCTCGGGCCGTTCTGGCGCATGAACTCGCCGCGCACCGAGAACGGAGGCTCCATCGTCCGCTCCGCCACCCCCGGTCCGGCCCTCTTCGCCGATTGCCGCGTCACCGATCCCGAGGGCCAGCCATTGGCCGGGGTCGAGGTCGACGTCTGGCAGGCGTCGCCCGTCGGGCTCTACGAGAACCAGGACGCCACCCAGTGCGACATGAACCTGCGCGGCAAGTTCACGACCGACCAGGACGGCCGCTTCTGGTTCCGGTCCGTGAAGCCGGCCGGCTACCCGGTGCCGACCGACGGTCCTGTCGGCGACCTGCTCCGCGCCCAGAACCGCCATCCCTACCGTCCGGCGCACCTGCACTTCCTCGGCTTCAAGCCGGGCTACAAGACCCTGATCACGCAGATCTTCGTCGATGACGACGAGCGCCTGGAAAGCGACGTGGTGTTCGGCGTCACGAGGCATCTCATCGGCACCTACCGTCCGGGCGAGGGCGCTCCTCCCGCCTCCGACGTGACCAGTCCCTGGTACCGGCTCACCTACGACTTCGTCATGGAGCCCGGTGAAGCCAGGCTTCCCACGCCGCCCATCAAGTGAACCGACCGCCCGAAGGCCCAGGAGATCCAGCCATGTCATCGACCATCCCCACCATCGAGGCCGCCCCTCCCGAGCCCGGGCGCCCCGCCTATCCCAGGTCCCTTGAGGGCAAGGTCGCACTCGTCGTCGGCGGGGCAGGCGCCATCGGCGCCGCCACCAGCCGCATGCTCGCCCAAGCCGGCGCCACGGTCGTGGTGACCCACATGACAACCGAGCGTGACACGCAATCGGCGACCACGCTCATCGCAGAACTCGGTGACCGCCATGCGGCTTACCCGGCGAATGTCGCCGATACCTCCAGTCTCGTGGCCTTGCGCGAGCAGATCGAGGCCTGCTACGGCCGGCTCGACATCCTGGTCAACGCGGCCGGGTTCACCAAGCCGGTGCCGCATGCCGACCTGGAGGCGCTCACCGACGACTTCATCGACCAGATGTTCCAGGTGAACTGGCGCGGCCAGTTCGCGGCGATCCGGACCTTCGCGCCCCTGCTGAAGGCCTCCGGGGACGGGCTGGTGGTGTCGATCTCCTCGATTGCCGCGTTCACGGCGGTCGGGTCGTCGATCGCCTACTGCGCCGCCAAAGCGGGCATTGACGTGATGACGAAAGCGTTGGCTCGCGTGCTGGCACCGGAGGTCCGCGTGCTGGCGGTGTCGCCGGGCGTGGTCGACACGAACTTCGTCCCAGGCCGTGGCGCCGACTTCAACGAGAAGGTGTCAAACTCGACCCCGCTCAAGCGCATCGCCGAAGCCGAGGACATCGCCGCCGCCATCACCGCCTGCGCCACGATGCTGGGCTACTCGACCGGACACACGATCCAGGTCGACGGCGGCCGGGCTCTCTGAGACAGGAGGCCGCCATGCGCTCGCCCCGTGACAAGATCTTCATCACCTGCGCCGTCACCGGCAACCTGACGACGCCCGATCAGACGCCGCATCTGCCCATCACGCCGGAGGAGATTGCGGATGCGGCGCTGGGGGCTGCCGAAGCCGGAGCCGCCGTCGTCCACCTCCATGTTCGCGAGCCTAAGACCGGCAAGCCCTCGATGGCCCTCGAATACTACCGCGAGGTCGTCGAACGCATCCGGACGAAGAACACCCAAGTGGTGATCAATCTCACCACGGGTCCTGGTGGGCGCTTTGTCCCCTCGGAGGACAATCCGAAGGTCGCCGCGCCGGGCACCACGCTCCTGCCGCCCGAGAAGCGCGTCGAGCACATCGCGGCGCTCAGGCCCGACATCTGCACCCTCGATCTCAACACCATGAACTCTGGCAAGGAGGTCGTGATCAACACGCCCGGCAACGTGCGCCGCATGGCGAGCGTGATCGCCGCAGCCGGCGTCAAGCCCGAGATCGAGCTGTTCGACTCGGGCGACATCGCCCTGATGCATGACCTGCTCAAGGACGGCACGCTCGCAGGTCCTGTGCTCTGCTCCTTCGTGATGGGGGTGCGGTACGGCTTCCAGCCATCGCCTGAAACGGTGCTCTACGCCCGCGACCTTCTGCCGGCGGACGCCCAGTTCACCGCCATCGGGATCGGACGAACGGCATTCCAGAGCGTCGCGCTCTCGTACCTCTCCGGAGGTCACGTGCGGGTCGGGCTCGAAGACTCCGTCTACCTGGATCGCGGCGTGCTGGCCCCCTCGAACGCCGCCATGGTCGAGAAGGCGCGCCGGATCATCGAGGATGTCGGCGGGCAGATCGCCTCGGCGCGCGAGGCCCGCGACCTCATCGGCCTGCCGACCCGCCTCGCCGACGCCAAGCACGTGGCCTGAACCAGCCGACAGCCCCATAGGAGAGCACCCGTGACCGCCATGCCCCTCAAGTCCACTCCTTCGGCCACCGAGGCGACCTGCCTCCGCCTCAATGCCAAGGCGCCGGACGCACGCAGCGTCGCGCCGTGCATCGAGCGTCGGCCGCTCACGCGGACGCAGCCTGACGACGTGCTCGTGGAGGTCCGGGCCGCAGCCGTCAACCCCTCTGACGTCAAGGCGGCGATCGGCCTGATGCCCTATGCCGTCTTCCCGCGCACGCCGGGCCGCGACTTCGCCGGCGTCGTGCTGGACGGCCCAGCCCACCTCGTCGGCAAAGAGGTGTTCGGCTCGTCCGGCGACCTTGGGATCCGCCGCGATGGAACGCACGCCTCCCACCTTATCCTCGAGGCGGACGCGGTCGTCGAGAAGCCCGCGGCGATTAGCCTGAACGAAGCGGCGGGCGTCGGCGTGCCGTTCGTGACGGCGCTGGAGGGCTTCCGGCGCTCGGGGCTGCCCAAGCCGGGCGAGACCGTGCTGGTCCTCGGGCTCAACGGCAAGGTCGGCCAGGCCGCGGCGCAGATCGCCTCCTGGCTTGGCGCCCGCGTCATCGGCGTTGTGCGCAAGCCGGAGGGGTACGAGGGCCATGCGAACGGCCAGGTCGACGTCATCGACTCGTCGTCGACGGACGTGGTCACGCGGGTGAAGGAGCTGACCAACGGCAGGGGGGCCGACATCGTCTACAACACGGTCGGCGACCCCTACTACCAGGCAGGCACCGCGTCTCTGGCCAAGCTCGGGCGGCAGATCTTCATCGCGGCGGTGCACAGCATCGTCGAGTTCAACATCTTCGCCTTCTACCGCGGTCGGCACACCTACGTCGGCATTGACACCCTCGCCCTGTCGTCGACCGAGACGGCGGACGTCCTGCGCGAGCTCGCCCCGGGCTTCGCCAGCGGCCATCTCAAGCCGTTTCCGATCGGTCCCAACGGGATCTACGCGCTGGAGGACGCCGCCGAGGCCTACATCAAGGTCATGGGCTCGTCGCGCGACCGGATCGTCCTGGTCCCGGGCCGGTGAGGTGGCGCGATGAACATCGTCCGCTTTGACGCAGCCCCCGAATACCAGGCGCCCGGCCACAACCTGATGCGGATGGTCCGTCTGCAGGGGCGGGAGGCCGGGCCCGCCGACAATCTGTGGCTCGGAGTCTCGACCATCGAGCCCGGCGGCGGCACCACCCTCGACGCCTCGGGCGTGGAGAAGATGTACGTCGTCCTCGACGGCGAGGTCACGATCTCGAACGGCCACGAGGACGCTGTCCTCCGACCCTGGGATTCCTGCCGCATCGCACCGAACGAGGGGCGGGCCCTCACGAACAACACCAGCCGGCCTGCCACCATCCTGCTCGCCATGCCGCTCCAGACGGCACCGGCGTGACGTTGAACGGTCACTGAGGGAGGTACCTATGAACCGTCGTGGTTTCCTAAACGCTGCTATCCTTGTTGCGAGTGCTGCATTCACGAGCATTTCGGCTTGGGCTCAGTCCGCCGATCCCGCGCAGTCCTACCCAAGCCAATTGGTCAGGATCGTGGTTCCATTCTCGGCTGGCAGCATGACCGACATTCTGGCCCGCGCCATTGCCGAGAAGCTCTCCGGGCGGTGGAAGCAGCAGGTGATTGTCGAAAACCGGCCCGGAATCGCGGGCACGGCGAGCGTCGCCAAGGCGCCACCCGACGGCACCACGATCATGCTGACGTCAAACGGCCACACGGTCATCGGCGCCATGAACCGCACCCTGACCTTCGACCCGCTGAACGACTTCGCCGGGGTGACGCAGGTGGCCTCGATGCCGTCGATCCTGGTGGCCCCGCCCGACGGCCCCGCGAAATCGCTTAAGGACCTGATCGAGGCGGCCCGCGCCAAGCCGGGAGCCCTGAACTACAGTTCGGCCGGGCTCGGAAGCGCCACTAACATCGCGGCGGAGGTGTTCCGGCAGGCCACGAAGACCGAGATGGTGCACGTTCCCTACAAGGGCATGCCTGAGTCCCAGACCGCCATCATCCGCGGCGACTCCGCTATGGGCTTCACATTCTTCAACGTGGGCGGCGACCTGATCCAAGGCGGCAAGATGCGGGCCTTGGCGGTGACGGGCAGCCAACGCATGCCGCAGCTCCCGGAGGTCCCGACCTTTGCGGAGGCCGGGCTGCCCGATTACAGCTACGACGCATGGTTTGGCGTGCTGATGCCGGCCGCGACGCCCAAGAGCATCATCGCGACGGTCAGCACAGCGATCACGGATGCCGTCAAGGCCCCTGACATGGCCGCGCGTTTCGAGGTCCAGGGTGTCTACCTCACATCGTCGTCCCCGCAGGAGTTCGACCGCGTGCTGCGGAGTGACGCCGACCGGTTCGGCAAGCTCTACCAGAAGCCTCAAGCGAACTGAGCGGCAGGATCGTGCGCCGCCGCTCGCACTTCGAGGATACGGCCTGCCGGGGCAGCAGGCCGATGCCAACGGGACGACAACACCCATAACGTGGCGGCTGCGAAGTCGCCCGTCCCGGTCCAGGACCGTCTGAGGAACCGCTCCGGCCCCTTCGTGGGGGCGAGGGAGCCACCCGACCAGAGGAGAGCACGATGGCGACCGTCGCCGCACCACCGGAGCCGACCAAGAAGCCGTTCTACAAGATCCTGTACATCCAGGTCCTCATCGCGATCGCGCTGGGGATCGCCCTCGGCCATCTCTGGCCCGCCATCGCGGTCGAGATGAAACCGCTGGGCGATGGTTTCATCAAGCTGATCAAGATGGTGATCGCGTTGGTGATCTTCTGCACCGTCGTGTCCGGCATCGCCGGCATGGACAGCATGAAGAAGGTCGGCCGCGTCGGCGGCAAGGCATTGCTCTATTTCGAGGTTGTATCGACCCTCGCCCTGGCGATCGGCCTGGTCGTCGGCAATTGGCTGCGCCCGGGCGCGGGCTTCAACGCCAACCCGGCCACGCTCGACGCCAAGGCGGTCACCGCCTATGCGGGCAAGGCCCAGGAGCAGACGGTGACCGAGTTCCTGCTCAACGTGATCCCGAACACGGTCATCGACGCCTTCGCCAAGGGCGACATCCTTCCCGTGGTTCTGATCTCGCTCCTGTTCGGGTGCGTGCTGTCGCGGCTCGGCGAACGGGGCAAGCCTGTCAAGGACGTGATCGACGCGGCAAGCGACCTCGTCTTCGGCGCCATCAACATCATCATGAAGCTCGCCCCCATCGGGGCTTTCGGGGCGATGGCCTTCACGATCGGGCGCTATGGTGTCGGCTCGCTTGGCCCGCTCATCAAGCTGGTCGCCACCTTTTACCTGACATCCTTGATCTTCATCGTCGTGGTGCTTGGGGCCATCGCGCGCGTGGCGGGATTCAGCATCTTCCGGTTCCTGGCCTATCTCAAGGAGGAGATCCTGATCGTCCTGGGCACCAGCTCCTCCGACTCCGCGCTTCCTTCGCTCATGGAGAAACTGGAGCGGCTCGGCTGCTCGAAACCCGTGGTCGGGCTCGTGGTGCCGACCGGCTACGTGTTCAACACGGACGGAACCAGCATCTACATGACCCTGGCTGCCCTGTTCGTCGCTCAGGCCACCAACACGGACCTGACGCTGACCCAGCAACTCGCCATCTTCGCCGTCGCGATGCTGACCTCGAAGGGGGCAAGCGGCGTGACCGGCGCCTCCTTCATCGCCCTTGTGGGAACGCTTTCGGTGGTTCCCACGATCCCCGTCGCCGGCATGGCCCTGATCCTGGGGATCGACCGCTTCATGAGCGAGGCCCGCGCGCTGGTGAACATGATCGGCAATGGTGTCGCCGCCGTCGTGATGGCCCGGTGGGAAGGAGAGCTCGACCAAGCCCGCATGGACGCGGTGCTGCGCGGCCATGCCGGCGAGGATGACCCAGCCGTGGTGACGGACGCCGGAGCTCCCACCCCAAAACCAGCCGCGCCGGCCATCGGGCAGGTCGCATGAGGACCGGAGTCGGCCCGGTGGCTACACCGCCGGGCCTCCGGATCGACCAAAGGAACAGTGTCATGCCAATCTACAGCCTTGATGGCACCGCACCCGAGCTCCCGCCCGCGCAGAGGTTCTGGATCGCGCCGGACGCCCATCTCATCGGCAGGGTCCGGCTCGGCGCCGACGTCAGCGTCTGGTTCGGCGCCGTGTTGCGTGGCGACAATGAGTGGCTGGAGATCGGCGCCGGAACGAACATCCAGGACGGGGCGGTCCTCCACACCGACATGGGTTATCCGCTCGCCCTCGGCGAAGGCGTCACTGTGGGGCACCGTGCCATTCTGCACGGATGCACCGTGGGCGCCAATTCCCTGATTGGAATGGGCGCGACGATCCTGAACGGGGCCCGGATCGGCGCCAACTCGATCGTGGGCGCGAACGCCCTTGTGACCGAGGCGAAGGAATTCCCGGACGGCTCGCTGATCGTCGGCTCGCCGGCGAAGGCGGTACGCGCGCTGGACGCCCATGCCATCCAACGTCTGCGCGCGAGCGCCACGCGTTACGTCGAGAACGGCCGCCGGTTCGCGCGGGAGCTTGTCCGCCTTGATGCGGATCTGCCCGACAGGACCGTGATCGTGAAAGTTGGATCATTGCAAAGCGAGGATTTGATCAATGGATAAGGTTTACAGCGACGCAAGCTCGGCGCTGGCTGGTCTGGTCAAGGATGGCATGACCATCATGGCCGGGGGGTTCGGCCTCTGCGGCATTCCGGAGGCGCTGATCGAGGCGATCCGTGATTCGGGGGCGAAGGGGTTGACCTTCATCTCCAACAATGCAGGCGTGGACGGGGTCGGCCTCGGCCGCCTTCTGGAAACCCGCCAGATCCGTAAGATGATCAGTTCTTACGTCGGCGAGAACAAACTCTTCGCCCAGCAGTACCTCTCCGGCGAGCTAGAGCTTGAGTTCAACCCGCAGGGCACGCTGGCCGAGCGCATCCGCGCCGGCGGCGCCGGCATTCCGGCCTTCTACACCAAGACCGGCGTGGGCACCCTCATTGCCGAGGGCAAGGAAGTGCGTGAGTTCAATGGCGAGAAATACGTCATGGAGACCGGGCTCTTCGCCGATATTTCCATCGTCCATGCCTGGAAGGGCGATACGGAAGGCAACCTCGTCTACCGGAAGACCGCCCGCAACTTCAACCCGATGATGGCTACTGCCTCGCGGATGACCATCGCCGAAGTGGAGCATCTGGTGCCAGCCGGCGAGATCGACCCGGATTGCATGCACACGCCCGGCATCTTCGTGAAGCGCATGGTGCATGTGCCGAACCCGGTCAAACACATCGAGCAACGCACGATCCGCAAGCGCGCTGAAGCCGCCGTGCCGGCAGGAGCAGGGGAGGAAGTCTGATGGCCTGGACCCGTGAACAGATGGCCGCCCGCGCGGCCAAGGAGCTGCACGATGGCTTCTACGTGAATCTCGGCATCGGCATCCCGACGCTCGTGTCCAACTTCATCCCCAAGGGCATGCGCGTGCAGCTCCAGTCAGAGAACGGCATGCTAGGCATGGGCCCGTTCCCCTTCGAGGGCGAGGAGGACCCGGATCTTATCAATGCGGGCAAGCAGACGATCACCGAGCTGCCGACCACGAGCTATTTCTCGTCTGCCGATTCCTTCGGCATGATCCGCGGCGGCCATATCGACCTGTCGATCCTCGGCGCCATGCAGGTGGCCCAGAACGGCGACCTCGCCAACTGGATGATCCCCGGCAAGATGGTGAAGGGCATGGGCGGCGCCATGGACCTCGTGGCGGGCGTGAAGCGCGTCGTGGTGGTCATGGAGCACGTGGCGAAGGCCAAGGACGGCTCCGAGGACCCGAAGCTCCTGAAGGAGTGCAACCTGCCGCTGACCGGAACCGGCGTGGTCGATCTGGTGATCACCGATCTCGGCGTCTTCTCCATCGACAAGAAGGGTGGCTCCGGCATGACCCTGATCGAGCTCGCCGACGGCGTTACGGTCGAGGAGATCAAGGCCAAGACGGCGGCGGACTTCAAGGTCGCGCTGAACGGCAGCCAGTCGAACGCGGCCTGAGACCGGGGCTATGGTTTGACTATGTTCTCAAGAGGCGATCATGAAGTTCTTTTTCCATATCGAACGAAAATTTGACTATATCGAGGATGAAGTAGGGACTGAACTGCCGAACGTTCCTTCCGCTCACACAGTCGCACTGCGAAGTGTGCGCGAGTTAGTGGTGGAGGCGATCAAGTCCGACCGGCAGTTGAATCTCAAATCCATTGTTATCACCGACACTTCGGGAACCTTCATTGGAAAGGCTTACGCTACCGATGTTGTCCCATGCGATCTTAAGCATCAGATCTGCTGGGCCGCCCTCGAGTGACATTTCTTGATGCAGTGTGAGCGGCTGGCCAGCCCATGAGTTCATGGAACTCCTCTCGCTCGATCTACAAAGTGTCACAGGAGAGATCCTATCAGGTGCTCTAGACAGCAACGCCAATTCAGGGCCATGACGCATGAGTTCCAGCACCAGCACCATTTCTGTCGACGGAAAGTCCGTGGAGCTGCCGGTAAAAGAAGGCACGATCGGCCCGAGCGTCGTGGACATCTCCAAACTCTATGGCCAGACCGGGATGTTCACCTACGACCCGGGCTTCACCTCCACGGCGGCCACCGAGTCGAAGATCACCTATATCGACGGTGACAAGGGCGTCCTGCTCTACCGCGGCTATCCAATCGACCAGCTCGCTGAGCACGGCGACTTCCTCGAGACCTGCTACCTGCTCCTCTACGGAGAGCTGCCGACGGCTGCGCAGAAAGCCGATTTCGACTATCGCGTCACGCGCCACACCATGGTGCATGACCAGATGAACCGGTTCTTCACCGGCTTCC
>Ga0209902_101410_pt1 | contig 11828 bp, 11 predicted proteins | sample FECB27metaG_FD_188304 | JGI IMG/M metagenome (GOLD analysis project Ga0209902, IMG submission 188304) | Cyanobacterial communities from the Joint Genome Institute, California, USA - FECB-27 (SPAdes) (version 2) | ecosystem: Environmental > Aquatic > Thermal springs > Hot (42-90C) > Microbial mats...
GGCACGGATCGGGCCGGCCTTGGGCTGGACGGCGTCGCCATATTTCTCGTTGAGCTTGCCCCGCGTGTAGCAATGGAGATCGTCGTAAAGCGGCTTAACTTCCTGCCACAACCTGTCGGTCAGCTTCGCGAAGTCGTCGGCCGGCATGTCATATTGCGAACGCCACATCGCACCGACATCCGCGAAGCCAAGCTCGCGCGCGCCGGCATTGGCGATATCGGTCATGCGCGCATAGTCCTCGCGCATCGGTGCGCCGACATTGTCGTGCCAGCTGACCCACATCTCCTTGAGCTTCGCGGGGTCGCGGACCTCGCCCATCGCCGCCTCGATATCGCTGCCCGAGATCGGCTGACCGTCCAGCGTGCCCCTGCCTGCGCCGTAAAGCCCCTTGATGCCTGTCGCGACCTTGGCCAGTTCGGCGGCGGACCCCGGCGTGGTCGGCGCCGGCAGCGTGATGCCCCCGCGCAGGATATCCACCTTGCGGCGTGCATCGAACGACAGGCCCGGCGCCTTGTCGAAACGGGCGGCGTCCTTCGCCTGGCGCACGCGCATCTCGCTTTCCTGCGTGGCGAAAAGCGCCGCGATCGCGTTCGTATCGTCGGTGATGTAGGTTTCGTTGATCCAGTCGACCTGCTGCTTCGACGTGCTGAAGCCGAGCTGCTCCTTCTCCGCCCCGGCGACGAACGCATCGGCATCGGCGGCGGTCTGGGCGGACGCTGACTGCGCGCTCGCAATCATCGTGACGAGCGCGATCGCGGAGAATGCGGACTTCATCGGACTTCCTGACCTGAACGCGAACCGGTTCCGTCGCACAGACTGAACCCGACGCCAATAATGGTCAAGACATTAGAAAGCGTGCAATTTCTTCACCAAGCTCGGGCCGCAGCACCGCGCTCATATGCCCGCCCGGAATCTCGCGGGCGATGGCGTTCGGCAGCGTCCGGGCAAGCGCGTCATGCGATCCGTTGTCGTCATCCTCCTCGCCCGAAAGCACGAGTACCGGCAGATCGAGCGACTCGATCTGGTCCGTCGCGGTATCGACGAACGTGTCCAGGATGCGCAGCAGCGCGATCGGATCGCCCTTCGTGGTCTTCAGGAACGCCTCTGCCATCCATTCGGGCGAGCCGCGCTGATGGCTGCCGAGATTGGTGAGGATATGACGGAAATGCTCCGCGCGCTCGCCGGTCCGGACCAGCCCCTGCAACCCCATGCCCGCGACGATCGCCCTGCCCGGCTCCGCCCCGTCGACCAGCATGCGCACCGTCGTCCGCGCGCCCAGCGAATAGCCGCCGAGATCGTACTCCGTCAGCCCCAGATGCGCGATCAGCGCGAAACCGTCCCGCGCCAGCACGTCGGGCGGATATGCCGCGGGATCGTGCGGTCTGGCGCTCTGCCCATGCGCGCGCAGATCCGGCATGATCACGCGCCGGCCCGTGGCCGCGATCCTCGCCGCATGGCCGTAACGGATCCAGTTGGTGAACGCGTCCGAGAAATAGCCGTGGATCAGGATCAGCGGCCGCGCATCGGCCGCACCCACCTCGTGCCAGGCCAGCTCCACGCCGTCGAAGCCGGCGAAGCGATGAGTCGAGAATTCAGTCGGGGAGCTTGCCAATGGCTTTGATCCAGCGGTCGTTGAGAGCCTGATATTCGTCGGCGCGGTAGCGCGGCAGCTGCCCGGTGTCGATCCACGCTTCATGGATGCTCTCGACCGCGAAATGGTGTTTCGGGCGGAAGCGCGACGGATCGTCGAAACTGCCGACGGTCAGGTCGATATTCCCGCCATCGGGAAAGGCGAACCCGAGCGGCGTGCCGCACCGGCTGCAAAAGGGCCGGTGCGCGATGGGCGAGCTTTCGTAATAATCGGGCCCCTCCCCCGTCCAGCGGACCGCAGCCTTGGACAGGTTCTTGAACGCGATCGAGACGCCGCCGGTCGCGCGCTGGCAATAACGACAGTGGCACAGATAGGCGTCATCGGTCTCGACTTCGGCTTCGTATCGGACGCGGCCGCACTGGCACCCGCCCGTCATCGTCTCGCTCATGGCGTCCTCCAGCGTACCCAGCCCGCCGAGATCAGCGCGCCGGCCAACGCCAATCCCATATCCTTCTGCGCGTCCCACATGTCGCCCTGCTGCCCGTTATATTCGTCGGCCAGCTCGGGTGCGACGGCGAGCGTCAACAGGCCTTCGAACAACTCGTACAGCGCCCCGACAGACAGCACGAAGCCGATCGAGACGATGGCCGCCATGATGCGCGACAGGCCGAGATATCGCCGCCCGATCTCACGCACCGGCGCGTAGAACAGCAGCCCGAACGCGAAATGGACGATGCGATCGTAATGATTGCGTGTCCAGCCGAACCGGTCGCTCAGCGTATCGCCGGTCAAAAGGCGCGCCCATTCGTCATAGGGGACGCTGGAATAGGTGTAGCGGCCGCCCAGCGTGTGAAGCGCGAAGAACAGCACGATCGCCAGCACGGCTCCGTCGCTCAACGGCCAGCGCCTCAGCAGCATCGGCGCGAGCAGCAGCAGGAGCAATGTGGGCAGATGGTGGAGCCAGGCGATTTCGGGAAAGGGCTGACCGATCTGCGCCAGCGCCAGCATCGCCGTCAGGGCGGCAAGAGCGCGGAATTGCGCGGAAGTGAGCGCGCTCAGATAGGCCGGCACTTGCATTGCCTGCAACTGGCCCGATGCCGAATGCAATTCAACATACCTTGCATATAATAAGCATAGTTACTATTTGCCCGACATGAGCGACCCACTTGGATTCCTGGTTTCGGACGTCTCGCGCCTGCTTCGCCGCAATTTCGACGAAAAGGCACGGACGATCGGCGTCACCCGGCCGCAATGGCGGGTATTGACGATGCTCGCGCGGCGCGAGGGCATCAATCAGGGCGGCATGGCCGAGTTGATGGAGGTGGAGCCGATCACGCTCAGCCGCATGGTCGACCGGCTTCAGGATTCGGGCCTGGTCGAACGGCGCCCCGATCCGAACGATCGCCGCGCCTGGCAGCTCTTCCTGACCGACAAGGCGGAACCGATCCTCGCCCAGCTCAAGATCTGGGCGGACGAACTGTTCGTGGAGGCGCTCGAAGGGCTCAGCGCGTCCGAAGAGCAGATGCTCAATGCGCTGCTGGCGCGCGTTCAACAGAATCTGTCGCGGCGCGGCGACGAGTGCGGAGTGCGTAAATATGGCTGACCTGGGCGAACCCATCGTGGTCGAGGAAGCGAAGCCGGTCGATCGGCCGATCTCGCTCGACATTCCGGGCCAGGGCGAAACCGTCGAGCCGAAGCCGCGCCGCAAATGGGGACGGATCGCGCTGATGCTGTCCGTCCCGCTGCTGATCGCGGCGGTCGGCGGCTATTTCTGGCTGACCGGCGGGCGCTATGTCTCCACCGACAATGCCTATGTGCAGCAGGACATGGTCTCGATCGGCCCCGACGTGACCGGCCGCATCGTCGATGTGCGCGTGAAGGAGAACCAGCGCGTCAAGGCGGGCGACATCCTGTTCGTCATCGATCCCGAGCCATATCGGATCGCGCTGGCACAGGCCGACGCCGCGCTCGCCAACGCACGGGTTCAGGTGGCGACCCTGTCCACCGACACGGGCGGCGCCGCCGCCGACATCGAAAGCGCGCGCGCGGACATCCAGCTCGCCCAGGCGACCTATGACCGGCAGGACGCGCTGATGCAGCGCGGGTTCACCACGCGCGCCAGCTTGGATACGGCGCGGCACGAACTCGCCGCGTCGAAGGCACGGCTCGCCAATGCTCAGGCCGATGCCGCACGGGCGACGACGCAGCTTGGCAGCGGAACCACCGCCTCCGGTACGCCCGCGGCGATTCAGGCCGCGCTTGCGCAGCGCCAAAAGGCCGCGCTCGACCTGTCGCGTACCGTCGTCCGCGCACCTGCGGACGGGATCGTCAGCCAGACCAACCGGCTGCAGGTCGGCAACGTCACCCCTGTCGGTTTCCCGGCGCTCAGCCTGGTCCTCAGCCAGAACGCCTGGATCGAAGCGAACTACAAGGAAACCGATCTCGATCACATGGCGGTCGGCCAGCCGGTGCGCATCAGGCTGGATGCCTATCCGGAACTCAAGATCTCGGGCCATGTCTCCAGCATCGGCGCCGGAACCGGGTCCGAATTCTCGGTGCTGCCCGCGCAGAATGCCAACGGCAACTGGGTGAAGGTGACGCAGCGCGTTCCCGTGCGCGTGTCCATCGACAATGCCCCGCCCCGCGCGATGATCGCCGGACTCAGCGCCGACATCACCGTGGATACCCAGAACGGCCGTGACTGACCCCGCGCCCGGCCAGGCGATGCTTCCGGTGAAGCATCGCTGGCTGCTCACCATCGGCATCATGGGCGCGATGGTCATGCAGATCCTCGACACGACCATCGCCAACGTCGCGCTGCCGCACATGCAGACCAGTCTGGGCGCGACGATGGACAGCGTCACCTGGGTGCTGACCAGCTATATCGTCGCGTCCGCCATCGCGATCCCGGCCACCGGCTGGCTGTCCGACCGGTTCGGATCGCGCAACCTGTTCGTCTTCGCGGTCGCCGCCTTCATCATCGCCTCGATGCTGTGCGGCATCGCCGTCAGCCTTGAGGAAATGGTGTTCTTCCGCGTGCTGCAGGGCGTCGCGGCGGCATTCATCAACCCGCTCTCCCAGACCGCGATGCTCGACATCAATCCCCCCGAACGCCAGGCCAAGGCCATGTCGATCTGGGGCATGGGCGTGATGATCGGTCCGATCATGGGTCCGGTGCTGGGCGGCTGGCTGACCGAAAGCTACAATTGGCGCTGGGTGTTCTACGTGAACGTGCCCGTGGGCGCCGCGACACTGGCGATCCTGTGGTTTCTTCTGCCCTCTCGCCCCAGGCAGGCGCGCCGTTTCGACCTGATGGGTTTCGCGATGATCTCGATCGCGGTCGCCAGCTTTCAGCTCATGCTCGATCGCGGGCAACAGGAAGACTGGTTCGCAAGCTGGGAGATCATCGTGGAGGGCGCGATCGCGCTCGCGGCGCTGTGGATCGGCATCATCCACCTGGCCACGGCGGAAAAGCCGCTGTTCGACCGCCATATCTTCAAGAACCGCAATCTCGTCATGGCGATGTTCTTCATGATCGTCATCGGCATGTCGACCATGGCGCCATCGGCATTGCTGCCCCCGATGCTCCAGCAGCTTTTCGGCTATCCGGTCATCGATACCGGCCTGATGATGGCGCCGCGCGGCGTGGGCGTATTGTTCACCATGTGGCTGGCCGGCCAGCTCATGGGCCGGATCGACACCCGCCTGATCGTCGGCGTCGGTTTCGTCATCTTCAGCTGGTCGCTCTACAGCATGGCCCATTGGTCGCTCGAGATGGACTACTGGCCGGTGATCACGACGGGTTTCGTCCAGGGGCTCGGCATGGGACTGGTCTTCATGCCGCTCAACTCGCTGGCCTTCGCGACGCTGAGCCATCATTACCGGACGGACGGCGCCAGCCTGCTCAACCTGATGCGCAATATCGGCCAGTCCGCCGGCATCTCGCTGGTGACGGTGCTGCTGGCCCGCAATGCGCAGATCAGCCATGCCGACCTGTCGCAGCACATCACGGCGGGAACCATGCCGTCGCTGGACCTGAGCGCGCTCAACCGCTTCGGCGTGCTTTCGGACGGCGTGTTCGGGGCGCTCAATGCGGAGGTTTCGCGACAGGCGGTGATGATCGCCTATCTCGACGACTATTATCTGATGGCGATCATCTCGATCGCAGTGATCCCGCTGGTGATCCTGCTCAAGCAGCCCAAGGGCAAGATGGAGGCCATCATCGCCGAATGATCGCGATCCTGCCCCGTTCGTGGCGAGGGATCGCGATCGATCGGTTCAGGCCGCCTTTTTCAGGTGCCGCCGGCCGAGCAGCTCGGCGATCTGCACCGCGTTGAGCGCGGCGCCCTTGCGCAGATTGTCGGAGACGCACCAGAGCACCAGGCCATTATCGACGGTCGGATCCTCGCGGACGCGGCTGATGAAAGTGGCGTAATCGCCCACGCATTCGACGGGGGTCACGTATCCGCCGTCCTCGCGCTTGTCGACGAGCATGACGCCCGGCGCCTCGCGCAGGATCTTCTGCGCCTGTGCGGCGGAGATCTCGTCCTCGAACTCGACCGTGATCGCCTCGCTATGCCCGACGAACACCGGCACGCGCACGCAGGTGGCGACCACCTTGATCTTCGGATCGAGGATCTTCTTGGTCTCGACGACCATCTTCCACTCTTCCTTGGTGAAACCGTCGTCCAGGAAGCTGTCGATATGCGGGATCACATTGAACGCGATCTGCTTGGTGAACTTGTGCGGCTCCGCGGAATCGCCGACGAAGATGTTGCGGCTCTGCTCGAACAGCTCGTCCATGCCCGCCTTGCCGGCACCGGACACCGACTGATAGGTCGAGACGACGACGCGCTTGATCCTGGCCGCATCGTGCAGCGGCTTGAGCGCGACCACCATCTGCGCGGTCGAGCAATTGGGATTGGCGATGATGTTCTTGCGCTTGTAGCCATCGATATCGCCCGGGTTCACCTCCGGCACGATCAGCGGCACATCGGGATCCATCCGGTAGAGCGACGAATTGTCGATCACCGTGCAGCCCGCCGCCGCGGCGATCGGCGCATATTTCTTGGTGGCTTCGGACCCGATGGCGAAGATCGCCATGTCCCAGCCCGACCAGTCGAAATGCTCGATATTATGGACCTTCAGCATCTTGCCGGTCTCGCCGAAATCGATCTGGTCGCCCTGGCTGCGCGCCGATGCGACGGCCGCGACCTCGTCCGCGGGAAACTCGCGTTCGGCGAGGATGTTCAACACTTCGCGCCCGACATTGCCGGTCGCGCCGGCAACCACCACCCGGTAGCCCATTTCACGCACTCCTAATTGGGAGGCCTCGATCTAGTGCGATCGTACTGATTGTCCAGTGCACGCCGCGCGGGAGCAGGCTGCCCGCGCTCCGCGGATCAGGCCGCGACGGGTTCGATCAGGTCGCGAGCGAGGCAGACACGATTGCGCCCCGTGCGCTTCGCTTCGTAGAGCGCGGTGTCGGCATGCGCCATCCAGGCCGCGCTGTCCGCCCGATCGTCCGACAGCGAAGCCACGCCCAGGCTGGCGGTGATGCCGAACGGAGGGTCATTGTCGATCCGGATCTCGGCAAGCGCGGCGCGATAGCGCTCCGCCGCCTTCAGCGCCTCGGCCTCGCCCGTTTCGGGCAGCAACAGCGCGAATTCCTCGCCGCCGATCCGGCCGAACGCATCGGCAGGCCGCTTCATCCGGGCGAAACAGTCCGCGACCGCCCGGATCGCGCGATCCCCGACCGGATGACCATAGCGGTCGTTGATCGACTTGAAATGATCGATGTCGACCAGCAGCAGCCCCGACATCCGTCCGTGGCGCGTGTGCAGCGAGATCGCCTTGTCCAGCTCCGCCACGAATGCGCGACGCGTGAGCGCGCCGCTCAAATGGTCGCGCTCGGCGATCCGGCGAAGCTCGAGCTGTTCGACGACCAGCGCCGCCAGCCCCTTCAATATCTCGATATGCGCCGCGTCGAACTGGCGCGGACAGGTGTCGATCGCGCAGAGCGACCCGATATTGTAGCCGTCGGGCGTTTCCAGCGGTACGCCGGCATAGCTGGCGATGTTGGGATCGCCGGTGACCAGCGGATTGTCGCGAAAGCGCGCGTCGCTCGACGCATCGTTCACCACCAGCGGCTCGCGGGCCCGGATGGTATGATCGCAAAAGGCGACGTCCCGCCCGGTCTCGGAACCTTCGATTCCGGGATGCGACTTCAGCCACTGCCGATCCGTATCGATCAGCGACACGGCGGACATCGGCACGCCGAGCACGGCGCGGACCAGATTGGTGATCTTGTCGAACGCGGCCTCAGCCGGCGTGTCGAGCACGTCGTAACGTTTCAACGCCGCTACCCGCGCGGGCTCATCTGCCAGTTTTGCGTCAAACATGCTCTCGCCTCGCGGTGATCATGCCGATATGCTCTTAATATGGAGTAACCCGCATCCGGGAAGCGGCCAATCCTGCCTGACGCGCGGCGAGTCAGTTCTCCCCCAGATACCGCGCCAGGAATCTCTCCATCGTGCCCGACAGATGCGGGCTGATCCCCGGCCCCGCCACCCGGTGCCCCTGTCCGGGATAGAGCATCGTTTCGAACGGGATGGCGTGTTGCTGCAGCTTCGCCATCAGCGCCGTCGAATTGTCGAACACGACATTGTCGTCTGACATGCCGTGGATCAGCAGCAGCGGATCGCGGATCTTGCCGGCATCCGCGATCGCGTCCGACAGTTGATAGGGTTTCGGATCCTTTGCCGGATTTCCCAGATAGCGTTCGGTATAATGGGTATCGTAAAGTTCCCAGCGCGTGACCGGGGCGCCGGAGATCCCGGCAACGAAGGTGCCGGGCGCGGCCTCCAGCAGCTTGAGCACCATATAGCCGCCATAGGACCAGCCGTTCACGGCGATGCGCTTCGGATCGACGAAATCCTGCGCCTTCAGCCAATCCACGCCCTTGAGCTGATCGGCGACCTCCACCTTGCCCATATGATGGTAGATATGATCCTCGAACGCCTTGCCGCGACCCGGCGAGCCGCGATTGTCGATCGAAAAGACGATCCAGCCCTTCTGCACCCAATATTGCGGCAGGCCGCCTTCCCAGACGTTGGTCACCTGGCGTCCGCCGCCCGGCCCGCCATAGACCTGGAGGATGACGGGATAGCGCTTTCCCGGCTCCATCCGGGGCGTGCGCATCTCATAATGCAGCGTCGTACCGTCCTCGGCCTTCAGCGTGCCATAGGTCGGCGCGACATGGCTCGCCATATAGGGGGCATAGGGGTGATCGCCGGTCACCGCATTCTGCTCGATCCACTGGAGGCGCTTGCCCGTCGCGTCGGCAAGGTAGGTCTGCGGCGGCTGGGATTGGCTGGATCGCGTGACGATGGCCCGGCTGGCCGCACGATCCATCACCGCGTCATTGTCGAAACCGGCCTCGGTCAGCTTCACCGGCTTTGCGCCGGGTTTCGCATAGTCGATCGCGTGGAGCTGCCATTCGAGGGGCGTATCGGGATTGGCGATGTAATAGAGCCGGCGCTTCGCCTGATCGACGCCCACCAGCTTCTGGACCATCCAGGGCCCCTTGGTGATCTGCGTCAGCGCGCCTTTGTCCCAGCGATAGAGATGTTTGTAGCCATCCCGTTCGGAGGACCAGATCAGGCTGCCGTCACGCAACGCACGGAAATCGTCGTGCAGGTTGATCCAGGTCTTCGAATCCTCTTCGATCACCGGCACGATCTTGCGCGTCGCGACGTCCGCCTTGAGCACGTACAGCTTGTTCTGCGCGCGATTCTGCCACTGGATATAGAGCGACTTGCCGTCGGGCGCCCAGTTGACGCGCGCCAGATAATAATCGGGGTCGTCATCCAGATCGAGCTTGAAGGATCCGGACCCGTCTGCGCGCATCACATACAGGTCGACCTTGGCATTGGGCGTGCCCGCCTTGGGATAGCGCTGATCGTAGACCTTGGTTCCGTCGGCGCCGATCGCCGCGCGGGTCACGACCTCGACGGCGCTTTCGTCGACGCGCGCCACCGCGACATACTGGTCGTCGGGCGACCACCAATGGCCGCGGGTGCGATGCATTTCCTCCTGCGCGACGAACTCGGCCACGCCCCAGGACAGCAGTCCGCCGCCATCGCTGGTGAGCTGACGTTCCTTGCCCGTCGCGAGATCATAGGCGACCAGATTCTGGTCGCGGACGAACGAGACGAACCCGGCCTTCGGACTGACGGTGCCGTCGAGCTCGCTGGTCGGGGTCTCGGTGAGGCGCCTGGCGCTGCCGTCGAGGCCCGCAAGATAGAGGTCGCCGTCGATCGGCACCAGGATCGATCGGCCGTCGGGGCTCCATTCGTAAGAGACGATGCCCTTGTAATCGGCGATGCGCGCGCGCTCGCGCTGCATCTTCTCCGCCTCGCTGAGCGCGGCGCCGCTGCCGAGCTTCGCCGAATCGACGAGCATTTTCGCTTCGCCCGACGCCGTATCGACGGCCCAGAGGTCGTAGCGCTCCTTCTCGTCCGGTCGGTTGCGCAGCGAAGTGAGCCATTTGCCGTCCGGGGAGAGCCGCAGCGCGCGCGGCGCCGGCCCCGCCAACGCGGGATTTCCGTAGATGCGCTCGAGCGTCAGCTTCGGCGCCTGCTGCTGGGCCTGGGCGGCGGCGGTCATGGTCGCACCGGCGACCAATGCGGTCGATAGCAGCAGGGTCCTGAGCATCGGCAACTCCGTAAAAGCAAACGGGCGCCGGCTTGCGCCGACGCCCGTTCGATAACCATCATTCGCACGTCGCGAAAGCCGATCAGCCCTTGGCGGCGTCCTGGCGCGCGTCGCGGCGCTCGGCGATACGCGCCGACTTGCCGGTGCGGCCGCGCAGATAATAGAGCTTGGCGCGACGGACGGCGCCCTTGCGCACCACTTCGATCGAATCGATGTTGGGCGAATAAAGCGGGAAGACACGCTCGACGCCTTCGCCGAACGAGATCTTGCGGACGGTGAACGACGAACCCATGCCCTTGTTGGCGCGGGCGATGCAGACGCCCTCATAGCTCTGAACGCGGGTACGCTCGCCTTCGACGACCTTCACGCCGACCTTCAGCGTGTCGCCGGGGCGGAAATCGGGAATCGACTTCTCTTCGTTGAACTTTGCAATCTGCTCGGCTTCGAGCGTCTGGATGAGGTTCATCTCATCTGTCCTTCTTCTCTCGCTGCGCACCAGAGGGCGACCCGACCCGAGCGCCACCGTGGCGCTCCCAAAGGTCCGGCCGCCTTAGCCGTGTATCGCTTTCCGCCTGGGCTTTCCGCCAGGCAGCGATCTTCGCATGATCCCCCGATCGCAGCACTTCGGGGATCGTGCGCCCCTCCCATTCGACAGGTCGGGTATAATGCGGATATTCGAGCAGCCCCGTTTCGAAGCTCTCGTCATCTCCGCTTGAAGCGGCGCCCATTACGCCGGGAAGCAGGCGAATGCAAGCGTCGAGCAGCACGATCGCGGCGGTTTCCCCGCCCGAAAGCACATAGTCGCCGATCGAAACCGGTTCGATCGGCCGCGCCTCGAAGATCCGCTCGTCGAACCCCTCGAAACGGCCGCACAGCACGGTAACGCCGGGCCCGGCAGCGAGCGCACGGACACGCTCCTGCGTGAGCGGCCGGCCGCGCGGCGTCATCGCCAGCACCGGTGCGTCCGGCCGGCGCGCCAGCGCATGGTCCACCGCGGCGGCGATCACGTCGGGCTTGAGCACCATGCCCGCCCCGCCCCCGGCCGGCGTATCGTCCACCGAGCGATGCTTGTCGGTCGCGAAATCGCGGATCTGCACCGCATCGCACGACCATTTGCCCTCGGCCAGCGCGCGCCCGGCGATGGACTGGCCGAGCGGTCCTGGAAACATCTCCGGATAGAGCGTCAATATCTGGCAGGCGAAGGTCATTGCTTGGCGGGCACGACCCGGAAACGCAGCGCCTGGACCGTTGCGGGCGTGGTGGGCGCCAACAACAGATTCCCGTCGAGTTGTCCGCGCTCGCAATTGAACCGGAAATTCGCGGACATGGCGCCGGTCGGCGCAAGCGGCTCGGCAGTCGCGCATTCGCCGACCTGTTTCTTCAGATCCGCGAAGACGAGGCGCCAGTTCGCTGCCGAACGGTCCAGCAGGAAATTCATCGCCAACTTGCCCTGAAGCGGCGCCAGATCGCCCGTGGCATAGGCCTTGCGCGAGGCTTCGAACAGTTGCGCGACCGCGGGCGT
>Ga0209902_101411_pt1 | contig 11824 bp, 18 predicted proteins | sample FECB27metaG_FD_188304 | JGI IMG/M metagenome (GOLD analysis project Ga0209902, IMG submission 188304) | Cyanobacterial communities from the Joint Genome Institute, California, USA - FECB-27 (SPAdes) (version 2) | ecosystem: Environmental > Aquatic > Thermal springs > Hot (42-90C) > Microbial mats...
CTGGTCTGCCACGGTCCATGACCCAGGAGGAAGTGATGACAGCCAGAACCTTTTCCAGCCCGATCTTCGTCAAGGACGTCGACCAGGCAATCCTGCAGATCGCAACCGTCGCTGACGCGCTCGGCTTCCTGGCAAGGTGGCCGGAACAGCGCCGCGGACCGATCTACAACACCGCGATGCGCGCCTGTCATGCAGCACGCGAGGACCGATTGTCGGTCGATGGCGCCCGCAACGCCTTCGCCGGCTTCGCCCGCTCCGTCGGCATCCGCGAGCCCGAAGCGGCGCCGATCGAGCCGTGGATGGTGACGTCGAAACGCGGCCGCATGCCGCTTTAGCAAGGGAACGTTTGCCTGTGGCTTTCCGTTGAAGCGGAAAGGGAGCCCTGCCATGGAAAATCGTAGCGGCGAAACCATTCGATTCGGCAGCTGTTACTGCCGTGCCGTCACCTTCCGGGTGACAGGCGAGCCTCTTCGCGTCGGCATCTGCCACTGCGCCGACTGCCGCAAGACCAGCGGTTCGGCGTTCTCCGCCTACGCGGTCTGGCCGGTCTCGGCCCTCGAACAGACGGGCCAGGTCAGTACCTACGGCAACCGCAGCTTCTGCGTCACCTGCGGCAGCCGCGTGACGTTTGTCAGCGACGACGAGGCCGAAGTCATGCTCGGCAATCTCGACGAAGTGCCGTCCGATCTCACGCCCGGATATGAATTGTGGACCGTCCGCCGCGAAAGCTGGCTCCACCCCTTGCCGGAGGCGCAGCAGTTCGACCACGACCGCGACACTGCGGCCGCGCCCGAACGGCCCGAAACCGAAGAGCCCGAGCAAATCCGGACCCTCGAAACGGAAGTCCCGCGTCTAAGCGAACTCGTCCGACCGGTTTGAGGCTTTGTCGGCGCAACAATCTCGCGGGGAAGCAATTCAGTGCGTGGTCGCCGCGGCCGTTTTGGCGGTCGGCTTCGCGGCCGGCTTGCGGCGTCGTTTGGGCGTGATCGAAGGCGCAGGCACCGGATCGAAATCCGACGGCACGCTGGCGATGAACTCCCGACCGACCCGGTAGGCGGCATAACCGACGACAAGCAGTGCTAGCGTTCGAAGCATGACGGTTCTCCTTTGCCACCCGCAACGCCCCCGGGCAGGCAAGGTTCCGCTATGCGCCGACGTCTGGTGGCCGAGCACGTGCAGCAAGCACCTCCGCCGGTGGAATTGTTCGCGCCAGCGCAGTCATCTTCACCGCACATTCACATCAGCTCAAATATGCACGTCAGCACAGCTCATGAGAGCTGGGGTGAAATCCCGGGGGGATATTTTGACACGACATCTTTCGGTTCTACTGGCCGCAGGCGCCATTCTCGCCAGCGCAGGCATGGCGAGCGCCCAGACGAAGGGCGACTGGGTTCTGGGTAACTACAAGGGTTCCGGCTACTGGTTCGCCGGCGTCATCGAAAAGATCGAAGGCGACACGATCACCGTCCGCTACGACGACAACGAGCGCGAAACGACGAGCCTCGGCAAGGTCCGTCCCTATGACTGGATGATCGGCTCCAAGGTCGAGTGCAACTTCAAGGGCGCCGGCGAGTGGTACAAGGGCAAGATCACCTCGCTGGCCGGCGAAAAAGTCGGCATCGCCTATGACGACGGCGACAAGGAAACCACCAAGACCGGCCTCTGCCGCTCGAAGTGACCGTGCCGGGCAGGCCAAAAGCCTGCCCGCTCACCTGCGCCTGTTCCGATGAATGGGCGCACCGGAGCTCACCGGATTCCGAGCACTCTTTTCCTGAATGCACTCGATCGCCTGCCGCAGGAGCGGAGGATCACGCCTCTGAAGCCGGAGCGACAGCATTTCGCATGCCGTCGCGCAGCAGCTGCACCTTGCGGTTCAGTTCGATCATGTCGGGCACTGTGAAGCCCGAATTGCGGAGCAGCGCCGATGTCAGGCAGCCAGTCCTGGCGTGAAGGTCACTGCCCTTCTTGCTTAGCTGGACCTGCACCTGCCGTTCATCCGTCGTGCTGCGCTGACGGGCCACGAAGCCCGCGGTCTCCAGCCGCTTGACCGCCGGCGTGATCGTGCTCGGCTCCAGCGCCAGCCTTTCGGCGATGGCGCCGATCGTCAGCCCGTCGCGCTCCCACAGCGTGCTCAGCACCAGATACTGCGTGTACGTGACGCCAAGCTCGTCCAGCATCGGCTTGTAGACCCGCTGGATGGCGAGCGAGGCGGAATAGATCGAAAAGCAAAGCTGGCCATCAAGCGGCAGCACTGGGTCGTTGGCCATTATGGTCTCCATCTCGGGCTCGGACAGCCCTTACCACAGAAAATGATATCGCGATAAAGAAACCGCTTTACAAGGCCGGCTTTCCATCATATCAGATGATTATCGCGATAATAATTGTCGCGGCAAACACAAAAGGAGATGCCGAAATGACCAACAGCCTCATCACCGCCGCAGCTGCAACACTTGCACTGGCCGCATCCGCCCTCACCCCCGCCGTCGCCCAGCCGACCGGCGCCAAGAATGTCGTTCTTGTCCATGGCGGTTTCGTCGATGGTTCGGGCTGGCAGGGCGTCTATGACATGCTGAAGAAGGACGGCTACAACGTCACCATCGTCCAGAACCCGACGACCTCGCTGGCCGACGACGTAGCGGTCACCAAGCGTGCGATTGCCGGGCAGAACGGTCCTGTCGTTCTCGTCGGCCACTCCTACGGTGGCGTGGTCATCAGCGAAGCCGGCACGGACGAGAAGGTGAAGGCCGTCGTCTACATCGCCGCCTTCGCACCCGACAAGGGCGAGTCCGTTTCCTCGCTGATCGCCAATCCGCCGGCAGGTGCGCCCGTGCCGCCGATCCTGCCGCCGGTCGATGGCTTCCTGTTCCTCGACAAAGCCAAGTTCGCCGCCTCCTTCGCCGCCGATGTTGATGCCGATGTCGCATCCTTCATGGCCGACTCGCAGGTTCCGTGGGGCGTCGAAGCGCTGGCTGGTGCCGTCACCGATCCGGCCTGGAAGTCCAAGCCGAGCTATTACCTGGTCGCTTCCGACGACCGCATGATCCCTCCCGCAGCGCAGCGCATGATGGCTGAGCGCGCAGGCGCCACGGTCACCGAAACTGCAGGCAGCCATGCCGTCTACGTCTCCAAGCCCGAAACCGTCGCCGCCATCATCGAGCAGGCCGCGACCGCCAAGTGACCACGGGTAAGTGAATGACCGCGACAAAAAACCCCCGGAGCGTCGCCTGGCGCTTCGGGGATAAGTGCATGCGAATGCACTGCCACTGGCTGAACAACAAGAATGGGCTGCAAGCACAGGCGATCGCAGGATCGACGGCGTCAGACTGACGGCCTGATCGTCATCCGACGGCTGCGGCTCGAAGTGCAGTATGTGCCTGGAAAACTTGGTACGCCCAAGGGGAATCGAACCCCTGTTCCCGCCGTGAGAGGGCGGTGTCCTGATCGACCCCGTTCTCGCATATGTCCGCTGCTGTTCTCTGATGTTTGTTATATGTTCTAGTCACGTTCACGCCCTCAGGCCGAAGAGTCCGCCATTGTGTGGCGACATACGCGGGTGTATATTTGACGGATATTTGACGAAACAGGTTTGCCCGCATGTCTCGCACCCTAACCGAAGCGGCGCTGTCGACAGAGAACGCCCGCAAGTCGCTCCCCGAGGGGACGCACTGGCGCGGGCTCAATGCTGATGTGCACTTGGGCTATCGGAAGCAGAAGCGCGGCGGCAAATGGCTTGTGCGCTGGTATCAGGGTGACCAGAAATATAAGCAGGAGACATTTGGCACCGCTGATGACGGCAAGCTTTTGGCCGATGGTGTCAACTGTTTCAGCTATGAACAGGCCAAGACCGAGGCAGCGCGCATTGTTTCACTGGCCCGAGCTGACGAACTGGCATCGGTTGACGGCCCTGCCCCTACCGTCAAAATCGCCATTGAAGAGTATGCCTCCGCTCGCGATGAGCGGGAGAAGGCACAGCAGCCAGGCAAGCGCGGGCGTGGCGATGCGCGCCAAAGGCTTACCAAGCATGTCCTGTCTGCCCCGGTCGCGAATATTGCTCTCCACGCCCTGGCCGAGCTGGATCTGGTCAGGTGGCGCGCTGCTCTCCCCAAGGGCCTTGCGGAAACAACCGTTCGCCGTGTCGTCAACGACTTCAAGGCGGCGTTGAACGCCGCTGCGGTCAAATACCGGTCAAGGCTCCCGGCAGAACTCGCCGTCATTATCAAGAACGGGTTTGCGGCCAAGTTCGCAGAGACGCCCACCGCGCGGGACAAGTCCGCACTACCGGACGGCGACATTCGCCGCATACTCATAGCCACTGCGGCGATTGACACCCGCGACGGATGGGACGGCGATTTGCTGCGCATGGTTGCCGTGCTCGCGGCGACTGGCGCCCGCTTTTCACAAGTCAGCCGCATGATGGTTGGTGACGTGCAGTTGGCGCAAAGCCGCTTGATGGTTCCGACCAGCCGCAAAGGCAGGGGGACTAAAAAGGCCTCCCACATTGCAACCCGCGTTGGCGATGACGTTCTAGAGACGTTGCGGCCAGCCGTGGCAGGCCGGCGCGCGAAAGACCCGTTGTTGGAACGGTGGAGACACAAGCAGAGCAAGGGAAGCGAGAGCCAGGGGCCACAGTGGGTGAGAGACAAGCGGGGGCCGTGGCTCAATGCAACGGAACTGACCCGCCCTTGGCTGGCAATCATCACGGCGGCGGGCCTCCCGGCTGATGTCGTGCCCTATGCCCTTCGCCATTCGTCCATTGTTCGGCAGTTGCGAGCCGGCCTCCCCGTTCGGTTGGTCGCGGCGCTGCATGACACCAGTACGACCATGATTGAATCACACTATTCAGCCGCAATTATCGACGCGCTAGACGCGTTGTCTGCCGGCGCGGTGGTGCCATTGATGCCACCCGTAGAGGACACCGTTCGCCAGCTTCGCGGGTCCGTTCGCTGATGCTGTTTGGGCTGTGAACATCCTGTGAAGAAATGCCCCAGCATCGGGACCTAGCTGTTTAGTCCCGGCATTTGTTCGGCGGCGCTTTGTCAAGTGAAGCATAGAGTGCAGCCCCACGTCCTGTGGAGGAAAGCCGGTTCCTTGTGAATTAGTGGGTATAGTGGCCGCAAATTGATGTTCTGTTTTTGTACGCACTCTCGCGTCTGTTACTATCCGCTATGGTCTGTACGGAAGGAGACTAGATGGAAGACACTCCCAACGCTTTCAACATTGAAGGGTTCTGTCTTGCGCACGGCGTCAAGCGCTCCCTCGTTTACGACGAGATAAGAGCCGGGAGACTGCGTGTAAGGAAAGCAGGAAGACGTACCCTCATTCGGAAGGTTGATGCCGACAGTTGGCTCGACAATCTGCCAGAGGGCACTGCCTCTAAGAGGACTGGGGGATAAGCGGCAAGTCGCCAAACGTGACCGCTTACCCCCCGGACTGATCAACCCTCCCAAAAAGGATATATCAGCGATGAATCCCATACCAAGGGAATCGCATGCCAGACAAATCAATTCTCGTCGCGGCCAGTTTCAAATCACAGCTGCAATCTTCCCAGGTGATCCTGATCACGAGCGGCGCGTTGTCGTGCCGGGCCGACCCGGCTGGGCTCTCAACGAACTGGTAAGGGCGGGGGAACGCGGTTTTAGTGCCGTCGACTATCCCGCCGGGATACGCCTCGCACATTTCGTTTATGTGCTGCGCCGTGAATATGAGCTGCAAATCGAGACGAAGCACGAGGCGCACGACGGCCCATTCCCTGGGTCTCACGCGAGATACCGACTGGTCACTCCTGCCGTCATTTTAGAGGCGGGGGCGATTTAGTGGCGCGCCCGCTCGATGTAGCTCTCAGCCCCGCAACGGCGGCGCGGCTCAAGCGGAACCGAACTGGAAAGTTCAAGCTCGGCAAATGCATTGTCGCAACACGTGCTGAGCAACAGCCAAAGCAGCCGTTCAGCGTCAACATTCTGCGCTTGCGAGAAATCGAGCAACTGATTGTGGCGCGGCACGGCCAATTCGTCCCTGAAACAGACGATGCCGACCTGTTCATCAGGGCCGCCGCATATGCGCTGAACGCGCATTGCAGGCGGCGCGGCCTGGACTTTGATGTTGCCCTTCGCGGTTGGTGTAACCGTTGGTGCCCGTGGGTGCTATCGCAGGCGGCAACTTTGCTCCGGCCGATCCTCCATGCGCTTCGCAGCCGGCGACTAGACTTGGGAGCCGACGAGGTTGCCAGCCTGCTGAATGTCACCCTCTGGGAGCGCAATGCGCAAGAGTTCCGTTCGATCGGTGCCTGCGACGTGCCGACCGAAATTCGACGGGGGATCGCTCGCAATTATAAGCGTGAGCGGGACCGTAAGCGGCAGGAGGGCAAACGTCGCGCGGCCGGGGTTCAAGTTCGCGAGCGGTGGGAGGCCCAAAATTCTCTCTCCAAAACTCGCCCTTGGGATGCCGAGGGGATTTCTCGTGCCCAATGGTACCGGCGCCATAAGACAGGTCCGTCGCGACTAGGTATTATTACTTCTACCAGCGACACACTTGTCTCACCACCGCTTGGCTCGGCTTTTCATGGCGGGGCACTTCCGAGATTGGTCGACTCCTTCGAGAGCCCCTGCGCTGACGATGACGAAAGCCCCCAAAACGTTGAAGAAGTACGGAACCGCATGGGAGTCGCTAGCTGATGGAACAGATCTGCAACGAAACCGCAACCATCGTGCTGTTTCCACTGTCGAGACAGGAGCGACTCATCCGAGAAACGGTCGAGGTTCTCTCCAAGCGGCATGGCGTAGCTGCTGATAGGTTTTGGAACACTACGACTACGCGTCTTGTGAGGCAGATGCGGTTTGGCGGCCTTGTCGACCAACAGGAGATCCAGACCCATTTGGAGGCGTTTGCGGCAGTCGTATTCGACCGCATCACAGCAGAGGTCGGCGCCGCTGCCGACCAAGTAGGCTGACTGGGGCCGCAAATGGACCAGAGCAAGCCTCTGACCCTCAAACAGGCCGCCGGCATTGCGGGTGTCTCTCCAGACACGGTCGCCAGATGGTGCAAACGCTACGGTATTGGTAAGCAACTTCATACCAAGGCGCCGTGGCGCGTAGACCCCGAAGGCCTTGCGATTGTCGCGGCAGGCGACTCAAGTCGTCTTAGGCACTTTCAGGAGCAGGGTTACCAGGGGTCTTAAGATCGAGGCGCAAGAGCGTCAAATTCTCGCGCGTAATCTGACCATGCCGCAACACCCGCTTTACCGCTGCGGTCATCGTTGCGTGTACTCCAACGAGGTCGCGATTCCAGCGTTCGAGGTCAGCTGCGGTCCATGACGTATCGACTTTTCCCTTCACCGTTCCACCGCTTACAGGCCGAAACTCGAACTGATGAGCGCCGGGGAGGACGCCGGCAAGCTGTCCCTCCATTGTAGCTTCATCTTCCTCCAACTCTGTGCCGCTGGCGCGCTCCGCACCTCTTCCTACCGCGTCGCTATCGAACTTATATTCCTTCTCCCCGACGACCATCCGCAGTGTCGCGCTATGCTGGCGCATCAATTCGAAAAAGGTGCGTGCAGTGGCTAGGATGCGCTTGTCTGCACCCGCAACGGCAGTTTGAAAATGTTCCTCGTCAGCCTCACCAAACGTGCTGAGCAACGAGGAGGTCTCCTCGACTGCCCCCTTGAGGCTAGTGTCAACAAGTTGGGACTGCGCGCGTACCTCTTCAAGAAGGAACCCAAATGAGCCTCGCACGATATTTGTGATGTGCATTGTCGCTTCTGACTTATTCGCGACGGGCCCCTTTTCGCCTAGCCCGGCTGTGTTTTTGGCTAAAACTTTCGCCACCAAATCTTGGAATGTAGACACCGCGCCAGCACCGAACTCAGCCTCGATGCCGACCGAGCCGACGACAGGTCGCCCCCCGAAGAAGAGCGCAGCGGAAGCGTATGTCTCTATTGGCTCAAGATCTTGCGCGGCGATTTCCGCATCAAGGTCTCTCAACCTGGATTCTAACCCGAGGCGTGTCAAAATGTCTGCTTCGGTTGTGCGCTTGAGCAAGCCTGAAACCGCTGCACGGTCGGCTTTGGCGAAATCTCGTCCCGACTTCTTCGATGCACTCATGGTTCGACGGCTCCGACTGCCGGGGCGGCTTCGAGAATCGCTAATGCGGCTGCGTCGTCAGCGACATCCTCTAACCTAACCTTTAACATGCCCTTCCATAGATCGTCCCCTCGACGATGAGAAAAGAGGCCAACGTAGTACCGCGTAACATCGATCATGAATTCAGGGTTGCCGCTGTCGAGATCGATCAGTAGCGCATCCAGTCTAAAGGCCTGCATCACCTGCCCTCGCTCTAGAAGGTCAAGGTTCGCCAAAACAAGCGCGTTCCATATGGCGTCATTTCCCACCGCGTGGAGCGGCCGATAGGTGAAAATAACCGTGTCTAGGTCTTTTGGTTCCTTGGTCTCCACGAAACTCCCGTCGAGCCACTGAAACCCCCTTGCGAGGCCGGCTGCTCGGAGCGCTGCCCGATGGTCGAGCCACCGGCGCAAGATGTCCCTCCGATTAGCGCTTGTTCCGAAGGTCGTTACAACCTCAACAGCAGAAACCTCATATGGGCTAAGGTCCTCAAACGCGCCGCCTGGTCCGTTTGGCCCGACATAGGGCGGTAATACGCCATCAATTGTGAATGAAGGTATCGGCATTCTCCCCCCAGGCGAAGCCTATACTGCGGATAATGCCGCACATTGCCGATGATGCGGAACGCAAGCAATAGGCCGCTGCGATACATTCTCTGTGCCGAAACAGGGAATTCGACCGATGCGCCTTACCGCCGCGATGATCGAGAATATCCGCCTCAGGGTTAGCCCCGCTGAGAAGCGCCGACTTGCCGAGATTGCGAAAGAGCGCGGCGTAACACTCAGTGACCTTGTTCGCTTGAGCCTGACTGAAGCCACCAGACGCGTGGCCGCATGATGGCCGCGGCTGCTTCCCACTGCGAAACGAACCTTATGGCGCTTTGGCTGCGGCATCGTAGCGAGTGCCGTTCTGTCGGCCAGATAGTGGCTGACGCGCGCGCCGGCCAGCTGCCAGGGGTTCACTTCAAGGGGCGCAGTTTTCTGATCAACGACGAAACGGCGGCACTGGCCGCGATGAGCAAGGGCGCGGGCAATGGCAACAGATAACGAGCGCTTTGGGCGCGAGTGGCATGAACAGAACATCAGGCAGGCAAACGCTCTGACCAAGAAGGCGATGGAGGCTAACCCGGACATCACGCCGCGCGAGCTTTTGCAGCTCCACATTGGCGAAATCGTCAAAGGCCTGCCCGCTCTTTCTGCCGAAATCCTGGCCGCGAAACAGAAGGGCTAACCGACATGGCGACGGGCAACGGCTTCATGGACATGTTGAACGGCGTGAATGCGGGGCCGTTTCCTCCCGCTCCCGGCCTTGGTGGGCAACAGTCGGGCGGGCTGCTTGGCATTCTCAGCAATCTTTTTCGCGGTCCGCAGAACACGGGGCAGTTTGCCCAGACGCCCGGCAATGGCCCCGGCCTTGGTCCCAACAGCTTCCCGCCGCCGCCCGCTCCTGGCCTTCAGGCTCAGGCGCCAAGGTCTGGCTTTGCTCGGCTCCTGGATACCGATATCGCCCTTCCCGTAGCGGGCGCCCTCATGGGCAATCAGGGCAATGCGGCCAACTTCGGCAATGCGTTCTCGGCTGCGGCCCCGGCCATCAAGCGTAACAAGACGCTGGAATACCTTCAGCAGAATGACCCCGAGTTGGCCAAGCTCGTGGATATGGGCCTTGACGTTAAGGACGCCTACGCAATCCGCTTGGAGAGGCAGAAGGCCGCTCAGAAGCCGCAAGGCACCTCCGACATGCAGGAATACGAGGTGGCCAAACAGCAGGGCTTCAAAGGCAGCTTCATGGATTATCAAATCAAGATGAAGGAGGCTGGACGGCAGCAGGTCAATATCGACACTGGCGTCAAGCTGCCGAGCGGCTTTCGATGGAAAGACCCCCAAAAGCAAGACTTGGGCGTTGAGCCAATCCCAGGCGGACCCGGCGAACAAATCCCCGGCGAGCTTGCTGCGCGTGTCGGCATGTCTGAGAGCTTCTTGGGGCAGTTGCCTGAAATCCGCAAGAAGGTCGCCTCGGGCGCGGTGACCGGTTGGGTCGACCGGGCAATGAGCGGTTCGGGCGCAGGCGAAGGCGCTAACACCTATCGGCAGATTGAGTCGGGTACGGACGCCCTCATGCGCCTTCTTACTGGCGCAGGCATGAACCAGACGGAGGCGGCTGCATATGCCCGTCGATATCTGCCGACCTACATGGATGACGCCGCGAGCCTCACCCTGAAGCTAGACCAGCTTGAGCGCGAACTGACGTCGGCCAAAGACATGGCTATGCGTGGGCGCGGCGCAGAAGCGGGCGGCGCTGACCCATTGGGGATCCGTGGCTAATGGCTACCATCTCGGAAATCCGCGCGAAGTACCCGCAATATTCGGACATGAGCGACGAGCAGCTAGCCGACGCCATGCACCGGAAATTTTACGCTGACATGCCGCGCGAAGAGTTCAACGCGAAGGTAGGGCTTGAGGCTCAATCGCCAGAACTGAAGCAGGGCCTAGCGGAGCTGTCGGGCATCACTCAGCAATTCGACAGCGTGCCAGCCCCTGAGCCCCAGACCTACGGCGGGGCTGCCACGGCATGGGGTGAGCATGCGATTGGTGATATCCCGCTTGTCGGCCCGGCTCTCCAAGCCGGTTCTGACTATCTCGGCACCGAAATTTTGGGGCGGCTAGGCGGCCAAGACCCCGCGCAGATGCGTGAGGAGATTTGGAAGCGCCGGGAGGAGCGCACCAAGCAATACCCGCTCTCCTCGATGTCGGGCGCTGTGGCTGGCAACATCGCCGCAACGGGCGCTGCTGGCTCGACTGTGACCGGTGCCCGTGCCCTCGGGATGACGGGCGGTTTTGGAACGCGTGTAGGCAATTCGGCGCTGTCGTCAGGCGCCATCAATTCAGCAGACACCCTGATTAGGGGTGGATCAGCAGAGGATGCCATTAACAGCGGTGCAACCGGTGCGGTTATCGGTGGCGCAATCCCAATTGTGGGCGGTGCAATCCGTCAAGGCTTAGGCGCCGTAGGCGGCAAGGTGGCGCCGACCTTGGGCGCTATCCGCAACGCTCCCAAGGAAGCCGAAAGGCGGGTGGGGCGTGTCATGCAGCGGGACATGCAGGCAGACGCTAGCAACATGTTGAATGCGGGTGACGAGGCCGTGGCCCGTCAGGCTGGCGTTCCCCTACTCAACGCAGATAGGGGCGGCGAAGCCACGCGCGCGCTTGCCCGGTCTGTTGCCAATCAATCCCCCGAAGCCAGGGCGACAATCGAGCGAACCGCTAGCGACCGTTTTGCCGGCCAGTCGACGCGCGCCGTGTCGTTCGTCAAGGGTTTGATGGGTGGGGCGGTCGATGACCTCGAATACCAGCAGGTCATCAGAGACACCGCCCGCCGCGTCAACAAACCGGCGTATGACGACGCATTCAAGGCGCCTCAGGCACAGGCCATGTGGCACGAGGGCTTTGAGCAGTTGATGCAGGCCCCGGCCATGCAGGCCGCAGCCCGCCAGGCTACCACTAGGGGCGCAAACCGCGCTGCCGTCGAAGGCTTCACGCCCGTTCGCAACCCGTTTTCCTACGGGCCAGACGGCAGGATGACAATTGCCCGCGACCCGAATGGCAACGCCGCCCTTCCTAACCTCGCCTTCTGGGACCAAGTGAAGCGCAATCTTGACGGCATGATTGGCAAGGTCGATCGCTCGGGCGACAGCACGATGTCTGCCGACCTCA
>Ga0209902_101412_pt1 | contig 11816 bp, 9 predicted proteins | sample FECB27metaG_FD_188304 | JGI IMG/M metagenome (GOLD analysis project Ga0209902, IMG submission 188304) | Cyanobacterial communities from the Joint Genome Institute, California, USA - FECB-27 (SPAdes) (version 2) | ecosystem: Environmental > Aquatic > Thermal springs > Hot (42-90C) > Microbial mats ...
CCGCAGATCGACGTCACCAGTCGCGTCGCGACGGCAAGACCGTCGTCGAGGAAGGCGGGGTCTACGCCACGCTCGAACCGGCTGCGCGCGTCGGAGGTCAGGCCCAGCTTCTGGCCCGTGCGCGCGATGTGCTCGGGCGTGAAATAGGCGCATTCGATCAGCACGTCGGTCGTCTCGAATTCGACGCCCGAATCCTCGCCGCCCATGATGCCGCCGATATCGTGGACATGCGCGTCGTCGGCGATCACCGTCATCGACGCGTCGAGCGTGTAGGTGCGGCCGTTGAGCGCCAGCACGGTCTCGCCGTCCTTCGCCTTGCGTGCGATCAGCCCGCCGGTCAGCTTCGCCCGGTCATAGACGTGGAGCGGCCGACCGAGATCGATCATGACGTAATTGGTGATGTCGACCAGCGCGGAGATCGGCTTCTGCCCGATCGCCTTCAGACGGCGTGCCATCCAGCCGGGGCTGGCGCCGTTGACCACGCCCGAGACCGACTGGCCGAAAAAGGCCGGGCAGCCCTCGGCATCGTCGGTGCGCACGTCGGGGCCGGAGCCTTCGCCCGCGACCGGGGCGGCGTCGAGCGGCTTGAGCGTACCGAGCCCGGCGGCCGCCAGATCGCGCGCGATGCCGCGCACGCCCATGCAATCCTGCCGGTTGGGCGTGATCGAGACGTCGATCACCGGATCGTCGAGGCCCGCCCAGGCGGCATAGGCCGATCCGACCGGCGCGTCGGCGGGCAGTTCGATGATGCCGTCATGCTCGTCGCCAAGCTCGAGTTCGCGCACCGAACACATCATGCCGTTCGATTCGACACCGCGGATCGCCGCGACCTTCAGGGTGATGCCGCTGCCCGGCACATAGGCGCCGGGCGCGCCGAACACGCCGACCAGGCCGGCGCGCGCATTGGGCGCGCCGCACACGACCTGAAGCGGGCCGTTGCCGGCATCGACCGACAGGACCTGCAGCTTGTCCGCCTGCGGATGCGGCGCAGCGGTCAGCACGCGCGCGATGGTGAAGGGCGCCAGCGTCTCCGCCGGGTTCTCCACGCCTTCGACCTCAAGGCCGATGGCGTTGAGCGCGTCGAGGATCGCGCCCAGCGCCGCGTCGGTGTCGAGATGCTCCTTGAGCCAGGACAGGGTGAACTTCATGCGCCGACTCCTCCGCTCAGCGTGGGTACGTCGAGCGCCGCGAAGCCGTAATGGCGCAGCCAGCGCAGATCGCCGTCGAAGAAGGCGCGCAGATCGTCCATGCCGTATTTCAGCATCGCCAGCCGGTCGATGCCCGTGCCGAAGGCGAAGCCCTGCCATTCGTCTGGGTCGAGCCCGCAGGCTGCGATGACGCGGGGATGGACCATGCCGCTGCCGAGCACTTCCATCCATCCTTCCGAGCCGCCGAGTACGCGGCGCCCCTTTTCGATGGTGTAGCCGACATCGACCTCGACCGAAGGCTCGGTGAAGGGGAAATAGCTGGGCCGCAGCCGCAGGACGATGTCGTCGCGCTCGAAGAACGCCTTCAGGAAGGTCTCCAGCGTCCATTTGAGATGGCCGAGATGGATGCCGCGATCGATCACCAGCCCTTCGATCTGGTGGAACATCGGCGTGTGCGTCGCGTCCGAATCGGAACGATAGACGCGGCCGGGCGCGATGATCCGGATCGGCGGTTCCTGCGACGTCATCGTGCGGATCTGGACGGGCGAGGTGTGCGTGCGCAGCAGCATGTCGCGCCCGTCGCGCTTGTCGGGGAAATAGAATGTGTCGTGCATCGCGCGCGCCGGATGCGTCTCCGGAATGTTGAGCGCGGTGAAATTGTGCCAGTCGTCCTCGATCTCGGGGCCGGTCGCGACCGAGAAGCCAAGATCGGCGAAGATCTCGGCCAGCTCGTCCATCACCTGGCTGACCGGGTGCACGCTGCCCTGCGCCGCAGCGGCGGGGGGCAGGGTCATGTCGAGCGTCTCGGCGGCCAGGCGTGCATCGAGCGCGGCGCGCTCCAGCCCGGTCTTGCGATCGCCCAGCGCCTGGGTGACCGCTTCGCGCAGCGCGTGGATCTTCGGTCCTTCGCTCTGGCGCTCGTCCGGGCTCATCGCGCCCAGCGACTTCAGCAGCGCGGTCACGGCGCCCTGCTTGCCCAGCGCCTTGACGCGCACGTCCTCGATCGCATCGGGCGTCGCGGCGGCCGCGATCGCATCGAGCAGTTCGGTCTGGAGTGTGTTGAGATCGGTCACAGGATTCCCGCTCTGAATTGTCCGCAGGGGGCCTTACGAAGCCAGGCCCCAAAAGCAAAGGGCGCGGATGGCATTGCCACCCGCGCCCTTGTTTCTCGTCGCGTCAGGCCGGGTCAGGCGGCCTGGGGAAGCGCCGCCTTTGCCTGAGCGATGACGACGCTAAACGCCGCTGCCTCGTTCATGGCGAGATCGGCCATCACCTTGCGGTCGAGTTCGATGCCGGCGAGCTTCACGCCGTTCATGAACTGCGAATAGGTCAGGCCTTCTGCGCGGACCGCAGCGTTGATCCGCTGAATCCAGAGCGCGCGGAAGTTGCGCTTGTTAACCTTGCGGTCGCGATAAGCGTATTGGCCGGCCTTTTCGACGGCCTGGCGAGCGATGCGGATCGTGTTCTTGCGACGGCCGTAAAAGCCCTTCGCCTGATCCAGAATCCTCTTGTGCTTGGCTTTGGTGGTCGTGCCACGTTTCACGCGTGCCATTTATCCGTCCTCCTTATTTCAGGCCGTAGGGCGCCCAGAGCTTCACGTGACCCCAATCGGAGTCCGAAAGCACGTCGGTGCCGCGGTTCTGGCGGATATACTTGGCATTGTGGCTGGAAAGGCGGTGGCGCTTGCCGGCCACGCCGCACTTCACCTTGCCGGTGGCGGTGATCTTGAAACGCTTCTTGACCCCGCTCTTGGTCTTCAGTTTGGGCATTTTCGTCTCCTTATATTCGACGATTGCGAACGGCCTCGGCAGCCCTTTTAGCCGGACAGTTCCTCTGAATCGCGGAAAGCGGGGCCATTAGCGGAGAGTCGCGCGTCTGGCAAGGCTGGGCGGAGCGCAGGGATCGGAATCGGAACCGGAGGGCAACGAAGGGGGTTCTTGCCCGATGGACAGTTCGGTAACCATCGAACGCGTGACCGACACGACCACCCCTGCGACACCGGGCGGCCCGGCCGATTCGGCCGCTTCAACGCCAGCGCCCCGGCCGCCGCGCCACCCCAGCAACACGATCGTCGCGGCCGCCCTGTCGCTGGTCGTCACCATCCTGGGCCTCATCCTGCTGGCCTGGCTGATCCTGTTCGTCACCAAGGGGCGGTTCCTGAAGGGGCCCTTCGAACGCACGGTGAGCGCTGCGACCCAGCGCGAGGTGAAGGTCGCGGGCGATTTCCAGCTTTATCTCAATCCCTTCAACGTCAAGTTCCTGGCCGAGGGGATGACGATCTCGAACCCCGAATGGGCGACGCGGCCCAATTTCTTCGAATCGAAGCTGATCGACACGCAGATCGCGACCTGGACGCTGATCTTCGGCGACAAGCGTCGGATCAACTGGCTGCAGATGCTGAACGGCAACATCGATCTCGAATGGGATACGAAGTTGCGGCGCAACACTTGGACCTTCGGCGATCCCGATGCGCCCGCGAAACCGCTTGAGCTACCGCTGATCCGCGCCGCGATCGTCCAGGGCAGCAGCGTGCGCTATCGCGACCCGCTGATGCAGCTTTCCGCGGATATCCGCATCGACACTGTCCAGGCGCGCGATACGCGTTTCGCCAACGCGATCCGCTTCTCGGGCGACGGCACCATGCGCGGCCGACCGTTCACGCTGTCGGGCAGCCTGCTTTCCCCCAACGAGACGGTGACGGGAGGGCGCAACCAGCTTCAACTCGCGGCGGCGGCAGGTGACACGCGCCTTGCGCTGTCCGGCACGCTACCGGGCGCAACGGTGATCGAGGGCGCCGACCTGCGCATGGGCGTGCGCGGTCCCAATATCAGCCTGCTCTTCGATTTCCTCGGTGTCGCCGTGCCCGACACGCGGACCTACCGCATCGATTCGGACCTGACCAAGGTCGGCGGCGAATGGCGCTTCACCCGGTTGCGCGGCGTGTTCGGCGAAAGCGATGTTGCCGGGCGGCTCACCATCTCGATGCCCAAGGACCGGCTGAAGCTCGATGCCGCGCTCGCCACGCGCACGCTCGACATCGTCGATATCGGCCCCTTCATCGGCTATGATCCGCAGAAGCTGGAGGCGCAGGGCGGCTCGGGTGCGATCGAACAGGTCGGCGGGACGCCGCGTCTGCTGCCCGATGCGCCGCTCAGGGTCGACGCGATAAAGCGGTTCGATGCGCATCTCGTCTATACGGTGGCGAATGTCCGTGCCGAGAGCTTCCCGGTCTCGAACATCGCGATGACGCTCGATCTCGATCGCAGCCTGCTCAAATTGTCTCCGCTCACCTTCGACGTCGCGCAGGGGCATTTGTCGTCGGACATCTCGATCGACGCCCGCAAGCGGCCGGTCTTCACCGAATATGACATCCGCCTGTCGCCGACGCCGATGGGGCTGCTGCTGGCGCGCTTCGGAGCCGAACAGGCCGGAACGACCGGCACGCTCAAGGCGCGCGTGCAGATGAGCGGATCGGGCGATTCGATCCGTCAGTCGCTTGCGACCTCCAATGGCCGCATCGCCGTGATCATGCCCAAGGGCACGTTCTGGACGCGCAATATCCAGCTTTCGGAACTCGATCTCGGCACCTTCGTCACCAAGATGTTCGAAGGCAAGCTGAAGGAACCCGTGCAGATCAATTGCGGCCTGATCGCCTTCACCGTGCGTGACGGCATCGCGGCCGCCGATCCGATCCTGATCGACACGCGCAAGAATGTGATGCTGGGCCGCGGCGGCTTCAGCTTCCGCAATGAATCGCTCGATCTCGCCTTCCGTGCCGATTCGAAGAAGTTCAGCCTGTTCGCCGGCCAGTCGCCGGTCGGCATCGACGGCTATTTCGCGAAGCCCGGGGTCGACGTGATCAGCCCGCAGCTTGTCGGCCGCGCCGGGGCCGGGCTGGGGTTGGCGGCGCTGGCGAGCCCGCTCGCGGGTGTGCTGGCCTTTGTCGATATCGGCGACGCCAAGTCGGCGGAATGCGGCCCGATCCTGTCGGGCGCGACGGCGACCGCCCAGCGCACCACCAAGGGCGAACCCCGCGACGATGTCGGCCGCGGCACCACCGCCAAGTCGGAAGACGGCAAGCGCAGCCCACAGGCCGAGAAGAAGCAGCGGAAGAAGTTTCTCGGCATCTTCTAGGCCGCTCCGGATCCTCCCTGAAGGGGAGGGGGACCGCCGATCGCAGATCGGTGGTGGAGGGGTTGGGAACCGAGCGAACAAGGTCTCGAAAGCGCCCCCCTCAATGCCCGCAGGCGAGCGCCTCGATGATCTCCTCGATGCGCGCCGGATCGCCGGCGGCGATCACGTCGCCGCGGCTCGCTTCGCCCAGCGGGTCGCCGTTCCAGTCGCACATCCGCCCGCCGGCGCCCTCCACGATCGGCACCAGCGCCGCGAAGTCGTGCAGCTTCAGCCCCGATTCGACGACCATGTCGATATGGCCCGACGCGACCAGTCCGTAATTATAGCAGTCGCCGCCGAACAGCGTGTCGCCGCACTGGCGCGCCAGCATCGAGAAATGCTCCGCCGAATGGCCGCTGAAGAATTGCGGGCCCGTGGTCGCCAGGATCGCACGGTCGAGCGCCGGGCAGGCGCGCGTGGAAACCGGCTGGCCGTTGAATTCGGTCTTCCGCCCGACCGCGCCCAGCCAGCGTTCCTTGCCGATCGGCTGATCGATCACGCCGATCATCGGCCAGCCCTCGCCGAGCAACGCGATCAGCGTCCCGAAGATCGGCCGGCCGGCGATGAAGCTGCGCGTGCCGTCGATCGGATCGAGCACCCAGATGCGGCCGCTGGTGCCGGGCTTTTCGCCATATTCCTCGCCGATGATGCCGTCGCGGGGGCGCTCCGCCTCGATCAGCCGCCGCATCGCGGCCTCGGCCGCGCGGTCGGCCTGGGTGACCGGCGAATCGTCGGACTTGGTCTCGATCTCGAAGCGCGCGCGGAAAAACGGGCGGATCGCCTGTCCCGCCACATCGGCAAGGGCGTTGGCGAGGGCGATGTCGTCTTTGGTGAAGCTCATGCCGATCCGGTAGCGCAGCCTGCGCGGCGGGGCTAGGCTGACGATCATGGAAAGCCGCCCGGCCAGCATCCGCCGTCACGATGACGGCGTCGACATGTGGGAGATGACGGCCGCGGCGCCCGCGGCATCGCTCGCCGGGCTGGTCGACGGCTATTGCAGCTATGTCGAGCGGACCGCGTCATTTGCCGCGCGGCGTGAACTGGCGTCGACATCGGGCGTGCTGATCTATGCGCTGGGCGAGCCGCTTTCGATCGTCGGTGCCGACGGCCACGAGATCGTGCTGAAGGCGGGAGAGGCGTTTGCCGGCGGCATCGCCGACGCGACCTCGATCTCGCGTGCACTGGGCGCGCAGCGCGGCATCCATATCAATATGCCGCTCCATGCGCTGGCGGCGGTGTGCGGCGCGCCGGTCGCGGAACTCGCCAATCGCGTCGTCCCGCTGGCCGATCTCATCGGCGAATCTGCACGCGATCTCGGCCATCGCCTGGGCAGCGCGGCCGATCCGCATCGCGAATTCGACCTGCTCGATGCATTCCTCATGCGCCGCTTCGCGGAGATGGCGGCGCCCGATCGCACCATCCTCTGGGTGATGGACCGATTGGCCGGGACGCAACCGCCGGGCGTGGCGGAGATCGCGGATGCGATCGGGTGGAGCCGCAAGCATCTGACGAATCGCTTTTCCGCCGTCACCGGCTTCAGCCCGCAATCCTATCGCCGGCTCGCCCGGTTCCAGCGTTTCTCCGCCGCGATCGCCGCACGGCCCGACGAGAGCCTGGCCATGCTCGCGATCGATGCCGGCTATCACGATCAGCCGCACATGACGCGCGAGGTGCGGGCTTTCGGCGCGATGAGCCCTGGAGAATTGCGCCGGCGCCTGATCCCGGATGGCGGCGGCGTGCGCGAGGATTGAGGTTACATACGTGCAAGAGTGCCGGCGCCCGGCATGATATCCGTCGGCCGAAGGAGACGATGATGACCCGAAAAGCCGTGATCCCTTGCCTGCGTTACCAGGACGCGCCCGCCGCGATCGATTTCCTCTGCGACGCTTTCGGCTTCACCCGCCATGCGGTCTATGCCGATGACGAGGATCCGACGCTGATCCACCATGCCCAGCTCGTGCATGGCGACACCATGATCATGCTGGGTTCGGCGCGGCCGGGTCCGTTCGTCGAGCTCTATGGCTGGCGCAGCATCGAGGAAGCGGGCGGGATCACGATGAGCCTCTGCATGACCGTCGACGATCCCGACGCGCATTGCGCGCGGGCCAGGGAAGCGGGCGCGGAGATCGTTTCCGGACCCTATGACAATCAGGGCTATCCCGGCCGCGCCTATGACGCGCGCGATCCGGGCGGCAATGTCTGGAATATCACCAGCTACGACCCCTGGGCGCCGCAGGGCTGAGGCGGCAACGCACTTCGTCATGCCGAACTCGTTTCAGCATCCATGTTCCAACCCGCATTGCGGCGGGGCCTTGAGCATGGACCCTGAAACGAGTTCAGGGTGACGGGGGTTAGTCGAACAGCGAGCTTACCGAGCTTTCGTCGGCGATACGGCGGACCGCTTCGGCCAGCAGCGGCGCGATGGTCAGGTGGCGGATCTTGGCCGCGTCCTTGATCACTTCATGGCCGCCGATCGAATCGGTGATGACCAGTTCGGTCAGCTCGGATCCCTCGACGCGCGCGACCGCGCCGCCCGAAAGCACGCCGTGCGTGCAATAGGCCACGACCTCTTCGGCGCCCGCCGCCTTCAGCGCGGCGGCGGCGTTGCACAGCGTGCCCGCCGAATCGACGATGTCGTCGACCAGGATGCAGAAACGGCCTTCGACGTCGCCGATGATGTTCATCACTTCCGATTCGCCGGCGCGCTCGCGGCGCTTGTCGACGATGGCGAGCGGCGCGTTGTCGAGCCGCTTGGCGAGCGCGCGGGCGCGGACCACGCCGCCCACATCGGGCGAGATGACCATGATGTTCCGCCCGCCGAAGCGCGCCTGGATATCGGCGGACATCACCGGCGCGGCAAAGAGATTGTCGGTCGGGATGTCGAAAAAGCCCTGGATCTGGCCGGCATGGAGGTCGACCGAAAGCACGCGGTTCGCGCCCGCCACGGTGATCAGGTTCGCCACCAGCTTTGCCGAGATCGGCGTGCGCGGGCCGGGTTTGCGATCCTGGCGCGCATAGCCGAAATAGGGGAGGACCGCAGTGATCCGCTTGGCCGACGCGCGCTTCAGCGCGTCGATGCAGATCAGCAGCTCCATCAGATTGTCGTTGGCCGGATAGCCGGTCGACTGCAGCACGAACACGTCCTCGCCGCGGACATTCTCGTGGATCTCGACGAACACTTCTTCGTCGGCGAAGCGACGGACGCTGGCGTCGGTCAGCTTGATCTCGAGATAGTCGGCAATGGCCTTGGCCAGCGGCAGGTTCGAATTGCCGGTCAACAATTTCATGCGCGCATTTCCCGCAAAAGATGGACCCGCAAGACGGGTACGCAAAGGAACAGGGGTTTCGGAAGCCTTTAGCCGTGGATACGCGTTCGTAAAGGGGGCATTGCCGACCCGCCCGACCTTGGGGACTTGGTCGCCGCATCGTTTTTGCGGAAAACCGGTTCCCACTTTTCCATGCGATGCTCTAATGCCTGACCTCATGACCGACCGGCTCACCATCGCGCTCGCGCAGCTTTCGCAGACCGTCGGCGACCTTGCCGGAAATGCCGATGCGATGCTGGAATGGCGCGCGCGGGCGACGAATTCGGATCTGGTCGTCTATCCCGAACTTCAGCTCATCGGCTATCCGCCCGAGGATCTGGTGCTGAAACCCGCGCTGATCGCGCGGGCGGAATCCGAACTTGCGCGCCTGGCGGCGGCGACTGCCGATGGCGGCCCGGCGATGATCGTCGGCACGGTCGTGCGCGAAGGCGGCCTGCTCTACAATGCGCTCGCCCTGCTCGACGGCGGAGAGATCGTGACGGTCCGGCGCAAGCACGAGCTGCCCAATTACGGCACGTTCGACGAGAAACGGCTGTTCGCGTCCGCGCCCCCGCCCGAGCCGATCGAGTTTCGCGGCGTGCGCATCGGCCTGCCTATCTGCGAGGATATCTGGTTTCCCGCGGTCTGCGCGCATCTGCGCGCACGCGGCGCCGAAATCCTCATCTCGCCCAATGGCAGCCCCTATGAGGTCGACAAGGACGATCTGCGCAGCAGCGCGATCGCCGCGGCGCGCGTCGCCGAGACCGGCCTGCCGCTCGCCTATCTCAACCGCGTCGGCGGACAGGACGAGATCGTCTTCGACGGCGCCAGCTTCGTGCTCAATGCCAGTGGCCTGCTCGCGCACCAGCTTCCCGACTGGGAGGAGACGCTGGTCGAGACGGTGTGGCAGCGCGGCCCCGATGGCTGGCACTGTCTGCCCGGCACGCTCAACGCGCTGGAGCCGCATCCTTCCGACATCTATCATGCGATGGTCGTGGGATTGCGCGACTATGTCGACGGCAATCGCTTCCCCGGCGTCGTGCTGGGCCTGTCGGGCGGCATCGATTCGGCGATCTGCGCGGCGATCGCGGCGGACGCGCTGGGGCCGGACCGCGTCTGGTGCGTGATGCTGCCCAGCCGCTTCACCAGCCAGGAAAGCCTGGACGACGCGGCTGAATGCGCGCGGATGATCGGCTGCCGGCTCGATACCATCCCCATCTCACCCGCAGTGGAGGCGTTCGACACGATGTTGTCGGACAGTTTCGCCGACCGGACCGTCGACATCACCGAAGAGAATATCCAGTCGCGTATCCGCGGCGTCACGCTGATGGCGCTCAGCAACAAGTTCGGCCACATGTTGCTGACCACAGGCAACAAGAGCGAGATGTCCGTCGGCTATGCCACCATCTATGGCGACATGGCGGGCGGCTACAATCCGCTGAAGGATGCGTACAAGACCACGGTCTTCGCGATCTCGCGCTGGCGCAACGACAATCGCCCGCGCATCGGTCTCGGCAAGGACGGCCCGGTGATGCCGGACAACATCATCGCCAAGCCGCCCTCGGCCGAGCTTCGCCCCGACCAGAAGGATTCGGATTCGCTGCCGCCCTATGACGTGCTCGATCCGATCCTGTACGGGCTGGTGGAGGAGGAACTGTCGGTCTCCGCCCTCGTCGAACGCGGCTTCGATCGCGACACGGTCATCCGCATCGAACGGCTGCTCTACGTCGCTGAATATAAGCGCCGCCAGGCGCCGCCGGGGGTGAAGCTGGGCACGCGCAATTTCGGTCGCGACCGGCGCTACCCGATCACCAACGCGTTCCGGACGTCGTAGGGCTCGGGACAAACGGGATGGAGCATTGCTGAATAGAGAAGCCGCCCGTGTGCTTTCGCGCAAATGGCGGTAAGAGCGCGCGCATGACCGTCGTCACACGCTTCGCACCGTCGCCCACCGGGCGGCTTCATGTCGGCAATATCCGCACCGCGCTCCATAACTGGATGTGGGCGCGCAAGCATGGCGGGCGTTTCCTGCTGCGGATCGACGACACCGATGTGGCGCGCTCGACCGAGGAGAATGTCGACGCGATCCGCGCCGATCTGGCCTGGCTCGGGCTCGATCCCGATGGCGAGGCGCGCCAGTCCGCCCGATTCGACCTGTACGAGGCGCGGTTCGAGGCGCTGCGCGCCGACGGGCGCGTCTATCCCTGTTACGAGACCGCCGAAGAGCTGGATCTGCGCCGCAAGGTGCTGCTCGGTCGCGGCCTGCCCCCCGTCTATGAGCGCCAGCCCGCCGATGCGCCGGTGCCGGAGGGGCGCACGCCGCACTGGCGTTTCCGTCTCGATCACGACGCGCCGATCCTGTGGGACGACCTCATCCGCGGTCCGCAGCGTTTCGATCCCGCGCTGATGTCCGATCCCGTCATCCGCCGCGCGGACGGAAGCTGGCTCTACATGCTCCCGTCGGCGATCGACGATATCGAGATGGGCGTCACTCATGTCGTGCGTGGCGAGGACCACGTCTCCAACACCGCGACGCAGATCCAGATGTTCGCGGCGATGGGCGCCGCCGCGCCCGCCTTTGCGCACGAGGCGCTGCTGACCGGCAGCGAAGGCAAGCTGTCCAAGCGGCTCGGCTCGCTGGGCGTCGATCATTTCCGCGAGATCGGCATCGAGCCGGTTACGCTCGTCGCCAAGCTCGCCAGGATCGGCACCAGCGATCCGGTTGAGGCGGTCGCCGATCCGCAGCCTTTGATCGACGCGTTCGACTTCGGCCATTTCGGCCGCGCGCCGGCGCGTTTCGACGAGGCGGAACTGCTTCAGCTCAATGCGCGCATCGTCCACCAGCTCGATCAGGCTGCGGTCGCCGATCGCCTGCCCGCCGGCATGGACGAGGCCGCATGGCTGGCGATCCGCCCCAATCTTGAGACCGTGGCGCAGGCCGCGGACTGGTGGAGCGTTGTCGAGGGGCCGATCGCGCCGGCGGACCTGTCGGACGAGGATCGCGCCTATCTGGCGGAGGCGGCGGTCATCGCCGAGTCGCTCGACTGGTCGTCGGCACCTTGGCAGGCGCTGACCGGCGCGCTCAAGGAAAGGACCGGGCGCAAGGGAAAGCCGCTGTTCCTGCCGCTGCGGCTGGCGCTCACCGGGCGCGAGCATGGCCCGGATATGGCGGCTTTGCTGCCATTGATCG
>Ga0209902_101413_pt1 | contig 11808 bp, 9 predicted proteins | sample FECB27metaG_FD_188304 | JGI IMG/M metagenome (GOLD analysis project Ga0209902, IMG submission 188304) | Cyanobacterial communities from the Joint Genome Institute, California, USA - FECB-27 (SPAdes) (version 2) | ecosystem: Environmental > Aquatic > Thermal springs > Hot (42-90C) > Microbial mats ...
TGCCGACATTTAGCCATTGCACGCCTGAGCGGCAAGTCCCGCAAGGTCGAAGCAGCTCCTTCTGCGACCAAGTGATCGCCCTTGCATCGCCAACGGGTCACGCCAACTGCGCCGGCCTTTCCACAGATTCGCCGCGTCGCTTGCCACCCGTGCGAACCTGCTCTTGGCAACGCGTGCGGCCGTTGCACTGGAAACGCAGCCTTGCCGCAGCCGATGCGGATGATGTCGCCCCTACGTCAACTGCTCGCTTGACAGACGGCTTCGAGCGCCAATAAATGCGGCCATCCGCTGGACGGGGCTGTAGCTCAGCTGGGAGAGCGCGTCGTTCGCAATGACGAGGTCAGGAGTTCGATCCTCCTCAGCTCCACCAGCGGATTTTCCCATCAGTTTTGCTTTCACTCGGCTCCGCCCCCAATCGCGCGGCGTGGTCATGGCGCGGCCAGCTCATTGGGAGTCCGCATGCTGGCCATGAAAACATCTAATTGGCGCAAGTGACGTACAACGGCTAACCGTCTGCCCATGTGGCGATCGTCCTGTGGCGGCGAATGGCACACCAGGATCGTCGAGATGCTGGTCAACGCGCCGACGACCTCTACAGCTCCAGGACGGCACGTTCGGCTTCCAAGGGATAGCCCAGGCAGATGGACAAGACCAAGACAGCATGGGCGAACCAGCAATGGACGATGCTCGCCCTCGTCGTGATGATTGGCGTCAATCTTCGGCCCTTCATCACAGCCCCGGCGACCCTGCTCCCCTACATCGTCGAAGATACCGGCATGGGATATGCCGGCATCTCGTTGCTCACTTTGCTGCCAATGGCGCTCATGGGCATCGGCGCCTTTGTCGCGCCTGCCATTCAGACCGCAGTCGGAACGCGGCAGGGGTTGCTGGCAGCGCTCGCCTTGCTAATGGTTGGGTCATTGCTGCGGTTTGCTGCCTTTGATGGCGGCACGATGATCCTGACCGCCATTCTGTGTGGCGCAGGCGTTGCCTTCGTCCAGGCCGTATTTCCGGGGATTATCAAAGCTCGCTTCCCCGCCAGCGTACCGACAGTCACCGGACTGTACTCGGCCATGATCATGGGCGGCGGCGCGGTTGGCGCGCGGTTGATGCCTGCGTTGGCAAATGCAGGGTACAGCTGGCGGGCAGCGCTCGCCTGGCTGGCAGCTCCCGTTTTCGTGGCGTTGCTGGCCGCCTTTCGCGTCCTTGCAAATGCAAAAGCGACGGCACCGGCCAGGCCGATGACAAGGCTGCTTCTGCTGCGCCCGCGCACATGGGCACTGATCGCGGCGTTCGGGCTGGTCAATAGCGGCTATTCGTCGATGGTGGCCTGGCTTGCGCCCTACTATCAGGCCCAGGACTGGACGGGTTCGCAAAGCAGCAACCTGGTAGCCATCATGGCTCTGTGCCAGGCGGCCTCGGCCTTCGGCTTGCCCTTCCTGGCCCGCGGCACAAGCGACAGGCGTCCCTGGCTATTGTTTACGGCCGCCGTCCAGGTCGTCGGCTTCCTGGGTCTGGCATGTCTTCCAGCACCCTGCGCCTGGTTGTGGGTCGCACTTTGTGGCGTGGGGCTTGGTGGCAGCTTCGCGCTCGCCATGGTAACCGCGCTCGACCATCTGCCCCACCCCGATCAGGCGGGTGCACTTGCCGCCGCCATGCAAGGAGGCGGGTTCCTGATCGCAGCCTTTGGACCCTATACCATGGCAACGCTGCACGGTTTCACCGACAGTTTCTCGGCTGGCTGGGTCATGCACGCCATGCTCGTGACGGCAAGTGCAGTCTTCTATTTCCGTTTCGACCCCAGCCGTTACGGCGAGGTCATGGAGCCGATCGAACCGTATCAATCCAGTCCCTCTGCGGCGACGTAGCTCGACAGCGCATTCCAAGTAATGGGGTCGGTGAGCGCTTACTCTGGCGCGACCGGCAAGGCACGCTTGTGCGCTGTCGCCAGATGCATCGCGAGGATCCGCTGGCGGGCCGGTTCGGCAATCGATTTGCCTTCGAGAAAGTCGTCGATGTTGTCGTATGTCACGCCATACACGTCTTCGTCAGGCCGCAGCGGCGCATCGCTTTCGAGGTCTGCAGTGGGCACCTTGTAGATCAGCGACTGCGGTGCGCCAAGACGTGCGGCGATCGCCCGAACACGTCGCTTCGTGAGACCTGCAAGTGGCGTGATATCGGCAGCACCATCACCGAACTTGGTGAAGAACCCCATCAGCGCCTCTGCAGCATGGTCGGTCCCGATCACCAGGCCGCGCACGGCGCCGGCCAGCGCATACTGCGCAATCATGCGCTGGCGAGCCTTGATGTTACCCAGGTGAAAATCCAGCCGCGCCGGCTCGAAGAGGTCACCGGCGTCGCGACGGACGTCCGCCAGCATGGCGTCCGCTGCCGGCTTGATGTTGATCGTCACCGTGCGATCTGGGCCAATCACATCGAGCGAAGCCTGCGCATCGGCCTCATCGGCCTGGACGCCATATGGCAGGCGCACGGCAATGAATTGCGCCTCATGACCGTGGTCGCGCAAGCGCCGGACGGCGGCTTGCGCAAGCATTGCCGCAGTCAGGGAGTCGACACCGCCGCTGATCCCGAGGACATAGGCGCGCATCGCGGATGCCCTGAGATAGTCGGCGAGAAACGTGATGCGCCGCTCGGTCTCCACACCGGCGTCGAACTCCGAAGCCACGCCAAGGGTGCGGATGATATCAGCCTGTAGGTCAAGCACGATGGCCGCTCCCTGTTGTGGCCTGGCGGTGCCAGCCTTTGGCGAAAGAAGTTCGCGCAGGTAATTCGCGAAGCACCGGCAGTGTCAATGCCCCTTCCTCGAGAAGGCATTGCCAACGTGCCGGACCGCAACGAGTCAAGCCGCGCCAGCCTCATGGGAAGCTGGCGCAGCCTGTTTTGCTCATTTCGGAGTTCGTGGCTGCTTAGACCAGCACGTCGCCGTCGCGGGCGACGATGCGTCCGCCCGAGATCACCAGCTTGCGCGGGGGGCAACGGATCAGCGCATCGGAGACGTTTTCGGCATCGACCAGCACGATGTCGGCACGCGAACCCGCGACGAGGTCATGCACGTCGCGTCCGACGAAATGCGCAGCGCCCTTGGTCGCCAGTTCCACGGCAGCAAGGAGCTTGTCGTCGTGGCGCAGGCCGCTCAACCGTGCGAACTGATGCGCGACGCGCAGCATGTCGCCATCGCCGAAGGGTGACCACAAATCGCGGGTGCCGTCGGTGCCGAGTCCGAGAGGCACGGAGCGTTGCCGCATCTGCTGCCAGGGCAGCGGCGCCGTGCCACCCATGGCGACCGTCGTCCATGAGACACCCGCTTCCGCGAGCTTCTCGACGATCTCTTCCTGTACGTTCTGGGGCAGCGTACCGAGCACGAAGCCGTGCGAGATGGTGACGCGCCCCTGCAGGCCGGCATCGATCGTGCGCCGCATGACCTGCCGAAACTCGTAGACGCCAAGCGAGCCGAACTCGTGCAGATGGAAATCGAGCCCGACGTTACGCTTCACGGCGATGTCGAAGAGACCGTCCAGCACGGCCTCGACATTGCCGTCGATCGTGCCCGGATCGAGTCCGCCGATATTGTCCGCGCCCGCCTTTGCCGCCTCGTCGAGCAGTTGCATCACGCCGGGGCGGCGCAGCACGCCGTCCTGCGGGAAAGCGACTGTTTCGACCTGGATGGCGTCGCCGAGCTCGGCCTTCGCCGCCTCGACGCACTCCAGTCCACGCAGCCCGACGCCCAGGTCGACGTCGACATGGGTGCGGGTCGCCGTCGTGCCGTTGCGGATGAACTGGCGCAGCACGGCGGCCGACGATGCCACGTTCGGAACGCCATACTTGTCACGCTGGGCGCGCTCGTTGGCGATCCAGCCCTCGACGGTCGGGCGGTCGGAATAGGTGTAGCCGACCCAGGGCTTGCCCCACCAGCTCTTGTCGACATGCGCATGCGTGTTGACGAAACCCGGCATGGCGAGCAGGCCGCCGCCGTCGACATCGCCGGCTTCAGGCTTCGAGGCCGGGCGGATGCCGGCAATCCGATCGCCCTCGATGAGGATGTCCACCGGGTCAGCACCCCATGGGCGCACGTTGGACAGCGCGTAACTCTTGTCTTTCATGGTGTTGGTCCTTGAATGGTAATCGTGTGGTCGCGGCCGGACCGCAATTCAGCGGACACGGCGCAGAAATGCCGCCGTGCGGTCGTGCCTGGGGTTGTCGAGCACGTCGCGCGCCGGGCCGTCCTCAAGGACGCGGCCCTGGTCCATGAACACCACCCGGTCGGCAACTTCGCGGGCGAAGCCGATCTCGTGCGTGACGACGAGCATCGTCATGCCTTCTTCGGCCACCTTGCGCATTGTGGTGAGCACCTCGCCGACGAGCTCGGGGTCGAGTGCGCTGGTCGGTTCGTCGAACATCATCAGCCGCGGTTCCATCGCCAGCGCCCGGGCGATGGCTACGCGCTGCTGCTGGCCGCCCGACAACTGGCTTGGATATGCATCCGCACGCTCGGACATCCCGACAAGCGCGAGCAGCTTCTCAGCCTTGTCGACGCTCTCCTTGCGCGGGCGCTTCAGGATCTTCACCGGGCCGTAGACGACATTCTCCAGGGCGGTCATGTTGCCGAAGAGATTGAAGTGCTGGAACACCATTCCGATGTGCTGGCGCGCCTTCGCCACTGCGCGTTCATGCTGTTCGTAGAGCACGCCGCCGCGAAGCTCGTAGCCGATTCGTTCGCCTGCCACCTCGATCAGGCCGCCATCGACGGGGTCGAGGTGGTTGATGCAGCGCAGCAGCGTGCTCTTGCCTGAGCCGGACGGTCCCAGGACGCAGACGATCTCGCCCTTGCGGACCTGGATGTCGACGCCGCGCAGGACGTGGTTTTCGCCCAGCCACTTGTTGACGCCCTCGACCTTGAGCATCGTGTTCGTCATCGCCGCGCCCATCACGCCGTCCCTCCGCTCACGGCGACGGCCACGCTTGTGGTCGCCGGACGTTGCTTTTTCCGGCGCGCCTGGCGCGACCCCGACTGGCTTACGTTGAAGTGCTTTTCCAGGAAGTGCTGGCCGATGCTGGCGACGGTGACCAGGATCAGGTACCAGAGCACCGCGACGATCAGCAGCGGCAGGATCTTGAAGTTCTGGCCATAGACCAGCTGCGCCCTGGTGAGCAGGTCGCTGCCGCCGATGACGGAGACCAGCGACGTCGCCTTGAGCATGCCGATGAACTGGTTGCCCGTCGGCGGGATGATCACGCGAATGCTCTGCGGCAGGACGATCTTGCGAAGCGCTTCGCCGCGGGTCAGACCGAGGCTCATCCCCGCATCCATCTGGCCGGCCGGCACCGACAGCATGCCACCGCGGATGACCTCTGCCATGTAGCCGGACTCGGCCAGCGACAGGGCAATCAGGCCGGCGGAAAACCCTGAGATGAGGCTGTTCGTGCTGTATCCGAAGATCGTCGGGAACAGGACCGCGAGATTGTACCACAGCAGCACTTGCACCAGCATCGGCACGCCGCGGAAGAACCAGACATACCCACGCCCGATGACGCTCGCGACCTTGTTCTGGCTCTGGATCATCAACGCGATGACAAAGGCGAGTACGATGGAGATCAGCATCGCGAGCACGGACAGCTGGATCGTCACGCCCACGCCGCCAAGGATGACGGGATGGAACATGAACTGGGCAGCAACGCCCCACTCCATGTTCGCGTTGCCGGCCTGGGAGGCTGTGAACATCGACAGCAGTACGGCGACAATCAGGGCAGAGACGATCTGCCCGTACTTCATGCGTCGCTTGGCGCGAATGGGCGTGGGCTGTGTTGCGGGCTCTTCGCCCGGCCGCCGCACGTAGTGCGCGACGACCGGGCTGACTTCGCTTTGCTCAGAGCCCTCGATATTGAGAGTCGACATGAGCGTCAGTCCTTCGCCAGATTGACCCCGTAGTCTTCAAGTTTGATGACTTCGACCTTCCAGTTGGCGAGGATCTTGTCATACGTGCCATCTTCGTGGATGGCCTTGAGTGCCGCCACGAAGCCATCGCGCAGCCCGCTCTCTTCCTTGTTGAAGGTCATCCCGAGATAGACCTTCGGCTCGAAGTCGATCGGCAGGGAGTCAAGCACTTCGCCGGTTTCGCGCATAAGCACGGACACGGCCAGGTCGGGCCAGATCATCGCATCGATGCGACCCGAGGTGAGTGCAAGGTTCTTGTCGCTGCTGTTGGGATAGGAGACGAGCTTCGTCGGTTCCTTGCCTTCGGCAGTGCATGCCGCGGCCATCAGGTCGACCAGGCGCTGCGCGTCGCTGCCCTTGACGTCGCCGATCGTGATGCCGCAGCCGCCATTCACCGCGCCGGTTATCCCCTTGGGATTGCCCTTGGCGATCATGAACACCGAGCCGGCCAGCTGGTAGTCGATGAAGTCGACCTTTTCCTGGCGGTTCTTGCGGTCCGTCATGCCTGCGATCGCGGCATCGAACTTCTTGCTCTGCATGCCGATCAGGATCTGGTCAAAAGGAACTTTCTCCCACTGGACCGGCAGGCCGAGTTTTTCCGCCATCGCCTCCATCAGGTCGACATTGTAGCCCTTGATGTCGGACTCGCCGATCGGGGTGAAGTTCGCGGGCTCGAAGTCGGGCTGGGTGGCAATGACCAGCGCCCCCTTCTCGCGATACTTTTCAGGCACGAGCTTGGCCAGCGGGGCGTCAGGCTTGAACCCGGCCTCCGCGGCGCCAGCTGGACTGTAGGCGGCGCTGCCGAGCAGGGTCAGGCTTGCTGCCGCAGCACCGATGGCCATCCGGACGCGATGCTTCCAAGGGTATGACATTGCTATTTCTCCTCCGTTTGTTGCGACCGATAAACCGTGGGCCTCCTCCGGCCGCACGTCGGTCAGGTGGTTCGCGCTACGATCGGCTTGCGGTCTCGGCAGAGGTCTCAGGGACACGGCGGGCAGGCGTGGCGCGGACCCGGAAATGATCTGTGTCGGAACGTGCTCTGTTCATGCAGTCCAGTCTGTCCGAGATGGCTAAGGCGTTAGCAGTCAGCAATTCTCAGTAGCTTCAAATTAGAGCATTTGAAAATTAAATAGCTGGATGCTATTCATTCGGAAATTCAATCCGAAAAGCATGGGCCGCGCGTGCTCGACCCCCGCCTTCTCCGCGCCTTCATCGGCATCCTCGACACGGGCAGCTTCACCCGTGCCGCAGAGCAGTTGCACCTGACGCAATCGACGATCAGCCAGCAGCTCGCCCGACTGGAGGAAACTGTCGGACATGCGCTGATCGATCGGGATGCAAGACCGATCAGCGCCACCGCTTCGGGCGAACGCCTGCAAGGCTACGCCCGCCGCATCCTCACTCTTCAGCAGGAGGCTCAAGCTGCGCTGGGCGATCCAGCGGGTCTGACGGCAATTCGCATTGGTCTGGCCGAAGACATTTTCGACGGTCCGATGGCGGCCTTGTTCCGGGAGTTTGCGCAAGGACGCCGCGAGATCAGGATGGACGTGACGTCAGGACTGAGCCGGGACTTGACCCGGCGCTACCGGGACGGCGAGTTCGACATCGCCGTGGTCAAGGAGCCGGCCCCAAGCGCGGATGCCCGCGCGTCCTTCCCCGAACCCATGGTATGGCTCGAGGCGATGGACGCCGACCACGACTGGCCGGACCCGATGCCGCTTGTGGTCTTCTCCCCGGGCGGCCTGTACCGCGACCAGATGTTCGAGCGCATCGAACGGGAACGCCGCCGCTGGTATGTCGCCTTCTCGAGCAGCAGCCTCCCCAACATCCTCGTGGCTGTTGAAGCCGGATTCGGTATCACGCTCCTGCCCGTCGCAACCACCCCTGGAAGACGGGTCAAGACTTACGCGCCTTTCGGCACAGAGCCACCGATTGCCGTCTCCATCTACTCCTGGGAGCAGACTGGCCCGGTCAAAGAGCTTGTCGAATGGATGTCTGCCGTGCTGAGACTACGCGGCGGCGCGACCAACGCCGTCGTTCAAGGCTGATCAGTACAAGCGCCATGCCCGGCGTTGCTACAGCCCGGCGCTGCCCCACCCTGTTCAGCCCAGGACGGGATAGCTCGGCGTGAAGATTTCCGATACGGGCGGATGCTGCCAGCTTCTGTCGGGGTACTTTGCGATCAGACCCTCGAACTGCCGCTGCGCCTGCTCGCGGGCGGAGCGGATGTCGAAACCGGCAAGCTTGCCGTCGAGCATCGACAGGCGTCCGTCGACGAACACCGCCTGCGTGACCTTGCCCGAACCGCCAAGAACCAGCGTGGTGATCGGATCGACAGTCGGCGTCATGTAGGGGTCGTCGAGGCGGAAGACCGAGATGTCGGCCTTGGCGCCGACGGCGAGCCGTCCGATGTCGGTGCGGCCGAGTGCCTTGGCCCCGCCTAGCGTGGCGGCATCGTACAGATCCTTGCTGAGGACGGCATCAGATGCCTTCTCGCTGATCCGGCAGGCGACCAGGCCCATCAACAGGTTCATCAGCATGTCTTGCGGTGCCGTATCGGTTGCCATGCCGATGTTGATGCCGAGCTTCCTGCATGAGGCGAACGAGTTCAGCGTGCCGCCCATGCGCGCCGATACCAGCGGCGAATGTGCAATGGAGACGCCCGTATCGGCATAGAACTGCAAATCCTCAGGCGAGGCATGGGTGCCGTGCGGGGTGATCAGCCGCTCGCTCAGCAGGCCATGATCGGCCATCCAGCGCGGCCCCGACACGCCATGCAGCTTGTGCATGGTTTCGAGCTCGAGCTTGCCCTGGGCCATGTGCAGGCGCACCCGGCAATCGAGATCTCGCGCTGCCGCCATCGTCCGCTGCAGGACTTCGAGCGTGCAGGTCTCGACCCTGTCGGGCGCCAGCATGCCGTTGACCAGCCCGCCATGCTGGCCGTGCTGGCGCTCGATGAAAGCGATGGCATCGTCGAGGCCGGCAAGACCCCTCGCCTCGTCGAAGTCGGGCACGATCTTGCCTGGCGCCTCCAGCACCATGCCGCCGGAGCGGTAGGCGGGGCTGAGGAAGACCCGCAAGCCGAGATCGCCGGCGGCATCCGCTGCCGCGTCGAATTCGGCGACCGTCTCGCCCCATTCGCGATAATAGAGCGAGGCGATAGGTGCTGCCGACGTGACGCCGTTGAGCAAGGACAGGCCAAAGGCAAACTTTTTCTGGAAGGCCAGCTCCTCGGGCGAATACATCTCGTATGGCCCACGCCCGACATAGGAGCGCGGCCAGATACGGCCCTTGGCCCATCCGGGCTGGTTGTCGTGGACGAGCACGTAGGTGTCGATGTCCGACAGCGCGTCGAGGTCGATCAGGCCGGGGCTGATCAGGGCTGCGCCGAAGTCGATGCGCCTGGCCACCTCGCCATCGAAGCAGCGGCCGGCGAAGACGATCTCGCCTCCCTCGATCACCAGCTCGCCACGCGGCACCAGGCAGTGCCCTTCGCCATGATAGGCAAGCAGCCAGTCGGCAGTCATGAGGGTACGGCCGGCCGGCCGCTGGCCCAGGGTCAGCTCTTCGGGACGTGTCATCGCCAATCCAGTCTGAAGTCGTCGCGCCTGCCGGCGAGCGGGCGCAGCTAAAGAAAGGGCGCTTCACCTTTCAGGATGAAGCGCCCAGGTCTTCTTGGGAGTTACCGTTTGGCTGGGCTTAGTCGCCGGCCATCTGCGTCAGCCAGTGGCGCGGCTTGTTGTCCGAGCGGAAGTCGACGCTCTTGACCTTGGCCTGCGTCGCCCAGGCGATCGGCTGCTGGTGCAGCGGAACGAGGATCGTGTCGTCCTTGGCGATCTTGAGGGCTGCTTCTTCCAGCGCCAGGCGCTTGGCGACGTCAGGTTCCTGCACGGCCTGCGCAACCAGCTTGTCCAGCTCCGGATAGGACCATCCGCCATAGTTCGACACGCCGACCTTGTCGTTCTTGGTCGAGAGCACCTGGGCCAGGATCGAGTAGGCGTCGAGCGTCGGCTCGTTGGCCCAGCTCAGATTGAACATGTCGGCCTTGCCCTGCGTGCGCTTCGGCGATTGGACGGCGCGCGGCGCAATGTCGATCGAGACGTCGAAGCCGGCGCGCTTCAGCATGTTGGCGATGCCGGCGCAGAAGTCCTCCTCGTTGATGCTCTCGTCGTTGGAGCACATGTAGGTGAACTTCAGGCCTTCCTGGCCGGCTTCCTTGAGCAGTGCCTTGGCGCGTTCCGGATCGGCCTTGCTGTAGGTGTCGAGCGACTTGGCGTAGCCTGCGATCTCAGGCGCGATCAGCGAGCCGGACGGACGGGCGAGCCCGCGCATCACCTTGGCGTTGATCAGGTCGCGGTCGATCGCGGCTTCGACAGCCTGACGTACACGCACGTCATTGAACGGGCTGGGACGACCGTCTTCCAGCTTCTCCTTGCGGTTGAAGCCGAGGAAGACCGTGCGGAACTCCTGCTTCTTCAGCACCGTCAGGCCGGGCGTGCTTTCGAGACGCGGCAGATCCTGGATCGGCGCGGAATCGACGAGGTCGACTTCGCCCGACAGCAGTGCTGCGACGCGGGTCGCCGGCGAGGCGATCGGCATGTACTCGATGCGGTCGAGATTGTGCTTCTTCTCATCCCACCAGAGATCATTGACCAGCAGCACGGTCTTGCTGTCGGCGACGCGGCTTTCGAGCTTGAAGGGGCCCGTGCCATTGGTGTTGTGGGTGGCGAAGCCTTCCGTCTTGGTGTCGACGGCGGTCGGCTTTTCGGTGTTGTTGTCCTTCAGCCACTTGCCGCTGAACATGAAGATGTTCGTCATGTCGTTGAGGAACAGCGACGTCGGCGCCGAGACCTCGATGTCGACGGTGTGGTCGTCGACCTTCTTGCTGCTGACATAGAGCGGGATGTTGCCGCGCAGCGGCGAGGCCGGATCGGTGACGCGGTTGAGCGAGGCGATCACGTCGTCAGCGGTGAAGTCCGCTCCGTTGTGGAACTTGACGCCCTGGCGCAGGGTGAAACGCCAAACCTTGTTGTCGATCAGCTCCCACTTGGTCGCCAGCGCCGGCTCGATCTTGAAGTTGGCGTCGTAGCGGACAAGGCCCTCATAGATGTGGTTGAGGAACGACAGGTTGAACGTCGACGCGATCGAGTCTGGATCGAGCGAATAGATGTCGGCGCGGCCGCCCCAACGCAGGGTTTCGGCACTTGCCGGTGCTGAGATGGCGATTGCTGCAACGGCACCGAGAATGAGTTTCTTAAAGCGAGACATTTTACCTCCCAAGGATCGCGCTTACTGAATCCCACCATCAATCTGATCGACAGGATTGTCAACAATCTTGTTGACGCAAATTGGTTGAATCGGTAGCAAAATTACGTCGGGTCACGCTGGAGCCATGTGGCGACCAGCTAACCGACGGGGCTGCCAGAAGGCCGGCGGCCAGCGGAAATGGAGGAAAGACCGCATGAGCGACCTGCTGTTGCTGCATGGAACCATCGTCACCGTCGATCCCGAGCGGCGCATCATCGAAGACGGCGCAATCGCGATCAGGGCTGACAGGATTGTCGACATTGGATCGGCGAGCGAACTCGAACCGCGGCATCAGGACAAGAAGATTGTCGACTGCCGCGGCAAGCTGATCATTCCAGGCCTCATCGACGCCCACGGCCACGCCGGGCACGTGCTGATCCGCAGCATCGCGGCGGACACCAACTCGATGTGGATGCAGATCGTCACGCCGACCTACTACCACTACACCACCCGCGACTACTGGTATGCCGACGGCCTGGTGTCAGGCCTCGAGCGTCTGCGCGCCGGTGTCACGACAGGCGTCAGCATCATCTCATCCATGCCGCGCA
>Ga0209902_101414_pt1 | contig 11791 bp, 11 predicted proteins | sample FECB27metaG_FD_188304 | JGI IMG/M metagenome (GOLD analysis project Ga0209902, IMG submission 188304) | Cyanobacterial communities from the Joint Genome Institute, California, USA - FECB-27 (SPAdes) (version 2) | ecosystem: Environmental > Aquatic > Thermal springs > Hot (42-90C) > Microbial mats...
CGCTGTGTGGCTCGCTGGTCATTGCCTTCGCGTTTACGGCCGGTTATCGAAGGACCAATAAGTATGGTGGGGCGGTGCTTTATGGTATCGTCCTTGGCGTCTTGGTTTATGTCGTGACCGAGATGGCGGGACGCGCCGGGGGTGCCGGCGTGATGCATCCGGCCATCGCAGTTGCAGGGCCGGCGGTAGTAGCTATCGTCATTGGAGTGACGGTGCTGCTCAACAGGGAAGACGGGCGGACGTGAGCATTGTGCGCCGCGACCGGGGGATGGGGACGCGCCTGCGCCAGTTCGGCGCGGTGCTTGTGCTCGCCCTGGTGGCCGCATCGCCCGCCGCGGCGCAGTTCCTGCCCGAAGGGTTCTTTGCCACGCTGCCCGAGCCGGGCGCCCCGGCCAAGGTCGAGGCCAACGTCCTCTCCTACGACAAAAGCAGCGACGTGATCAGCGCGCAGGGCCGCGTGCTGATGCAGTACGAAGGCTATTCGATCGCCTGCGACGACCTGCGCTATGAGCAGCAGACCGGCAACCTGAATTGCATCGGCAACGTGCAGCTGGTTGATCCGGCGGGCACCAGATACACCGCCGAGACGATCGAGGTAACCGGCGGGATGAAGCAGGCCTTCATCCAGTCGCTGACCCTTACGACCACCGATGGCGCGCGGGTGACCGCCAACGACGTGCAGTATTCCAGCGCGCTCGAGACCGTGCTCAACCAGGCGACCTACACGCCGTGCGGCGAATGTATCGACGCCAAGGGCAACCGCATCGGCTGGAGGGTGAAAGCCGCCAAGCTGATCCAGAACGCCGAAACCAAGACGATCTATTTCGAGCAGCCGTCGCTGGAAGTGCTCGGCATTCCCGTGGCCTGGCTGCCGTGGTTGTCGCTGCCCGATCCGAGCTCGAAGCAGAGCAACGGGTTCCTGCTCCCCCGGGTCAACTACAAGCAGATCTATGGCGGCCGGATCACGGCCCCCTACTTCATCAATATCGGCGACGACACGCAGATCCTGCTGGCGCCCTCGCTGATGTCGCGCCAGGGCTTCCTGATGGCAGCCGAGTGGCAGCAGCAGTTCGACTACGGCTCGTTTACGGTGAAGGCGTCGGGCCTCTACCAGCTCGATCCGGGTGCGTTCAGCGAGCTCGGCAACCGCGAATGGCGCGGCGCGATCCAGAGTTCGGGCCGCTTCCAGCCGATTGCCGACTGGACCGTCGGCTGGTCGTACAGCGCCTTCACCGATGCCGCATATTTCGACGACTACGATTTCAGCACCGCCGACTGGGTGACCAACGAGGTCTACGCGACGCACCTCAGCAGCGATTTCTACGCCGATCTGCGCCTGCAGGAGTTTCTGCGGCTGGGGCAGTACGGCACGATCAAGGGCGCAGACGACGCACAGGCCCAGCAGGCACTGGCAGTGCCGAATGCTCGAGGAGCTGGCTACTTCGACCTCGGTGACTGGGGCCAGGTGCGAGCTAACGGCAATTTGCTCGGCGTTCAACGCGACCTGGATTCTGCGGCAACATATGGCACGAAGGACTACGTGTTCGGCTACGAAGGCTCCAAGACCCATGCCTCGGGCGAACTCGTCTGGCAGAACCAGATCATCGCGTCGGGCGGCGTGGTCGTGACGCCGTACCTTGGGCTCCGCGCCGACGTCGCGAACTACGACAGTGGCGATGCCCTCACCGCTGGTGAGCCCTCCGACCAGTTTCTTTTTGCGGCGACGCCGATTGCCGCGGTCGATTTCCGCTGGCCGCTGTTTGCCGCCAACGGGCTCGATACCCACCTGCTCGAGCCGATCGCGCAGCTGGTCTATCGCGGCAGCGACACCTCGCTGGTGGGCATCACCAACGACAACGCGCACAGCTTCGTGCTCGATGACACCAACATCTTCTCCTACGATCGCTTCACCGGCACCGACCGGCAGGAAACCGGGCTCCGCGCCAATGTCGGGGCACGCTATCTCGCCAATTTCTCCGGTAGCCAGTGGCTGGAGATCGTCGCCGGGCAGAGCTTCCATCTTGCCGGGGTCAACGCGTTCGGCGTCGACGATCCGGTCAATACCGGCCTCGGCAGCGGCATGGAGGACGATGCGTCCTACATGGTGCTGGGCGCTCGCGGCTCGCCCTATGCGGGGCTGACGCTGGGCGCCAAGCTGCAGGTCGACCCCGACGGTCCACGCGTGGCGCGCGCCGGCGTCGGCGGCAACTATGCCATCGGCCCCTACTCGGTGGGCAGCGACTACGTCTACCTGCCTGCCGACGCTGCAACGGGCGTGCCGGTGGATCAACATGAAGTGACGGTGCGTGGCAGCACGCCACTGCCGCTCGACTACTGGCGCGCCATCGGCAGCGTTTCGTGGGATATCGCCGCCAGCGAGTGGCTGGAGGCCCGAGGCGAGCTGATTTATGACGACGGCTTCTTCCTCGCAGGCGGCTTTGCGCAGGCGAACGGGGCGACGCACGAGACGCCAAACTCGGTGACGTTCGGCGTGCAGTTCAAGCTGAAGGCGCCAGGGGCGCAGTTCGATATTCTCAACTACTAGTCCGGTCGGTGCGATCGACCGGTGCAACGACCTCGGCCAACCGATTTTGGCCGTATTCTTCCAACATTGAGATGGCCGAGCCGGGGGCGATCCGGTGGCTTTCCCAAAGAACTGAAAATGGTGACGACAATGCTCCGCCTCATCGCTGCAACGCTGATCGGCCTTACCCTGAGCGTCATGCCGGCCTTCGCCGCGACCAAGGTCACGGTCAACGGCGTGCCGATCTCGGATATCGAAGTCGCCCAGCGCACCAAGCTGCTGGCGCTGGAAGGCGGCGGCGGCACCAAGAAGGCCATGGAACAGCTGATCGACGAGCAGTTGCAGATCCAGGAAGCCAAGCGGATGAACATCGTCATTTCCGACCAGCAGGTCGATGACGCGTTCCAGCAGGTGGCGCGCAACATCAAGGTGTCGAGCGACAAGCTTCGCCAGATTCTGCAGCAGGCCGGCGTCAACAATGAGACGATGCGCGCCCGCCTCCGCGCCGCGATCGCCTGGCAGCAGGTGAGCGGCATGGTGGTCGCCTCGCGCGTCAAGGTGTCGGACCTCGACCTCGAGAAGGCCGCCGAGGCCAAGCTCGACCAGGCCTTGAGCTATGACTATATCCTCAAGGAAGTGCTGTTCATCACTTCGACCGGCAATGCTTCGGCCCGCACCGGCCAGGCCAACCAGTATCGCCAGGCTTTCAAGGGCTGCGACAGCGCTGTGCAGGTGTCGCTGAACTTCACCGATGCCGCAGTACGCGACATGGGCCGCCGCCACGCCACCCAGCTGCCCGAACCGCTGGCCGCCGAACTTGCCAAGCTCAACGTGGGCGGCATCACCAAGCCGCGCGTGACCGAGTCGGGTGTGTCGATGCTGGCCATCTGCGCCAAGAACGAAGCGCGCGACACCACCTTCCTCAAGAACAAGCTGCGCAGCGAGCAGGGCGGCGAGCAGATGAAGGCCGAAGCCGAGAAGTACAAGGCCGAGCTGCGGACTAAGGCCAAGATCGTCTACAACTAACGGACTCTTGCCGGCCTTTCGACAAATCGAAGGCAATAGCAGCCGGTTGGCTTAGCGAGTCCATGCTAGTGGCAGCAGACCTGGCGCGGCGATTGGCTGCGCCAGTTGTGTTTACGCAAGCGAGGACACCGTGGCCGACAATCAAGCGCCGCTGGCCGTGAGCATGGGTGAGCCTGCGGGGATCGGGCCGGACCTGATCCTGAGGCTCTATGCCAAGCGCACCGAGCTGGGCCTGCCACCGTTCGTCGTCTACGGCCATGTCGACTTTCTGCGCGCCCGTGCTGCGCGGCTGCGGCTGCCGGTGGCGATGGTCGAGAGCACGCCGCTCGAGGCGCCGGCCAGGTTCGCCGAAGCACTGCCGGTGGTGCATATCGACGGGCTCGTGCCCGACAAGCCGGGCGATCCGACAGCGCTCTCGGGCAAGGTGGTGATCGAAGCGATCAGCCGCGCCGTGGAGCACAGCCTTACCGGCGTCTGCCGCGCCATCGTCACGGCGCCGATTCATAAGGCGGTGCTGTATTCCGCCGGCTTCAAGTATCCCGGTCATACCGAGTTCCTCGCGGCGCTCTGTGCTCAGGGCGGCGCAACGCCGACGCCGGTGATGATGCTGGCGCATGAGGCGCTGCGGGTGATCCCGGCGACCATCCACGTGCCGATCAGCGCCGTGCCCTCGCTGGTGACGTTCGAGCTGGTGGTGAGCACCGGGCGGATCGTGGCGCACAGCCTCAGGACCCGCTTCGGCATCGCCGAGCCCCGCATCGGCTTTGCCGGGCTCAATCCGCATGCCAGCGAAGGCGGCAATATCGGCACCGAGGATTATGACATTGTCGGCCCGGCGATCGCCCAATTGCAGCACGAGGGGATCCTCGCCGAAGGCCCGATGCCGGCGGACACGCTGTTCCATCTGCCGCACTGGCGGAAGTATGACGCGGTGATCGCCATGTACCATGATCAGGCGCTGATCCCGATCAAGACGGTGGCGTTCGACCAGGCGGTCAATGTCACGCTCGGGCTGCCGATCGTGCGCACCTCGCCCGACCACGGCACGGCGTTCGACCTCGCCGGGACCGGCAAGGGCTCAGATGCAAGCTTCCTCAATGCGATCCGGCTGGCGGATGAGCTGACTGGCGGCGCAGTGCATCGGGCGGCGGCGCAGTAGGCACTACTGAGAGAGACGGCCCCCTCCGTGGCCATTCGAGCGTAGCTCTCATGGCCTTCTCCCCTCAAATCGCTCCACTGGAGCGATTTGCCCTACGGGACGGCTCGAAGTCCCCCATGAAGGGGGAGGTGCTCCGCCGGTGTATTTGGCGCGATCGAAGGCCGAGCCTCGACTCTTCACCCCCGCTTTATGGGGGAGGCCGGGAGGGGCCGTCTGCTTCAGTACGGCTGCTACTGCGGTTGCTTTGCCAGCCAGGCCAGCATGTCGGCGATTTCCTTTTCCTGGGCGGTGATCACCGCCTGAGCCACTTCCCGCACCCACGGATCATCGCCGTGCTTGAGCTCCGCCTTGGCCATGTCGATGGCGCCGCGGTGATGCGGGATCATCGAGCAGACGAAGGCGACGTCGATATCGGTGGCCGTGCCGCCGGCCATCATGTCGGCGTTCATCGCGTCCATCCCGGCCATCAGCTCGGTATGGGCTTCGGAAGCCCCTGCCTCGTGCTGCATGGTCATGGGGGCTGTCGCCTGAGGAGCATTGGCGAGGCAGATGGCCGGAAGGTTGGCGGCCGGAGCGGCGGCGTGAGCGCCATGATCCTGCTGCGCCACAGCGGGGGCGGCGAGTGCCAGCAGCAGCGCGGCGGCGAGGGTGAACTTGTGCATATCAATCTCCTTCCAGATCGGGCCTGATTCAGTGGCCGTACGCTCTTCCTGCACCTTCCCATCGTGGCAAGGTCAAGCGTGTTCTGCGCGGCCCATTTGCCTTCGCCGATAAATCCGCTATCCCCCTGCCATGCAGATCGACAATCTCCCGCCGCTTCGCGAGGTCATCGCCGCACACGACCTGAGGGCCAAGAAGGAGCTCGGGCAGAACTTCCTGCTCGACCTCAACCTGACGGCGCGGATCGCCCGCGTCGCCGGTCCGCTGGAGGCGACGACGGTGATCGAAGTGGGCCCCGGTCCCGGCGGGCTGACCCGGGCGCTGCTCGCCGAGGGCGCGAGGAAAGTCATCGCCATCGAGCGCGACGAGCGCACCCTGCCCGCGCTTGCCCAGATCGCCGAGGCCTATCCTGGACGGCTCGAAGTGATCGCTGGCGATGCGCTCGAGATCGACTACGCCGCGCTGGCCGACGGCCCTACCCGCATCGTCTCGAACCTGCCCTACAATATCGGCACCGAGCTGCTGACGCGCTGGCTCACAGTGGAGAACTGGCCACCGTTCTTCGAGAGCCTGACGCTGATGTTCCAGCGCGAGGTAGCCGAGCGGATCGTCGCCAAGGCCGGAGACAATCACTATGGCCGGCTGGGCGTCTTGTGCGGCTGGCGCACCGAGGCCCGGATCGCCTTCAATGTCGGGCGCGAGGCGTTCACGCCGCCGCCCAAGATCACCTCCAGCGTGGTGCACCTGAAGCCCAAGGCGACCAATGACGGCGTCGCCGTACGCGACCTCGAGGCGGTCACCCGCGCCGCCTTCGGGCAACGCCGCAAGATGGTGCGCCAGAGCCTCAAATCGCTGGGCGTGCCGATGGAGCCGCTGCTGACGGCGGCCGAACTCAGGGGCGACGAGCGCGCCGAAGTGCTGCCGGTCGAGACGTTCCTGAAACTGGCGAAGGCACGGCGCTGATGGGCGGCGTCATCGCCATCGTCACCGCACTGCTGGCGTTCGGCATCCCGATCGCCGTGCCACTGTTCGCGCAGCGCTGGCGGACCCTGGTTATCCTGCTGGGGCTCGGCGCTCTGTTCTTCGCCTGGGTCAACCTCGACCTCGCCTCACCCGACGGCATCACCCAGACGCTGGGGCCGTTCACCTTCGGCCTGATGCTGTTCGGCTTCGCCGCCGGGGCGATCGCGAAGTTCGTGATGCTGCTGTCGCGGCGGTAAGCCGAGGATCAGTTCTGGCACCGAAGGTGGAGGTGCTGAAAGGCCTCAGCGTAACGCGCACGTAAGCCAGGCGCCGAGAAGCGGCTTTCAGCAAATTCGCGCGCTGCGGTTGGTCCCAACTCCAGCGACGTAGCGGCTACTTCCCGCCAAATGTGCAGGTAGTCTCTGAGCACCCTGTCATCTCGAGTGCGCGCGGCCTTGACTACGTCTGCGGTGGATCGAAAGCTGTCAAGAAAGGGAAGCGTCCACGCTTGGATGAACTGCCCGATCGCTTGGGCCACCCCCGGAATTTCGCCCGCGTCGGTGACATACCACCTGCCGGATGCACGCTTGGCTGACGTGAATTCGATCGGTTGCCGCAGGACGCTGCCCGCGCTCCGTGGGTGGAGAACCGAACCCATCATCAAGGTAAACTCCCTCTCGATTTCAGGAATCGAGACCTCCAGCCAAGGGTACACGGCGACCTCGGCGGTCGGGTGGTCGCGTGGGCTCCTCTCCAGCGCCATGTCTATCCGTTGCGACGAGGTGCCCAGCTTGCGAACGTATCGTGGATTCTTCGACCGGCGCACAAAGCCGCTCGGCATCAACCAGCCATCGAGATGTGGGGTAAACGCCGACGGCGGCAGCACGACTTCCTAGCCGCTGATCGTCGGCCGGGTCACGGCGCCGTCGCCGCTGACTTCGATCTCGGCGACCGAGACTGTGCGCTTGAGAATGGCGGCGGCCTTGACCAGCAGCGCGGTCTTGACTTCCGATGGGCTCATTTTGTCGTGGGTGTTGGCCCAGACGCGCAAGGTGAGGTTGTGGTCGAAGGTTTCGCGCGAGCGGATCTCGCGCAGCAGGACCTTCACCTTTGCCTGGGTCCGATCGGCAAAGGTCGGATGGCGCTGCATTTCATCGATGCTGCACGCTTTCACTTCGAACGGCATGCTCAAGTCCCCCGCGAGGGTAGGTTCCGCCCAATTCCGAGGTTTCGGAACTGCGGGCGCGCGAACCATCCACAGATGTCCATGGCTTATCCACAGGCAGCTATCGGAAGAGTTAAGGTGTTACCTTAACGATTTTATTGCGCCTTGCTGGCGCCCTGAGGCTCGCAACCCTCTCGTCTCTTGTTAAAGAGAGTCGATCTGATCCTGCAAGTCTTTGACGAACTTATCCAATTGGATGAATCGCGGACGAGCAAGGCGGGCTGCGGCGAGGATCGTGCGGACGCGCGAGGTGGAATCCTCGAGATCCTCGTTGACGAGCACGTAGTCGTACTCGCCGTAGTGCTCCATCTCGATGCGGGCGTTCTTCAGCCGCTTCTCTATGGTGCCGGCGCTATCCTGGGCGCGCCGCTCGAGGCGCTTGCGCAGCTCCTTGATCGAGGGCGGCAGGATGAAGATGGTCACCATGTCGCTGCGGCACTTCTCATAGAGCTGCAGCGTGCCCTGGAAATCGATATCGAACAGGATGTCGCGGCCGGCCGAGAGCCGCTCTTCGACGCGTGAGCGCGGGGTGCCGTAGAAATTGCCGTGCACCTCGGCGCTCTCCAAGAGCTCGCCGTCCTCACGCATCTTCTTGAAGGTCGGCACGTCGATGAAGTGGTAATGCTTGCCGTCGATCTCATCGGTGCGGCGGGCGCGCGTCGTCACCGAGACCGACAGTGCGATGTTCGGATCACCCTCGAACAGGGCACGGGAAATCGACGACTTGCCCGCGCCGGACGGCGAGGCGAGAACCAGCATCACTCCGCGTCGGGTGAATTCCATTCGTGCTTCGTCCTTATGCCCTGCACAGAGTTCTCGGCGGCGTCGCGGCGCTCGCCGGGTTACTCGATATTCTGGACCTGCTCGCGGAGCTGATCGATCACCGCCTTCAGATCGAGGCCAATGGCGGTCAGGGCCACGTCGTTGGATTTCGAGCAAAGCGTATTCGCTTCGCGGTTAAATTCCTGTGACAGGAAGTCGAGCTTGCGGCCCACCGGTCCGCCGCCCGAGATCAGCTGGCGCGCCGCAGCGATGTGGGCGCCGAGCCGATCGAGCTCTTCACGGATATCCGCCTTGGTGGCGAGCAGCACGGCTTCCTGCGCCAGCCGCTCATCCGACAGCGTCGGGCTTGCTTCGCTGAGCTCGGCCACCTGCTGGCGCAGCCGGGCGAGGATGGCGTCGCGGCTGCGGCCCGGGTGGATCTCGGCGGCCTTGGTAAGAGCAGCGATCTCGTCGATGCGCTCGGAGAGTATGGCCGCGATACGGGCCCCCTCCTCGCGTCGCGCCGCGACCAGGCCGGTGACGGCCTCCGCCACGGCGCCGAGAATGGCGGCGTTGAGCGCTTCCTCCTCGTCGGCCGACAGCGCCGTCTCGTGCTGCTCGAGCACGCCGCGCAGCGCCAGGATGCCGTCGAGGCGGGGCTTGTCGGCATCGACGCGGCCCTCCAGCCACTTGAAACCCTCAAGCACGGCTTCCAACGCCTGGTGATTGACGACGACGCGGCCGCCCTCCCCTTCGCGGTCGACATTCAGCGATATGGTCAGCGAGCCGCGGGTGATCGATTTGCCGATCAGCCGACGGATCTCGGTCTCCAGCGCATCGAAGCCGGAGGCGAGGCGCATCCTGAGGTCGAGGCCGCGGCCATTGACCGACTTGATCTCGATGGTGAAACCGACGCCCGGCAGCGAACCGCCGGCGCGGGCGTAGCCGGTCATGCTGGCAAGCGATGCAGCCATCAGTTGGCGGGCTCGACGGTCTCGCCGGCGTCCTCGGCCTGCTCGGCTTCCAGCGCTTCCTTGGCGGCTTCCGAGTCCGCCTCGGCCGCCGCCTTACGGTAGAGCCTCACGTTCTTGCGGTGCTCGGCATAAGTCTCAGCGAAGAGGTGGCCGTCGGCCGGGTTGGCGCTCTTGGCGACGAAGTAGAGGTCGTTGATCGCCGCCGGGTGCGCGACGGCGCGCAGCGCGTCCTCGCCCGGATTGGCGATCGGGCCGGGGGGCAAGCCGTCGATCTGGTAGGTGTTGTAGGCGGTCTTGGCCTTGAGCTCCGACGAGGTCGGGCCACGGCTCAGCACCGCCTTACCCTCGGTAACACCGTAGAGGACCGTGGGGTCGGTCTGCAGGCGCATCGACTTCTTCAGCCGGTTGATGAACACCGCGGCCACCTGCGGGCGCTCGGAGGCGACCCCGGTTTCCTTCTCGACGATCGAAGCCATGGTCACCAGTTCGGCCGGCGATTTGATCACCGAGTCGATGGCAGGGTCGCGGCCGGCCCAGATCTCGTCGACCGTCTTCTTCATCTCGGCCTGCATCTTTTCGAGCACCGAGATGCGGGAGTCGCCGGGGAAGAAATCATAGCGCACCGCCAGGAGCGTCCCTTCGGGGGGAACCGGGACCGGCTCGCCGGTGAGGTTCGGGCCTACGGCATTCAGCCGCTCGGCCACCTGAAACGAAGTATCGCCCGGGATGACGTTGACGAAGAAATCGAGCGGCTTGCCCTCGGTCAGCTCGGTGAGGATATCGGCCATCGAGGAATTCGGCTTCAGCGCGTAGACGCCGGCCTTGAGGTCACCCTCTTTCTTCAAGGCACGAGCGCCGCCCCAGAATAACCATTCGGACGGCAGCAACTGGCCCTGCGGGATCAGCCCCTGCTCTTCGAGCCGGCGAGCCGTGGTCATTACCGACGAGCCCTTCTCGACGGTGAAGTTGGCCTCGGTCTTGACCGCGCCTGGGGCATAGAACTGGCTGGCGCCGTAAAGGAAAATCCCGACGGCAACGAGGATGCCGAGCACAAGCAGAGTCAGCAGCGCGTTGATGACGCTGAGGAGGCCGCCGCTCCGCCGTTTCTTGCGGCCTCGCTTCTCGCTGCGCTCGTTAGCCATCGGTCGAACCTCCAGAAACGCGCACTAATCGCTTGAAAAATGACATCAATGCGAACCCGGCATCCGGCAGGATGCCAGGGTTCGGTCGCTTAGCTCGCCTTGCGGAAGATCAGCGAGGCATTGGTGCCGCCGAAGCCGAAGGAGTTCGAGAGGGCAATATTGACCTCTTTCTTCCTGGGCTTATGGGGCACCAGGTCGATCACCGAGGCGACCGACGGATTGTCGAGATTGATGGTCGGCGGCACGATCGAGTCGCGCATGGCGAGCAGGCAGAAGATCGCTTCGACCGAACCGGCGGCGCCGAGCAGGTGCCCGATGGCCGACTTGGTGGAACTCATCGCCGCCTTCGGAGCAGCGTCACCCAGCATGCGGGTGACCGAGCCGAGTTCGATCTCGTCACCGAGCGGCGTCGAGGTGCCGTGGGCGTTGATGTAGTCGATCTCGGAGGGATCGATGCCGGCCCGCTTGACCGCCATCTGCATGCAACGGAAACCGCCATCGCCGTCCTCGGAGGGAGCGGTGATGTGGTAGGCATCGCCAGAGAGGCCGTAGCCGATGACTTCGCCATAGATCTTGGCGCCGCGGGCCTTGGCGCGCTCGTATTCCTCGAGCACGACGATACCGGCGCCTTCGCCCATGACGAAGCCGTCGCGGTCCTTGTCATAGGGACGCGAAGCCATTTCCGGGCGATCGTTGAAACCGGTGGAGAGGGCGCGACAGGCGGCAAAACCGGCGATCGAGATGCGGTTGACCGGCGATTCAGCGCCGCCGGCCACCATCACGTCGGCATCGCCCAGCATGATCAGCCGGGCGGCATCGCCGATGGCGTGTGCGCCGGTCGAACAGGCCGTCACCACCGAGTGGTTCGGGCCCTTCAGGCCGAAGCGGATCGAGACGTTGCCCGATGCCATGTTGATGATGCGGCCCGGGATGAAGAACGGGCTGACGCGGCGCGGCCCCTTCTCATGCAGGATGATCGAGGTCTCGTAGATGCCCCCGATGCCGCCGATGCCCGAGCCGATCAGCGTGCCGATGCGGTGCTTTTCTTCTTCGGTCTTGGGTTCCACCCCGGCATCTTCGATCGCCTGAGTGGCCGCCGCCATGGCGTAGATGATAAAGGGATCAACCTTGCGTTGATCCTTCACGTCCATCCATTCGTCGGGATTGAACTTGCCGTCGGCGTAGTCGCCCAACGGGATCCGGTGTGCGATCTGGCAAGCAATATCGTCGACCTGGAAGTCGTCGATGCGCTTAGCACCGCTCTTGGATGCGAGGATGTTGGCCCAGGTTGGTTCGATCCCGCAGCCCAAAGGGCTGACGATCCCCATCCCGGTGACGACGACGCGGCGCAGTTCC
>Ga0209902_101415_pt1 | contig 11787 bp, 9 predicted proteins | sample FECB27metaG_FD_188304 | JGI IMG/M metagenome (GOLD analysis project Ga0209902, IMG submission 188304) | Cyanobacterial communities from the Joint Genome Institute, California, USA - FECB-27 (SPAdes) (version 2) | ecosystem: Environmental > Aquatic > Thermal springs > Hot (42-90C) > Microbial mats ...
AGTTTAGAAATAAACTGGCTCGAAAACACCTCAAGGTAAGCCGCCAGCGTAAAGACTTTGCCATAAAGACGGCAAGGTGCGTAGTGATGTCTAACGACCTCGTGGCGTATGAGGACTTGAAGGTGCGAAACATGGTAAGGAATAGACACCTCGCCAAATCCATTTCTGATGCAGCGTGGACTCAGTTCCGTACATGGGTTGAGTATTTTGGAAAAGTATTTGGTGTGGTCACGGTTGCCGTTCCGCCCCACTATACTAGTCAAAATTGCTCTAATTGCGGGAAGGTTGTCAAGAAGTCTCTTAGTACTAGAACGCATACTTGTCACCATTGTGGGCATACCCAAGATAGAGACTGGAACGCTGCACGAAACATACTGGAAAAAGCATTAAGTACGGTGGGTCACATCGGAACTAACGCCTCTGGAGAGACTGACCAATACTTGGGAGAGGAAACTCCTCCAAGCAAGTCAACTCACAGAAAGAGGAAACCCAAAGAGCAATCTTTGGAATCCCCCGCTATACCTGGTACTCCAGGTTAGCGGCGGGAGGATGTCAATAGCTCTTGGAACTTTGAAGGAATAAAAGCAGGAGATTCTAAGCGCTTAGCAGCTACCCTGAAACTTTTTACCAACTATGTAAAAACAAATCCAGATTACCTATGGATGCAGCAGTATCCTTCAGCTATTTACTCTAGTGCGTTACGAAATGTAGCAAAAGCTCTTGATAAGTGGCGTAAAGGAGAAGCTGGTTTCCCTCAAATGAAGACCAAAAAGAAAGGGGATAGTTTTACTGTTCTTAAAAAAACAGGTATCTATCCAGCAAAGGGACAACCAATGCTACCTTTCACAAATCGGCAAGTTTTGCACCCAGGAAAGCGAATTACAATACCGAGTTTGGGTGAGTTTAGGCTTCAGCAACCGATACCTTTTTTGTGTTCTAGTCAATCTTTTACTATTTCTAGGACTGCGAACAAGTGGTTCGTTTCTTTTGCCCTAGAGATTGAAAAAGTTCCTCCTTTGATTCATGAAGTTGAATCAGTTGGGATAGACTTAGGTGTCAAGACGTTTGCAACTTTGTCTGATGGTTCAACGATACAAGCACCTATGAGCTTAAAGAAAGCGAAAACCAAGCTGAACAAGCAACAGTGGCGCAATCGTAATAAACAATTAGGCAATCGCCGTAAAGGGTTGAAAGCGTCTAACAAAGCTAAAAACTACTTTGGTCAAATAGCAAAATCTCACGCTCATATTGCTAATATCCGCAAAGATTTTCTTCAGAAAACGACAACCGATATTAGTCGAAAATATTACCGGATTAGGATAGAAGATCTTAACGTCTCTGGAATGATAGCAAATCACAAGCTGTCAGAAGCAATCTCTAGTTTAGGCTTATACGAGTTTCGTAGGATGCTGACTTATAAGGAGGCGTTTTATGGGACGAAAGTAGAGATAATTGATAGGTGGTTTGCAAGTTCTAAGACGTGTTCTAAATGTGGAAGTGTGCAGCCAATGCCTTTATCAGAAAGGGTGTATTTGTGTGGCGCTGGATGCGGACACGTTCAATGTCGTGACTTAAATGCGGCGATTAATTTAAATAACGTTTCTTTAGATAAAATACGTGCGGTGAGCAGCGCGTTGGACGGGTTCCCCGGCTTGAAGCGACTGCGAACCCGGAGGGCAAGCGCGAAATCAACGCCTGTGGACAGGAGTAGAGTCGTCTCACCACAGACGTTGCAGGAAGCAAACTTCAAAAAGTTCGAGTTATTTGACTTGAGCGATTTGTGTAAGTTTTGTGTTGCACAAGAGGAATGGAAATTTATGAGGTTCCTGGTGATCATCTATCCATAATGGCATCACCAGTTCTGGCTGAAAAATTAAAAGCTTGTATTGACGAGCATTCCTAAGAGGCTGTTAAGTATGATTGAGATTTTCAGTCTCAAACTCCGTAAAGGGTACTATCAGGGAGTCTGTCTAATTGTAAGTTAGCAATTGGACAGATGAGACCGCTCGGAGTAAAAATAAAATAAGGATGATAGTGTGAAACGCCAGCTTTCAAAATACTATAAGCTATTAATCCTTGTCCTCTGTACGACGTTTCTTGTTTTTTTCGCTCAGATAGTCATCGCTCAGAGCAATTATAACCCAGGGGCTCAAGGGAAGCAGAACGTAGAACTGATTGTGGGCGGTGATTTCATCGTTACCATGAACGAGGCACAACCCGTCATTCAGAATGGCGCGGTCGCCATCAGGGACGGCAAAATTATTGCCGTGGACACCAGAGACAAGATCTTGGCATCTTACACAGCAGCCAGGACGCTTCCAGGTGAGGGCATGGTGCTGATGCCGGGTCTTGTCAACGGTCACTCTCACTCGGCAATGGTGCTGTTTCGCGGTCTTGCGGACGACTTAGCGTTGGAGGATTGGCTCCAGAATTACATCTTCCCGGCAGAAGCGAAGTTCGTTGACGAAAATTTCGTCCGTGTTGGTGAACAGCTTGCCTGCTGGGAGATGATACGCGGCGGAACGACGACGTTTGTTGATATGTACTTCAAGCCAGATGTCGCCAGCGAAGTGGTTAATGAATGCGGCTTGCGCGCCATCATTGCACCGTCGTCAATAGATTTCCCCAGCCCTGGTTTCCAAGGGTGGGATGATGCGTTTGCCACGGCAGTGGATTTCGTGAAACGCTGGAAGGGCAAGAACCCACGTATCACACCAGCCATTGCTGCCCATGCTCCCTACACTGTCTCGCCGGAGCACCTAACACAGGCTATTGCGGCTGCGCGGCAATACGAGGTTCCGCTGACAATTCACTTGGCGGAGACACAAACCGAGGTGGAAGACATCAAGCAGCGCTATAACGCGACCCCAGTGCAACACTTGGAAAATCTCGGCTTCCTGGAGCCGCGCGTATTTGCCGCCCACGTGGTATGGCCTAACGAAAGTGAAATCGCCCTGCTGGCGAGACGCGGTGTTGGTGTTATCCATAATCCTGACTCCAATTTGAAGCTGGCTTCTGGCTTTGCCCCGATTCCAGCGATGGTAAAAGCGGGAGTTAAGGTTGGTCTAGGCACGGATGGAGCTGCATCAAACAACGATCTTGATATGTGGGAGGCAATCCGCCTCACTGCTCTCATCCATAAAGCGACAACGCTCGACCCCACTGCTGTACCTGCCAAGACAGTGTTGCGTATGGCAACACTTGGCGGCGCAGAAGCACTCGGCTTGGCAGATAAAATTGGCGCGATTAAGGTGGGACTGCAAGCAGATCTGCTTCAAGTGCAGCTCAAAGAACCGCACCTGACCCCACTTTACGATGTCATTTCGCATCTGGTTTACACAGCAGATGCCCAAGATGTTGATACGGTTATTGTGGATGGGCAAGTTCTCATGCACAAACGCGAGATGCTCACGGTTGACCCTGATAAGATTCGCCTTGAAGCTACCTCCATTGGCGAGAGGATCAAAGCTGAGTTACGACCCTTCAATTAAGGAAATTGGGATTAATTCTTCAGCAAAAGCGGTTTTGCAGCAATGTCACTCAAGCCGACAAAGATAAGCAAATCCTGCCACTCTTGCTGAAGAGTTGCATCTTGCGGACTGTTCTGACGCAGTTGTGCTAGTGTCGTTAATGCCTCGTGCCATATTCCATTGCTGGCATAGATAGCAACTTGCTGTCTTGGCTGTGCTTGTTGGAGTTGCTGGGCGATCGCCGGTTTTAAGTTGACTCGTTGTATGACTCCTTCAACATAAATAGGGGCTTGTTGCTTTTGGTTCTCGCAGTAAACATTAAAGAACCAGCGGTATTGTTTGCCTACACTCAGGGAAGGAGCAGTAGTAGGTAAAGAAACGCTGATCACTGCGGGTTCACTTGGTAGGACTATATCCTGGCGGTAGATCGGATTTGATTCCTCATCAAGCAGCACAAAATCAGCGGGGTAGCTAGAACCTTTGGCGTAGGGTGTGTAGAACCAAAAAGTCGGGCGTTCTACTGTAGTCAATCCCCAGACATTCATTATCGAGGTTGGTTGCTCTGTTAAAGGGACTAAAGCAGTAAGTGCAGGGTTACCAACTGGACACGTACCCCTTCTTGCTCCCCCATAACGGCGACCCCCTGGAGGCTGTCCTGGCGGAAGTGGAGGTAAGACAAGGCGCAAAGGTTCCTTACGAGAAGTCGTTGCTAACGGTTTTGACTGTGATAAAGAATTGGAGTGCTCAGTTGCTGTTTGTTGACGGGACTCAGCCATAACCCACGTTATGCTACCCAGCAAACTGAAGCAGCCGGCAAGAGTCACTGCTAAAACCAGTTTCATCGGATATGAAATCATTTTTAGAAATCGCTTTTAACTGTTGACTATTAATTGTTAACTAGGGACGGAGACAAAATAAAATGCACAACCTTATACCATTTTGGATTTTAGATTATGGTATCTGGATTTTGGATTGTGTGCCTCCTGCGAAGAAGTTGAGTGCCAAAGGCACACGCACTCGCGTTCGCTAACGCGAGTGCGTCTCCAACAGAAAGAATTATTGGTAATCATTTTTAGGGTTAAGAAAGTCGCAATTATTTTTCATAATTAGGGGAACCCTCTGCTTTATTTTTGGAGTAGGACGAATTTTGAATTTGAATTTTCAAATAAAACGACGCAAAGCGTTCCCACTAGTGCTAAAGCTGAAGGTACAAACGGCACCCAATATCCGTGGATAAGTACACCAAAGCACAGTACGTAGAGAACTCCAGAGGAGACAATGACTAAGATTGCCAATCTGGGGAGCGATCGCACCCGCCAAGCAAGAACTCCTCCTACCACAGACCAACCCCAAATCCAGATGACCTCACTCCACAATGACCAAACCTGTAGCAACGGACGTTTATCTAGGACAGCACTAAGGAGTTGACTGACCATGTGCGCTTGTACAAAAACTCCTGGCATTTGCTTATCAAACTGATATTCATATGGTGTCGCCCAATAGTCACGAGACTCTCCTTTAGCTACAACACCAATCAGGACAATTCGGTCTTTGATGGCGCTAGAATTAACCTGATTTGATAAGATTTGTGTCAGCGTCACCTCTTCGGCAATCTTGTTTGAGGAACGATAGTTCAGCAAAATTTGACCACCATTGGCATCAATTCCCTGATATCCGCCAGTACGAGAGCTTAGACGAGGAAAGATAGTATTGCCAAGCTGTAAATCTCCTTGAGAAGTTAGCTTTGGTTGAATTCCTTTAACAGCAAGCAAATAACGGAATGCCAGCTGGGCTGAGAACGCATAAGTAGCACGACACGAAGAGACAGGTTCCTGGTTCATAAACAGCAGATGTCGCCGCACCACGCCATCAGGATCATGAATGAAGTCGCTAAATCCCAAGCGTTCTTGTGGGATTTCCGGTGGCGGCGCAATACCCTTAACAGGTGTTGCGGCGTCGCTATTTTTGCAAACTCCAACCAAGTTTTCAGTCTGGTTAAGACGAGTGGTTAAATCTGGGAGTTCAGCTTTAAAATCTCGATAGAGATCCAAGCCAATTGCTTGGGGTTTGTACTGCTGGAGTTTCTCCAAAAGTTTATTGAGAGATTTGTCTGAGAGAGATTTGCCATTCACATCCTCACCGTTTCGCCGCTGAGCATCAATATCTTGATCATCAATCGCCACCAGTAGCAGACGTGGATCAGGTATTTCATGGAGGATGAAGGGACGTAAGCGCATCATCTGGTCAAAAGCTTGGAGTTCACTGCTTTGCAGTAGCCCGAAAAACCTCAGCCCGCAAATTAAGGCAGTCATCACCACCGAGGACAACAATGCTACAGCAAATTTGGGTGGAGGCGCGCTTTGAGGTGGCGTAAGTTTTGGCGGTTGCAGTTCAACCTTACCTGTAATATCCACCCAAGAAGGAGGAACTTGTGTGAGATTTTGGCAAATCACTGGTAACCAAGTCGCACAGGGAAACTTATCCTCAAGACCTTGCAACCGTTCCCGAGAATCCCGCACTGCTTGGTAAAAGGACTCACCACCTGCAAACCCTTCTAAAAAAGACTTCAAGAATTCCTGTGCGACTAAATCTGGAACGGGTTCGCGCATGACGATCATCTGCGGGATTTGTAAATCAGCCAGATCTCGCGCCAGTCCTAATCCATCGCAGGAGTTGAAAATTGCTAATTGCAACCCACATTCCACGGCTTTTCTGAGAGCGTACCTTAATTCACTAATGGTGAGGCTATCAGTTTGATTCAGGTATATGCGCCCAGTTCCATCTTTCCCCTGACTCGAACTGTGTCCAGCAAAGAAAAGAATATCCCAGCTTTTCCCCCACAGATGGTCAGTTAATTCCTTGCGCTGGGGTTCTACCAGAAAGCGAAGATCTGCATTGGGTAAGTGTTCTAGCAAAGCACGGTCAGCCTCAGTGTCAATCTCCTGACTATTACCGATTATTGCTAAAATGTTTACCTTATCGTTAAGTGTTTTCCTTAAAGGAATTCGTTCGTATGTTGGCGATGCTAAAGCAAATTCCGCTTTAGGATAGCGTTCTAGCAAGTCCCAGAGATGCCAGGGCAACCGCTGCAATTGACTATCTTCTGTTTGCAAAATTACCCGTATTTCGTCCGTTGGTAGCAATTTTTCCAGCCATTTCTCCCGAATCGGGCGAAACTCTTCCGTTAGCAGCCAAGTATTGAAGCGCGATCGCAAAATATGGGCAATATTATCGCAGTCTTGGGTAATGGATACATTTGTTACCTGCATCTGGTCAGCAGACAAGCGGTAACGATTGCTTAGCCTTCGATAGCTAGACTGCCAGTGGCTATAGTAAAGTGGCATTTCTACCGCAGCAGGTAACTTCCCGGTTATTTCAGTTGAGGGACGCTCACCTTCTTCACCGATCTGTAGCGTAACGGGAAACCCCTGCTCAAAGCTACCATCGGCAAATTTTAAAACCACTAACTTGCTCATAATTAGTGTCCTTTGTCATTTGTCAGTTGTTTTTCTTTTCTGGTGACACTATGCAATGACTCATGACCAATGACTAAATTACGAAATGTTCTGTGACACTTGCATCATTGAGTGTCACCTTAACGCTAAACCGCTCTGCGCTTTCACCTCTAAACTGTAACTGTAGGTAGTTATCAGCACTTCTAGCTTGAGTTTCCAGAAAAACTGCTCCAGACTCATCCAGCACCGTCAGTTGTACTTTAGGGATTAAGTAAATTTGATTACCAGTCGGGTGCAACTGCACACGAATGCTAGTTTGTTGGTCAACTTCTGGTCTAATTTCTACAATAAGCATGACGGGTTGGTTGGCAATTTGGATTCCCAAATCAATCAACTTTGCCCGTCTGGTGAGTACATCATTTTGGTTGGCAGCGTTTTGCTCAAGAGTCTCACCACTGCGAAAAGCATAAGCTGGTCTAAATTGTGGCTGGTTCCATATCGATTCAACGCTTTGCCAGCCGTTCTCCAAGATACCAGTAAACCACTGGCTCAAATTCACTAAAGTCCTGACTGGGGTTTGTTTGAGTTCTGCGAGGTGGTCGATTAAATCTTCTAAGGGTTGGAGTTGACTCAAAGGTAGTTCTTCAGTTGCCATATTGCCAACAAACCCCAAAAGCTTTGCTTCCTCAAGCGATTCATCTACTTGGACAACGACATAACCAACTCTTTCTTCCCAGGTTTCTGGAGGAATGTAACACATCTGTTGAGAAATATTCACGGGGCGACACTCTAGACGACCCACTCCTGGCAACTCCAAGTCTGCTATATTGGCACACAAACGTATAACTGGGTTCCAACTGTCACTGCTTGTTAGGTTAGTGGGAATACCCATAATTTCCAAGTAGTCATTCACCACCCACACGCAAAGGGTATTCAGCCGGACTTGTTCGGCTTTTTCAGGAGTAGGCTGGTTTGAAGCAAACTGCTGGGCAGTTGTGCGAGCTGCCTGCGTTATAGGTAACGTTAAGGCAAAATCTTCTGGCTCATGGGTGGTGCGCGTCATAGTTTAAGTCCCCGGTGATGAATCCTCTCTTAGATATTTATCGATCGCAGTCATGAAATTTACGCAATCGTCAACTACCCCACTTTGGCAGAGCCTGAGGGTGCGGACTTCCTTTGAAGCGTTAAAGCCAATTGCCAATAAGTACATAGGCAGACCAAAAGCTGGGTGTGTTGTAGTTAGGATGTTTTAACAGTTGTAGCTGAGCAAGGCGAAGAGCTTCAGCTTTGGTAATATTGCCATTCTTCAACTGTTTATAAAAAGTACCAACAAACTGTGCTGTTGATTCATCATCAATCTGCCACAAGGATGCTACAGTACTGCGTGCCCCCGCTTTGACAGCAGCCCCAGCTAAACCCAACGCCGCACGGTTATCTCCTGCTGCTGTCTGGCAGGCACTCAAAACTAATAGTTGCACTGCTTCTGGTTTGGTTTCATCCCGACTGCGGAGAATACTGTCGAAATCTATGACGTTGATTGGACCATTGGCAGCCAAAATAAAGGTTTTATCAGCGCGCGAACTAAATTGACCATGGGTTGCCAGATGCAAGATATTGAAGGAAACAGCATTGACTTTGCTTTCCAAAGCTTGTTTGGTGAATTGCTGATCCAAAAGGCTAGTTGTTGAGACTCCGGCTTGGGTTATCAGGTTTAATTCTCTCTTAATGGCAGGCAAGGGTGCAAATTCGCTATATCCTGGAGGGGGTTGAGTAAGCCCTGCGGTGAGAGCATTGAGCTGCCGTCGCACTAGTGGTTTGGGGTCTTGAAGTTGCAACCCTATGCTAAGGGCGATCGCATATTTCTCCACCAAGTATTCCTTACCATTGTAAAGGGCAGAAGGCGGTATATTGCGTAACGCCCCATCAAGTACAAACACCAAAGTCTTTACCCCACTTCTTTGCAGTTCGGACTCAATTGGTTTTATCAACCAATTGTAAACCTGTTGTGACTGCGTTCTGAATGCTTTAATGGCAGATGGTTGGACAAGATTTTGCCGCATTCCGCCGACAATCTTTTCGACTTCTGCTTGGCTAATTTTGGTGCTGTAGTGCCGCAAGGGTTGTTTAGGAATTTTAACAATAACTTGCAATTCGTCGGGAAGAATAATCGGGTAAAGAATGGCAGCAGTGGGGTTATCTTGGTCTACCACTTTGTCAAGCAACACTTTCTGACCTTGTAGGCAAGCTTCCCGAAAAAAGTTATCTAGTTCTGCCAGTTGCAGTGCTTCGATCCGCTGGCGAGCTTTTTCTAAAGTTTTTTCATCAGGTTGCGCTTGTTGCACTTGCAGCAGTAATTCCACTGATTCTCGATAAACAGGTTCTACACTATCTCGGAAAGAGAATTGTACATCTTGTTTAACCGCCACCAAGTCACTGCGCAGAGATTGCAGAGTATCCACAGCAGCATCATATGCCGCGATCGCTCCTTTGACATCTCCTTGTGCTTTTCGTAACCTTCCGAGTTGCCATTCCCATCGATAAGCAATTTCCGGTGCATTGCTTGCTTGTGCCAATAGTAACGCCTGTTGGGTCAGGTTTTGCGCCTCCGACCACTGCCCAGTTTTTTCGTACAAACCACCTAAACTTCCCAAAGCATATGCTTCTGCTTGCTTGTCACCCAAATTGCGGGCTTGTTGGACGGCGGTGGCGAGGAGTTGGGGTGGAGAGGATGAGGGGGATGAGGGGGATGAGGAGGATGAGGGGGATGAGGAGGATGAGGGGGATGAGGAGGATGAGGAAGTTATTTGTTTGCTCTCCCTTGTCTCTTCCATGCCTAATTTGGCGATGCTGTGAGCAAAGTTAATCCGGGCGTAGACAGCAGAACGACTGGCGGGGAGTGTGTTGAGTTGGGATTGAATCAAAGGTATGAGAGTTTCGGCTTGTGCTGATTGTTGATCCTCAATCAGAAGGTCTAAGTAATTGAGTTGCGCTTGGACTTTTGTTAAAGGTGAGGGGGAAATCTCAACTGTTTGTTGATAAAAGTCAATCGCTTGTTGTTTTTGCTGCTGTGTACGAGCATTATTTCCTAAGCTAAAAAGACTTGCACCAATATTTGCTGGAGATTGTAGGCGTTGGGCAATTTCTAGACTTTGCTGTATTGCCTTTTGGGAATCTTTCAAATTACCCACAAGTTGGAGGATATCACCAAGCGATCGCAACCCCACTGTCTTTTCTAAGGAGTCTGGTTGGGATTGTAAAATTTTATAAACATCTTGTAGTATTTTTTCTGCACGACGATAGAAGCCTTGAGTTCGCAATGCTTGTGCTTGATTGATGTGCGATCGCACTACGCCATTCGCGTCACCAGCCTTACTATAAATCTTTTGAGCCTGCTGCCAAGTTGTCAAAGCCTGTTGTGTTTGTCCCGTCGCCAGTTGCAAACGGCCTTGTATATCAAGGCTTTGGGCAAGAATTTGGGCTGTAGAAATATTTTGCTCCCTCATCTCCCTCATCTCCCTCATCTCCCTCATCTCCCCTTGTCCCTTGATCTCCTGCTGTTGATATCCCAAAATATTTAAACTCTGGGCGATCGCCTGCTTTGCCTCAGTCCACGCGCCGAGTTGCTGGTAAGCAAGGGAAAGATTACTTAGGGTTGCAGCAAGTCTGAGGGTATCTCCTTGCGTTCGGTATTGCTGAACAGATTGCTGCAAAACCTGCACCGCTTCGGCATATCGTCCAGCGTCGTACAGCACTTTCCCCTGTTGCTGTGCGGATGACGAAACGGGGGGCGCAGGCGAGGGAGGAAGTTTCGCCAGCACAGGTGAACTAAGGACACACAACGAAGTGGTAACAACAGCTAGAACTAAGTAATACCGGATTGAATTACGTCTTTTCATATACTTGTTTATTAAAAACGCATGAGGAGCGAGTAACGCTCTTTTATTACTCTGGTCAGATTAAATTTGAAACCCTATTTTTAGGTTAGCTTGAACGGCTAGAAGCCCCACATCCTACCCGCAGGGAGGTGTGGGATGAATAGCCGGACAAAAACGAGGTACACCCCCGATCTATGTTGACCGTCGGTTAACGCGTTCGGGGGGTGTCCGAGTTTTTGTTAATCTCCGGGATTTTTAACGAGTCAATGAGGTCTTCAATAACATGAGTCATTGTTGTATCTTTCATAGTTGCATATAAGCGAAGTTTATCCATTCTACGTTTACTCATTCTTATTCTTAAATAATCATTTTTTATAAAATCTCCTCAGTATCTCCTCAATTATGCTAGCATAGATGCAAGAAGGAGGTGATTAAAAGTGTTGAAAGCAGTTAAGGTCAGACTATATCCGACAACTGAACAAGAAATAGCTCTAGCCAAGTCGTTTGGTTGTGCAAGATGGTATTACAACTACGCCTTAAATGCTTGTATCCAGCACTATGAAGAAACCGGGAAGTCATTAAAGCTGAGCGTATACAAAGCTTATTTGCCGCAATTAAAAGTAGAACATCCTTGGTTGAAAGAAGATTGTTATTCGGCTGTTTTGCAGTGTGTAGCAATCAATTTGAACAAAGCCTACACTAATTTCTTTGAGGGTCGGGCTAAGTTTCCTAGATTTAAAGCGAAACACCATAAACAATCAATTCAATATCCTCAGAATGTTAAAGTTGTGGGGGATTGTCTGGAAGTTCCCAAGGTTGGTGTTGTTAAGGCAGTCTTCCATCGTCCAATTGAAGGGAAACTTATCCCTCTTCTGTCACTCTCCGGGTATTCTGAATAAAAGAATTAAAAGAAAAAACTCTGGAAGGTAAGTAGGGCAATGGATGTAGAATTACAAATCCTCAAGCATTTGGCAATCTTATCCTCAC
>Ga0209902_101416_pt1 | contig 11785 bp, 15 predicted proteins | sample FECB27metaG_FD_188304 | JGI IMG/M metagenome (GOLD analysis project Ga0209902, IMG submission 188304) | Cyanobacterial communities from the Joint Genome Institute, California, USA - FECB-27 (SPAdes) (version 2) | ecosystem: Environmental > Aquatic > Thermal springs > Hot (42-90C) > Microbial mats...
CGTTTAACGTTTTACTATCAGTTAGAACTGGCTCCGTTACATTCATAACCAAACTAAATAATCCTCTCAATCAAAAATTTGCTTCTTCACCCCAATACTTTACAAAAATTACAGGACACATCACTAGTACAGCGAGCGCGTAAGTTCGGTTAGGGTATAAATGACGAGATTAACTGAAGCACTCATGCCTTGCCAACCACTGACAATCATCCTAAGTGAGACTGACGAGCAAGACCTGGAAAAATTAGCTCTTCGACCCAGTACGCCACAACAAATCGCACAACGTGCGCGGATTGTACTTGAGGCGGCTGTTGGAAAAAACAATGCAGAAATTGCAAAGGACGTTGGATATCAGTATTAAGATGGTGCGGCAGTGGCGACGGCGTTGGGTTGAGACTAGCGACCAATCCAAAACAGTGATCGAGCGATTGCTTGATAGCTCGCGTCTTGGTGCACCGTTAAAATTTACCCTGGAACAGCAAGTTGAATGCATGGCGCTCGCCTGCCATGATCCGATGGAATATGGTCTTCCTATCAGTCATTGGAGTGCTCATGAACTGGCGTCGGAGTTGATCAAGCGAGGTATTGTAGAGCAAATATCTCCCCGTCAGGTGGGACGTGGCTTCCGCCGAAGCAGAACTCAAACCGCACCAGTCTCGCTACTGGCTTTTTCCCCCCGTATGACTCGGAGTTTTCAGTCAAAGTAGAAGACATCAGCCAACACTATCTGAGTGCTCCAATACGGGCTATTCAGGGAGAACGAACCATTAGCATTGACGAAATGACCGGCATTCAAGCCATCGAACGCGCCCTTCCTAGTTTACCAATGCGACCAGGCAAAGTCGAATGTCGAGAATTTGAATATATTCGGCATGGCACGCAAACCCTAATTGCCAATGCGCGATGTTGTTACAGGTCAACTTGTGGCTCCTACTATTGACCATCACCGGACGGAAGCCGATTTTCTAGCGCATTGCCAATGCTTGATTGCCTCTGACCCGACCGCGAGTAAGTGGCATTTGATTATGGACTGTTTGAATATCCATCAATCGGAATCCTTGGTACGATGGATTGCTGACATTGAAGGTATTGCCTTTGACACTTTAGGTGTTAAGGGCAAGTCTGGCATCCTCCAATCAATGAGCACTCGCGCCCAGTTTTTAGCCAATCCGCTGCACAAGGTTGTGTTCCATTTTACCCCAAAGCACTGCTCCTGGTGAGCTAGTGCGTTGGGCGGGTTCCCCGACTTGAAGCAACTGGCGTTCGCGAAGCGTCTCCGAAGGAGATACCCGAAGGGCTCAATCAAGTTGAAATTTGGTTTAGTATTCTCACACGTAAACTCTTGAGAAGAGGTAGTTTTTCCTCTCAAGCCGATCTCAAACAGCAAATCTTAAATTTTATTGACTACTTTAACCAAAAGTTAGCTCGTCCTTTCCAGTGGACTTTTAAGGGGAAGCTTTTAGCAGTATAACCCTATCTAAACTTACGCCGCCATGTACTAGTCTAAACTCCAGATTTCTACTAAAGCTCTGAAAGCTAGCACTATTTCTTGGTGGGGCAAACGAAGATGGCAAATAGAAGGTTGTTTTAAAACCGCAAAACACCGTTTTGGACAGGGGACACTTTTAGGTGTGTACCGTTGGTTCGTACTGTCCCTGATTTCTTACATTTTGGCGCATTAAGCTTATTTATCGGCTGCGATCGCCCCATTAGACCTACCCGATTGGGGCGAAGCCGCACAAATTGCGTTCCAAACTATATTTCCACACTTGGTAGTGTTATTTCTTTTACAAGACATTGAACGCCTTAAAAATTTGGCACTTAGTCAAGGAATTGACATTCAAATTTCCTGGTGCAAGATCTGAGTCGACCCATATGGTAAAAATCCCTCGTGCTTTGTTGGAACGTTTGACCGATACCTTGGGCTACGTCGCTTAAATGGATAAAGTCGAGGTCTGTTAGGTTTCAAAACAGAATTGAAATTGAATAACAATGCTGTTACGCTGGAGTTACCTCATCAAGCGCAAAATACCCATTGTATCCTTTCATATAGATGGCAGCTCGATGCCCAAACAGAACCATTGCTTCTGTTCTAGTTTCCAATGGACTTTCATATCCATCTACAGAAACCTTTGAACCAATTGGGTGGATCGAATTCCATCGGTCTACCTTTTCCTGGACAGTCCAATTATCAGACGTTTTTTTAATTTCAAGCGGTTTTTCCTTCGCTTTAATATAAGTTATTAACTTAGTCAAAACGATTCCAACTCCTATTTCCTGAAACTCGACCTCGCCCTGAGCCAAAAGGTAACGTATGCTTTCAGTCCATTTGATTGAATGGGTTATCTGCTTAGCTAGATTTTCACTGACTTCGCTTTGGATATAAGGCCGTGCGGTGACATTGGAAATTACCGGAATTTGGAGTTTGGAAAAGGAAAAACCTTTAAGAAACTTTTCAAACTGGACTTTTGAAGACTCCATATAACGAGAGTGAAAAGCACCACTTGTATTTAAAATGATGTATTTTGTACCTGCCTCTTGAAAACTGTCACTGGCCTTAACGATATCCTCTTTTAAACCGGAGATAACTACCTGCTCTGGAGAGTTGAAAATAGCCACATCTATAGTATCAAAACCGTATTTTTTCAGAAGCTTTTTAACTTGTTCTCCATTTGCACCGATAACAGCTGCCATGCTTCCTTTAGGAGCTTGGCTCATTAGTATCCCTCGTTTTTGAACCAGCTTTAATCCATCTTCAAAAGTAATCGCGCCTGAAGCTTCCAAAGCATTATATTCTCCCAAGCTGTGTCCCACCAGAAAGTCGGGCTTTTTACCAGTCTCTTGGATTTTACTCCGATAGGAGAGGGCATTCACAACATAAAGAGCTGGTTGGGTGAATTGAGTTTGATTCAACTTTTTTTGCGGATCATTCAAACAAAGATCTTCAATTGAATACCCTAAAATTGAATCAGCTTTTTGCGTCAGGTTGGGAAATTTACTCAAGAGGTTCTCTCCCATCCCTCTCATCTGAGAGCCTTGTCCTGGGAACATATAAGCGATCATAACCATCCTTTTGTTAGTTCTTTAAGTAGGCTTCCTGAAGAAGCCTAAAAATTGAATTTAGATGTTAACCGAACCGTATTGGGAGATGTGCGAAGTATCAAATTAGCATTTACTCTTAACTTGCACATTTTAGAACCGTTATACAGTAAGGCTTTGAGAAACATCATAAAAATGTGCTTGTTTCATATTTTGCGGGAGCGTTAATCGCGCCTGTGGGAGGCTCACATCTTGCACCAATAAAAATTGATTTAATTTAATTACTCCGTATTAAATTAGAAGCCTTAATTTAGCGATAAAAACCGATAAAAATCAGGTAGCCTTATCGCGCATCTTTTTAGCTTATACGGTTTTTTATGGATAGGTGCAAGATCTGAGTTTACGCTCTTTTTTGAGCGGTCACCAATGCATACTCAAGGTTGTTACACATATCCTGGAGCATTTGAATCCAATAGTTGATCGCTTCACTCTCGACATATTCCATACCACGCCTATTTTGGTATGACTGGAGCCAATCTTTCATCTGTGGGCTCTGGACATATTTTAAGAACTCGGATTCATACTGTTGGCACGCAATCTTCATCTTGGCTACAAGAGGAGTAATTACGTAGTCGGTCACGTCCTCAATTTCGATCAAGTCAAAACCAGCCGTATCAAGTAGTTCTGGATAGTCTTCTTTGGGGATAACAAACGAATGGCTCTGCTCCTCGCAAAGTGCTTTGAATTCTTCGCTCATGGTGGGTCGTGCTGGAAGGTCTGCAATTAACAATGTTGCTCCCGGCTTCAAGATTCGAGAAGCTTCTTGAAGCGCTTTGCGGTGACCCATGTGAAAAATCGATTCAAAGAACCAGCCACCATGATAGGTTGCGTCCTCGCTGGGCATTTGCAAGGCATCACCCAGGATGAAGTATGTCTGCTCAGATAGACCTGCTTCTGCAGCTAATTGCTGTGCTTTTTCGTACTGAGATTGACTTATCGTAATTCCATCAACGAAACATCCTGTCGCTTGTGCAAGCTGTATTGCTGGGGCACCAACCCCACATCCAAGGTCGCAGAAGCGTTCCCCTGCCTGGATGGTCACCTTGCCAATCATGATTTCAGTGAGACGATCTGCAGCTTCAGTAGGACTTGCATTCGGATTTGTCTCGTCCCAATAGCCCAGATGATACTGATCTAGAAGGATAGCAGTCTCTCCTTGATCTTCGAGTGAATCGTACATCCGTGCTACTTTTTCTGGTTTATAATTGCTCATCGTTCTCCTAACTTATTTTATTGACGAAATAATGCAATGTAAAACTTCTGGGCACTTAGAAAAATTCATTTAGCAATCCTAACATGAACTCCTAGAGAACATGAACTCCTAGAGAGCAAATGTCACTCAAGTGAGGCGCGATGACCCAGCAAGACTCGCAGACCTAACTTGACGATACCAAAAATTGAGCCAAAAGCAATGAAGTAAAACGTAAAGGTGCGCCCCGAATAGGATACCGTTGGCGAAATATTACTTAACATAAAAATCGAAAATTTACGGTGTATTACATGGGAGAGAGTGTTGCCCTCTACCGCGTAATACACGGTAAGAAGAAAATTAAGTTAGCTGCCTCAATTATCAATAAACTAGAAGAAATACCTTTGGAGGCAGTATATGTGCTTACATCCCGAAGAAATTCCTCCGGTTCCTGATGAAACGCTACGTGTAGCCAAAGCCGCGTTTCCCAAAGGTAATTTATATATGCGACTGCGCTTCGGAACTTGGGGTGTTTTATCAGGACGAAGACTTCGCCACACTTTATCCGCAACAAGGCCAGCCGGCACAAGCACCGGGCGCGTTTGGCGATGGTGTTGGTAATGCAGTTTTTAGAAAATCTGTCTGATAGACAAGCAGCGCAAGCAGTACAAGGGCGGATTGATTGGAAATATGCTTTGTCCTTAGAGTTAACAGATCCAGGCTTTGATTTTAGTGTTTTAAGCGAATTCCGCGACCGATTAATCGCAGGTGGTGTTGAGCAACAAATACTAGACAAGATGCTATTAAAATTTCAGGAACGTAAACTGTTATCGGCAAGGGGAAAACAGCGTACTGACTCAACTCATATACTAGCGGTGATTAGAGACTTAACTAGACTAGAACATTTGGGGGAAACCCTGCGTTATGCCTTGAATGCTGTGGCTGAAGTCGCACCCATTTGGTTAAAGTCAGTAGACCGAAAACTTCTGCGATTGCCTTTGGCACTGCGCAGAGCGCAATCGCTAAAAAATAGTAGTGTATGATACCGTTTTTTGAGAAATGTACAAAAGGTGATTGTGAGGCATGAATAATAAGATTCACTTATAAATAAGCCCCGAAAATCAACCAAAATCAGCCAGATGGTAAACAAACTTCGCAGGCTACGCCATAGTTGCGGTCTACTGCTTGACGTAAAAACTCAAGCATCTGTTTAAGAGTAAATAGATGAGAAAAAACCTGTCTACGCGCACGAGTAGTAATGGAACAGGAATGTACGCTAAGCCCAAGACGCTTACTGTACTTGAGTTTGAGTTGTCGCTCTTCAACGTGCTTATTCCTGTGATAACGATAAAATTTCCACCTTCTTCAATGTCGCATCAAGAGCGATAATTCAGCCCTTCGGCTTCGCTCAGGGCTAACGGTGAGCGAAGCCGAACCGTTAGTCTTTGAGCTTATTATCTCTGTGATAAAGATTGTTATCACAGGAATCAGTCGTTAGCGTACATTTTGGTTCCAATGCTACTCACACGCGAAGTTCCCCTTTAAATTGTGTGGATTGCACAACTTCGAGAAGCTTATTCACTATGTCATGAATAATCATCAAAGAATCTGGTGTTTGAGCATAGGTAATGCCTTTATCATTCTCATCATTTTCATCATTTTTATCACCCCCGACAACCTCCGACACGTGAAGAGGTGTAGAAGTATCAGCCTTCAGCTTTTCTAATTCCTTAAGCCTGTAATAAGCTTCCTTGCCATTATCACCTTCAAAGTAAATTGGGTGTAATTTCCCCCGCTGTGAATATCGCTCCACACTACGCGGTGAAACTCCCAAAAACTCTGCTGCCTCAGCTTTTGATAGTTTATCTCCCGACACCCCCGACAACCCCCGACACTTAACAGTGAACAGTGAACAGTGACCAGTAAACAGTACCAGACCCTGACAACTGATAACTGGTAACTGTTAAATACTACCTTGGAACAACACCCCCGACAACCCCCGACAACAAGAAAAATGCTTAAAACAGTGAACAGCTACCTACGCAGCTACCTACGCAGTGAGAAGATCGACTTGGGACATCTTGATACTGCGCTTCCTTGATAACTGATAACTGATAACTGGTAACTGATAACTGGTAACTGATAACTGATAACTGGTAACTGGTAACTGATAACTGATAACTGATAACTGGTATCTGGTAACTGGTAACTGATAACTGATAACTGGTAACTGTTAAATACCCCCGACAACAAGAAAAATGCTCGGTACAGTTAAACCGAGCAGTAGTTAAATTTCAGCCTTAACTCTTTGACTGTAGTGGTTTCATTAATAATCTGATTTGTCATTTCGTAGGCGGTCAAGATTCATATGTGCCAGATATTTACCGAAAAAACGGGTGTAGGTGGTAGGGTGTAGGGTGTAGGGGGTAATGATTTCTGGCGATCGCCTCAACCGATGAAGTTAAACTTTCCGCTTTGAATTCGCAAGAGGTCTATCTGTAAGGTTGCATACGATCGCAGTAGATATTACTGTCTGCACTTACCCCTAGCATTTGGCAAAACTGCCTGTAAAACCCTACCCTCCTCTCAACTCTGTCATCTGTAGGTCTGCCACATTCCAGACCGCCGTTGATGATGTTGATAGTCATGCCAAAACCAGGCACACGCCCTCTGTTTACATCATCAGGGCTAGGATTCCAACGACCGCTCATAACGTCGTGGCAAGAAGGTTTGGGTGGTTGAGGGGTCATCCAGAACCACAAGGCTGTAGAAAATGCGATCGCGCCATCCGACTTGACTAGGTCAGGATTGGCGAGCAGATTCAAGCCTAAAGCTCGACCTGCAGCACCGTAGTTGTAGTTCCACGAAATCTGCATGGGACCCCGACCGTGATAGCTACGACCAGGCTGACATGGATACTGGGTGTTATTTCTATCGCAGTATTCATCTCCACAGCCGTTAGGAATGCAGCGCAATTCTTCGATATATTGAAGACCACTAGTTTCGTGGGCAATATTAGCTAAAAACGCTGCTGCCTCGTGCTTGTGTTGTGTGTCAGATCCTTCGTTGCAGAAGTTTGGGTATCTCTGCGTTGCTGTCACCAAACTGTCATAGGAGTACAGACTGTTACGATTTGGAAACATAGCTTCGTAGGTTTGGCGCGACACAATCCTTGCAAAACCGCCGTCCCCTGGAGGTGTAGGAATGCACAATTCTTGACCTGGAACAATTATCTCGTTAACAGGTTTACTGCAATCAGGATTCATGATTTCCCGCCAACGATTACCATCACCTAACTCTCTTTGAGCAATGTCAAAGAGTATATCTCCTTGTCGAACAATATAGGATCTTCCGCATTGACAAGTCATAAATTACCTCCAAAAAAACAAATTACAAAATTACCTTGACAGGTTTTCTACCTAGATTGAGTGCTTCTTCAACGGTATCGACAAGGATATCAATCTTACCTGGTAGAATTGTCGAACCTACATCTAAGGCTTCTGCACGAACTTGGCTGTTATCCCAAAGAACCAAAGTAAAATTTGTACGCAGGGGAATTTGAGATGGGGCGACTGCACATTGTACGCGCGGAACGTTTTCACCTGTATTTGGGCATCGTGGCTCAAATCGACCTTCAAGTGCCGCACGTAATGTTATTCCAAATACACCGGAAGCTGGGAAACTACATCCTGTAGTCTCCACATCGTAAAATGTAGCTTCTAAATTTATTGTTTCACCATTAGATCCCTTAGGAAGGCAGACTTCATCACCGGGCTGCAACCTTCTAGCCTCCTCTTCTGTAAAGGGAGTGCAATTTGGTTTCGTGATTTCCTTCCAACGATTGCCATCACTTAACTGTTGCTGAGCAATGAGAAAGAGCGTATCTCCCGACTTAACAATGTATGAATTTCCACAGGCACAAGTCATAAATAACCTCCAAAAAAAATGAAATTACAAAATTGCCTTGACACAAGTAAGACTAAAGCTCTGGGTTTGAATCTTTGAGACTTTCACCATAAGATTTAATTTTCACATTTGCTGTTGCCATTTTTGTTCTCCTGTTCAATTCAGTTAAACTTCGTATCAGAACGACTGTGTTTAAACCAGTGAACAGTACCAGCCGCAGTGACCAGTACCAGCCGCAGTGACCAGTGAGAAGATTGACTTGGGACATCTTGATACTGCGCTTCCTTGATAACTGATAACTGATTTTTGATACTGCGCTTCCTTGATAACTGATAACTGATTTTTGATACTGCGCTTCCTTGATAACTGATAACTGGTAACTGTTAAGGTTTGATTCCAATAACTTGGGCGGTCATAGCTAATTGATTTGGTGCCGAAGATAGACCTTGAATCTTCACTGTTAGACCAGGATTCAATTTACTGGTATCCACTGTTTTTCCTTGTTGAGTAATCTTGGTTTCTGGAGCAAGAGCAACATAATAACGACCATTTTTAGTTTCCACCATCAATTGCAAAGGAAAACTTTCCATCACCTGACTAATCTTGCCTTCAATACTGATTGCTTCGCTAGTGTCCCTCCCAATAGGTTCCTGACTAGAATTATTCGGTGAGGAAACTGATTGATTTGGATTGTAATTTGTCATAGCATTCGGCTCTTTACTAAGATTCTCAGATGATGAGGAGACTGGTTGATTAACATTAGATTTATAGGAGGAAACAGTTTTATCTGCTGCACAAGCTAACAAAAGCAGGCTAGTTGACCAAAATAGTATCAGTCCCAATCGCATTCGCATTTAATTAACCAGAAAACGACACAAAAGATAGATACAATACAGGTTATTTGTAGGGGGTAGGGATACAACACACTTTGTGCTCCGATGATGTATTGCACCCTATAGAAAACTGCTTTATTTAGCGCTGGAATTTAAGTGTGTAGGAGTGTTCTAGGAAGGGTTATTTCGCCACGCCAACATATTATTGAACACCTCTGTTGTAATTCGGGTGGCGCTGTTGGGACAACCACCGTAAGCATGAATTCCCACTGCATGGCGTTCACCATTGAGCAGACGCCAGACAGGACTTCCACTTTGACCGCCTATCGTATCGAGCATATAGTAAATCTTGCGCTCCTCGACCTGGGTTACTCCACCAGCGTTGAACCACTGAGTGCCAAATGGCTTGTCACCGGGGTAGCCAGAGTTATTCAGCAATAAACCTTGCAAGTCGCTATTGGAAGGAGCAGCGAATCCAAACCAGCCAACTCGGTTACCGAGGGTGTCGTCTGGGAGAATAATCGCCCCGTAATCATAGTCAGGCTTGGCGTCCCTAGTCCAGCCTAGTGTAGCGCGGAAGGAAGTTCCAATCTGAGAGCCGTAGGGACGACTCGCTGCGTCCATCCCCGGAATCACTTCAATTGACTGCGCCCAACCAAGCTCACGACTGTGGAGGCAGTGTCCCGCCGTCATCACTGTGCGTGGTCCGATGAACCACCCTGTACCAACGAATCTTGCACCATTAGGGAAGGTAATGATTAATTTGCAAATCCATCGCCAGGGGATGTCATTTGCAGGTGTAATCTGGACGCGATCGTCAGCGCCACATACTGTTTCTGGCTGTAGGTATGCTAACGTGGCAGCATCCGAAAGCGATTCTAGGTCAGTAGCGATCGCTACTGTCTGAACTTTAATAACTTCATCTACAGCATGGGACGGGTTGAAACCAGCCACCGCTTCAATTTCCCCTTTGGCTGCTTTTCCAGCGAAATCTTTGACAATTAGACCTATGCCATCTTGAGAATCGAGTAACTCATCTTCACTTGAGACTGATTGGTGCAGCTTCCTTTCAATCTCTTTATTTGCTTGAAGTACATCAAGTTTATCTGATGCAAAAAATTCATTGGTTGTCATTGTAATTTATCCTCAAAAAATTATCTTTCTGTATTCTTAATAGTTGGCAGGAAAATCAACTTATGGACTTGTTAGATATACAGCAGATTACAAGTTAATGGAGTACACCCCTCTCCAACCCTCCCCCTAGCAAGGGGAGGGTGCCCGATAGGGCGGGTGGGGTAGTGTACCTCACTTAGATGAAAAGCGCTGTAACTGGAAAAATGTCAGCGAATCAGTTCAACGAGGAAGAGCGTATCTCCCAACGTAACAATGTATGATTTTCCGCAGGCACAAGACATAAATCACTTCCAAAAAAATGAAATGATAAATTAGCCTCTTGGTGTTCCAAAGGGAGGATATAAGCCCTCCTTCTACTACTTATATAAGTGTAAGTGAAATCAACTTATGCACTGGCAGAACCCGTTCTTGATTCCGGAAGATTGTGTACACTCGCTCAAATGAACGGCTAGCAAAGGTTCTGGAAAACTTTTCGGTAAAGCTGAATTTACTCCAGCAGCTTGCGCGCATTACTCATCTTTTGGGCTCACGCATTCTGGCACTACCCCGAATCCAAGACGCATCCTGAACCGATAAGTAGCGGTAATGCTAGAGATCTGTTATGAAATTCCACGCAGAGATACTCTCGTTCCGATTTTACAGCGCTTTCAAAAGCATAGACCACAAAGAGCGATGGTAGGGGCACGAAGCTTTGCTTCGTGCCCCTACAACCAACCTGTGTTCTACCCAATAGACATCTCCGAAAAATGCCAATACCTCTCTATAACTGGCTTTCAACAGGCGATTGCCCAAGGGGCAGTGCGCTCTGCGCAATCGCAAGGTGCAAACGTCAGCCAGTCTCAATGGAAAAATAAGGCTTTGAGACAGTTACTGTTGAGAATAAGGCAAAACTAAGTATTTATATACGCTAATTTTAGCTCTGTATAATCGCGCTATCTTATATTGGTAAAACTAATGTTCCAATTCGGAATCTTACAAGTCCACATATTGTCATAATTATTTGTTCGTATTTACTTGCATTTAATCTAAATCTTTCAGATGCAACTCTAAATATCTTAATGACACGAATCAAATGTTCGACAAATATTCGTTCAGACGCCTGTTCTTTATTTTTCTCTTTTTGCAACAATGTTAATTCTCCTTTTTTCGGCTTTTTCGTGGGAGTATTAATTGCTCCTTCTCCTTCATAACCTTTACTCAGATCTTGCACCTAACCGTAAAAAACCGTATAAGCTAAAAAGATGCGCGATAAGGCTACCTGATTTTTATCGGTTTTTATCGCTAAATTAAGGCTTTTAATTTAATACGGAGTAATTAAATTAAATCAATTTTTATTGGTGCAAGATCTGAGTTTATCTCCTTTAAACTTTTGATTAGGATGAAATCCAGGGCAAACGCATCTAAATTTTATGCTAGGGATGGGTGTAGCATTTGTGCTAAGATGCATGGGCGAACTTTGGCACTGCGGTATCCAGTAGGAATGATTGCGAAGTGTGTCGTGTACGGACAAAGGGCGATCGCTTCCTTGAGGTGATTGCATAACGTGGTATTTTCAAGAATAATTCTTTTCCAGTATAAAAAGCGTCTATAATCACACTAAGAAGTGAAACTTCAGCCGAAAATT
>Ga0209902_101417_pt1 | contig 11772 bp, 6 predicted proteins | sample FECB27metaG_FD_188304 | JGI IMG/M metagenome (GOLD analysis project Ga0209902, IMG submission 188304) | Cyanobacterial communities from the Joint Genome Institute, California, USA - FECB-27 (SPAdes) (version 2) | ecosystem: Environmental > Aquatic > Thermal springs > Hot (42-90C) > Microbial mats ...
TCGACACCGCCGGCCGCTACACCAGCCAGGATGCCGATACCGAAAGCGACCGCAGGGGCTGGATCGCCTTTCTGTCGCTGCTCAAGAAGCACCGCGCCAGGCAGCCGATCAATGGCGTGATCGTCGCCATCAGCCTCGCCGATGTGATGACGTCGAGCGATCAGGAGCTTGATGCCCACGCTGTCGTCATCCGCAATCGCCTGCAGGAAATCCATGAGACGCTGAACATCGGCTTCCCCGTCTATGTGCTCTTCACCAAGGCCGACCTGATCGCCGGCTTCATGGAAAGTTTCGGCAGCCTTGACGAAACAAGCCGGCGCATGGTCTGGGGCGCGACATTCCAGGGCGCGGACCGCAAGGCGAACATGGTCGGCGAAGCCCCGGTCGAGTTCGATGCGCTGGTGCGCCGCCTGTCGGAGGATGTGCCGGATCGCCTGCAAGGCGAGCCGGACCCTGTCGCACGTATGGCCATTTTCAGCTTTGCCGCGCAGTTCGCCTCGCTCAGGGAGCGCAGTGCTACCTTCCTCGGCCGCGTCTTTGAGCCGACGAAGAAACAGGCAAGCGCCATCCTGCGCGGCTTCTATTTCTCCTCCGGCACTCAGGAGGGCACGCCGATCGATCGCGTGCTCGGCGCCATCGGCCGGAGTTTCGGCAATAGCTCCCAGGCGCAGCTCTCCGGTACCGGCAAGAGCTTCTTCCTGCACGACCTTTTGGCCAAGGTCATTTTCGCCGAGGCTGGCTGGGTCTCCTACGACGATGCCGCAGACCGGCGCGCCAGGTTCGGCCGCTACGCCGGGATCGGCGCCATCACCCTGATAGCCACTGTGGCGCTTAGCGCCCTGGCCATGAGCTACACTGCCAACAAGGCGCTGATCACGGCGACCAGCCAGGCGGCGGAAAGCTACACGTCGTCGGCCTCAGCACTGCTCCAGGCGGAAACGGTGTCCGACGTCGATCTTGAGAATGTCATCGACGCGCTGGAGAGCATCAGCGGCCTGCCGACCGGCTACGAGCACCGCGACCAGCCGACGCCGGCGCGAGAAACGCTCGGGCTCAGCCAGCGCGCGCGGCTGCTGTCGGCATCCGAGACGACCTATCGACTGGCGCTCGAGCGGATGCTCCGCCCGCGCCTGCTGCTACACCTCGAACGAACCATCGAGGCGAAGATGAGCGACCCGGCGGCACTCTACGAAGCGCTCAAGATCTACCTCATGCTCGGCGGCAAGGCGCCGAAGGTCGATGACGAACAGATCGTCTCGTGGATGAAGAAGGACTGGGAGCAAAACCGCTATCCCGGCCCGCAAAACCGCGAAGGCCGCCTCATCCTGGAAAAGCACCTGCGGGCGATGCTGACGCTGGACGATGAATTCAACCCGGCATTCGAGCTCAATCGTCCCGTCGTCGAGTCGGCGCAGCGCGCGCTGGGTCGCATGACGGTCGCCGACCGCGCCTCCGCGCTCATCGCCTCGGCGCTGACTGCGGCCACTCTCGACGACTTCGCCGTCGCCACGAAGGGCGGCCAGGAAGCAAAGCTGGTGTTCGAGACCGTAGATGGCAGCGATCTGTCCGCGCTGCGCGTTCCCGGCCTCTACACCCATGCCGGCTTCACCGACTTCTACCTGACCCTGCTTGCCGGAATCGCCCAGAAACTTGTCGATGAGCAATGGGTCATCGGCGCCGGCGGCGAGCAAGGCGGCGTCGAGCAGGAATTGCTGCGGCTCGGCCCCGAAATGCTCGAGCGCTACAGCAACGCGTTTTCATCAACCTGGAACGGCGTTCTCGACAAGCTGAAGTTCAGGCCGATGGCGGCGGACAAACCGGAATATCTGGCGCTTTCCGCCGCCGGCTCGCCCAGTTCGCCACTGGCGCAATTGTTTGAGGCGATCGCCCGCGAAACGGCGCTGACACGCGGCACCGGCACCACAGCCGACGCCGATGCACGCGCCGAAGGCCTCGCCCGCATCGGCATCGAATTGCCGGGCCGCAAGTCCGCCAATCGCGCCGGCGCGGCATTTGCCAATGCGCCGACAGTCGTGCCGGGCGCAAACATCGAGGCGCAGTTCCGCCCGTTCCAGCTTCTTGTCGACGGCCGTCCCGGCCAGCGGCCCATCGACGCCCTGATCCAGAATTTCCATGCCGTCTATCAGAGCCTGACGATCTCGGCAGCGGCCCCGTCTCAGGCCGGACGGGTCAATGCGAATCTGCAGTTGCAGATATCCAACCTCCGCGCCAATGCCTCGCGTGTGCCCAAGACCCTGTCGCGCATGGTCCATGCCGCTGCCGACGACTTCGAGGGCGACGTCGCCGAGACCTCGGTGGCGCAGCTCAACCAGGCGCTGCAGGAAACCGTCAGCGGCCCATGCGAGGAAGTCATCGCCAACCGCTACCCATTCGGCACCGGCGCCAGCCAGGACGTGCCGATCGGCGATTTCGCCCGGCTTTTTGCGCCCAGCGGCGTCATCGACAGGTTTTTCGCCCAGAATCTCGCCTCCTTCGCCGACATGTCGGGGGCGGAATGGCAATGGAAGCAGGAGTCGCGCCTCGGCCGTGGGCTTTCCCGGTCGACGCTGAAGCAGTTCCAGCTTGCCGCCGAAATCCGCGACGCGTTCTTTCCGCTTGGCGGCTCGACACCTGCCGTCAACATCACTTTCACGCCGTTTTCGCTGCATGGCGACGCCGACATGGCTTTGCTCGACGTCAACGGACAGGTTGTCCAGAGCTACCAGAACGGCAGCAGCCCAGGCATCGTCACCTGGCCCGGCAGTGCCTCCGCCGGCTCGGCCAATCTCAGTCTGACGCCAGAGCTTCCCGGGCGCGAATCCGCTATCAGGTTCGAAGGGCCTTGGGCGCTCAAACGCCTGCTCGACGCCGGAACCTCGACGCTCAATGGCGACAAGCTCGAATTGCGCTACGTCATCGGCGGCCGCGATGTCGCCTACACCGTCCAGATCAACCCGCCGGGCAATCCGTTTTCGCTTGCCGCATTCTCCGGTTTCACCTGCCCGAAGGGGCTTTGAACCCGGGAGGAAGCACCTACGATCCGACACATGCTAATTTCTGTACTCTAACGCACGGGCCTGTGGCAGACTGAATGACGCGCGCGTCAACACGCAACGCAGAGGGGCGCTCGAGAGGCGCTTGAGGCCATTGGACAATGTTGCCCTCCCCTTCGAAAGCTATGGCGTCAGCCACAAGGGCTGCGTCCGTCAGGTCAATGAAGACAGCTACCTGATTGAACCCCGCAGCGGCCTGTGGGTTGTCGCCGACGGCATGGGTGGCCATGACGCCGGTGAGGTCGCCTCCGCCAGCATCGTCGAACACTTGTCGACCATCGGCATCCCTGAATCCGCACCGGACCTGCGCGCACGCTTCGTCGACAGGCTGAGGCTGGCCCATTCCGACATCCGCGAGATTTCGGACTCGCGTGGCGCAACGATGGGTTCGACGGTCGCAGCACTGCTCGCCATGGACGGCAAGTTCGCCTGCCTTTGGCTCGGCGACAGCCGCGTCTATCTGGTGCGCGACGGCTCGATCTCCCAGGTCTCGCATGATCATACCGAAGTGCAGGAACTGCTCGATCGCGGCGCGATCACCGCCGAGGAGGCGCAGACCTGGCCGCGCCGCAATGTCATCACCCGTGCCATCGGTGTCAGCAACGACATCGACGTCGATTTCCGCCAGGGCGATCTTATGCCCGGCGACGTCTTCATCCTCGGCACCGACGGGCTGACTGCCCACGTCTCGGATACCGAGATCGAGGCGGCAGTGGTTTCGACGACAGCGCAGGCGGCATGCGAAGACCTGCTGGCAAAGGTTCTCGAGCGCGGCGGAACGGACAACGTCACCATTGTGCTGGTGCGGATTCGGGGCGAGGCCGACGGTGCAGCTTCTCAAGCTTTGGCGGGAGGCCGATAGCGGCCGGCAAGACAGTGCTGTCGGGATCGGACACCGAGCTGGTGCACGCGCGGCGCTTTTTGGCATCCTTGCGTTCCTGTCGTTGCTCGGTGCTCCCGGCGCTGCACGCGCTGAATTCACCGTCTGCAACCAGACGCTCGATGTCGTCAATCTGGCCTTCGGCCAGGAGGTCGACGCCGCGTTCCAGACTGACGGCTGGTGGACGATCGGCGCCAACCAGTGCGTCAACGTCATTCGCGACGAACTGACCAACCGCTACATCTACATTTACGCGACCGACGTCTTCGGCAACGCCATCCTCAGCGGCTCGACCGACATGTGCGTCGAGCGCAAGCGGTTCACCGTGCGCGGCATCGATGAATGCTGGCAGCGTGGCCACATCGCGGCCCGGTTCTATGAGGTCGACACGCTCGAACAGTCCCGCTGGACCTTCTTCCTGACCGGGTCGTCACCATGACGCATGGCATCGACACGAGTTTCAAGCAGCAAAAACAACAGCGTATGGCCAAGCGCTCACGTGAACGTCGGCTCAAGGCCATGATAGCGGCCGGTATCCTCGTGCTGGCCAGCCTGATCGCGGCCGCCATCTACTTCGGCGCGGATTACTGGTCACCGGCCGAATATGAAGGCGATCTCCAGCCGACGGAGGAAACCGACATCGTGCCGGCGGATGCCGCTGTCTATGTCCCGGCCATCGTCGATCTCGCCGGCGACCCGATGTGGATCAACCTGGCGCATGAGGCCGGCGCTGAGACCAAGCGCCGCCAGCTTTCCCGCCCGACGGACCTTGTCGAGGACGGCATCTCGCCCAGCATCGAATACCTCTCCGACACGATGCTGAGCTCCAGCGAACGCTTCATGACCGCCATCCCGTCGACGCAGGAGGACTTTGCCTTCTTCCAGGCGCAGCGCGCCGTCGCCGAACCTGCCGCCGGGCAACAAACCAACGTCCAGCCAACGCCGTCGGCGGCAACCGATCTCGACGAGATCGAGCCCGAGGGCGACGACACCTCCGATGTCGGCGCCGGTTGGGGCGAAACCATCGACCAGGGCGAAGCCGCCCTGCCCGCCTTCGAAAAAACCGCCGTCGAAAACAACACAAGCGTTGCTACCGTCACCCCGGAACCAGAACGGTTCACCGCGACCGAGGACATCTTCGTCAAGATCCTCACCAACCGCACGCTCGAAAGCGTGGCGCTGGAGGCGCATTTCGCCACCGACGAAGCCAAGCTGGTCAACGACGCGCTCAAGGCGGTATTCAAGCTGGAGAACCTCGAACCCGGCTATGTCGTCGCCCTGCGCGGCTTCCGGCCAAGGCGCGGCGCGCCGGCAATGGCGCTGATGCAGGTTTCGGTCTACGCCATGAACCGGTTCATCGGCACGCTTGCCCGCAATTCGGCCGGCCAGTTTGTCGAGGGCGTCGATCCCTGGGTACGCGACGACCTGTTCAACTATTCCGGCACACCGCAGGCAGGCGCGCAGAAGCGGCAGTACCGGCTGCTCGACGCGATCTATTCGACCGCAGCCCGCAACAATGTGCCCACCGGCGTGCTCGGTGAAGCGATCATGTACCTTTCGCGCGGCCAGGATCTGAACGCATTTGCCACCGAGGACCAGCGCCTGGTCCTGCTCTATTCGGAAACGGCACGCGGCAAGGACGGTGTCGCCGGCCGCGTGCTCTATGTCGGCGTCCACGGCACCGACAGGAAGCTTGAATGCTTCGTCTTCCAGCAAAGCGACGGCCAGTTCTCCTGCGTCGGCGGTGACGACCAGGTTCGCTCACTGGCAACGACGAATGGCTTGTTCACGCCGGTCAATGGCGTCCTGACCTCGACCTTCGGGCCGCGCAAGCATCCGATCCTGAAGACCGTCCGCATCCACAAGGGCGTCGACTGGGCAGCCCCGATCGGCACGCCGATCGCCGCGGCCTTCGACGGCCAGGTCGTGTTCGAAGGCGACGGCAAGGGTTACGGCAACCTCATCCGCATCTCGCACGCCAACAACCGCGAAACCCGCTATGCCCACATGCAGCGTTTCGCCGACGGCATCAGCGTCGGAACAACGGTCAAGGCCGGCGATGTCATCGGCTATATCGGCACCACCGGCCTGTCGACCGGCCCGCATCTGCATTTCGAGCTCTACCAGGACGGCCAGGCCATCGACCCGCTCGGCACCGTCACGGTTGCCGTGGCAACAACCACGACGACAACCTCGACCACAACCACCGTCGCGACCACCACCTCGGACGATCAAGCCATCGAGGTCCTGACCAACCGCATCATCCACGTCGAGAGCGGCGGCAGCGCGCGTGCCAAGAACCCGCTGTCGTCGGCTACCGGCCTTGGGCAGTTCATCAGCAGCACCTGGATCAGGATGATGAACACATATAGGCCCGATCTCGCGCGCTCGCTTTCGACCGCCGAACTGCTCGAACTGCGCTTCGACCCGACCATCTCGCGCGAAATGGTGCGCAACCTGGCCCGCGAGGGCGAATCCTATCTCAAACAGCGCGGCCACCAGATCACCGCCGGGCGGCTCTATCTCTGCCACTTCCTCGGCATGGAAGGCGCCCACCAGATCCTGTCGGCCTCTGGCGACGCCATGATCGCCGATGTCCTCGGCGCGGTCGTCATCAAGGCCAATCCCTTTCTGACCGGCAAGAACGCCACCTATGTCGTTGCCTGGGCAGAGAAAAAGATGACCGGACGCGCCCCAGCCGTATCGTCGCAACCCGGCACCACCACCACCGCGCCTTCACCGCCGGTCGTCAGGCAGACGTCGCCTGAATTCGAGAGGTACAAGCAGGCCATCGCCACGACGCTGAGCTCGGTAGCGAACACGCTCTAAATAGTTGCCCTATCTAGTTTGTTCGCTGCATGCGGCTTGTCACACAGTATGCCAACGTGATTTGTGCACGCCGAATCCTCAGTCACCCGCATCCTCAAGCCAGCAGTCCATGAACATCGCCGTTCCCAGCCCCAACACGATCATCGACGACAGTCGCGCCAGGCTGGATATCGTCGTTGCGAAAGAGGCCGAACAGGCAATGGCCCGCCTTGGGCGAACCGAGGACGTCAGGTTTTCACCCGATGGCCGCCGCATCGCCATCGCCGGTTTCGCCAAGGGAACCTGCCTGTTGCTCGACATCGAGATCGATCGCTCGGCAGGCCGGCCGATATTGCGCATCACAGACTACGTGGAGCTGCATTCGGCGGCCTTGAACGAGCCGCATGGCTTCGACTTCATCGATGATCGAACGCTGGTCGTGGCCAATCGCATGGGCGGCATCGCGATCTTTGCCGTCCCGGTTCGCACCGAGGCGCAGCGCGTCCACAATCTTACGCCACTGCGCACCATCACGCGCGCAGGTCTTCGAACGCGTCTCCACTCCCCCGGCTCGGTCTGCGTGTCCGGCGTGGAGAACGGCCGCTGCGAACTCCTCGTCTGCAACAACTACAAGCACCGGATTTCCCGGCACGTGATCCGCATTGACGGTGGCTGGAGCCTGCCGCGCAACTCGGTCCTGCTGGAACAGGGCCTCGATGTGCCCGACGGCATCGCCATCAGCCCGGACAAGGCATGGATCGCCATAAGCAACCACATGACGCAAAGCGTGCTCGTTTTCGCCAACACGAAGCGCCTCAACCGCCAGTCGCGTCACGTCGGCACGCTGTTGGGCGTCAGCTATCCGCATGGTCTGCGCTTTTCGTCGGACGGCACCATGATTTATGTCGCCGATGCCGGCACGCCATATGTCCATGTCTACAAGTCGCATCCTGGCAACTGGACGGGCGAGCATGTGCCGGTCGTGTCGGTCAGGGTCCTCGACGACGAGACATTCCACAAGGGCCGGCACAATCCGGAAGAAGGTGGACCCAAGGGACTCGATCTCGATCCGTCAGGGGAACTGCTCGTCGTCACCAACGAAGAACAGCCGCTCGCCTGCTTTCACGTACCCGCTCTGCTGCCCTAGACGAATTTTCTCATTTATCCCAACTGGTTGAACGTAAGGACTTTATCGACGCCATCGAGCGCGATATAGCATTCGCATGAGTTTCGGTTCGACATTGACGCTTGCGCTTACATTGGGCTTTTCCGCCATGCTGCTTGGCGGCTGCAGCCGTTCGTCCGATGGCACCGTCGTCATTCCGAAACAGGTGGACTCCCGGCGCTTCTGGCAGGACGACGACGCCAGGCGCGCCGCGGCCGAGCGTCAGCAGGCGACCGCTTTTCCAACCGGGCCCGATATCCGCTTCGCCACCGAACAGCCCGGCCCTCGCCCAGTGACACGCGCACCAAGCCGCGCGGCCAGCAGCGGCAATACCAGGCCGATATCCTGTCGTGCCATGAGCGGTCCCACCGGACGCGTCAGATACGTTTGCGAATAGCAGCGAGATCGTCGGCCGAGTTCCGATCACGGCGAAATGGTCGCCTTTATCACCAAGTTTCGTCAGCTTCGCGTCAGGGTTGGCGCGGATTTAAGCCGTTTCGAATAAACGCGCGGCTTGTCTGTTGACGCACGCGCGTCGGGCGTTATAGCCCACATCAAGACATTGGAACTGAACGGAGAGGGTCCCGTCCGATGGAGATATTTACCGTTGCAGGCCTCACAGCCCTTCTGCAGGTCATAGCTATCGACCTCGTGCTTGCTGGCGACAATGCCATCGTCATCGGCCTTGCCGCCGCGGGGCTTCCCGCCGATCAGCGCAAGAAGGCCATTCTCGTCGGCATCGCGGCTGCGACCGTTCTCCGCATCGGTTTCGCGCTTATCACCCAGTGGCTCCTCGCTATTGGGCCGATGCTGCTCATCGCCGGCGGCCTGCTGCTGCTCTGGGTGTGCTGGAAGATGTGGCGCGAGCTCAGCGTCAGCTACGAACAGGAGCATGAGGCCACCGAAGCGCTCTCCGACGCCGACTACGACAAGGATGGCAAGATTGCCGCCAAGGGTGCCCGCAAGACCTTTGCGCAGGCTGCCTGGCAGATCGTCATCGCCGACGTGTCGATGTCGCTGGACAACGTGCTGGCCGTTGCCGGTGCCGCAATGGACCACCCGACTGTCCTGATCATCGGCCTGGCGCTGTCGATCGCGCTGATGGGCTTTGCCGCCTCCTTCGTCGCGCGTCTGCTCCACAAGTACCGCTGGATCGCCTATATCGGCCTGATCATCATCCTCTACGTCGCGGTGAAGATGCTGCTCGACGGTGCTGTCGACCAGTTTCCCGAACAGTTTGGCTTCCTGAGCCAGTGGTTCGGCGGCCATAGCGCGCCGGCCCACTGAGGCCGACACGGTGACAATGAAGGGCCGGAGCAATCCGGCCCTTTCTGCATGTGGCGATCAGTAGGTTTGCTTGGACGCCGATCTGTGCTATTGCGCCGCCCGAATTGAGCTCTTTTCAGAGCCGACAGATCGAGAAAATTCGAGACTTCCGGGCCGGCCCACTTGGGTTGCGGCCCTTGTCCATTGGAACCTTGTCTATGTCCGCAGCACCCCGCGTCAGTTTCGTCAGCCTCGGTTGCCCGAAAGCGCTTGTCGATTCCGAACGCATCCTCACCCAGCTTCGCGCCGAAGGCTACGAGATCGCCCGCAAGCATGACGGCGCCGACCTCGTCGTCGTCAATACCTGCGGCTTCCTCGATTCCGCGCGCACGGAGTCGCTGGACGCCATCGGCACGGCGATGAAGGAGAACGGCAAGGTCATCGTCACCGGCTGCATGGGCGCCACGCCCGAGCTGATCCGCGAGAAGCACCCCAACGTCTTCGCCATCACCGGCCCTCAAGCCTATGAGAGCGTCATGGCCGCCGTGCACGAGGCAGCCCCGCCGGCCCACGACCCGTTCACCGATCTGGTGCCGCCGCAGGGCGTCAAGCTCACGCCGCGCCACTACGCCTATCTGAAGATTTCAGAGGGTTGCAACAACCGCTGCACCTTCTGCATCATCCCCGACCTGCGCGGCGACCTCGTCTCGCGCCCGGCGGCCGACGTGCTGCGCGAGGCGGAAAAGCTGGCGAATGCCGGCGTCAAGGAGCTGCTCGTCATCTCCCAGGACACCAGCGCCTACGGCATCGACGTCAAATATGCGACCAGCGTCTGGAAGGAGCGCGAGGTCCGCGCCAAATTCCTCGACCTGTCGCAGGAACTTGGCGAGCTCGGCATCTGGGTGCGCATGCACTATGTCTACCCTTACCCGCATGTCGCCGACGTCATCCCGCTGATGGCCGAAGGCAAGATCCTTCCCTATCTCGACATCCCTTTCCAGCATGCCTCGCCGCAGGTTCTGAAGAACATGCGCCGCCCGGCCCATGGCGAAAAGGCGCTCGAGCGCATCCGTGGCTGGCGCGACGTCTGCCCGGATCTTGCCATCCGCTCGACCTTCATCGTCGGCTTCCCCGGCGAGACGGAGGAAGACTTCGAGATGCTGCTCGACTGGATTGATGAAGCCAAGATCGACCGCGCCGGCTGCTTCAAATACGAGCCGGTCAAAGGCGCGCGCTCCAACGACCTCGGGCTCGAACAGGTCCCCGAGGAGGTCAAGGAAGCCCGCTGGCACCGCTTCATGCAGCGCCAGCAGAAGATTTCTGCCGCCGCGCAAGCCAGGAAGGTCGGCAAGCGCCTGCCCGTCATCATCGACGAGGCCAACGGCACGTCGGCCAAGGGCCGCACCAAATACGACGCGCCCGAGATCGACGGTTCGGTCCACATCCAGTCGCGCCGTCCGCTGCGCGTCGGCGACATCGTCACCGTCAAGGTCGATCGCTCCGATCCCTACGATCTCTATGGCACTGCTGTCTGACACCTCTCCAGGGGCCGCAACTGCGGCCCTTTTCTTTTGCGCGACGCGCAACCGATTAATCCCGCCGCTAGTCCGTATGACGGATGACCTTTGCTGAGCCCGGTTCGATCTGGGAGACAGGCACTCTGCCGATGAGGCGCCTGCCATCCATCGAGCCGGGGCCTGCACCATGACATCAGACCGAGAATACCAGCAGCCTGGCGTCATGAGCGAGCGGCGGGTCACGATCGTCGGCGCGGTTCTGGCCGGCCTCGGTCCGGCCTCCTTGTCATTGTTCACGCCTGCCATGCCCGAGATCGTCCACGCCTTCGGCACGACCGAAGAGGCGGTGAAGATGACGCTGGGGCTCTATTTTGCCGGCTTTGCCCTCACTCAGCTGGTCTGCGGGCCGCTGTCCGACGGCTATGGCCGCAAGCCGGTGACGCTGGCCTTTCTCGGCATCTACCTTGTTGGCAGCATCGGCGCATTGGTTGCGCCCTCCATCGACGTGTTGATCCTGTCGCGGCTGTTACAGGGCGCCGGTGCCGCGGTCGGACTGTCACTGTCGCGAGCGATCGTGCGCGACCTGTTTGCCCATGAGCAGTCGGCGCGCATCCTCAACCTCATAACGATGATCCTGGCGCTCGCCCCGGCCATCGCACCGACTGTCGGCGGGTTGGTGATGGAAGTGGCTGGCTGGCATGCCATCTTCTCCATCATGTTCCTGATGGGTGTGGCTTCTCTGCTTACGGTCCGCTTCGCGCTGGTCGAAACCGTCGAACGCGACCCGAGCCGGGTGCGGCTCGGTGCCGTCATGAAGACCTATCGCCAACTGCTCGGCAGCGGCTATTACCTGTTCTCCAGCTTGGTCATCGCCGGCACGCTCGGCGCCTACTACACCCAGGCAACGGTACTGCCCTTCATCCTGATGGACCGGCTTGGCCTGACGCCTGCGCAGTTCGGCCTGGCCATGCTGTTCCAGTCAGCCAGCTTCATCTCCGGCTCTCTGGTCATGCGCAGCCTCATCCCGCGCTATGGCGCCTATCGCATGGTGCCCATCGGCCTGGCGATCAGCAGCCTCGGCGC